>Ga0265339_10003614_pt1 | contig 10791 bp, 9 predicted proteins | sample 4CB219metaG_FD_202085 | JGI IMG/M metagenome (GOLD analysis project Ga0265339, IMG submission 202085) | Rhizosphere microbial communities from Carex aquatilis grown in University of Washington, Seatle, WA, United States - 4-CB2-19 metaG | ecosystem: Host-associated > Plants > Roots > Rhizosphere...
GCCGTTCCTCGTGGGCGTCGTGCGCGTCGCGCGCCGCATGGGCGTGACGCTGGCCGCGATCGCGTTTCCACCGGGAGCCCCCGCCGGTGTCGACCTGGCGGCGGCGCCACGGCGGGCGCTCGAGGTCACCTTGCAGCTGGCCGGCGTGCTGGTGGTTGGCGCGCCGATCCTCGCGGTCACGCAGCCGTTCCTGCGCGGGATCGAGACCATCGCGACGCTCGCGCTGCTGGTCCTGCTGCTCGGCATCGCATTCTGGCGCAGCGCCACCAACTTACAGGGCCACGTGCGGGCCGGCGTCCAGGTGATCGTCGAATCGCTCGGCAAGCAACTGCAGGACGAAGAGGCGCACCGCACCGGGGAAGCCGGCGCGCCACCCGGTCTGGATCACCTGCTGCCTGGGCTGGGGGCGCCGCTGCCGGTGCGACTCCGAGAGAGCAGCCCAGCCATCGGCCGTACGCTGGCGCAGCTGAACCTGCGCGCGATCACCGGCGCGACCGTGCTGGCGATCGTGCGGCAGGGGCGCGGATTGGTACCGAGCGCCGACGGCACACTCGAGGCGGGCGATGTGCTCGCGCTCGCGGGAACGCACGATGCGCTCGACTCCGCCCGCCAAATTCTTGGCGCCGATGGCGCCACCGACGGGAAGAAAGCCGAGCAGTAGCGGCGAAAGGTCCTCCTTAAGAGACGTTCTCGACGGGAAAAGGACAGTGTAGGACACACGCCGAGGCGTGGTTTTCGACGGAGAAACCACTCGAACTCTCACCAACACGTCACGCCGCTGGGACTTGCGTGAACCCGAAACGTTACGATTCGCCTGCAATATTCTAGGCATGAGCAACGGCCTAGAGACCCTCCGATGTTGACGCGGGCTCGCAAGTTGGCGCACGTCTCGGACCTGCACATCGGTCGCAGCGTCGAGAACGATGCACGAGCCGAGCGCCTCGTCCGCGCAATGGTCGACGCGCGCATCGACCACGTCGTGGTGACCGGCGACGTCACTCATCGTGGCAAGCGGCGCGAGCTGGCGCGTTTCGAGGAGACATTCGCTCCGCTGCGCAGGACCGGCCGGCTAACGGTGATCCCGGGTAACCACGACCGCCTCGGCGATGACGTCGGCGACGAGCTGATGGCGGGCGAGCGCGTACAGGCCAAGGTAGCGCCGGGATTGTTCATGGTCCGCGTCAACTCGACCGGCCTACACAACCGGTCCTGGCTCACGGGGCACGGCCAGCTCGACGAGGCCGACCTCGATGCGGTCGACGCGATCCTGCCGCGAGCGCCGGCCGAGCACCTGGTCATTCTGATGCTGCATCACCACCCGCTACCGCTACCCGAGGACCGCGCCGTGGAACGGCTGTCGTCCTTGCTGGGCTGGCGGTTCACCAATGAGCTAGAGCGCGGGCGCGATCTGCTGGAGCGCATCCGCGGCCGCTGCGACCTGGTGCTGCACGGTCACCGCCACACGCCTTGCGAGCGCCAACCATTCACCGACGCTCGCCCTCTGCGCGTATTCAACGCCGGCAGCTCGACGGAGCTGGGCCGGGCGAGTATCTTCACTCACGTGGCAGGAGCGCTGGTGAGTGAACCGACCTGGCTGGACGCGCACGCCGTGGTGCCCGAGGACGTCTGGCCGGAGACCGTCGACGCTTTGGAGGACGGTCAGAGGCAGCCGGCGTTCTGAGCAGCGCGGAAACCACCCGCCCCGCGTCGTCAGCGCCGCTGGTGGTCGCGATCGAGATGGGGCTCGGCCACCTGCGCGCCGGCGACAGCCTGGCGCGCGCGCTGGGCGTTCCGTTGCTACACGTCGATCGCGCGCCGCTGTCGGGCGATGACGAGCGGCGCCGCTGGGCCAAGAGCCGGCGCTTTTACGAGCTGGTGTCGCGCGTGTCGCAGCTGCCCTTCATCGGCGCTCCGCCGCGCGGGCTGCTGTCAGCGATCACGCACATCCCGCACCTGCACCCGCGGCGCGATCTCTCGCGGCCGTCGCTGACCCTGCGCTATCTCGAGCGCCAGATCGTCGGCGGCCTGGGCGGCGGCCTGGTCGCCGAGATGGAGCGCACCGGCGCGCCGCTCTTGACCACGTTCTTCGCGCCTGCGCTGGTCGCTGACCGGCGCGGCGTGGGCGACGTGCATTGCCTGGTCACCGACTCCGACATCGCGCGCGTCTGGGTGCCGAGCACGCCGGCGCAGAGCCGCATCCGCTACTTCGCGCCGACGGAGCGGGCGCAGGAGCGCCTGTGCGCCTACGGCGTCGCGCCGGAGCGAATCACCTTGACCGGGTTCCCGCTGCCCGGCGAGCTGCTGGGCGGCCCCGAGCTGCCGGTGCTGCGACGAAACCTGGCGGCACGACTCGAGCGCCTGGATCCGAGCGGCGTCTTTCGAGAGCAGCACGGCCCCGAGGTCGCGGAGCTGCTGGGGCCGCAACCCGGCGGCGGGCGGGCGTCGCGCCAGGCGCCGTTGCTCACCTTCGCGGTCGGCGGCGCGGGCGCGCAGGCGGGGCTGGCGCCGCGTTTTCTGCCGTCGCTGCAGCCGGAGATCGAGGCGGGCCGGCTGCGGCTGGCGCTTCTTGCCGGCGTGCGTCGCGAGGTCGCGACGTCGTTCCGCGCGCTGGTCGAGCGCGCGGGACTGGCCGGGCACCCGGGCGTGCGCGTGGTCGGCGACGAGGATCTCGACGGATACTTCCGGGCCTGCAACGAGCTGCTCGCCGAAACCGACATCCTGTGGACCAAGCCGAGCGAGATGACCTTCTACGGCGCGCTGGGGCTGCCGCTCTTACTCTCGCCGCCGGTCGGCGCGCAGGAGCGCTACAACCGGCGCTGGGCGGTCGAGAACGGCGCCGGGCTCGAGCAGCGCGATCCACGCTTCACCGGCGAGTGGCTCGCCGAGTGGCTCGCCGACGGCACGCTGGCCGCGGCCGCCTGGTCGGGCTTCCGCCGACTTCCCAAGCTCGGGCTCTATCGCATATTGCAGTCGATGGGCGTAAGCGTTGGTCAGAAGCAGGTCAGCGTCGCGCCGTCGACGAGCGGCGACGGGGCGGTGCAGCTTTCGTAGAGGCCGCCGCCGCGATCGGTCAGCGTCGAGCAATCGTTCAAGCCCGTGCGCGCCGCACCCGCAGGCGCGCGGGCTCGAACGACGGGGCGACGGAGAGCACGCTGCCGCGCCCGACGATCAGGTGGTTTGAGCGCCAGACGATCGACCGGCTGAAGAGGCCGTGTAGCCAGGCCGCCCCGGTGAGGAGCTCCTTGAGCGGAACCAGCAGCAAGGAGCGCACGCCAAATGCGTGCCCGCGCGTCAGGCGCCCCGCAAACGAATCGGCGAGCGCACGAGTCAACGCGCACAGGCCGAGGGCGGCAGCGGCGGTGCGGGACGGCGCAAGCAGGAAGGCCCACGTCGCCAGCAACACCGGGTTGAGCAGCAGCAAGCCGAGGTAGGGCGCGAGACCGGCGCACTGGCGCTGCATCACGCTCCAGCGCGCGTAGCGCGACGCAAACGCCGCCAGCGAGCGCCTGACGGTTACGCACTCGACGACGGTGCGGCCCAGCACCACGCGCTTGCCGAGCTCCCGCGGGATCAGTCGGCCGAGCACGAAGTCTTCGGCCAGCACGTCCTTGACCACGCTGAACCCACCCAACGCCTCGACATCGGCGCGGCGCATGGCCATCGACTTGCCGACGACGTAAGTCTTGCCGCACAACGCGTTCGCGGCGACGAAGCCGGGGCTCATCGTACCGGTGATGTGCAGGTTGTCGAGGCGCGCGCCCCAGATGTCGGTCGGCTTCGCCGAAGCCGCATCAGACGTCGCGCCGGCGCGCTCCTCACCGCCGCCGGCGATCGCATGGGTCACGAGGCCGACGGTCGGATCCTCGAGGTACGCCGCGATCTCGTCGAGGTAGCCCGGCCGAACCCGGGTGTTCGAATCGCTGACGACGAGGATCTCGGCGCGCGCAGCCGCCGCCAGCCCGAGCAGCTGGTTCACCTTGGGGTTCAAACCGGGCGCGCCGCGCTGGATCACCACGCGGAAGCGTTCGGGCCAGCGTCGCGCCGCCTCGGTGGCCACGGGGTACGCGGGGTCGGTCGCGCTGGCGACGCCGAGCACGACCTCGTAATCAGGATAGGGAAGCGTCGCGAAGACCGCCAGGTTGCCAGCGAGCTCGTCGTCGAGACCGCACAGTGGCTTCAGGATCGAGATCGGCGGCCGCGCGCTGGGCACCGGCGCCCGCCGCCGGAGATGGCGCGCCAGCATGATCACCTGGAGCACGATGATCGCGACACCGATCGCCGATGCGATCAGCAGCAACGTCGAAACGAGATGTGCCAAACCACCCATGGTCGTCGCGCGGTTGCGCGTCCTCCACTCGTACGCATTCCAGCCTACGAGAGCACCTTGTCGGAACAGGCCGATCGGCGTGCCGAACCAGCAAAGATCGCGTGCCGGTTGGGTGACGATTCGATGGATCGTGTGCAGTGGAGGCGGGTCCCCCGCCGCAGCTCATCGCGGGAGGTTCGGAACCCTCTGAGGGTTCTGAGCTAGATGTAGTCCAGGCTGGACTGTTGGCCTACGCGCGGCTCAGCGCTGGCGGCCAACCGCGACGTGATCCGGCAGCTCGTTGGGGTTCCCGCCGGCGCCGGGCGGCACGGGGAAATGGACGGCGAGGCGCGCGCCGATGGTCTCGATCGCGCGCACCAGGCCGCCGGTCAGATCGCCAGCGCGGAACGCCTGCACCAGCGCGGACGCCGTCGCGTCCCAGAATCCATCCTCGACCCGACGATGAATCCCATCGTCGCCTAGAATCGCGAACCGCCGCCGCCACGGCGCGACGAAGATCAGCACCCCGTTGTGTCCGCGCGTGTGCCCGATGCGCAAGCGCGTGAAGGCACGCTCGGCCGCTCGCTGGACGTCGCCCCAGAAGTAGAAACGCGAGAGCGCGACCCGGATCTCGCCCGTGGTCGCGCGCTCGGCCGCGGCGATCGCCCGCTCGACGGCGTCGACGTCGATCCCGTGCACGATCACCACGACCCCGATGCGCCGCCACCGCCCGAACGGCCGCCGCCGCCGGAAAAACCGCCGCCACCCCCGCCCCAACCTCCGCGGCCACCACCACCGCCGCTGCCGATGGTCAGCAGCATGAGCCACGCCAACGACGGATGCGTGACCACGAATCCGATGAACAGCAGGAACGCGATGCCGCCGACGACCTTCATCCACGTCGGCACCGGCGGGCCAGCGGGTTCTCCAACCAGCGGGGCGGCGCCGGTGGCGCCGCCGATGGCAGCGGTCACCGCGCCGACGCCCGCACGGATCGCGCCATCGTGATCGCCGGCGCGGATGCGTGGCACGATCTGCTCCTCGATGATCCGCTTGGCGATCGCGTCGGGGACGCGATCCTCCAGGCCGTACCCGACCTCGAAGCGCACGCTGTGATCGTCGGCGAAGACCACTAACAGGAGCCCGTCGTCGATGCCGCTGCGACCGGCGCGCCAGCGTTCGAACGCGCGCACGCTCCAGTCCTCGATCGGTACGCCGCCGGTCGTGTGATCGATGTAGACCAGCACCTGGTGCCCGGTGCGGCGCGCGTACTCACCGAGGCGCGCGTCCAGGTCCGCCGCCGTCGGCGCCGAAAGAAAACTCGCGCGATCGGTGACCCAGTGTTCAGGCGCCGGCGGGATCGGCGTCTCGGCGCGCGCGGGTGCCGCGGCCGCCAGCAACGCGCCGGCGAGGAACAGCGGAAGGAGCGCGGCGCGACGCACGTCGATCGAGCCTCCCCAGCGCGTCAGAACTGGACGTGAGGCGCGGTGGCCGCGCCCGCCTGCGCCTTGAAGTAGGACTTCTCGGCGAAGCGCTGGCCGGACAAGCCGGCGATCAGCACCGTCGGAAAGCTGTCGCGCGCCGAGTTGAAGGCCTGCGCCGCCTCGTTGAAGCGCATGCGCGCGACCGCGATGCGGTTCTCCGTCCCCTCGAGCTGCGCCTGCAGATCGCGAAACGCCGCCGTCGCCTTCAAGTCCGGATAGCGCTCACTGACCACCAGCAAGCGCGACAGGGCCGACGAAAGCCCGTCCTGCGCCTGCTGGAAGCGCTGGAATGCCGCCGGATCGCCGACAATCTTCTCCGTTGCCTGGGGCGAGATCTGGCCGACCCGCGCGCGCGCCTCGGTCACCGCGGTCAGCGTCGACTTCTCGAAGTTGGCGGCGCCCTTGACCGTCTCGACGAGGTTGGGCACGAGATCGGCGCGCCGCTGGTAGACGTTCTCGACCTCGGCCCACTGGCCCTGGACCCCCTGGTCCAGCCGCACCAGTCGGTTGTACCCAGAGATTCCCCACAGCCCCAGCATCGCAGCCAGAACGAGGACGCCGATCGTCGCCTTTCCCATCCGGATGGAACATAGACACCGAACCTCGACCGGCAACCGGCGCACGGTCTTTTCCGTCGGTGTGCTCCTGGTCGGTCGCGTCACCCCGATGGCACTGAGACGTTTCGGCAACGTTGCCACCTCCGAGGCTGCGCCGGCGGATAGTACCTTCAACAAAAATACGGAGAATGGTCATGTTCGAATATGACAACATGGAGCCCGGGAATCTGGTCGAGCCCGAAACGCTCATGTCGCCGGCGCGCGAGCTGCCGACGCCGACACTGGGCCGTACAGGCGCCGGCCGGTCGACGCCGCTCCGCGCGCTACCGATCAAGCAGCCGCTGCTGCTGACATCGGAGACCACGGTCGCGGAAGCGGCTCAGCTGATGATGGAAGAAGATGCTCGCGTTGCGTTGATCGTGTCGGGTGAGCGGGTGCTCGGCATCGTCACCGAGGACGACGTGTGGCGCGCGATGACCGTGCATTTCTCCGGTTGAAGATTTTCTACGAGGGGATGGGTGACAGCTCCGGTCGAGTGGTAGCGGGAGGAGTCGGGCGGGATTGGGCGGTGGTCGCAGAATCGGGAGTGATCGCGGGGGCGAGGGGCGGATAACGGGGAGGGGCCGGAGAGCTCTTGGTCGCCCCGGCCATCGGGCCGGGGCGACGTTTTTTTCGTCCGGGCGGTGAGGAGCAGCGTCGGAACCGCGCAACTTGCGCAACAGGCGTGCCCCCGATACCGTCGCGTCGGTGCGACTGCTGAGGTTGGTCTCCGGTCTGGTCCTGGTTGGACTTTTCGCGCCCAGCTTCGCCGCCGCGGAAGCGAACTGTCCTATCGCGGCGGGAGTGGGCACGGCTGTCGCGAACGTGCCGGCTGAGCTTCGCCTGGCCTGGATCGACGCGCAGTTGGCGCACGGCGCTCACAAGGCGAAACGCTGGACCTGGGGCTGGGGAATCGGCATCGGTGGCGCGACCATCGCCAACCTGGTCCCGATCCCGTTCGTGGCGAAGGAGGACCGCATCGACTGGTACACCGGCGCCGCGACCACGATCATCGGCATCGTGCCGTTGCTGATCGCGCCACTCGATGTGATCGCCGACTCGCGCGAGCTGCGCGACAAGATCGCGGCCCGACCGTCCCCCCCCGCCGGGGGCGGCGACCGCCCCGACGTCTGCCCGCTGCTCGCCGACGCAGAGGCGCGCCTCTACCGCGACGCCAAGAACCAGGCCGACGGGCAGCGCTGGTGGCTGCACGTCGGCAACGTGGCGCTGAACTTCGGCGTCGGTCTTTTTCTGGGGCTCGGCTTCCACCACTGGGGCGCGGGCGTGTTCAACGCCGTGGGCGGCTCGCTGATCGGCGAAGCCATAATCCTCACGCAGCCGACCGCGAGCATCCGCGACCTCGAGACCTACCGGCGCGGGGAGATCTCCTACGCCGTCACGTTCTGAGCTAACCCTCGCGCTTGGCCTCGAGATCGGCCCAGCGCGCGTACAAGCGATCGACCTCGGCGCGACGCTCGTCGATCTCGCGCAGCAACTGGACCAGGCGGGCGGCGTCGCTGGCGTTCTCGGGACGCTCGCTATCGGTGATCGCGGCCTGCAGCGCCGCCTCGGAGGTGGCGATGCTCGATTCGATGTTGTCGTACTCGCGTTGCTCGAGGTAGCCGAGGCGCTTCTTCGCGGCACCGCCCAGCGGCGATGCAGCGCCCGCGGAACCTGCCGCGCGATCGGCGGTGGCCTTCGCAGCAGCAGCCGCGTCTCGTTGTTCGGCGCGCCACGTCTCCCACTGTGCGAGGCTCGCGAACGGCACCACGCTGGCCCCGGCGGCGGCGCTGGCGCCCTCGTCGGAGAACGCGAGGATCGTCGTCGCGACCTGATCGAGGAAATAGCGATCGTGCGACACAAGCAGCACCGCGCCGGGAAATCCGGTCAGCGACTCCTCAAGCAACGCGAGCGTTGCCATGTCGAGGTCGTTGGTCGGCTCGTCGAGCACCAGGAGCTGCGCCGGCCGCAACATGAGCTGCGCCAGCAAGAGGCGGCTCTGCTCGCCGCCCGACAGCTTTCCGACCGCCATGTCGACCTGCTCCGACGAGAAGAGGAACCGTTCCAGGTAGCCGCGTACGTGCACGCGCGCTCCGCGGTAGAGCACGAAGTCGCCGTCGGGGCAGACGGTGTTGGCGACGCTGCGGTCGGGGTCGAGCGCGTCGCGGTTCTGTGCGAAGTACGCCACCTCGAGCCCATCGGCGCGCAAGACCTTTCCTTCGCTGGGCAACTCCTCGCCGAGCAGCACGCGAATCAGCGTCGACTTGCCGCAGCCGTTGGCGCCGAGCAGGCCGAGCCGAACACCCGGCCCCAGCAGCGCGTCGACGCCGCGGAAGATCGCGCGCCCGCCGTAGCTCTTGCTGATGCCGCGCGCCTCGATCAATCGCTTCGGGCGGCGCTCCTGCGCCTCGAAGTCAAGCGTGACCGCGCGCTGCTGGTTGCGCGTCGTGAGCTCGGCGACGTCGCTGGCCAGCGTACCGGCGCGCTGGATGCGCGCCTGCTGCTTGGTCGTGCGCGCGGCGGCACCCCGGCGCAGCCACTCGGTCTCGCGGCGCAGGGTATTGCGCAGCACGACCTCGCGCCGCTCCTGCGCGTGCATCATCTCTCCCTTGACGCGCAGATAGTCGGTGTAGTCCCCGGCGACGCTGAGAAGGCCGCCGGCGTTGCGGGCGTCGAGCTCGAGGATCCGCGTCGCCACGCGCTGCAGGAACAGACGATCGTGGGTCACGGTCACCGTCGCGAACGGTGACGCGGCCAGTAGCTCCTCGATCCACTCGATACTCGAGACATCCAGGTGGTTGGTCGGCTCGTCGAGCAACAGAAGATCGGGGTGGCGCGACAGCTCGCGCGCGAGCGCGACGCGCTTCTTCCAGCCGCCCGACAGAGAATCGACGACGGTCGCCGGCGAGATGCCAGCGCCGCTGCCGCGCCCGCCGAGAGCCAGCTTTGCCATCACCGCCTGCGCCTCGCCCAGGCGATCCCAGTCGTCGGCGGCGATGCCCTCGTGAACGATCTGTTCGACGGTCGCGCCCGGCGTCAGGTGCGGCACCTGCGCGAGGTGGCCGACACGCAGGCCACGACGGCGCGAGATCTGGCCGCTGTCGGGCGACGCGGCGCCGGCGAGGATCCGCAGCAGCGTCGACTTCCCGGCGCCGTTGGGGCCGATGAGCCCGATGCGCTCGCCCTCCTCGATCGTGAAGCTCACGCCGCTGAACAGTGGCCGCGCGCCGAAGCCGGCCTCCAGGTCCTGCGCGCTGACGACGATCGCCATCGGTCAGGCCCGGCGCTTGCCGGCTGGATGCGAGTGCGGAGGATTCGGTTGGAATCGATCGGGCCGGGCAGCGTGCGGTCGCTTGTACGGCCGCTCGCCGCCGAGCGTTCCAGCGGCGGGCGGCGGCCCGGCGTGTGGCCGCGGCGCGTGCGGCTTCGCGAGATGCGGCTTTCCGGTGTGCGGCTTCGCGCCGTGCGGCTTCGCGCCGTGCGGCTTCGCGCCGTGCGGCTTCGCGGGATGGGGAGTCGCACCGTCCGGTTTCGGGCTGTGCGGCTTCGCGACGTCCGGTTTCGCGCTGTGCGGCTTCGCGACGTCCGGTTTTGCGCTGTGCGCCTTCGCGACGTGCGGTTTCGCGCTGTACGGCTTCGCGACGTACGGCTTTGCGAAATGCGGCTCTGCGGTGTGCGGCTTCGCGACGTACGGCTTCGCGCCCGGCGGGCGGCCGTCGGGTGGCGCGCCGTCGACGCGCTCCATGCGCACATGCGGCGCGCGCGGATCGGTCTCGGCCGCGGAGACCGCGAAGTCGGCTGCGGCATCGCCCGCGATCTCGAAAATCGTCTCGTGCGGGCCGATCCGGATCGTGCCGACTTCACGCCGGGTCACGCCGCCGCGCCGGCAGATGAGCGGCAGCAGCCACCGCGGATCCGCCTGGTCCTTGCCGCCCAGGTTGACGCGAAAGCGCACGCCTTCGCGCGCGAAATCACCCGGCGTCCGATGCCGCGTAGACCGCTCGGCGGAACCGGGCCCAAACCCGCGCTCGCCGCCCGCCGACGGCAGCGGAACCGGCTGCAGCCTCTCGCCCGCGGGCAGACGTTCCAGCTCACGCGCGAGCAGGCGGCGCGCCAGGTCTTCGACCGACAGCTTGCCTCGAAACGGCGCCAGCAGATCGTCGTCGTCAACCTCGGTCTCGGCACCCGCGTCGGCGTCCACTCCCGCCGCCGCCTCTGCGGCGCTGTCGGCGAGCAGTTCGTCGATGAGCTGCGCGCGCGCGGCGGCTGCGATCTCTTTCGCCGACGGCGGCGTGGTCCAGGGCACGCGCACCTGCGCCGCGGCGAGCAGCCGCTCGGCCTTGCGCCGCTCGGCCAGGCTCGAGATCAGCACGGCGGTCCCTTTGCGACCGGCGCGGCCGGTGCG
>Ga0265339_10003618_pt1 | contig 10790 bp, 7 predicted proteins | sample 4CB219metaG_FD_202085 | JGI IMG/M metagenome (GOLD analysis project Ga0265339, IMG submission 202085) | Rhizosphere microbial communities from Carex aquatilis grown in University of Washington, Seatle, WA, United States - 4-CB2-19 metaG | ecosystem: Host-associated > Plants > Roots > Rhizosphere...
GGTCGCCGGGATCTTGACCTGGATATTCGGCGCCAGACCGTCGAAATGAACCGCTTGTTCCACAAGCTGAGAGAAATCCATGTAGTTGACCGGATTGGTCTGCATCGAGAGCCGGCCCTTGAGGTGTCGCTCCCGCTCGAAAACCGGCAGCAGCATCTCAGCGCCGCGCAGCCCCATCTCCTCGATCAGCTTCCAAGCGATCACGTCTTCGGTCGCCTTGGGATTCTCGGCCACCAGCTGACGGAGCCGGCCCTTCCAGGCCTCAAATTCCTTCTTGAGAACCCCGAGAACGATCGACGGATTGGTCGTCGCGCCAACCGCGCCATTGCCGATCGCGTATTCGAGCTCCCGGGGGGAGCAGGAATCGTTCCAGACGTCGGTCGGGCTGTTGTGCACCGTTCGATACAGGGGCGACGCGTTGGGGGACGAAATGTTCACGGCAGTCCTCTCCTTGATCGATCGCGCCGGTTTTCCAGGCCTTTCTCCGCGCCCGTTGCAACCATTCGGCTCGAACGTTCCATCGCCTAACACAAATGGATCGTTCGGTCCATACAATTCTGCGGACGCGCCTTGGCCATGCCGGCGCGGTCATCGTCGGGTCGGCGCGGCAAACAGCTGTCTGCGCAGCTCCCGTCACGGCTACGGCCAATCCTCAATCCGGATGTTCCGAGGGGAAACGCCGAATGAGGGCGGACGGCCTCAGCCTCGATTGCGGCGCCGCACGACCATCGGCAACCCGCCGCGCGGCGCGAGCGTCAGACGCTGCTGCGGCCAGACGAGGTGTCCCGGCGCGACCGTCAAGTCGAACGCCGTCGTGATCGCCGACAACGCCAGCATCGCCTCTTGCTGCGCGAACGCGGCGCCGATGCAGATGCGCGGCCCGGCGCCGAACGGCAGGTAGGCGAAACGAGGAATCGCCGCCTTGGCCTCCGGCAGGAACCGCCGAGGATCGAACGCCTCCGGACGCTCCCATAGCGCCGGGCGCCGATGCAGGATGTAGGGCGCAACAACCACCATCGCGCCTTTGGCGATCCGTCGTCCGGCCAACTCGTCACTCGCCAGGGCCTCGCGGCTGATGGCGACCAGCGGCGGATAGAGTCGCAGCGCTTCCTCGACGACGGCGCGGGTCTGTGGCAGCCCCGCGGCGCCGCCCTCGGCCTCCGCTCTCAAACGCTCCCGCCATTGCGGCGACAACGTCAGCAGATAGAGCGACCAGCTCAGCGCATTCGCCGTTGTCTCGTGACCGGCGGCGACGAATGTGACGAGATTGTCCCGGACTTCCGCCTCGGAGAGGCCGCGACCCGTCGCCTCGTCGCGCGCCGCCAGCAGCAACGTCAGCAAATCATGCGGCGCGCCTGCGGGATCGCTGGCGAGCTCCCTGCGCCGCTCTCCAAGCAACCGGCCGACCGCCGCATGGAAGACCTTCTCGGCCCTTCGCACGCGCCGGCGGCCGAGGCGCGGCAAGAATTCCGGCAAGCCTAGGAGGTCGAGCGCGTCGATGCGACCGACGGAATCAAAATAGACGCGCATGTTGCGACGAACCTCTTCGCGGTCGTCGCCCAGCCCCTCCGCGAAGATCGTGCGCGTCAGCACGTCTAGCGCCAATCGCGCCATCTCCGCGGCGACGTCGATTACGCTTCCGTCCGGCGCGGCGCGCCAGCGCTTGACCAAGTCATCGATGGCCGCCTGCATCGCCGGGGCGAAATCGATGACGGCGCGATGCGAGAAGGCCGGGGCCAGCGTCTTGCGCTGGTCACGCCATCTCTCGCCCTCGGCGAGCAGCAACCCGTTCTGCATCGCCTTGCCCAGTACGCGGCGCTGCAACCCGCCCTTGCCATAGTTGTGGGCGTTGTCGATCAGCACATGGCGGATGTCTGCGGGATCGTTGATGACGACAAAGTCGCCGAAGAGGGTCTTTTCGAATACGACGGGTTCGTCAAAATGGCGCCGGGTCCAGACTTCCAGTGGATTGCGCCACAGGGTCCTCAGCAAGCGGCCGACGCCAAGCGGCGTCTCCAGCGGCTGGGGGCAAGGCGGAACGGGAAGCGGCGTTTCCTCGCCCGCCTCCGTCTCCAGCGCCCGTTCGGTAGGCGGTACGCCCGACATAACCCTCCATAACGCCCGGCGGGCCATAAGGTTCCATGCGGATCCCTGCCGAAGCCGCCGCATTCGCCGCTCGCCCCCCGCGATGCGTTACGGGCTCTATGGCGGGCCCCGCGTTCAATCCTGGGTTGCGTCCGGGCTGTGCGATTCCTTCGGGATGTCGGCGGGCGCGATCGCGTCGTCCGGCAGGCGCGTCCAGGTTTGCGTCTGACCCAACATCGGGATGCCGAGATAGCCACGGACGGCGAGCTCCTTGCCATCCGCGCTGAGCTCCATCTGGGCGTGATAGATGGAGCCATCGCGGGGATCGAGGATGCTGCCGTCCGTGTAACTGTTGCCGTTGCGCTTCATGCCGGTCACGATCTGCAGACCGAGCATCGGCGCATCTTTCTGATCGCCAGAACATTTCTGACATGTCGGGGGCGTGTCCGGGTCGCCCGGCTTCTTGAACATCCGGACGATTCGTCCGTTGTAAACGCCATCCTTCTCGGTGAAGTAAAACCACGCTTGCGGACGCCCATCTTCATCGGCGTCTTGCCAAAAACCGGCAGCGGTATCGTCTTGAATCGCCGAAGCAGCGCTCCTCGACGGTTTCGACGCTGGAGCGACCGTCCTGAATGGATTCGGTTTTGGCGTCGGGACGGCTTCTTGCGCCGGCGCCGAGTCAACGTAACCGGAGATCGACATCGCGGCCCCCGCAGCGAGGGCGAGCCTGAGCCTTGTCCTCATCTTCCATCTCCCGATGCGACGATGGAACAGACGCCAGGCGTGACGGCGCGCCGGCGCCCGACGCAAATCAGGGGATCGGCAGGTCGACGACCTACCTGCCGTGTTGGACCAGTACGTCTTTGCAGGCCGCGGACAACCGATCGCGATGCATTTCGAGACAGGCGAGGAAGGCCTGGTCGCCGTCTTGCTGACGGACGGAATGGCAGAACCGGCGAACGTCGGGACGACATGCGGCCTGTTCCTGAGGCGTGCCCGATTGAGCGAACGCCGCGGTCGACAGCGCGAGAAACGCCGCCGAGAGCAATGGTCTTGAGAGCATGGCTGAACCTCCATCTAGGTGGAACGGGTGTCGTCACATTTTTGACGGCGACGGCGTGTTGCGGGGCTTGCCCATCAGAATGGGTTGAAACAACGCCGCCGCCGCGAGTGTGCAGACCAGCGACAGGGCCAGCAGTTTGCCCATGCTCGATGTGCCAGGGTGACTCGAGAAGACAAGACTGCCGAACGCCGTCGCCGTCGTCAGCGCGCTGTAGATCACCGCGCGCGTCAGCGGCGTCTGCAAGAGGTGGGTCTGCCCCTCGCGCCACGCCATGATGTAATAGATCTTGAACGCCACGCCGACGCCGAGCAGCAAAGGCAGCGCGATGATGTTGGCGAAGTTGAGCGGCAGATCGACCAACACGGTGAGTTCCAAGGTCACCACACCGGCGAGCGCCAATGGGATGAGCGTCAACAGCACATCGCCCAGGCGCTGCAGCACGAGCCATAGAAGAATCGCGATTGACACCAAGGCCAGTGCGCCAGCTTCGACGAAAGCGTTCACCACCAGCTTGCCGGCCTCAAGAATGGTGATCGGTCCCGCAGTCGCGTTGGGCTCGACCGCCAGCACGGCGCTGGCGAAGCGACGCATGGCGTCATAGTCGTTCGTGTCGGCTTTCGGCGCGATCGACACACGGGCGCGCCCATCCGGCGTGACCCAGTTCTGTGTGAGATCCGGCGGCAACGATTGTTGCGTAATGGGTTGCGGCTGAAGCGAGGCGCGCAGGCCCTCCAAATCCTGATCCAGAGGTCGAATGAAACTATCGGTCGCCGCGTCGCGCGCCGATTTCGGCGCTTGGGCCAGCTTGGACAGGCTGGCGGCCAGCCGCCGCGCGCTCTCCGCGCCCCGCCCTTTCTGGTCGCTCACCGCCTCCGTCAGACGTTGCGCGCCCTCGTTCTGGGCGTCGACATTCTCAGCGTCGGTCGGAGCGGATTGAACTTTCTTCGGATCGAAAGCGGCGGCAAGCTTGTCCGATGCGTTTTGAATGATCGGAAGCTTTTCGGCCTGGTCCTGAGGAACGAAGCTCGACAGCGTTAAGACGCTCGACACTTCCGGCAACTTCGAGAGGCGCGCCGCAATGGCGTTGGCCTGGTCGAGCGACGGCGCGAGCACGTGGATCGCGTCAGTGTTGGCGCTGGGGTCGCGGCTGAGTTCGAGATAAGTCGCGATCGCCTCCGTCTTCGGGTTCTGAAGGGAGACCGGATTGGAGTCGAAATGGAGCCACAAGAGCAGCGGCAATCCGGCGACGACGACGATCGCCGTGCCGGCGATGACGCCAATGCGGCGTCGATTCAAGAACTCGTCGAGCGGCGCGAGCGAGGAATAGCCGAGCTCTCGGGGTTCGCCAGGCGGATTGAGCAGCACGATCAGCGCCGGCAGCAGCGTGATGGTCGTCGCGAAGGCGATCAGCATGCCGCAACCAGCAATCAGCCCAAGCTCTGAGACGCCTTTGTAGTTGGTCGGCAAGAACGACAGAAACCCGGCGGCGGTGGCGAACGCCGCCAGGGTCAATGGAGCGCCGACACGCAAAGCGGCGCTCTGCACTGCGCTCGTCAGGTCGCCGAGCTCATGTCGCTCGGAGCGATAGCGAACGCTGAACTGGATGCCGAAATCGACGCCGATGCCGACAAAGAGCACCGAGAAATAGACCGAGATGAGATTGAAAGCGTCAACCATCAGCAGGCCGAGAGCCGCGGTTAAAGCCAGACCGAGGTAGAGATTGATGGCGATCGCCGCCATGAGGCGCCACGACCGCAAGGCGAGCCAGAGGATGAACGTGACGATCGCCAGCGTGATGAGCCCATTGCGAACTGCATTCTCCTTGATCGTCCCGAACTGTTCGTCGTCCATCGGCACGGTGCCGGTCAGGCGCACGGTGGATTGGTATTTTGGCAGGATATCCGCGGCGATGACGCGCAGCGCGTCGGTCGCCGGGAGCCCCGGTTGCAGGGCGCTGAAATCGAGCACCGGTTGGACGTTGATGTAACCGCGCAAATCCCTCGGCGCGGCGGGCTTGCCCTGCATCAAGACCCGCCAAGAAAAGCTCGCCGGCTGTCCGGCCAGAACCTTGTCCAGCGTGTCGGAGAACTGATTCAGCGGAGACGCGAGATCATCGAGGGTCAGGCGCCCGCGTCCGACGCCCAGCAGCGAGTCCTCGAGTCCGGCGATCAATCCTCGCAAGCTGCGGTCCGAAGCAAGGTCCTCGATCAGCGGCTCGCCTTCAACCAAGCCGCCGAGGATCTTCTCCAGTTGCTCCTTGGACAGAAACGGCAGCGAATGCTTGGCGAAGAACTCCGTCGCGCCCGGATTGGAGACGCTGCGGAAGTGCGTCTTGTCGGCCGCTAGCGCTTGTGTCAGCGCCACTGTGGCCCCTTCCGTCAGCTCCGGCGTCGGCGCCTCGACCACAGCCTCGATGAGGTTGAAATTGCCAAAGGCGCGCTCCAAGGCGATGTCGCGCTGACGCCACTCCAGCTTGTTCGACAGCAGGGCGTCGATGTTCGAATTCAGTCGGAAGTGGGTCGCGGTGAAGGCCGTCGCCGCCGCCGCCAGCAACAAGCCAATCGCCAACGTCGTCCAGGCGTGGCGAATGCTGATGCCGACGATTCGAACGATTGCGGAGGTCAGCATCGGCTAGATCGAGCGCCTTGATTGGCGATTTCCGCTGACCCGGGAAGGCCCGCGCCGATCGCCCCAACGACGGATTGGGTCAGCGGTCAATGCGACGCGCTCACGGATTTGGGTTGCAGAGCCTCGCCTGACTTTTGCCGATGAATCTCGGCCAGCATGGCTTGAACATGACGAGAATGAACGTAGTTGGCCGGTCTCTGCCGCTCGAGCGTGATCTCCGGCGCCATCGGGCCATCGGTGCGGACGCCGCGAATCGCCGTCCACAGCGCTGACAGAGGATGGATGACCGTCGCGTCCGCCGCCGTCGGCTCGTAGCCGCAATGCGCCATGCAGTTGGCGCACTTTTCGTAGCGGCCGGTGCCGTAATTGTCCCACTCCGTCGTCTCCATCAGCTCCTTGAACGAGCTGGCGTACCCTTCGCCCAGGAGATAGCAGGGCTTTTGCCAGCCGAAGACGTTGCGGGTCGGCATGCCCCATGGCGTGCAGTGGAACTGGCGGTTGCCGGCGAGGAAATCCAGAAACAGGGTTGAATGCATCAGGCCCCACTTCTTGCCCTTGCCAAGGGCGAAGACGTCGCGAAAGAGCTGCTTGGTCTTTTGCCGGTTGAGGAAATGCTCTTGGTCGGGCGCCCGCTCATAGGCATATCCAGGCGAGATCGAGACGCCAACGCCAATCGACTTGGCGAAGTCGAGGAACGCCGCAATGTCTTCCGGCGCATGGCCCTCGAAGATCGTCGCGTTGACGTTGACGGCGAATCCCTTGGCCTTCGCCTTCTTGATCGCTGCGACGGCGACATCGAAAACGCCGTTCTGCGCCACCGACTTGTCGTGGTGATCCTTCAATCCGTCGAGGTGCACGGTGAAGAACAGATAGGGCGACGGTTCGAACAGATGGAGTTTCTTCTCCAGCAACAGCGCGTTGGTGCAGAGCGAAACGAACTTCTTGCGCGCCACGATTCCCTTCACGATATCGCCGATATCGCGATGAATCAGCGGCTCGCCGCCCGGTATCGCCACCACCGGCGCGCCGCATTCGTCGACGGCGTCGAGGCATTCCTGCGTCGACAGTCGTTGGTTGAGGATGGGATCGGGATAGTCGATCTTGCCGCAACCCGTGCAAGCCAGATTGCAGCGGAACAACGGCTCGAGCATCAGCACGAGAGGGTAGCGCTCGCGGCCGGCTAGCTTCTGCTTAAGGACATAAAGGCCAATCTTCGCTTCTTTGAAAAACGGTATCGTCATAACCCGCCTTTCGGCCATGGATTGCTTCGAAGGGCGTCGGCGCCAGAGCCGATCACGCTCGCGCCAATTGCCCAGGCAACCGGAACTCTAAGGATTCTCTGGGGCCGTCCAAGGTCGAAATTTCGACCGGGCGAACCCGTCCGAGCCACTGAACGGTCTCCTGCACCAGTTGCTCCGGCGCGGACGCGCCAGCCGTCACGCCGACGGCGCATGCGTCCTCCACCCATTCTCGACGAAGGTCGGCGCAGTCGGCGATGAGATAGCTCGGCACGCCCATTTCCACGCCAATCTCGCACAATCGATTCGAGTTGGAGCTGTTCTTTGCGCCGACGACTATCAGGACGTCGACTTCCTTGCAGAGGTCGCGCACCGCCGTCTGACGGTTTTGCGTCGCATAACAGATGTCGCGCGTGTCCGGGCCAACAAGGTCGGTGAACCGCTGCTGCAGCGCCGCGATGATTCCCTTCGTGTCGTCGACGCTCAAGGTCGTTTGCGTGACATAGCCGACCGGCGTATCCGGCGGAATCGTGAGGTTGCCGACGTCGCGCTCGGTCTGAACCAGCACGACCGGACCCGAAATCTGCCCTAAGGTTCCCTCGACTTCAGCGTGTCCTGCGTGGCCGATCAGGATGAGCGTTCGGCCTTGCATGGCGTACCGCTTGGCCTGAATGTGAACCTTAGTGACCAGCGGGCATGTAGCGTTGTGGACAATAAGATTCCGCGCCGCCGCTTCCTGCTCCACCTTCTTGGGCACGCCATGCGCGCTGAATATCGTGACGGCGGCGTCCGGAACCTCGGATAGCTCCTCGACGAAGTGAGCGCCTTTGGCTTTTAAGCGTTCGACGACATGCTTGTTGTGGACGATTTCGTGCCGCACATAGACGGGCTGGCTGTAACGTTCCAGCGAGCGCTCGACGATTTCAATCGCCCGGACGACCCCGGCGCAGAAGCCGCGCGGCTGAGCGAGAATCACCCGCATCGGCGGACGGGATTGCGGCGCTGCAATCGGCCGATGAACATTGTCGACGGCTTGCAGCGGGTGCAGCTGCGCGCCGCCGCCAAGAACGTCGAACACTTTGGCGACGATCCCAGCCGCGTCGAGCCCGGCCTTGGCGTACATCGCCTCAGGGGTATCCTGGGCGAGGAAAACGTCCGGCAGAACCATCGCGCGAACTTTCACGCCGCGATCGAGCAGGCCGCTCTCGGCCAACGCCTGCTGCACGTAGGAGCCAAAGCCGCCGATCGATCCCTCTTCGATGGTGACGAGAATTTCGTGATCTCGCGCGAGCTGCAAAACCAGATCGACGTCAAGCGGCTTGGCGAAGCGAGCGTCGGCGACCGTTGTCGACAGTCCATATTTCGCCAGTTCGTCGGCCGCCTTCAGGCATTCGGCGAGCCGCGCGCCGAACGACAGGAGGGCGACTTTGTCGCCGCGGCGCACGATTCGTCCTTTACCGATTTCAAGCGGAACGCCCACTTCCGGCATCGCAACGCCGCTGCCGTCGCCGCGCGGATAGCGGACCGCGCAGGGGCGATCGTCGATCGCCGCCGCGGTGGCGACCATATGCGCCAGCTCAGCTTCGTCACCCGCCGCCATGATGACGAAGCCCGGCAGACAACCGAGGAAGGCGACGTCAAACGAGCCGGCATGGGTCGGCCCATCGGCGCCGACCAGTCCGGCCCGGTCGATTGCAAAGCGCACGGGCAACGATTGAATCGCCACGTCGTGAACGACTTGGTCGTAGCCGCGCTGCAGGAACGTCGAGTAGATGGCGCAGAACGGTTTGAAGCCTGCCGCAGCAAGCCCGGCAGCGAAAGTGACCGCGTGCTGCTCGGCGATGCCGACGTCGAACGTCCGGCTGGGAAAGGCCTTGCCGAACACATCCAATCCTGTGCCGGCAGGCATCGCTGCCGTCACCGCGACGATGCGATCGTCTTTCGCCGCCTCCTTGATCAGACTTTCGGCAAACACCTTGGTGAAAGATGGGGCCTTCGCCTTGGCCTTCGATTGCTGTCCCGTCGCGACGTCGAACTTCGCCACGGAGTGAAACTTGTCGCTTGAGGATTCCGCCGGCCGGTAACCTTTGCCCTTTTTCGTCACCACATGGACGAGAATCGGGCCATTGCGCGCGTCGCGAACGTTCCGCAACACCGGCAGGAGATGATCGAGACTGTGTCCGTCGATCGGGCCGACGTAGGAGAATCCGAGGTCTTCGAACAATGACCCGCCGCTCCAGAGTTCGCGCGTGAACTGATCGAAGCGCTCGGCCCCGATTTCAAGCGGCCTCGGCAGACTGCGGGCGATCTGCTTGCCGATATCGCGCAAAGATCGGTAGGCTTCGCTGGAAACGATGCGGGAAAAATAAGCCGACATAGCGCCGACCGGCGGCGAGATCGACATGTCGTTGTCATTGAGGATGACGATCAGCCGGCTGTTCATCGCGCCGGCGTTGTTCATCGCCTCGTAAGCCATCCCAGCCGACATCGAGCCATCGCCGATCACCGCGATGATATTGCGCCGTCCCTTCGACAGATCGCGCGCCACAGCCATGCCAAGCGCGGCGGAAATCGAGGTCGCGGCGTGCGCCGCGCCGAATGGGTCGTATTCGCTTTCGGAGCGCTTGGTGAAACCGGAGAGGCCGCCGCCGGCGCGCAGGGTATGAATTCGATCGCGTCGACCGGTCAGGATCTTGTGAGGGTACGCCTGATGCCCGACATCCCAAATCAACTTATCTTCGGGCGTATTGAAGACGTAGTGCAACGCGACGGTCAGTTCTACCACCCCAAGCCCCGCGCCGAGGTGGCCGCCGGTGACGGAAACCGCCTTTATCGTCTCCGCCCGGAGTTCATCGGCGATTTGCTTCAGATCTGCCGGCTTGTGGCGGCGCAGGTCCCTGGGGCTGTTGATGCCTTGAAGCATGGTGCCTCCTGGTTGTGCGCTGCCCCCGGCTCTTCCGCAGCCCAGCACGTCACTACAATTCGGCAACCGTCCCCTCGGTTCCATCACTGGCGAAATTATCACCGCTTCGTGAAGTCGCTTACGACGTGCGGACCCGCCGAGGACCAGCGCACGCCCCGAAGAGGCGCCGACGCAGTCTCGGCAACACTGATGGCAAGGACGCAGGCGATGCTGGCACATCTGGCGAGCTCCAAGCAGCGCGCGCTGAACTGGGCCGGCGGCGTCAGCGTCGTCGAAAGCCCGGCGCCCACGGCGGCGGAATAACCGGCCAGCCAATCGCCGGTTACAGCTCGGACTCGATCGCCCGCAACAGCCGAAACCGCATTTCGCCGTCGTCGCTGGCGAGTGAAATCACGAAGCGGACCCTTCCGTGACTTGAAGTGTCGGCATAGCCGGCGAGGGTGCGAATCCCTTCCATGGTGCCGCTCTTGTTCAGACCGCCGTCATGGCCGCGCAGCAGACCGGCGTTGGGCGCGAAGAGCTCCAGCACTTTGGCGAGGCCGCGCGCGGTGAAGCGATTATCGCGGCTGATGCCCGAGCCCTCTTCGAGATGGATGTCCGCAGCGAGACCCTGCGCGGCGAGCATCTCGTTACCGATCTGGAGCGACTTCTGCAGGCTGACCGGCCCGCCAAGCCGGCGCCCGCCGATCTCCAGGAAGACCTGGTTGGCGATGTAGTTGTTGGAAGCGCGGAGCAGCTCGGCGAGAATCTGTGAAAGAGGACGCGACTGTCGGTGGACGTATGCCGACGCTAGCCCCTCGGGCACGGCGCCGATCGAGATCTTGCCATTCACCTGGCCGCCGGCCCGCTC
>Ga0265339_10003619_pt1 | contig 10785 bp, 11 predicted proteins | sample 4CB219metaG_FD_202085 | JGI IMG/M metagenome (GOLD analysis project Ga0265339, IMG submission 202085) | Rhizosphere microbial communities from Carex aquatilis grown in University of Washington, Seatle, WA, United States - 4-CB2-19 metaG | ecosystem: Host-associated > Plants > Roots >...
TTGCTTAATCTTTTGGGTCCGAATGCCATGTGATGTTCCTGAAACGCGAGCGGTTGCGACGGGTCCACCATAGAAAAAGCACTTGTTCATGTCTAGTGATTCGATATACATTATGTGGTAAGGGATGCGGTGCGGCGCTGTGTCATAGCGCCGGCTCGACGTCGATTGATGATTAGCGGAGTTGCGAATGCGCAGTTTTGGAGTGTCGGCCTGCCTCGCGACAGTTATTCTGGCAATCGGAATTTGCCCCGCTGCGGCGAGTTCGACCGATACGTCAAGTTATCAGGTTGAATGGGTCTATCGCATTCGCTATGGACATCAGGACGAATGGTGGAAGATATTTCAACGATACCAGATTGCGATTCTGGATCGCGAGAAACAACTTGGCTACGTAACGAACTATATTGTTGAGCGACCAAGCCTTCATACCAGCGAAGATTCCCGCTGGGACTTTCGGGTAGTCATCAACTACCCAAACTATGATGCATCCAAGCACGAATCCGAGGTGGAGCGAAGCCTGTTTCCCGATCGGACGACCTTGTCACGCGAAGAGCAACAGCGCTGGGAATTGACACTCAATCATTGGGATCTCCCAATTCACGAAATTGATCCGCACAAAGTGGAAAATTGAGCGACTGCGCAGTTCTGTGTCTTGGCGTCCCTCACCCCGCCAGCGCATCCGCCAATATCGCCGACACGTCGTTCGCGGCTGTCTTGACCGGCTCTGCCGCCAGGTGGGCATAACGGGCGGTGGTCTGCACCTGGGTGTGACCAAGCAGCTTGCCGATTATGTGCAGGCCCTGGCCGCAGACGACAATTCGCCATCATTTGAAACCGGCCCTGTTTGGGATCTTGCGCAAGTCCAGACGAAGGATGGTCACTTTGATGACTACATGAATTGGCTCTCAACCGCCTGGAAGGCGCAGCAGGAAGCCCTCAAGAAGAGAGGCATCATCCTAGACTATAAGGTCTATCTCGTTCAGGACCCGCGCCAGAATGAACCCGACATTCTTCTCGCGACTGAGTACAAGAACCTGGCTGCGTTTGTTACTCCGATCTCCAAGCAATACGCGGTGCAAGCTGAAATTGCCGGTTCGCTCGTCAAGTCCAACCAGGAACAGGCCGCACGCGGAAGCATCCGCACGCTCATGGGAGACGTGCTTACACGTGAAGCCATCCTGAAATAGTTCAAGCGTCAGTTCGAGATTGGAGAAATCGGGGTCGGTGCGCGCGCCGGCCCCATTTTTCTCATCATCTGCAGTGATCGAGAGACCGAAGCGCGCGTTCTAAGCCAAAGTCCGCTTACCGCCGATAGCGGCCGTTCAACCGGTCGAGTTGCTTGCCAATCATCCTAATCGCAAAACCATCCGCAACCCGGTCTGGGTTTTGCGGTCGGCGGTGCGTCTGACTCTTGCCATCCTGCGCCGATGCCTCGCTCGCGCTCCAATTCTGCATTTCGCCCCGCCCGCTCGAGTACGCTGCCGACTTGGATTACCGAGCGGACCGACAACCTTGGGCCGAATCAGGGTGCCAAGGACGACTCCGATGCCCCGTCAACCGCCCTCTCCTTCCTGACGATAGACGAGGTGGCTGCATCGTTGCGGGTCAGTTCCCGCACCGTGCGGCGCATGATCGCCGACGGGCGCATTGCATGCGTGCGTGTGGGCCGTTCGGTACGCATTTCGGGCGCTGCTGTGATAGGTCTTGGCGTTGATGGATAACTTCTTATTTGCAATGAGATATAAGAATGTCGTGATTATATAACACTAACATTGACCTGCTTTTACGGTTTTTTATAATCACGATTTTCCGCCACAGTCCGCTGCTGTCATCACGAGGTCCGTATGCCCCTTCCCGAGCCTTCCAACCCCACACTCGCCGATCTCGTGGCGGCGGTTCAGGCTGCCGATCTGACAGAGATCCAGAAGCGCGACCGCATCAGCGCCATCCGGACCGTAGCCAAGGCGCTGGGAGCGCCACCTTGCGAGCTGCCGCTCAACGTGAGGCTCTTGCGCCGCCGGCTGGAGGAGGTCTCGCCCGAAGCGGCAGGAATCAGTCGGTCGCGCTGGAATAATGTTCGTGCCCTTCTGAACCGGGCGCTGGAATTGAAAGCCGACGTCATGGCCTCGGCCCAGCAGACGTCCGTATCAGCCGCCTGGCTTGAGTTGACCCATGGACTGCCGTGCTCAAATTGGTATCGACTGAGCGCTCTTCTGAGGTTCCTTTCGGCACGTGGCGTGGAACCTGGCCATGTCGTGCTCACTGACCTCTACGCCTTCCGCGATGCGATCGTCGAAAACCGCCTGCGCGCCACGCCGGAGAAGACGTGGGACGGGATCGTCTGGTGCTGGAACAAGTTGGTGCAAACGGTCCCCGCGTGGCCGCAATTGGTTATTCCCCGCGAGGACAAGCGCACAATCTACGTCCGTCCCTGGAGCGATTTTCCTGAAAGCCTCAAGACTGATGTCGACGCCTACCTGAAAGTCCTGTCGGGCTCGGTGATTGACGAAGACGGGCCCTTGCGTGCCTTGCGGCCGCTCACATTGAAGACCCGCGAATACCAGTTTCGTGCGGCAGCCTCGGCGCTGGTCGTAGCAGGGTTGTCGCCTGGATCTGTCCAAACGCTTTCCGATATTGCCCGTTTCGAACCCATGAAGCAGATCCTGGAACACGTTCTCCGCCGGGGCCAAAGTGAACACCGGGCCGGCGCGTTCAACCTGGCAAATGCGCTCAGGGCTGCCGCCAAGTATTGGGTCAAGGTCGACGATGTGGAACTCGCAAAGATCGGCAAGATCGTTTCCCGTTTGTCGCCACGTTCGAACGGTCTGACCGAGAAGAACCGCGAACGGCTCATGCCGTTCAACCTTCCGGAGATCGTGCAGAGATTCCTGAAGCTGCCCCAACGTCTCGCCGATGAAATCAGGGGAGCCCCGCACAAGACAGCCGTGGACGCCGTGACGGCACAGCTGGCTGTCGCGATTGCGATCCTGCAAGCCATCCCGATGCGGATTGCAAATCTTGCAGCGCTCGATCTGGAAAGGCACATCATCGCACAAGGCAAGCGCGTCTACGTTCAGATCCCAGCCGACGAGGTGAAGAACGACCGACCGTACCTGATGGAGTTGCCGAAGGAGGTTGCCGATCTCATCGCTTGGTATTGCCTTGAGTACCGCGATCTCCTGATCGGCACCTCAACGAAGGCCCTGTTTCCGGGCGAGAACGGCAAGCCGAAAAAGCCAGTCACCTTGGCGACCCAGATCAGTAAGCGCGTCGAGCGTTATATGGGAACGCCGGTCAATACCCACCTCTTCCGGCACATCGCTGCAAAGATCTATCTCGACCGCCACCCTGGCGAGTACGCTCTGGTTAGTCGCCTGCTCAACCACAAGAGCGTGGCGACGACCATGCGCGCTTACACCGGTGCCGAGTCGGCGAGCGCCGCGCGTCATTACCACTCCTTTGTAGCTGATTTACGCCGCGCCCCGATCCAGCCGGCTCGACGGAGGGCAACGCGATGAGCCGCAAAATCGAAGCGCACGCCCGAGTGTGCTGGCCTATCGAGCTGTGGCCAGCGGCAGACCAGGCGTTGTGGGCCAAAGCCTGTGCGCCACAGTCCCTGTTCGAGGACGACGGCGGAGAGCTGTCAAAAATGGCCGCCACCTCCCGCGCAAAATATGCGCAGGGTTGGGGCCGCTTTCTTGTCTACCTCGCGCGCCACGATCCTCATGCTTTAGATCTCGCGCCAGCGGAGCGTTGCGCAAATGCGCGGCTGCAGGCCTACGTCGACCACCTGCGCAGCTCGGGAAATTCGGACGGCACGATCGTAAACCGCCTGTGCGAGATCAGCGTAGTTGTTACGGCCATAGATCCAACTTTCGACCCGCGCACGATCAACCGCTACATCTCCACTTTGCGGTCGAAAGCCATTCCTGTGCGCAGCAAGGGCCACATCAGGCCGGCGAATGAATTGGTGGATTTGGGTGCGCGTCTGATGGCAGGAGCAAGAGATTCTATCAATCTCGATGAGGCCCTCGCGTTTCGCGATGGACTCATCATTGCGTTCCTGGCGCTCCATCCCGTACGCCGTCGCAACCTCGTGAACTTTAAACTTGGCAAGAACCTCATCCGACAGCGCGATGGCTTTATGGTTACGTTTGCGGGATCGGAAACCAAGAATGGCGCACCGTACGAGGTTCCGCTTGCTGAGGTGCTCGTTGATGCAATGAAGCAGTATATTGAGATTTGGAGGCCAGCGCTGATCGCGCGGAAAGGACGCTGGAAGCGCGCTGTCGGCGAAGCGATCTGGATCTCCGCGGACGGCTCACCTCTGAGCCCTGAAGGCATCTCCGGACGTATTGAGCTCAGGACCCGCAAGGCGTTCGGGAAGTCCATCAATCCGCATGCCTTCCGCGATGCGGCGGCCACGACGCTCGTGATCGCCGACCCGGCCCGCGTCCGGACCGCGGCGCCGCTTCTGGGCCATCGATCGCTGGCCACGACGGAAAAGCACTATATCCAGGCGACGGGGCTTCAGGCCCAACGATCTTACCTGGAAGTGATCAAAGAGGCGCGCCGTGGCAGATAAACAGCAAGCGGTACCAAAGTTCCCTGAAGAGAATGTCTGGAGTGAGCTGGTCAAAGGGCTCAAGCTAAACGTTAACCAGGCAGATGAGCTGGAACACGCCATCAAATATGCACTGCGCGACCTCAAACGTCGGGCTGACAAGTATCCGGACCGCGCCGGTCGTCGGGCGCTGGTTGCACGACTAAAACGATTCCAGACGGCGCTACAGGCGCTGATCGATGACGTTCGGGACGAGCCCGCTCGTCTCAAAGAAATCCTCCCGCGCGAATCGCACTTCGCGATGGGACTCTGGCTAGCTGATGAAGCCATGCGCAGGGAAAAGCTTGCGTTCGATGACAGAACAGACCGAAACGAACAGCGAAAAGATCGAGGCTTGGATGACGGCTTGAAAATGCTTACAGACGCACTCACCGAGATCAAGGCGCCGATCGATAAATGGACTGCGGATGACAAGCCCGATCCTGGCGGAGTCGAACCCAATCTTGTTCGCGAAACTCTCATCACCTACCTCGCGGACAAAGCTGACGCGATTATCGGGCGCCGGGCGACGGCGACAGCCAAGGGTCCATTTGAAAATCTCTGCACAGTTGTGCTCGACGCATGTCTCGTAAGACCCGACGGCTTGAAAGATGCCATCGAGCACACGTTGAGGAAGCGCAAGGCAGATCTACGAAGTCGCGGGATAATCGAATTGTGATGGGCAGAATCGATCATAGGGGCAGAACCTCCGCGGAAACATCCCAAGTTCTGCGGTCGGCGCGGTTCTTGGATGGCGGCACTCTCGCCCCATGCCGGCCAAGATCCTGTCGAAGCCCAGCACGACCCCTGAAGAGCCTCCGCTCGCGGCGCGCCGAACCGATCACCACGCTCGGCGCGGAGGCTTTTACCCAGCCGAAACAAAGTTGGACGTCGAGACCGATCTCCTGCCCAATCATGAGCTTACTATTGCTGAACTCCTCGCCGTCGAGAGGCTGCTTGCGGATGCCCTCGACGACTTTCTTTCGCGTTTCAACTAAGCTTTGGGCACGGCAATCAGGCGAGCCGCGACCGCATTCGGCGTTCGAGGCGACGTGCCTTGAAAGGGGCTGCCATGACCTTCGCTAGTCAATCTCCCGGCGCGCTGCCGAAACATGCAGTCGTCTACCTCCGCGTCAGCACCGGCCGCCAGGCTGTTGGCGATGTGTCGATCCCGTCACAGCGCGAGCTCACGCGCCGGTTTTGCGTAGCGCAAGGATGGGAAGTCGTCGACGAATACATCGAGCCTGGAGCGTCCGCTACCGACGACCGTCGCCCCGTCTTCCAGCGCATGCTGGAGGACGCTCGTTCGGGTGAGCGGCGCTTCGATGTGATCTGCGTGCACGCCTTCTCGCGCTTCTTTCGCAACGGCGCTGAGATGGAGCTGACAATCCGGCGGCTCAACAAGCAGGGAGTCGAGGTCGTCTCCGTAACTCAGCCCACCGGTGATGATCCCTCGCAGCAGATGATGCGCCAGATCATCGGCATCTTCGACGAGTACACTTCCAAGGAAAACGGCAAGAACGTAAGCCGCGCCATGCGCGAGAGCGCCAAGCAGGGTTTCTGGAACGGAGCTACGCCGCCTCTGGGCTATCGAATCGTCGAGGCCGAGCGGCGGGGCTCAAAGGTCAAGAAGCGGTTGGCCGTTGATCCGGTTGATGCCGAGACCGTCCGCTTGATCTTCAAGCTCTATCTTGAAGGCGCGGGCACCTCTGGACCGTTCGGCGTCAAGGGTGTGGCCGTCTGGCTGAACTCGCAGGGCTATCGCACACGCTCAGGCGCAACCTTCGGGGTGGGTCCCGTCCACAACATCCTGACAAACCGCGCTTACGCCACGGGCAAATGGCCTTATGGACGGAGGAATTCCCGCACTGGCGGCTTGCACAACACGTCCAACATCATCGAGATCGACATCCCTTGGATCATTCCAATGGATGTCTTCGAGAAGGTGCAGGCGCGACTGACGTCGAACAATCCCAAGGTCACACCAGCTCGGGTTGTGAACAGTCCCACGCTGCTGACGGGGCTCGCTGTCTGCGCCACGTGCGGCGCGGGGATGACACGGACTGGGACTCGTCGCCGCCACCGGTCTTACAGTTACTACAGCTGCGCGGGCTGCCAGCAAAAGGGCAAGTCGGTCTGCAGCGGCCGTCATATCTCTATGGCGAAGCTCGACAGCCTGGTCGTTGAGAACATCAAGGACAAGCTGCTTCAGCCCGAACGGCTGAGCCATATCCTGGAAGCACTCATGGAGCGCAAGGCTGCTCGCAATGAAGGCGTGGCCGCGCGGCAACGCATACTGGAAGCCGAACTTAGCCAGGTCGGCGAGAAACTGGCGCGATTGTATGGAGCAATCGAAGAGGGTGTCGTGAAGCTCGATTCGGATCTGACGGAACGCATCGCTGTGCTCAAAGAACGCCGCAATGTCATCGAGAGCTCGTTGGGGCGGATCCGGGTGCAGGCCGTCAACGCGGCCCAGCTAACGCCGGAGCGAATCGCAGACTTCGGGGCGCTGATGCGTCGGCGCCTGGATGAAGGCGATGTCCATGCCCGCAAGGCCTATCTGCGCTCGGTCATCTCCAGAATTGAAGTCGATGACGACAAGGTGCGCATCATTGGCGAGAAAGCGGCTCTCGCCGACGTCATAGCCGGCCGCTCGAGGGCGGCTGGCGATGTTCGTGGTTTTGTACGCAAATGGCGCACCCGATAGGATTCGAACCTATGACCTTCGCCTTCGGAGGGCGACACTCTATCCAGCTGAGCTACGGGTGCGTGGCACGCTCTATAGCGCAGGCGGCAGTCTCGCCGCAAACCGCGGCCCCTACAGGCCTTTCAGCGCGGCTTCGACCACTTCAACGGCATGCTTCCAGACCATGCGCTTCCACTCCGCCGTGTCGGGATAGAACGCATCGCGCAACTCCAGGCGGATGGCCTCGGCGTCTCTGTGCTTGTGGCGCTTGTCGGCGAAGCAGTGCAGCCAGTTGTCCTTGCGAAGCGCGTTGAACACGTCGCGGGTGGAACGCGTGCCGACTTCCAGCGCCGCAAAGGTCAGTTCGGTCCCCGGAATCCAGGCCGGAAAGGCATGATCGATGGTGCCGGACAACGGCGCAGACAGCGATTCGCCGGCTTCGCTCGAGGCAACGCGGCCCCCCCACATCGCGCGGGCACGGGCATAGGCTGGCGAGCCCGGAAGATCCTCCGTGATCATCTCGCCGGCGCCCAAGGCGCCAAGACCGGTGTGAAAGTCGACCACGATCAGCTTTTGAACGTGCGAGAGATTTTCCCGTACAACGTCCTTCAGCATCTTTGCCGACCAGCTCTCGCGTGAGCCACCGTAATAAACGCCGTCCGCATACTTGTACTGACCGCGGGAGATGGCCTCCTGAAGCGCGAAGGCGCCGTGCGATTTCAGATACTCGGTCAGCTTGGCGTTGGCACCTTTCATGGACTCAGGAGAAATGTCCTTTGGCGAAATCGCGGCCGCCAGCATCTCGTATGGCTTGTTCTGTGGCGGATGCGTGAAGTCGACAAAGTTGCGGTTGATGTCGGCGTTATCCTCGTTGACTCGCCGGTCCCACGAGAATCCGTAAGGATTCAATGCGTGCAGCAGGACGATCTTGCTGTCCTTCGGAACGCGTCCGGCCAAGCCCTCGCGCATCAGTCCTGTCTGAACTCCGGAGCCGAAGTAACCTTCGACGCCGTGCGTCGCAGAGATCAGCAGCAACGCCCTCGTGGCATCGCGCGGACCGATGATCGCGGTATCGAGGAAGAGGGTTTTGCCATCGCGTCCCTTTGCCTCGGGATGCACGCGTGCGATCACATCGATGCCGGCACGCTCACAGGCGTCGATGAAATCGTGACGGGCGCTGCGATAGTCGGATGGAAAATGCTCTGCAGGGTCGATGGTCATGACCTATACTTTAGCGTGGCTCACGGAATTGGACATGTCACTCTTTGGCGCGCTGGATGAATTGCGAATGCGGCCGATTCCAGAACAGGTATCGGCCCGAAAGCGCAAAACAGGCTTTCGCTCGCGGCCGATAGACCGCTTCAACACTTATTATCTGGAAGAACTTGTAGATCTGCGCGACCTCGGCATCGCCGGCGAGAATTACTATCACACGCCCAGGAACCCGCCCTATTGGCGTCGCATCGATGGCGCGGTTCCAAACCTGTTGGTGCGGCGCAGCGTGGGCGAGAAACTTGTCCGCGTGAATGCGATTCTCGGCTTGGCGGAACTCGAGCTTTTTGTCTTTGACGCCTGGCGGCCGAAGGCAGTGCAGGCCTATTTCCACGACGTCTGGATGCCGGCCGAGATCAGACGGCGCAATCCGAAACTGTCAGGTACGGCACTGATCGAAGAAGTCGAGCGCTACTGGGCCGCACCAAGCATCGATGAAGATTCTCCGGCGCCGCACGCGACCGGCGCAGCGCTCGATCTCACGATCCGCTGGATCGGCAATGATCAACTCTGGATGGGATCGATATTCGACGACGTTACAGGCTTGGCGCATCGCGATCGATTTGAATCCCTCACGGCGGGTGCGCTCTGCTTCTCGGACGAAGAATCGCGCGCCAATCGCCGCCTGCTGCACTGGTCCATGGCGGAAGCCGGGTTTGAAGGCCATCCCGACGAATGGTGGCATTTTTCCTGGGGCGATCAGCTCTGGTCCGCGCTGTGCGGCGCCGACGCCGCGCACTACGGGTTGGCGCAGGAACCTATTTCAGAATAGGCCGGAACGCGCCGTCCCATTCGGAACCGGGCGGGTTCGCTTCGAAATAGGCAATGCGCGTCAGGTGCAGGTCATAGAGCTTCTGGCTTGCACCCGAAAGCTTGCGGCATTGTTCGATCAGGTCGCGCGCCTTCTTCCATTGCTGCGTGCGCAACGACTGGAAAATGTGGTCGTGGAACGTGAGCAGCGCGCGGAATTTGGGGCTGGCGCGCATCACGGGGCTGCCCAGCAAAGCGTGCAGCTTCACCGGCTCCTCATGTGCACCGGCCGCGATGTAGTCGACTTCGAGAAACGCGAAGCCGCGCTCCGCCGCCTTGCGCGTGTCTTCGCTGACGATGATAGCCGGGCCATATTGCGCGGACAGCTGCTGGATGCGGTTGGCGACGACAACGCAGTCGCCGTTGACCGAATAAGCCGTGCGGCCATGCGCGCTGAACCCGCCGGCGATCACCGGACTGGTCGAGATGCCTATACCGATCTCGACCGGCGAGAGCGCAATGCCGTCATTGCGCCGCTCGTGCGTAATCGCGTCATTGATCCGCGCGATCGCATCGCTCACCATATTGGCGGCTTCGCAGGCATGGATGGCATGCTCGGCGTCATCGAGCGGGGCGTTCCAGAATGCGCTGAAACCGTCGACGGTCAGCCGGTCGATCGTGCCGCCATGAACCAGGACGACATCCATCAGCGGAACCAGGACGCGCTGCATCAGCCGCGTGAACGCAGATGGATCGTCCTTGAAGGAATCCGCCAGCGCCGTGAATCCGCGAACGCCGCAGGCCATATAGGTCACCGTCCTGCTGGCGCCATCGAGCGAAAGCAGTTCGGGCTTGCGCGCGATCTGCTCGATGACATGCGGCGGCAGCGACTCAGCAAAGGCGGACCGGACACGGTCGCGCGACGTGCGAATCTCGAGCGCGCGCGCCACGGCCCCGGCCGCGAAGACGAGCGTCAGCGCGACGCTCGGCCCCAGCGCATCGAACAGGACATGGTTGGCAGAGTAGAGATGCCAGGATACCAGCCCGGCCGCGGCAACGCTCGCGGCCGTGAATAATGCCGACCACATCACCCCGAAGCGCGTGAAGACGATGATGCCGGCAATGCCGAAGAGCGCCAGGCACAAAAGCTCCGCTTCGATGGCGGATGCGGGCCGCCGAAGCGGCGTTCCCGTCAGAGTGTTCTCGAGCGATTCTGCATAGACGTCCGCCACGCTGCGCGCGCCGTCCGCAGTCGCAACCGTTTCTGCGGGCGGTCCCAGGATGACGATGGCGTTCGCCAGCCTTGCAGGGCTGATCTTGTTTTCGTCAAGCGCGGCCGCGCTGATATTGCGTTCGGCATGTCTGCCGGAATAGGCGATCCACATCGAACCATCCGGAGCAGTAGGCAAATCGAGATTGAGGGCTTCGAATGAGGCTATGCCCGGCGTCGATCCGAGTAGTCCGCTTTCACCCA
>Ga0265339_10003620_pt1 | contig 10784 bp, 12 predicted proteins | sample 4CB219metaG_FD_202085 | JGI IMG/M metagenome (GOLD analysis project Ga0265339, IMG submission 202085) | Rhizosphere microbial communities from Carex aquatilis grown in University of Washington, Seatle, WA, United States - 4-CB2-19 metaG | ecosystem: Host-associated > Plants > Roots >...
GGCAATATCCGCATTCTCGAGCGTAATGGTGACGAGCTGAAAATCAGCACCTCATTCATTGCGCATCGGACCAAGAACGCGGTCACGGACGTCTATTTTGGGACTGGCCTCTACCGTCTCGTGGTACGCGACGGCCAGCTTGCGATCCGGGAAAAGCGGTCAATTCTCGCCTCGGACGGGCTGCGGCAGCAGGGCCGTGTCAGTTTCATTCTCTGATCGGGCGGCCGGGAGTGGTGATGTCGAAGCATTTGAGTGGCAAAGCGACAATCGTTACCGGCGCCGCGCGAGGCATTGGTTTGGCAATCGCCGAGCGCTTGGCCGCGGATGGTGCCGATCTCGTATTGTCTGATCTGGATGGCGATATGCTGGCGCAGGCAGGCGACAAGATCGGCGCTGCCAGCGGCAAAAGACCGGTGTGCGTCGTCGGCGACCTCTCGGATCAGGAGGTCTCGAAGCGGCTGATCGAGGCGGCAATCAAGGCATTCGGTGCGGTGCACGTGCTGGTGAACAATGCCGGCGGGGGCATCATCAAAGCGTTTTCCGAGCAAACGCCGCAGACTCTGAAGACGACAATCGACCGTAACCTATGGACGGTTCTTTGGGCCTGCTGGCATGCGCTGCCGTACATGCGCGCCCAGAAATATGGCCGTGTCGTCAACATCGGCGCGGACTCGGTCCGGAACGGCTTGTGGGACCACGCGGCCTACAATGCTGCGAAGGGCGGTGTTCACGGACTGACCACGGGTCTTGCGCGCGAATACGCGCGCGATGGGATCACCGTCAACACGGTGGCGCCGTGCGCGGTCAACACGCCGCAGATGGTGGAAATTACGGAGAAGGCACCCGACCTCGCGGCCAAATTTGTCAACGTCATACCTATGGGCCGACCGGGTGAAATGAGTGAAGTGGCATCAATGGTGAGTTATCTGTCGTCTGACGAAGCTTCATTCGTGACGGGTCAGGTGATCAGCGTAAATGGCGGAAGTACGATGTTGTGATGGCAGGCATGACTGAAACGATGACCACAACCGCTGCATTGTTCTCTGTTGAAGAGCTTTCGGATGGCGAGATGCGGCAGGCGCACCTTCCGGACGGACGTCCGATCGCTGTTTACCGGGTGGGCGAGCAGTTTTATGCGACCGACGACAAGTGTACGCATGGCGAGGTTTCGCTGACCGAGGAAGGAACGTTGAGCGGCTGCATCATCGAATGCAGCTTTCATTTTGGATCCTTCAACGTGACGACGGGCGCCCCGGTGGCGATGCCGTGCGAGGTGCCGCTCAAGACCTATCCTGTTCGTATCCAGGACGGTGTCATTCATGTCGAAATCTGACGCAGTGACGCCGTTCTCGCGCCAGCCTCTGGCCTATGCGCGCATTCCCGTGCTGTCCCCCGAGGCGGCCGCCCGGTTTGCCATCGACGTTCTCGGGCTGGAACGCTCCGATCATAACGAGCTTGCCTTTCGCTCCGACGACCGGTGCAGGTCCATCGTGTTTACAGACGAGGCTGCGCCGCTGGCCATCGGTATCGCGCTGGCTGACGAGGAGACGCTGGAGCGGAAGGCCGAAGCGCTATCGTCACGGCAAGTCTCCGTCACTGAGCTTGACAAGGAGGCGTGCCGGTCCCGGGCTGTCCGGCGGGCTTTTTCAATAACCGATCCAACAGGTCATTCGATCGAGCTGGTTGCTCGCGTCGAACTGTCGGCCCGGCGACTATATCCGCTGCGGGATTCCGGCCTTGCGGGCTTCTCGACCGTCGGGATACGGAGCCGCGGCATCGACGCCGATGTTCGGTTCTGGTGCGATACGATTGACGCCGAGGTTGCCGACCGCGTCGGCGACATCACCTATCTTCGGATGGACGCCGCACATCACCGCATCGCGCTCTATCCGTCCGACCGAGCCGGATTGGTGTACGCGAGCTTTGCTGTGAAGTCCCACGACGACCTGATGCGTGAGGCCTATTTCCTTGAGGAGCGGCAAGTTCGCATCGTCCACGGCCCGGGCCTGGAGACGGCGTCGAACCGCGTGTTCGTGCGTTTCCAGGGGCCGGATGGGGCAGTTTTCGCGTTCGAATTCAATGGAAACGAGGAGCAGGGCGACCGGCGACCGCGGCAGTTCGCGCTCGATCGATACGCGCTCTGCGCCTGGGGCAGCTCCTGTCGTGATGTGCGGGAACTGGCCGCGGCTTAGTCTTATGCAAGGATCTGGAGGCGCCACATGATTGAACTGATCGACATATCCTATGTTCGGCTCGGCACGCCGGATCTCGGGCTCGCGGAGGATTTTGCAACCCGTGTGCTGGGCTTGCAGGTCGGCGAGCGGGGTGGCAAGTCGGTCTATCTGCGCTCCGATCGGCGCGCCCATACGCTCTGTTATTATGAGGGCGATCCGCGCGAACAGACGGTGGCCTTCGAGGTCCGGGATGCCACGGCGCTCGATGCTGCGGCGGGTGCGCTGGAATCGATTGGTCATCCCGTTCACCGGGGCACGGCGAGCGAATGCGCTGCGCGAAAGGTTCGCGGCTTCATCGGGTTCAAGGATCCAACTGGCAACAATGTCGAGCTCGTGATCCGGCCCGAAATGAGCGGCAAGCGCTACTACGGCATGCGTGACGCCGGCATTACCGGGTTCAACCATGTCGGCCTGAATTCCACCGATCCGGTGCGCGATGAAAAGTTCTGGACCACCGTCTGCAATGCGCGGGTCAGCGACCGTATCGGCGACATCGCGCTGATGCGGGTCAATGCGATTCACCATACGCTGGCGCTCGCGCCTGCCTCAGGGCCCGGCATCCAGCATGTCAACCACCAGGTCGAGAGCAACGATGACGTGATGCGCTCCTTCTATCATCTGACGGACCATCAGGTGCCGATCGTGTTCGGGCCGGGCCGTCATCCGACCTCCGGCGCTTGCTTCCTGTATTTCCGGGGACCGAACGGCATGGTGTTCGAGTATTCGGTCGGGGTCGACGAGATCCAGGATGAAGCGGCGCATCACCCACGCCAGTTCGGCTTCGAGCCGACGAGCCTTTGCATGTGGGGCTCGAAGAGCAATTTTGTTCCGACGTAGGCGGAAAAGGGCCTCCCAATGTCGCTGGTCATCGACGTGCATACGCACGTCGTTCCCTCGCACATCCCCGCCGATCGGCAGTGCGGATCGCTGTGGCCGAGCATTGCGCGCGAAGGCGAAGATGCCAACGTGATGATCGGCGGCAAGGTGTTTCGCCGGATCGATTCGCGTTGCTGGGATGTGCCCCGCCGCCTCGGCGATATGCGGGAGGACGGCGTTGACGTTCATGTCCTCTCACCTATGCCGGAGCTGCTGTCGCACTGGTTGGAGCCAGGGAACGCGGAAGCTTTGTCCGAGATCATGAATGCAGACATCGCACGCATGATGGACGAAGCGCCCGGGCGGTTCGCGGGTATTGGCATGATCTGCATGCAAGACACATCGCGTGCGGTCAGGCAGATGGAGCAGTTGAAGGCGCGGGGCTTCCGCGGGTTCGAGATTGGCTCGCATATCAATGGAACGCCACTCGGCGCGCAGTCGCTCTGGCCGATCTACGAGGCGGCAGAGGCGCTCGACCTTGTGGTGTTCGTGCATCCGCTGCATCCGGTAGGCGTCGAGCGGATCGGCGCAGCCGGTGAATACGCCGCGGTTGCCGTGTTTCCGCTCGAGACAGCTCTGGCTGCCGTCTCTTTACTCACCCATGGTGTGCCCGATCGCTATCCACGTCTCAAGGTTCTGCTTAGCCACGGAGGTGGCGCGCTGCCCTGGATCCTGCCGCGGCTCGATCAAGGCCTTCAGATTTCGGCGGCGATGAAGCAGGTCATGCAGAACGATCCTTCGAGCATCGCACGGCGCTTCTGGTACGACACGATCGTCTATTCGGGGGACACGCTGCGTTTCATGGCACAGACTCTCGGGGACCGTCATATCGTGGTCGGCTCGGACTATCCATTTGCGATCAGACAGCAGCAGCCGGGCGCCTTTGCCGTACAGGCGCTTGGCGCCGGGTCTCCGTGCCTGCGTGACAACGCAGAGTCCCTGCTTGGCATGACATTCGAACCGGCAGCAATGCGGGAGGCAGCTCAATGACCGGTGATCCAGTGCTCGGGCGGTGCCGTTCGCTGCTTCAGTTCGCCTCACTCGGACCCGTGCCGCCGCGTACGCCGGGGCGTCCCGATGCCCAGGTGCCCGAGGATCCGACGGCAGGTCCTGCCGTCTATGCGAAACTGCCGCACGTCTATTTTTACGATGCGAACCGTCCCGATGATCCCGCGTTCGGGTTCATCGATATCGAGATGTCGGTTCAGCGGCGGGCCGACGGTCGCTTCCTGTTCGATCTCTTTTGTTCGGGCGATGGACATCAGAGCGGCGCGGGACTGCCGGGTGGTGAGGGGCTGCGGATCGAGTTCATGGCGGGCGAGGAGGTCGTTGCAGCAGCCTCCTGGCAATTCCGTGAAGTCAGTTCGGGCCGGTGCGATCCGTTGACGTATTCCGCGTGGTTGCCAATGACGGATGGCGACTTCAAGCGGATCGACGCGGTTCGGCTACCGCCATCGCCTGCGGTGTGCAGATTCGACGGCTGATCCGGATTTGCGAGGATTGAAATGGATTTCGGAATTCGAGGCAGGAAAGCGATCGTCTGCGGCGCAAGCAAAGGCCTCGGCAAGGGCTGCGCGTCCGCGCTTGCAGGCGAGGGCGCCACCGTCTTCATCGTTGCTCGGCAACCGGCCCAGCTTGAAAGCGCAGCGGCGGAGATCGAAAAGCTCACTGGCAATCGTCCCGTCACGGTGACGGCCGACGTGACCACCGCCGAGGGGCGTGCGTCGGTTCTTGCCGCCTGTCCGGATCCCGACATCCTGGTCAACAATGCGGGCGGGCCGCCACCCGGCGATTTCCGCAATTGGGTGCGGGACGACTGGATCAAGGCGCTTGATGCCAACATGCTGTCGCCGATCGAGCTGATCAGAGCGACGGTCGACAAGATGATCGCCCGGAAGTTCGGCCGTATTGTCAACATCACGTCGCATGCAGTGAAGCAGCCCGTCGACATGCTGGGGTTATCCAACGGCGCGAGGACGGGCCTGACCGGATTCGTGGCGGGCCTGTCGCGCGCGACCGTCCGACACAATGTGACGATCAACAATATTCTGCCGGGCACCTTCGATACGGACCGGCTGAAGTCAAATCTGTCGGCCTTGGCTCAGCGCTCGGGAAAGTCTGCGGACGAAACGACAGACGCGGTCCGCAGCGCAAATCCGGCCGGGCGATTTGGCACGATCGAGGAATTCGGCGCGGCCTGTGCTTTCTTGTGCAGCGACAAGGCGGGCTACATCACGGGGCAAAACATCCTGATCGACGGGGGAGCCTATCCCGGAACGTTCTAAGGCCAAGCGGCGCATTTGCAGCGCTGTATCCCGGAAGCCGGACTTCCTTCTTGCCTTCCCAGATCGTAAATCAGAGTACGATCAAGAACAAATCGGGACTGTGCCCCGGGGAGGCGCGGGTGCCGAAACGCCCAACCCGATGCGGCGGGGTTTGAGGGGGAGGATCAATGCGGTTTCGCGTTGCAATGACGTTGTTGCTTGCCGCCACATTCATTGGCATGGGCGGTGTTCACGCAATCTCGGCGGAATCCTATCCGTCGCGCAGAATTAATTTCGTTGTGCCATTCCCGGCGGGCAGTCCGACCGACTCCGTCACGCGGCGCCTGGTCGAGGGTATTCGCAGCGAGACAGGTGCGACGGTTCTGGTCGAGAACAAGCCGGGAGCCGACGGTAATCTCGCCGCACTTTCCGTCCTTAAGGCCGACCCTGACGGATATACCGTCTTCGTTACCACGAATTCGACGCAGGCGGCCAATGTCAGCCTGTTCAACGCGGTGCCGTATGATTCGGCCGCGGATTTTGTGCCTGTGGCAGTGATCATGACCATCCCGATGCTGCTGAGCGTCAAGCCAGACTTTCCGGCGAAGAATGTTGCGTAGTTTATTGCGGTCGCAAAATCGCGACCAAAGCCGATGACGTTTGGAAGTGGCAATAGCTCCAGCAGGGGCGCCGCCGAGTTGTTCCGCCTCGTAGCTGGCTTTGACAGTGCCTTCCGGCAGGGGGCGGATGGTGGATCTGAAGCTTTGCTCGCCATTCGGCAGCTTAAGCCGGTCGATCTCAGGTTCAGGCCGCTTTGCCCAGACCGCGGCTCAGTTACTTTGGCCGAACGGCCCGGATGCAGATGACGTGTTGGTGAGACGGGGGCTCACCGGCGCACCGCGCCTCTTGGTTTCCTGGTACCGCCGACCTTGAGATTGACAGCATGTTCGCGCTGATCGACTGGATCGAACTGCAGAAGAGCGAAGGCCGGCCGCTTCCGTGTGAATAGCATCAGCAAGGCGTTCGCGAGGAAGAGGCGCAATAGGCACTCGATGGCAAATGCTGGCTGGACGCGAAGCGTGTATTCCCTTCCGGTACGCAGGCGCCGATATCCCTGGGGTGCTACCCGTCAGAGAACTCGCAGTGACCGCGGTCAAGCACGAGGATCTGGCGCTCCATCGCCCAGGCTCGAAAGTGCATGCCTTCGGGCCCAGTGAACAGTTCTATGCGGATAGTGTCGCCTGGGAATGCCGGCGACACGAAACGCACCGCCATCGTTCGGAGACGGTGAGCCTCATTCGGTGGGAAATGCTTGAGGATGGCACGGCATGCCAGACCAAGCGTGTTCAGGCCATGAGCGATGGGGCGGTCGAAACCCGCGCTGCGAGCGAGTCGCGGGTCTGCGTGAATTGGCATGTAGTCGTGGCTGGCCAGTCGATATAGGAGAGCGGCTTGTCCCGACGTTGAATAGTTGATCGAGTGGTCGGGATGCGATTGGGAGGGAAGGCCAGACAAAGGGGGCGGTGCATCCCCAAAATTTCCGCAGCCACCGTCGTCCCGCAAGAAATTGGCTGCCCTCAAGCTCGCCAGAGGAGTTCCGTCCGCGGCGTTCTGAATCTCCGTCTCGAAATATAGCACCGCACCGCGCTCAGGGCCCTTGTCGACCACCGCTCTTACCTTATGGGTGGCCCTGACTGTTGCGCCAAGGGGCAGCGGGCGATGGAGCTCGAACCTCTGCTCGCCATGGAGTACGCGGGTCCAGGCAATCTCCATCTGGGGTTCGGATATCCAAAGGGGCGGCCAACCGAGCGTGACGCACATGCTGGGCACGACCCGCTGTTGGCCACCTTCGTAGACGTATGACAGTTCTTCCTCGTCCGTTGGGTCCGCTCCCATTCCCAAACTTAGCGCGTAGAGTGCGGCGTCTTGCCAGTCGTAAGTTTGGCAAATCGGTTGGAAATGGCGTGCGATGACGTTCTGAAGGTTCATCCTCTGGTCCTCCGGAAAGGCAGAAAAAACAGCCGGGCAATTGGTTTATATGCGTACCGATTTGAGCGGGTGCTGTGCTGCAATAGATTTTCCATGCACCCGCAAAATTAGCCGATAATGCGACGAAACGGCGTTTGCACGCCGCCGCAAGATATAATAAATAGGTGTACCAGTTTTTGGGCGGGCCCTATAACTGGCAAAGACGATGCCGGTGCAGGCCAGCTCGATACGGCGCAGAGGGAGGCCAAATTGCGAGAGGAAAGGCACGCGCCTTCGGCGCGAGCATTTTGTATGCGCGAAGAAGCTGTCCAGCATCATGGAGCTTCACTTTGACCGCTCTTCTTATCGCCAATTCTCTGGCGCTTGCTTCTCTCCTGATCATGCTCGCGAGTGGGCTTGCATTGATCTACGGATTGCGTGACGTCATCAATTTCGGGCACGGAGCGCTCTATATGTTGGGCGCGTATCTCGGCTATACCGTTGCCAAGGTGGCGGGTTTTTGGCTCGCGCTGCTCGTCGTTCCGGTTCTGCTGGCCCTGATCGGGATCGTCTTCGAATTTCTGGTGTTGAGGCCGCTCAAGAGTCGCTCGCACATCGAAGTTGCGTTGGTGACGCTCGGTCTTGGCATCATTCTCGGTCAGATCATCATCTTCATCTATGGCGGGGAGGCGCGCAGCATCGAGGCGCCGGCGATCCTGTCCGGATCGGTGACGTTGCTGGGCCTGTCCTATCCCGTGTATCGCGTGTTCCTCATCTTGATGGGGCTGGGATCGTGCGTGACGCTGGCGATATGGCTGAGGTTCACCTCGTCGGGTCTGTTCGTCCGAGCTGTCAGTCAGGATGCTGGCGTCGCTCGTATGATGGGGATCAATTCCGATCAATTGAGCTTGCTGGTCACGAGCCTTAGTGCCGCCTTCGCTGGAATTGCGGGTGTCCTGGCCGGTCCGTATTTGTCGATCGATCCGGGCATGGACGTCGTCATGATCGTCGATTGCCTCATCATCGTTGTCATTGGCGGCACCGGTAGCATCGCGGGAGCTATCGTTGCTGCCCTCCTGTTCGGCTTCGTCCAGGTCGCGGGATCGGTATTTCTGCCGAATGTGGCAGCTCTGGTTCCGTATGTGTTGCTGATGGTCGTTCTACTGATCGCGCCCGGGGGGATCGGCCGGGGAAGGGTGTTGAGTTGACCAGCGAAGCCCCTGTCCAGAAGAATTTTTGCGAGGCCACGATGTCTGGACGCGTGAGTTCGTCCCTTCGCGTGCCGGCTGCGGTCGTCGCAGGCGGCATCCTATTCGGCCTGGGAGTGACGCTGCCGGGATATTTTGCGAGCGACTTCACGCTCAAGCTTGCCAATGAAGGATTGCTTCTGGGCATGCTTGCGCTGAGCGTTGCATTCTTGATGAGCGAAGCCGGACTGGTGGCACTCGGCGCGGCAAGTGTATACGGCGGTAGCGGCTACCTGTTCGCGATCGCGATGAATGAATGGGGCATGAGTCCGACCGTCGCCGTCGCATTCGCCTTTCTCGCCATCATCGCATACTCGAGCGTGTTGGGGACATTGATCGTTCGCACGAATCCGCTTGCCTTCATGATGCTGACCCTCGCCGCCGGCGAAATGATCAGCCATGTCGTCATGCTGGAAGCCGTGCACGGCTATACGGGCGGCGCCGATGGCCTGGTCGTCAGCTTCAAGGGGACCATCCTCGGGATGCAGGCGGCCGATTTCGCCAGCCCGCAGCAATTTTGGCCAATTGGTTGGACGGCGGTGTGGGTGATCGGAGTGACGCTCTGGAGCGTCTCTCGGTCCAGGCTCGGGGCGACACTGCGCGCCGTGCGCCAGAATGAGGAGCGCATGCGCTTTTCTGGGTTCAACACTTATGTTCCGAGAGTGGCCGCCTACGTATTGGTCAATGCCGTCGCTGCGATTTCCGGTCTGCTTCACGTCCTGAACACCGGGTTCGTGTCGCCGGAGAGCCTCGGCCTGGGAGTGAGCACGAATGCCCTGGTAGCCGCGCTCATGGGCGGAACAGCTGGATCGATCGGTCCATTGACCGGTGGCCTGATATTCGCGTTCGCTCAAGACGAGTTCGGAGCGCGGGGCGTGACACAGTTGCTGACCGGTGTTGCGATCGTGCTTTTCATAGTTGTGTTCCCGCGAGGAGTAGTGGGCGGCATCGTCGCGACCGCAAGACGCGTCGTGCAGGGCTTCGATCGGTCGCGAGGGAAGTCCTGAAATGCTGAGGATTGAAGGACTGTCAGTCAACTACGGCTCGCTTCGGGCGCTCAAGAACATCGATCTTGAAGTTCACGACCAAGGCGTTCTGCATGGCATCATCGGCCCGAACGGGGCGGGCAAGTCCACCTTGCTCGACGCTGTCTGCGGCCGCCGTCGCCCCACCGCCGGTTCGGTTCGCTACCGGGGAGAAGACATAACAAAACGGTCGGTTGCTTGGCGGCGACGCAACGGTATGTCGCGCTCGTTCCAGCGTACGAGCATCTTTCCCGACCTTTCCGTCGGCGAGCAGTTGGAGTTGGTCGCCCAACATCTCGGCGACGATCGTCTGGACGACATCATCCGGCTTATGGATCTGGGATCCTATCTCGATCAGCAGGCGGGGCAGATCGCATACGGAGTGCAACGCAGGGTCGATGTTGCGTTGGCGCTGCTCGGTCGGCCCAACATCCTTCTCATGGACGAGCCAGGTGCCGGCCTGTCGGCGGTCGAAACCTTGCGGCTGTTCGAGCATCTTCGCGAGCTCGTAAGCGGGCAGAAGATCGTTGCGGTGGTCGTCGAGCATGATGTCGAGGCCGTGTTCGCTTGTTGCGGCATGGTTACAGTGCTCGACCTTGGGTGCCATTTGGCGACTGGGACGCCCGCCGAAATACGCAAGGACAGTCGTGTGATAGCTGCGTATCTGGGGAGCGCGGCATGAGCCTTCTGCGGATCGAAGCGCTGTTCGCGGGCTACGGTGCATCGACAGTGCTGCACGGTGCCGAGTTGACGGTCGAGCCCGGAGAGGCAGTTGCGGTCGTAGGACGTAACGGTGCCGGGAAGTCTACTTTGCTTCTCTCTCTGTTTCGAGAGACGAACGTCACCGGCGGCGCGATCTGGGTCGGTGATACCCGAATCGAGCGAATGCCGGGATATGCCGCTGCAAAATTGGGAATCTCGATCGCCCCCCAGGGACGTCGGCTCCTGCCAAATCTGACGGTCAAGGAGAACCTGCTTCTCGGCAAGGCAACCGGGCGGGGTGGGCCATGGGATCTGCGCACGATCTACAGGCTATTCCCCGTTCTGGAGGAAAGGGCTGGCCACATGGGAACGATGCTCAGTGGCGGCCAACAACAAATGCTGGCGATCGGCCGGGCGTTGATGGCCAACCCGAACTTGCTGCTCCTCGACGAACCCTCGGAGGGGCTT
>Ga0265339_10003622_pt1 | contig 10781 bp, 16 predicted proteins | sample 4CB219metaG_FD_202085 | JGI IMG/M metagenome (GOLD analysis project Ga0265339, IMG submission 202085) | Rhizosphere microbial communities from Carex aquatilis grown in University of Washington, Seatle, WA, United States - 4-CB2-19 metaG | ecosystem: Host-associated > Plants > Roots >...
GGGATGAAAGGCATGCTTGGATTGTCGCTTATCCGTCAGTCACTTTTTCGCAAAGCAATAGGATCGCTCAGGCAGACTTCCTGATGAGCAAGCGGAAAATCAGGATTCTAACGAAACGGGGCGTAGCAGCATAGCGGTTGCAAGAAGGCTGCATCCAAATCTTCCCAACTGTGGCGCATAAAAGTTCTAATATCGTCCTCTAGCCCCGACCGTTAAAATCAACCACCTACATTGAAATATGGCCAGGCTATAAAGCATGGGGTTCCCAAAAGGGTTCCCACTCTTTGCCATTTCCGCCGTTAGGGAGAACCTTCAGCGGAGTGACGGTTGTGTTGTTCTCTTTCTCGTCGGGTTCAGCAAAGACAGCTTCAACAATTCTGCTCACTTCCTCGACGCGTTCGCTGCACCAAGTCTTCGAATAGATGTCCAATGTGATGCTGTCCGAGTTGCCAGCGTGTCCCATGTTGTCACGTGCAACTTCGAGACGAGCGCCAAAGCGTCGCATCAAGCTAGCGTGATGGTCCGAAAGCTGCGGAAGTCGAAGGTTGTCGATATTCCAAGTTTCCCGGCCGCTGTTTTCGCATGTCTATGAAGCAGGTTATGCCGGTCGAGCGGCTTGCCAACTTTGTTGGCAAAGACCAGGTCATCCGGCTTACGGAATTTCTTGTTGCATACTTGCAGGAAGGATGGAGTTAGTGACAACCCGCGCTCTCAAGTTCTCGCGGATGATCGGTCCATCGAATAACCTCTCGAGTCTGGGTGGCGCTCTTCCCGTCCTTATAGATGGGCTCTCCGATCGAAAGTACCTCCGCTACAAGCCAAATGTTCCTCCTCCCCTAATGACAGGGCCGCCTCGAGTCGTGGCCAACTCGCAAGTTGATAACACGCTTTAGAGCGCTATTGATCAGACTTGGCTACGAAGTGCTCTTAATGTTGTGAGTACCTTGTGCGCCTCAGTGCGCGAAATGAAAAGACGCTGCGTCGAGGTAGAAAAGGTGAGATGGATGAAGAAGATCGTAACGGTATTGGCAGTACTCAGTCTGGGCGCGGCTAGCGCCTCCTGGGCGGCGCAGAGTCGGGAAGACGTGCAGGCCCGTTTGGACAATGCAACCACTGTACTTCACGAGATTATGGGAGCACCAGATAAAGGCGTTCCGGAAGAAGTAATGGAGCACGCGAAGTGCGTGGCCGTAGTGCCCCGCATGATTAAAGCAGGGCTGGTCTTCGGCGGAGAAAATGGTAGAGGCGTGGCCACGTGCCGTACTGAAAAGGGTTGGAGCGCGCCGGCGTTCTTCGCCATTACTGGTGGTAATTGGGGACTGCAGATCGGTGTCGAAGGCGTGGATCTGGTCATGGTATTTGAAGGCGAAAAAGGGATGCAACGGATGCTCTCCAGTAACTTCCAACTTGGGGCGGATGCCTCAGCCGCAGCCGGTCCAGTCGGACGCCATGCTTCTGCAAATACTGACTGGAAGTTGGATACGGAGGTCCTGACTTACTCGCGGGCCAAGGGTATCTTTGCCGGACTCACTCTGACCGGGGCAAATCTTCGCCGGGACGATGACTCCATGGACGCCTTCTACGGAAATGACGTTTCTACACGCAGCGCACTGGAAGGCAAGCTTGCCGTTCCTGCGTCAGCGGAAGCGTTCCTCGATGCAGTGAGAAATGCCAAGGCACAGGCGATTGCTGCGAATTAACAGTTGGCCTGAATGCAACGCGAGCACCCCGAGCAGTAATATCCACTCGGGGTGCCTGCATGCTGATGAAGACCCCAACCGCACGGGCGGTTAGTCGCCGTTCTCCTCGCTCTATAGCGCTCGAGTTTCAGTCTTCATTGAGGCGGCACAGTAAGTTGAGCCGTGATCAATAGAGAGCAGCATTGTCCTGCAAACGCGCATAGCATCCAGGCTGTGTGGAGAACTGAGATGAACCATTTTTCAAGACTTGGAAGATTGTCACTGCTATCGTTGGCGGTAATATTTTCCGCGGCAGGATGTCATGCGAACTCAAACCTTGCGGGCATGCAGGATCAATCCCTGGACCCTGCGGCCATAAATGTCGCACCGGATTCAAACGACTCCGCGCAGTACGCACCCCCTTCTCAGCCCAGCTATCAGCAGGGCCCTCCGCAGCAAGAACAAGGCTATGGCGCTTACCAGTCGCCCGATCAGAGTTCGGATGATCCGGGTTACGGCCAGCAACCGTATGCCTATGCTCCTGAACCACCTCCTCCTTTGCCCTACTACGATCAGCCGTATGCTCCCGGTGAAGGCTATATGTGGACGCCCGGCTATTGGGCTTGGAGTCCGGAGGGCTATTACTGGGTGCCTGGGGCATGGGTTGAGGCGCCGTACGAAGGAGCACTTTGGACGCCGGGCTATTGGGGCTTTTGGCATAACCGCTACGGCTTTTACCGCGGCTATTGGGGCAGACATGTCGGCTACTATGGCGGCATTGACTACGGCTTTGGCTATGTTGGCTTCGGCTACGAGGGCGGCTATTGGGGTGGCGGCCATTTCAACTACAACCGCTCGGTCAACAATATCAACGCGTCATATGTGCACAACGTTTACGAACGCAATGTCGGCGGGAACAGCAGGGGCGGCGCTCGTGTAAGTTTCAATGGTGGATCGGGCGGAATCCAGATGCGAGCAAGACCAGCGGAACTTGTCGCGATGCGCGAACCTCACGCCGCACCGATGACTACCCAAGTGCAGAACGAGCGGAGCGCCAGTACGAACAGAGCTCAGTTTGCCAACGTCAACCATGGCCGGCCGGCAAGTTCGACCGTCAATCGACCGCTTTCGGCGGATCGCAATATTACGGCCCCAGCAGCATCACCCGCGCGCAACCAGGCTGGTCCGCAGCAGCAACAACGGCAGGCATACCCGCAGCAGCAAGGTCGTCAAGCCTATCCTCAACAGCAACCATCACAACGCCAGATAGGTCCGCAACAACAAGAGCGTCCGGCAGTTCAGCAACAGCAGCAGCAACCACAGCGCCAGGTGGGCCCGGAACAGCAGGGCCGTCAGCTCAACGGACAATCGCAAGAGCGTCCCGCAATTCAGCAGCCGCTACAGCGACAAGCAAGCCCGCAACAACAAGAACGCCAATCTTATCCGCAGCCCCAGCAGCGTCAAGCGGCACCTCAACAGCAACAGCGTCCGGCTCCTCAGCAGCAACAACAGAGGCAAGCGGCTCCGCAACAACAACAGCGCCAGGCGGCTCCGCAGCAGAGGCAAACAGCTCCAGATCGGCAAGGTCCTCAGCAAAAACATGAAGAACGTCCGAATCTTTAGGATCCGGTTGCAACTTTGAATTGGATCCCGCGGGTACCACGACAAAGGGTGCGCCCCCATTGCACCAACGTCAGATCCAGATGAGCGATAGGCCCAGAGCGCCTTGTGTTGGCAGGAAATCACTGTGACGGTATACAAATCTAGCAACCATGTTTGATCTCAAGAAATTGACAGGCCAGTTTCAGCTCGAAGGGCGTCGTTATAAAACGACGCCCTTTCCATTCTTGTCCACAAATATTGCGACGTTGCAGGTGTGAAGGCTATCCGCCGTTTGTGTTGCAACATCACTCAAGCGCTCATTGTTCGACTTGCTTTGTTACTTTGGGCGGCCTGGATTGGATATCCAAGGTTCACAGACTTCGCGCAGTGCTCGCTGGCCCGTAAAAAGGAATGCATAAATGAACGTGCTACCTGATTCCATACCATCGTGCGCGCGTAGAGATAAGCGCTGTGCCGCATCGCGTGGCGGACCGCATCGTTATCGAGTAGCTTGATCGCCTCAGCCGCGATTGCAGCCGGATCCTCAAAGGGAACCAGCACGCCGCGTCCATCCGCGAGAAGTTCGGCAGCATGCCAATATGGGGTGGAAATGATCGCCTTTCCGGCGCCCATGGCATAGGCCAGAGTTCCCGATACGGCCTGTGCCTCATGACAATACGGTGTGATGTAAATGTCGGCCGAGCCAACCAGCGAAGCCATCTCCCCAGGACTGACGAAGCGGTTGTGGAAGATCACTTCCTGCTCAACGCCGAGATTTCTGGCCAAGGACTGCAACTGATCACGGTATCGATCACCCTCGCGTGCCCTGACATGGGGATGAGTGGCGCCTGCAATGACGTAGACCGCGTTCTTGTGATGGGCGAGGATGCGCGGCAGTGCTCGAATGACATTCTCAAATCCTTTGTTTGGAGACAACAAGCCGAAGGTGAGTAAAACGAGCTTATTTCCAACTGAGAGTGCGTCCTTGTAAATCTCCGGTTCCACAAATGGCAAGTCAGGGATGCCATGAGGGATCAGGTCGATCTTGTCGCATGAGACGCCAAAGACATCCTGCAGGACGCGTAATGAGTAATCACTCATCACAATCAAACGACTAGAACGCGCGGCAATTTCTTGCATGACCCTTCTTTGGTGGCGATCAGGCCGACGGAGAACAGTATGAAGTGTCGTGACTACCGGCACCGTGAGATGCTTCAGTAGCTCAAGGACATGGCTGCCTGCTTTGCCGCCGAAGATTCCATATTCGTGCTGCAAACATACGAGGTCGGTGTCACTGGCGTTGATAGATCTGGCCGCCGAGCGATAGGAAGATAAGTCGCCCTCGGCGATCTGGTTTCGCACCCGTTCTGGGTAGAGGTAGGAAGATTTGAGGTCATTGACGGCCACCACATCCAATCTCTCGTCTCCATATTCAGCAGTGATCGCATCGCACAAATCGGTCGTAAACGTTGCAATTCCACATTGCCGTGGCAGGTGGTTTCCTACCATCGCGATCTTTATCGGAGGGGTGTTGCCGGACGCGAGAAGCAAACGCAACGCTGACGGCTTTGTGAATTCCAGAGGTTGTGAATATCGCGGGATTGAGATATTGGTTCGTGCATTCGAGGATAAAGATGGTGCAGACATTGCAGCCTCCTGACAGAAAACATGCGAGTGCCAAGGCCTTGTGGCGATTATCGAAACGAAATGAAACTCAGCGGTGAAGTGCTACAACAGTTGCCACTGCTTCACTGGAGATAAAGGCCAATAGAAGGAGTGCGGCGCCGATTCCCGCCATTGACTTTCGATGCCCATCGTTGTGGAGTATGGGCAATGCGGAGTGCGATTCTTCTTCGTTCATGGCGACCAACCGGAAGCCACGAGTGAATACGAAGCAACCCGTAGCAGCGCCAACCAGATTGCCAAGAGACAATCCGAGCCTGGAAGCGGAACGAAGAATCCTACTTATCATGGCCTGACTCTACTCCGGTCATTTTGGCTTGAATGTGCATTTTTGAACACTTACTGAAGCTTGTTCGGATAAAGCGGAAAAATGGTGAAGGGCGATGGCCAACAAGTGCTTTCATTGACGGAGTTGAATCGTCTAATCTCACTTGTCGTTGCAATAGATAACGGCACTTGCCAGCATTGCGTTGATGCCGAGCCATGAAAGATTTGCTAAAACGCTCAGTGATTGTCGAATTCCGAGCGACGCAGATCGTAGGGCAATCGATAACCTGGGACACGATTCGCCGGCCTCAACAACAGAGAGCAATGTAGAGAGCCCATCCAGCTTAACCGTGATCGCCGCAAACAAACGACCTCTGCCAGCCGCCGGGCCAAGTCTAAGTCGCAGCAATCCACCATCTGGCAATCTGGACTCCGCTTATCAGGCCTTTCGTAAAGTTCGCCACAATAAGCTCCTCCAGCGCTTGATCAATTTTGATCAGACGCTCGACGACATAAATGGGAAACTGGGTTTCAATTCGTGGTGAGTTTGGTTCTAATCTTCCCTCGCCCCGCCAGAATTTGTTCTGGCGCGTCACGATTGAATCGTTCTGGGGACTTCATGAGTGGCGAGACGCGCCTTTGACTTTACTTCAACTCGGCAGCTTACCTCGCCCTCTTGATACAAGCTGGCGCGCACAACAGGTTCGTGGACCTATTGCGTAGTTTCCCGGTCCTGAAAGGTGGGACATGGTTACCTCAACTTATCCAATTTCGATGCTCGATTCACCCTTCGATCATGCCGAGGAAGTACGATATCCTGGAGCTCAGGTCGGTCGCCGGCAATCAGTTGCAGTCACCCGCGCTCAATCTGGCGACCACGATGCTTTCTCAGAGCTCTACTTGCTGCATAAGCGACGCGTCTTCGCGCTTTGTATGCACATGGTGCGAGACATCTCATTGGCCGAAGACCTCACTCAAGAAACGTTTCTGCAGTTGTACCGTAAGATTGCATCGTTTCGCGGCGAATCCGCATTCACTACCTGGCTTCATCGCATGGCAGTCAATACTGTGCTGATGCACTTGCGCAAGCGTGCGCTTGCGCTCGTCTCGCTCGATCATCTGATGGAAGACATTCCCGAAAGGCAAGTCGGACGGAGTTTTGGCTCTCGAGATCTGATGCAAGCTGGCGTCACCGACCGCGTAGACATCGATCGTGTTATCGAAAATATGGCACCGGGCTATCGAAGTGTTTTACTTCTTCACGATATCCAAGGATTCGATCATAAAGAGATTGCCGGTATGCTGAAATGCAGTCGCGGTAATACCAAGTCGCAATTGCATAAAGCGCGGCGGGTTTTACGCAATGCCCTAACGGTAGAGAGTCCCAAGCCCTCCCTGCGGAGCAATCAGTCTCTTGTCCCGACAAACACTAGAACTCCCAACAGCGCCAAAATAGTACAAGGCGATACTCAAGTGAGATGCTAGTTTGCAGCGATACCTCAGTTGAGATCGAGGCGACAGATTTGTAGGATGCTGCGGATGCGGAAGTGAGTTGACCGCTCGATGCAAAGACGCGCTCCCAGGGATTCATCTCATTCCAGCAGTTAGCTCGGTTGATCTGGGGGGGGGTTCAAGCGGCAGGCAAGTCTGGATTCGGCATTGAGCTTAGACCCGCGTAGCTAGCCAAAGCGCTACAGTTTGGGATCGTTAGTGTGGCGCCGCGTAATTCCAGCAGGCCGCGGTTCTTGAGGTTGCTTAGTTGGCGTGTGATCGTTTCCCGAGATGCGCCAATGCACTCACCGATTTCCTCATGTGTGAGCACGCACCATAATTGAGTGCCACCCTTCGTTTGGCGTGCGTCTTTGCACCACTCAAGCAGAAGTCCAGCGAGCCTCGACTTTACGGAGGCTGTGAGTCCTAACATTCGCAATCTTTCGAATGCTCTGGTGCAATGCAGGCTTAGCTCTGTTGCGACGTTTTCAAAAGCGATGGGATGGCGCCGTAGGAACTCGAGAAAATCCTCACGTTTCAGGGACGCGATCGTGCAGGGATACATTGATTCTGCCCTGATTTCCGAAGAGTTGCCAGAGACAGCAGAGGCAATGCCCAGGATTTCTCCGGCTCCAGCCACTCCCAAAAGAAACCGCTTGCCGTCGAACGAGTTCATGGAAATCTTCACATTTCCGTGAAGCAAAAACAACACCCTGGAGGATTTCTGTTCCTCCCTGATCAGGGCGGTTTCGCGAGGGCATTCAAATTCTGTGGCTAGCATCTCAAAGTCGTTTTTTGCCTTGATTGACAGGTTCTTGAAGAATTGCCCAGTTCCAGGAGGCGTGCAATTGTCTTCTGGCCTTGCACCAAGAGCGATCAGCATTGAGGATTTATCGACGGATCGCCGATCTCCTTCTTGGAGTCTGTCGCGACGGAAATAGTTCCCGGAGCTATTGGCGCTTGGATTTCTCTTAGTCCGGCTATGGATCAGGTGCAACGCTTGCATCGGCATACCTCTCGTAAGCGCCTTGCCTTCGTCCAGGATAGAAGTTGGCAATAATATCTGCGGCGGGGACAATTAAACGAAATAGCTTCAGTTACATCGAGATGCTGGTTGCGACCAGACTGGATACGCCGGTCTTTGCTCGCTTGGCAACCATTTCGTTGATTCCATCGAGGATTTTGGTTGACTCATCGTTGATTGCCGAGTCTTCGAAGTTGTCGTTGCCGCAGGAATAGTCCACGAGGCAAACCACGGGAACTCGCGATCCTGAGGCTCGAATAAGGAAAGTCAGCCGCTCCTTGCTGTCGGAGGGGATGGATCGGCCCAGGAGGACGAGATCGAAATCGCCTTCTCTGAGGTGAACGATTGCTTCCCTGATAGACCCCACGGATCTGATACAGAAACTAGTAGATTGACAATCCGAGAGTTGACTTTCCAGAAACGATTCGTCTAAGCCTACGGCAAGTACGACCATTGCGGACATGAAAGTCTCCGGGTAAGGCTCGCATTCCCAGACCGGGGAAACCAGCTAGATGTCTCATTGATAAAGGCGTTTCTGCGAGACGTCTGTTCAATATTGCACAGTCCTCGCCAGTACTTTCTCTACCATGGCCGTCTAGTTGTTAACTCCTGGTTGAAGATCACTCCAATAGGGGAAATCGGTTTGCGACCGCACCGTCGAGAGATGCAGCATGCCAATCTCTGCTGCAGGCTTCGGCGGCGCGAAAATCGCATTTTCACTAACTTTGTTTTCGCTTCATGATCCAGCTGATCGCTGCTCCGGTCGCGATTCCGCTTATGAAAATTGCAGCAGCGGCTTCGCGGGGGTGCAGTTGCAAGCACTTCTTTGTGTCATCAAGAAGTTCCGTGGCTGCGCATGCGCCACGCTCTGCAGCGCGCTGGGCCGCTAACACGCTATCTTCAATTACGTCCCCAACTGCTGATGCTGCTCGAGAGGCATTGCGCGTAGTGTCGTCCATCTGTTGTCCCAGGTGTTCGAATACTGATCGATCCATGATGTATAAACCTTTCTTGTTACCTTGTTGAGGTCAACATCAGTAGTGTGCAAGTCATCGCGAACGGAAGTCCGGTCAATTAGGCACAGAACACTGGTTTAATCGTTGTTAAGCGAAAGCCCGACGATGCGAAATGGCGGCAAGCATTCGTCTTTGCCAGATTCGAGATGAATGGATTGCAGTGTGCTGCATTCAGTGTTGCTGGCAAAGGAGTTAACTACAGCGGACACTGACGACGTACAGCCGTGCTTGCCCCCGGAGTCTCGTAGACAGATCGCGACTTTCGCCTTCACAAGATGGCAATGTCGCTATTTGCCTCGTACGCCAACCACCACCAAAACAAGCCCCCCGACCAAGGATAAAGTGCTGAGGATCGGCGAAATCGGCAGAGTGCTCTTCTCGGTGTGAGAGACCTGAAGAGGTCCCAGATCAACGTCTTTCTTTTCGTGTGTAAAACTGATTCCGCCCATTGCAAAACCGGCGATACCGATAACAATAAGCAGAATGCCCACAATCGTAGCCGTTTTCATGAAACCTCCAATTTATGTGACGAAACGTTTCTTGCGGTGAACTGGGATGTTCGGTGGTAGTGAGGTTGCCTGGAGTCTGTCATCCTCGATCCGAATTCACGCGCAATCTCGGATCAAAGTCTCGTGACCTCGTACCTGATCGCCCCGTGTTCCTGCGTCACAAGTCTTTTGATTTGCATGCTCTGGCCACGAGTCGATTGGCTCGGCGATTGCGAAGTAAACAGCGCTGTTGCAATGAACGCATCGTGCCTCGCGTATTGGTCCGAATACATCGCCAAAACTATGCTGGAAAGATCGCAGACACTCCGGGCAGTCGATCGTAACGCAAGGTTCCCCGGAGGGTGTGCTCCCGTTTCGCCGAATCGAAAGGGGAGCAGACGAGGCTGGCTTATCGGCCGGCGGCCACTCGGGCGGGGGCAGACGCTCGATTATCTTCGGTAATGAACGGATATCGCTCCCCTTTGGGTAGAAGGCATCGGCGGCGATTCCGCGCGGTACTTCATCGCCGGAAAACGACCCGCTCATTGCGATCACCCGAATTGACGGAAAACGCTTACGGATTACCGAGAGCAACTCGAAGCCCGACATACCCGGCATGTTGAGATCGGAAAGTACCAGGTCGGGAATTCCTTTTCGAATCTCGGCCAAAGCCGAGAATCCATCATGGGCCGATCGAACGAAGTAACCAATCTCTGTAAGCACTTGCACCATGGCGGTTCGAATCAGAGGTTCATCGTCTACGACCAACAACTTTGTCAGGGTGGAATTCTGTACATCCCGCATCTTGCACCTCGCCGCTCGTACGAATAGAGCTTTGGAACCAATGTTCCATGGGAAAATCCATAAAGCTGTTCACTTTGGCACATTTGGATGAATTAGCCCCGGAATCATCGTGGGCGATGTTGGTTCTGGAAGCACCAACGTGAGTTAGGGTGCGGCGGGGAGGGCTGCCCAGGTGGACATATCTTTGCTGAACATCAAAGCGTCGTCCCAGCCTATGTTGCCATGGCAGATACGGCTGCAAATACTTCTGGAAAGTGAGCAATATTGAACAGTCCATCCGCTTCTGCGGTTGTAAGCATATGAGACAATACCGCTGTAGAGTGTGGAACACTGCGGATTGTCATCGATCCCCAGTCAGTTGACTCGTTTCAGGCATCAGCACCCGTATCCGTTGCCGATTGTCTCTACGCGGAATGGCAATCCCGCCGTTAGCATGAACTTGATATGGTTCTGTAATTGCCAGGCACGCCATATCACTGCTGCACACAAAGAGGGGCATCACATGATTCAGCATGATGAACCCAATTTTGATGCTGCCAAATACCTGGCCCACGCCGGGATAGGCCGAAAAATTGTGCAACTCGAGCCTAAGCAGAGATTGTTTTCGCAGGGGGATGCGGCGGATTCCATCTTCTACCTTCAGAGTGGCAAGGCGCAGATCACGGTCGTATCGCAAACCGGCAAAGAGGCCACCATTGCAATTCTCTCCGCCGGCGAGTTTGTAGGA
>Ga0265339_10003623_pt1 | contig 10781 bp, 8 predicted proteins | sample 4CB219metaG_FD_202085 | JGI IMG/M metagenome (GOLD analysis project Ga0265339, IMG submission 202085) | Rhizosphere microbial communities from Carex aquatilis grown in University of Washington, Seatle, WA, United States - 4-CB2-19 metaG | ecosystem: Host-associated > Plants > Roots > Rhizosphere...
GCTTGGTCAGCGGCCTGTATCCAGCGTCCCGCGCGGCAAGGCTGGACCCCATCACCGCGCTGCGACACGAATAAGAACAAGTGCGGAATGCGGAGTGCGGAATGCGGAATCACTCGTCCATGTTTGCAGGTGGGGTGTCTTGGCGACAAGACGTCAAACAGTTTTAGCGCTGAGGTAGCAGAGGAAGCGGAGGAAGAGAAGAAGCTAAGAATTATTCGTCTTCCTCTGTTTCCTCTGTTTCCTCTGCTACCTCAGCGTTAAAACAAAAAGAGCAAGAAGGCAGAGCCGAGGCTGTCATTTCGGAGATCGTCTAAACAGATGGTCCAAGAAAAACGAGCACTTCCCCTTCGTATTCATCTGCGTAATCTGTGTAATCTGCGGATTCTTCTCTGTGGCCTATAGCTGGCAGCTTTCCTCAGATCACCTTCCGCAGGTATCCCCTGGCGGCGGTGAACCAGCCGCTGCCCCAGACATATTGGCCATGCAGCAGCAGCGTGGCCGTGGCGACCGGGGTCATCTCGGCGTAGTGCTTCTTGATGAAGTCCACCACGCTGGTGCTGTCGCTGCGGATGGCGATGAGTTCGCTGTGCTCGTGGGCGTCCTGGGAAGCGGCCTGCAACTTTCGAACCTCCGCGACGTCCGCCCGCGCCTTCATCCAGAATACCAGTTCCGGCTGAACGATCTTCTTGTCCCGGACGATGCCCAGGCACAGCGCCGAGTCGGTCCGCTCGCGGGGCAGGCCGGTCTCCTCCAGCACCTCGGCCATGACGGCGTCATAGGGAGCCACCACGCGGCCGTCCTCGCCAAGCTCAACCATGCCGCCGAACGGATGGATCAGCCCGGCGTGAAAGGCGACCTGCTGGCTGCGTCGGCCCATGAGGACATAGCCGTCCTCGCTGACGATCGCCGCACTGGCGCCCAGGGGGTCGGCGAGGATCTCGCCGCCGAATGTGTACCGAAGGGCGGCATTGTAGAGATTCGTGCCCAAAAACTCGCGGTAGCTGACCTCCCCCATCGTCAGTTCCAGGCGGCGTTCAAGCGGCTCGTAGCACACCAGGCGAGCCAGGCGGCCGTTGAACAGCCTCCTGCCCTGCTGCTGGGCCAGGGCAACGTGCTCCTGCCAGGTCCGCTCGATGATCTCCTCGACGCGGGGGTGCGTTTCACGCTGCTCGGTGCTGGACAGCAGCACGATCTCGTCCGGCGCGTACTGCCCAATCACGTCCAGGAAGAACGCCCCGCAATCGCGACTGTCGGAACTGCTCTGCGTGTGGGGCATGCTATTCCTTCAACCATGCCGCCAACTGCGGCGCAAAATATGTAATAATCACGTCAGCACCGGCACGATGAATGGCGGCCGTCACTTCCATGGCCGCCCGTCGTTCGTCGATCCAGCCCAGCCTCGCCGCGGCCTTGATCATGCTGTACTCGCCGCTGACGTGATACGCCGCCAGCGGGGCGTCGAACCGCGCGCGGACCTGGGCGATGATGTCCAGGTACGTCGCCGCAGGCTTGACCATAAGAATGTCGGCCCCCTGCTCGATGTCCTGCCGAGCCTCCTCGATAGCTTGCCTGGGCGCCAGCGGGTCCATCTGATAGGTGCGGCGATCGCCGAATGCCGGGGCGCTTTCAGCGGCCTCTCGGAACGGGCCATACATGCACGACGCGAATTTTACCGCGTAGGCCATGATGGCGGTGCTGGTCAGGCCGGCCCCGTCCAGGCCCTGGCGAATGGCGCCGACCTGGCCGTCCATCATTGCCGACGGCGCGACGATATCCGCACCAGCCCGGGCATGCGAGACCGCCGTCCGCGCCAAGAACTCCAGTGTCGCATCGTTGTCCACGTCAAGGGGCTTGTCGTTGCCGGCCGCCTCCGGACCCTGGGTCGACGCGGGACCAAACCCGCTAAACCGCGTGCTCCGCCCGCCTGGGCCCAACAGGCCGCAATGGCCGTGATCGGTGTATTCGCAGAGGCAGACATCGGTGATTACGAGCATCGAGGGCAGTGCACGCTTGATCTGCCGCGTGAGTTCCTGTACGGCCCCTGCCTCGTCCCACGCCCCGCTGCCCGCGGCGTCCTTGCTGTCGGGAATGCCAAACAGCAGCACCGCCCCCAACCCCAGGTCCGACCACCGGCGAACCGTCTCCATCGCACGGTCAACCGACAACTGGAACTGGCCGGGCATGGACGAAATCTCTTGCTCAAGCCCCTGCCCGTCGCGAACAAACAATGGCGAAACCAACTGCCGACGGTCCAGTCGAACCGTCGCCAGCATCTCACGCAACGCCGCACTGGCCCGAAGCCGCCGCGGCCGATTTGTCGGGAATCCGCTCATATGCTTACTCTACCTAATCGGTTCAGTATACCCCAAGACCGCATTATTTGTGGAGTAAGATAAACGGATTCGGAAAGACACAACCGCCACAGAGAACACAGAGGACTCAGAGAAGGACCTTTGTTTTCTCTTCCTCTGAGTTCTCTGTGTTCTCTGTGGCGGTCGTTTTTCACCGTCCGCCCGCCTGGTTGCGGTAGAGTGTCTCGACCACGTTGCGGACGTAGGCTTCATCGCTGAGGCCCTCGGTGAGGTTCTCTGGAAACGCCACCAGCTCGCGGAAGTGCCCCGCCAGCGACGCGAACAGCTCCAGGCGCGGGCCGTCGTCCATGCGATTGCGACGCTGCAAGGCGTCCAGGGCAACCGCCGCCATCGCCGGCGATACCTTCTGCCGCAGCCGGCCCTCCAGGTGAGGGCACGCGCGGAACGAGTTCTCCTGCATCAGCCGCACCGCCGACAGGTCAACGGCCGACACCTGCGGCACGCGAATGACCACCGTATTGGCGGCCAAGTCGCCAAGCCGCTGGCAACGCCGCGTCAGCACGCACGAAACCCCGCCAATCAGCCCAAGTGGAAGCATGTCCACGCTGCGGATCAAATTTCGCATCACCACCTGGCTGAACCGCAGGTTCAGGCCCGACTGGTCCACCACGCGCAGCCGCAGAACCCGCTTGCCTACCGTGCGACCACGCCAAAACCACTCAAGCACGATCCCGTAACAAAACCACAAGGCAAACATGCCGATCGATAAGAGCATCCCGGCGTTGTCCTGCCCGTACGGCATGGTGGCTGCGAATATAATCATCACAAACGCGAAGACGAGCGCGGTCACCCCAAGCACCACAAGGTCGATCAGGAACGCCAGCGTGCGACTGACAGGCCCCGCCAGCGGCAGCGAGAACGACGTGCCCTCCGGCGTGCGAATCGTCATCACTTGCAGGGCGTTGGCGCTCATGCGAGCTCCTCCTGGACCTTTTGTCCGCGGCCGCTGAAGGCCAGGAATGCGTACAGCATGACGAACTCCAGGCAGCCAAAGAGGATCTTCATCCAGTATTTCAGGACCGGTTCGTGGTACTGGCTGAGCCACGCCTCCAAGGCCGCCGCCCAGATCAGCAGCAAGGCCACGCCGATGATGAGTGTGGTCAGCGGCCCGGCGACGGCCCGCATGCGCCGCGAGAGGCTGTTGTGGTCGCCCCAGCCGATCATTGCCCGCGCAAGCACGAAGCCCGCCTGCCCGGCAAGGATTATCGCGGAGATCTCCGGCACACCATGCGGCAACAACCAGCCGAACACGTAGGCCGCGTAACCGGCGGCCGTGAATTTGTAAAACACCGCCCCCAATATAACGCCGTTGGTGAACAGTACCCACACGGTCCCCAGCCCAAGCGTCACGCCGAAGACCATGCACTTGATGGCGGCCGACGTGTTGTTATTGATGTAGAAACCGAACATCAGGTTGCGGCCTTGAAGGCCCTGAGCACTCTCGGCCTCCCGCTCCTGGACGTGCTTTGCGACGTCCTGCTGCAGGTCGGGAAAGCCCGCGAGCATGACGCTCTGCGCACCGGGGTCCACGGTCATGAGGAACACGCCCAGCAGCACGCCAGCGATGGTGACGGCCAGCGACATCCAGAAGCTGCCGATGTGACTGCGGAAGGTGCATGGGAATGTGACTGTCAGCCATCGCAGCGGGTGCAGACGCGTGCGTTGGCGGGTGTCGTGAACCTGCGCGTACGCCCGGGCCACCACCGACTCCACGTACGCCCGCAACTCCTGGTTGGAGGCGAAGGTGTCCAGCCGGGCGAGGTCGGCCGACGCACGCTCGTACAAATAGTGAAGCCGGCGGGCCTGCTCCAAGCTAACTCCCCGCTTGCGTGCACCCTCGAACGTATCCACCAGGCGGGACAGTTCGTCCCAGTAAGGGCGTTCCTGGCGAACAAATCTTTCCAGGTCAATGATCACGCCGCAAGTATACCCCACGCCCCAGGCACGTGCCAGTGGAGTAATGATGATGAGCAACTAGTGACGAACGACGAGTGACAAGCATACCCCAAAGCCCCGGCATTGCATGCCGGGGTTGAAGGTCCCACGACGCGAGCACCCCTGCCGACGGATGAGAGGCTTACACGAGCAACGCATCCACCCAAGCCTGGCAAACATTGTGCGCGCCCGTTTTGCAATAAGTCCCTCGAGGTGGACCCTCAGGACCTCCGCGAAATGCGCGTGTCTCTACGGGGCTAGGGCCGTGGTTCCTGAGGCGGCCTTAACACCCGGCTGGGCCGTGGATTACACGCGTTTTTATCGGACTTTCGCGAAAACACAGGACTTATGAACGTTTTTGGACTCCGAGTTTTCGGATTTTGAGGACAAAATCGCTAAAACGCGTTTTAAGGGGCTCGGACGCCAAAAACGCTATATCACCGTGTGATACTTCCCTCTGCACCTTGACATGGATCAGGCTTGCCTGCCGGCGCTGTTCGAAGCCGCCATGGCGCTAGAGCGGGCTCTGCCTTTTTGTTCCTTTTCTTCGCGGTGCACGTCCTGAAGAGCAAAAAGGCGGAGCCGACGCCCGAGTCCCGGCGCGTTCGAACAACGCTGAAAGCCAAGGCGACCCGGCGCGTCCTGACGTGATCGAGCAGCGCCGACAGCCAAGGCGACCCGGCGCGTCCTGACGTGATCGAGCAGCGCCGACAGCCAAGGCGACGTCCGCGTCTTGACCAATTAGACGGCGCTTCCCAGACGCCGCCCTGTCTTTTGCCTCACTGCGAACGTATTATGCGTTGAGTTCCATGACTGACCACCCACTGCAATCTATAGAACACCGACGACTGGCTGGGCTTGGCGAGGTCGTCGCGATGGCCTGGCCGGCCAGCTTGAGCATGCTCAACAGCACGCTCGTGCGGTTTATTGATGCCCTGATGGTATCCTTCGTCGGCACCGTGCCGTTCAGCGCGCAGTTCCTTGCCGGCATCACGGCGTTTGTCCCCGAAAGTTTCGCCACGGGCCTGCTCAACGTGGTCAACACGTTCGTGGCGCAGAACCTGGGGGCAAACCGCGCCCATCGATGCAGTCAGTACGCCTGGGCGGGCCTGGCGGTGGCCTTGGCCTTCTGCGTGCTGATCATTCCACTTGCCCTCTTGGCCAGACCGATCTTCTGGCTCCTGCGACAGGGCGCCGACTGCGGCCAGCCGCCAGAGCTCCTCAACCTGGAAGTAATGTACTTCCGCTACATGGTCGTCGCGGTGGTATTCACACTCACCGCTCGGCCGATCGAGCAGTTCTTTTACGGCATCCACCGCCCGCGGATCGTGCTGGCCGGCAGCATATTCGCCAACGTGTTCAACGCGGTGCTGGCGTACCTGCTGATCTTCGGCAGCCAGAGCATATCCGCCCACATGCATCACCTGGGCTGGAATGTGACGCTGCCATACTGGCCCGGCTATGGGCTCAAGGGCGCCGCTGTGGCTGCACTTATCAGTTGGGCGCTGTACTTCTTCATCATGCTGGCCGCGTTCCTCTCGCCGGCCATCAACCGCCAGTATAGGACCCGCGACATGACGCGGATTTGCCTCCAGGACATGAAGGATCTGCTGCGGGTGGGCTGGCCCGCCGGCGTGCAGTTCGTCAACGACATAGTGCCATGGATCGTTCTGACCGCCCTGATCAGCACGTTCGGCTTTGTGCACCTGACGGCCGCCAGCATCGCTATGCGATGGATGCCCCTGTCGTTCATGCCGGCGGTGGGCATAGGCATTGCGACGACTGCCCTTGTCGGCAGGTATCTGGGCATGGGCAGGCCCGACCTTGCCAAACGGCGCGCCCACACCGCGTTGGGGCTGGCCCTTGTGTACATGGGGCTGTGCGGAGTGGTGTTCCTGACCTTCCGCGAGGACCTGGTGCGGTTCTTCGTAACCGTGCTGCCAGGCGTCGGACCGGAGGCGGTGGCCGCTCGTTTGCAGGCGGACCAGATCGTCCACGTCGGCGGGATGGTGATGATATGCGCCGCCATCTTCCAGCTCTTTGACGCGGTGGGCATCACGTACATCGGCGCCCTCCGCGGCGCGGGCGACACGCTCTGGCCGATGATCGCGGTGATCATCACCAGTTGGACAGTCACGGTGGGCGGCGGCCTGCTGGCGGTGAAGTACCTGCCGCAGTTGGGCAGCATCGGCCCGTGGATCGCCGGCAGCCTATACGTGATCACCCTGGGCCTGCTGATGGCCAGCCGATTCGAGCGCGGCGCGTGGCAGAAGATTGACCTGCTCCACCGTCGCCCCGGCCCTAAGACCGGCCCGGACGTCTTCATGCCGCCAGAAATCCCACCGGCACCACCGGGCTCGCCGGGCGCGGTTTAGTTTCACCTTTCACCGCAGAGGACGCAGAGAACGCAGAGGTAAGAAGAAGAAGAAGAAGAAGAAGCAACGGGATTGATGTAGAGCGGGCTCTGCCTTTTTGCTCCTTTTCTTCGTGCATAACACCAAGAAAGGAGCAAAAAGGCAGAGCCCGGATTATCGTCTTCACGGAGCCGCTTCTGGAATCGCTTCTTCGTCTTCCTCTGCGTCCTCTGCGACCTCTGCGGTTAATCTCCTCTACTTCCCGCGGTTTCTCAACTCGCGCAGGCGGTCCTTGAGGTTGGTCCAGAAGTTGCCCATGCCCAGTTGGATGGACAGGTGGCGTATCTGTTCGTCAGCCGGCGACAGCATCAGCGCCCTGGACACGTAGCGGCGGGCGCGGAACAGCTCGCCCTTTTGCACGTGGGCCAGCGCCAGGTTGTACAGGGCAAGCGGGTAGTCCTGCTTGATCTTAAGCGCCCGGCGGCAGTGACGAATGCCGTCGTCGTAGCGGTCCATCATGAAGTAGCTCACCGCAAGGTTGTGGTGCGCGATCGCGTCGGCCGGCCGCAGGCGAACCAGGCGCTGCAGCACCGTATTGGCCCGCCTCAGGTCGCGGGCCTCGATGAGCAGTTGACCAAGTTCCTGCAGCATGTCCACGTCGTCGCCGCAGCGGTGCAACTCGGCCAGCAGGTGCTTAGCCGCGTGCTTTGACCGACCCGTGCGGAGCAGCAACTGCCCAAGCCGCGCGTGGGCGCCCGGGTAGTCGCGCTGGATCCGCAGCACCAGGCGGAGCTGCTCCTCAGCCTGCGCGAGCTTGCCCTGCTTGAGGGCCAGTTCGCCAAGGCAGAAGTGGGCGCCAGCATGGTCGGGCGCCTGCGCCAGGACGGCGCGGAACTTCTCGCCGGCCTCGATGTAGTTGCCCATCTCCACCATCAGCTCGCCCAGGTCGAGCAAGGTCTCGACGTTGCCCGTGTCCTGCTGGAGCTCGGCGCGGTAGTGCTCGGCGGCCTTGTCCAGATCGCCCTTGGCCCAGTAGGCCTCGGCGATGCGGCAATGGGCCTCTGGATGCTGATCGTCCAGGAGCAGTGCCTGCTGCCAGCAATTAATGGCGCGGTCGAACTGCTCGCGGGCGTAGAAGCTCAGGCCGATATTGTAGAAGCAAAGTGGGCAATCGTCCTTGACCTGCCGCGCGAGGTAGAACATCAGCTCGGCGTTGTCATGGTCGCCCATTTCGGTATACGTGACGATGCGATTGCAGTAGGCGGGCTCGTAATTGGAGTCGAGCTTCTGGGCGCGTGCGAAGTGCTCAAGGGCCGCCTGGTACTGCTCCAGGCGCGTCATATCCACGCCGAGGCAGTTAAGTGTTTCCAGGTCGTCCGGCTCGAGTTCCAGGGCGGCCGCATAGGCTTCGGCGGCGCGTTCGTACTCTTCAAGCGCGTCGAAAGTTAGGGCGAGATTAAACTGCCAGTCTGCATTATGGGGATTTACCTCAATGGCGGCCCGCAGCTCGGCGGCGGCCTCCACCCAGCGTCCCTTTTCGTAGAGCTTGCGCGCGCGCTCTACACGCGTTTCGGCATCCATCCACTCATTCGTCGGCATGAGATCAGCTTCACGAAGTGAACGGTGACTTGCTCACCAGGCTCCGTGCTCCTGCTTTTTCGGTTACGCCGCACGCACCAACGCACCCACACAGCGTGCTCAATACCAGTATTCTACCGCCCCACCCCATTTGGAACAAGGGGTGTACGACAGATTCCCTCATGGAAACCTTTCAAGTTGTCGATATAGGGCAGTTCGCCAGGGGCGACGTATGCCAAAACAAGTCAGGAGAGCGCGATTCAGCGGATTAAGCTGATTAATGGATAAGACCAAAGAAGGGTCTTGATCGCATTATCCGCCTGCACTTGCAGACAAAACATGCAGAATTCAACCCTTCTTGTCCCATTTGTGAAATTCGAGTAATTCGTGCAATTTGTGTTTCCCTCTCGGAAGGCAAGGCCGTTGCTACGCTCCCCAGCACCGTCATGCAAGGGAACACGAATGACACGAATTACTCGAATTTCACGAAAGAACGATAGGATCGGGCCTGATGAATCTCCTATCTTATCCTGTAATCCGCTTAATCCGCTGAATCGCGCTCGCTTGCCGTAGCACCCGGTTGGCTTGCCCGCAAAACCAATCGTACATTCCCCTTGTCAGCGTCAAAGGGAGACTGCTTTGCGCGTGAGGCTCTGTGTATGCATGCTGTTCTTCGTGGCGACGGCGTATGGCCTGTACTGGCTGTCGCACATGCCGGAGTCCACAACCGCGGGCCTGCTTGCCGCCATCAACCATTTCACCGACCCGCCGGGCCGGCAGGCTGCGTTCGATGACCCCCGGGCCGTCGAACGCCTCGACAGCGACGACTCCTACGACCTGACCCTCGCCCAGGCCATTGACCAGCGGCTGCTGGATGTCTCCTTCCAAGGCATGGACCTGATGACCGTGCTTGCCGATGTCAGGCGACTGCCCGACCGCCCGCTGCGACTGGCCATTATGCCCGGCACATTGCTCACGCCCGAAGACGCGGACGGACGCTACCAGGACGTCGTCGTGCGGGAAAAACGCGTCCTGCAGATCCCCGCCAAGGGCACGGCCGTCGGATTCCGAATACCAGTGCTCGCCCTGAGCATGACGCGCGAGGTCCCCACTGGCGTCGCCCTGCGACCCGGCAACGCCGCCGCCGACAAGGCCGTCCTGACCCTGCTGGCGACGCCACGCTTCGCCCAAATGAGGCCGGCCCTGCAGCAGTACGCCGTCTGGACGCTGACGGATAATCCCGCGTTCAACGAGTTCGTCGGCATTTACAGCGGCAGCGGCCGCGGGCAGCCAAATCGACAAGACGTATCCGCCCTGGCGCAGGTATTCCGCGACGCCGGCCTGGACACAACCAAGTATAAGGTTTTCACAAGCGTGGGCGCACCTCGTGGCGCCGGCGTAGCCAGTGGCGCGGGCGTCTCGCCCGCGTCCGGCCGTGGCATGGGCGTCTCGCCCATGCGTCCCGAGGGCGTCTCGCCCTCGGTCTTGGACCGCAAAGATCATGGGCAAGATGCCCATGAGACGCATGACCAGGATGGCCATGCCACGGACGAAATACCTGTCGGAGATTCACCGGCCAATCCCTCCGTCGCTGCGGACGGCGACCCGACCCCGCCGTCCGCCGACGGGCCGGCCATCATTCTCATACGCAACGGCAAGACCACCGTCGTGCCGCGGAAGTGACTATCGGGATTGGCCCGCATCCCAACAACGCAAAAAGGCAAGCCGACGTCCGAGTCCAGCAGGACCAGGGCACGGGCTTGCCTTTTTGCGTCGTTCGAAACGGACAGACCACGCAATTCGGTCTCCCGCTCACAGACCGACCGAGAATCCAGTTCAATCTGCCCAGTGCCCCGTTGTAGGATGTTGTGATGACCGCGGACACCGACTATCTCGCGTTGGACGACAAGCCCCTGCTCGACCAGTGCGATATCCATTACTACAAATCTTCCGGGCCCGGCGGGCAGCATCGCAATAAGGTGTCGTCTGCGGTAAGACTGCACCACCGTCCCACGGGAGTCAGCGCCCATGGCGACGACAGCCGCTCGCAGCACGAGAACAAGCGTTTGGCAACGACCCGCCTGAGAATGAACATCGCCTGCCAGACCCGCCGCGACGTGGACCCCGCCGCATTGGTCATCCCGCCATACGTCGCCGAGTGCATGTTCACCCCGCGAGGACGCGGCGAGAATGCCCCGCGCCGCCTGGAGATCGGCACACGAGACCACCGCTTCTGGCACATTGCCGCCTTCCTGCTGGACGTGCTCAACGCATGTCAAGGCCGCATCGCCGATACCGCCGCCATCATCGGCATCACCACGGGCAACTTCTCCGACCTGCTGACAAGCGAACGCCACCTGCTGGCCGCCGCGCAGGAAATCCGCAAGGTGCATGGGCTGAAGGCGCTGTCGTAGAAATGAACTGGACGTTGAGTAGGGCTTGCCTGTCGGCGCTGTTCGATCGCATCCTGACGCCTGCAAACAGCGCCGACAGGCAAGCCTGATCAGTGTCCAGGCGCGAATGCGTGTCTTGGCGCATTCGC
>Ga0265339_10003626_pt1 | contig 10776 bp, 10 predicted proteins | sample 4CB219metaG_FD_202085 | JGI IMG/M metagenome (GOLD analysis project Ga0265339, IMG submission 202085) | Rhizosphere microbial communities from Carex aquatilis grown in University of Washington, Seatle, WA, United States - 4-CB2-19 metaG | ecosystem: Host-associated > Plants > Roots >...
AGCCTGCCGCCGCCCCCGTCGGCGACAAAGCGTCGATCAAGACCTGAACCGTTTCTATTTCGTCCGTCGGGCGCCGCGCCGTTAGTATGGCGCCCGACATGCGCCGCGCCGTCCTCCTCGGGATCTGCGCCGTCGCGCTCGCGGCCGTGAGCTGCAAGCGCGACGGGTGCGTGGGCGGCGACGACGGCAAGTGTCTGCCGCCGGCTGCGTGCCCGGCGCTGCCGCCGCCCGCTGTCTGCCCGAGCGGGGCGCTCCTCAGCGTCGGTCCGGTCACCGACACGAGCGCGCGCGCGCCCGGCCCGAAGGCGCTCGCCGCCAAGGACGATCTCGTCCTCGAGAACGACTTCCTGCGCGCCGTGCTCGACGAGCCGACGCCGCCGGGCGAGCCGACGCACGCCCAGGGCCTCGCGCCCTCGGGCGGGACGCTCATCGACTTCTCGCCGAAGGACGCGAAGGGCGTGCTCATCGGCGACCAGCTCAACGGCGTGTTTCAGGGCGCGGGCCTCCTGCCGCGCGACGCCGTCCACTACGAGAGCTGGGAGATGATCAAACAGAGCGTCGCCCAGACCTCGACGGGGACGTTCGTCGCGGTCGTCTTCCGCGGCCACCTCGAGGGCGACACGCGCGTGACCGTCGTGACCCGGTACGAGCTGCGCGCGTGCGAGCGCGGCCTGCGCGTGCGCACCGACATCTACAACGGCGCGCGCGACCCCAACACGCTCTCGCTCACCGACGCCTTCTTCTGGGGCGATCGCACGCTGCTGCCGTTCGTCCCCGGGACGGGGCTCGGCTTCAGAGCGCCGAAGCTCGACCTCCTGCACTTGTCGGATGCCTGGCGCGAGTGGCCGTTCGTGGCAGCGCGGACGCAGGTGGCGCCCGAGGTGGCGTACGCCGCGGTGCCGTGCGATCGGCCCACGGCCGCGGGCTTCAACGACCCGACGCTCTCGGCGGCCGGCGTGCCGCTCGCGGCGACGTTGCCCAACGACGGCTTCTCCTTCGAGCGCTATCTCGTCGCCGCGCCCGGGCCGGGGCTCGCGCCCGCCGTCGACGAGGCCATGCGCGTGCGCGCGGCGGTGCACGGCGATCCCGCCGGCGTCGTCGTCTCGGGCGAGATCGTCACCGAGGCCGGCGCGCTCGACGCCCAGACCGCGCGCTCCCTGTCGCTGCTGTTCTACGAGCCCGCGTCCGGGCCCAACCCCGACGACGAGACGGCCCGCCTGCCGCGCACCGAGGCCGTGCCGGGCGCCGACGGCAAGTTCACGGTGACGCTGCCGCCCAACCGCGTCTACCGCGTGCAGCCGTACGCGTTCGGCCTCCCCGCGGCGCCGGCGAGCTCGTTCGCCGTCGGGACGGACAAGGTCGACGTGGGAGACATCACCGTCCCGAGGGCGGGGCACCTCGTCGCCACCGTCGAGGAGCAGCCCGGCAAGAACGCGACCTTCGCCGAGCTCGTGCTCGTGCCCATCGACGCGCCGTCCGCCACGGCGACGTCGCCCAGCCTCTACGGGCTGTTCGCGGGCTGCAACCCCATGCTCGGCGCTCCGCACGGCGGCTCGCCCGCCTGCAACCGCGCGCTCTCGACGGACGGGCGCTTCGATCTGCTCGTGCCCGCGGGCCGCTACTACGTCTACGCGACGCGCGGCCCGTTCGCGTCGCTCGATCGCCGCGAGCTCGAGCTCGCCGCCGGAGATCAGGCGGCGCTCTCGCTCATCTCCGAGACGCTGCCCGACCTCGTGCCCGCGGGGACGCTGTCGGGCGACTTTCACGTCCACGGCGGTGCGAGCTACGACTCGTCGATCCCCGATCAGGATCGCGTCGTGAGCTTCCTCGCGGCGGGCGTGGACGTGATCGTCGCGACCGACCACGACGTCGTCACCGACTACGCCGACACGCTGGCCGCGCTCGGCGTGACGGACCAGCTGGTCGTCGTGCCCGGCGTCGAGCAGACGCCCAACATCCTCTGGTTCGACGTGCCGGGACAGACGTTCCCGAAGACGATCGGACACTTCAACTTCTGGCCGCTCGCGCGGAACGATCTGCTGCCGCGCAACGGCTCGCCCTGGGACGAGCTGCGCGAGCCGGGCCAGATGATGGAGGACATCGAGCCCTCGTTCGTCGGCGCGGGTGTGCGCCAGATGAACCACCCCTGGTCCGAGGCCAAGCTCGGGCGGGATCAGGGCTTTCTGCGCATGATCCAGATGGACCCGCGCCGCCCGCTCACCGACCCCGGCTCCTTCGCGGGGAAGGTCCTGCTGCGCACACCGGGCACGCGCCTGCGCAACATCGACTTCGACGTGCAGGAGGTCATGACGGGCGCCTCACGGCGCGACTGGCTGCGGTACCGCACGCTCTGGTTCTCGCTGCTGTCGCAGGGCTTCCTGCGCGCGGGCGCCGCGAACAGCGACTCGCACACGCTCTCGATCGAGCGGGTCGGCTACCCGCGCAACCTCGTCTTCGGCGGCCACGACCGCGCCGCGTTCGATCGCGAGACGTTCGACGCCGACGTGCGCGCCGGCCACATGATCGGGACGAACGGGCCGGTCCTCGACGTCACGATCGACGACGCGACGGGCGCGCTCCACCGGCCCGACCTCAAGGCGGCGTTCGAGCCGGGCGACAAGTCGACGCTCACCGTGACGATCGCCGCGGCTCCGTGGATCCCGCTCGCCGAGCTGCGCGTGTTCGTGAACGGCGCCCAGGTGCTGACGAAGGACCTCGCGGGCCTGCTCACGCGCACGAACCACTTCGGCCTCGAGGCGCAGCGGGCGACGGTGCCCGTCGCGATGAAGGACCTGTCGTTGCCGAGCGGCGACGCCTGGCTCGTCGTCGAGGTGGGGATGAAGCAGGTCCTGCCGCCCGACACCGACGCCGACGGCCTGCCCGATCTCGCCGACGCCGATCTGCCGTCGCGGCCGCCCAACGCGGGCGAGCCCACCACCGAGCGCTTCGATCTCGAGGCCATCGCGCCCGGCGTCTGGCCGGTCGCCTTCTCGAACCCCTTCTTGCTCGAGCGGAACGGGACGCCGGGATGGCAAGCGCCGGGGGTGCCGTGAGGGGCGCGCGCGGTGCTGCGTGCGCGGTCGTGGTCGCCTCGGCGCTCGTCGCCGGGGGCGCGCGCGCCGAAGCGCCGCGCGCGGTGTGCGCCGATCCGCGCCAGGCCGACGGCGGCCCGCTCGCGGGCGGCACCGACGCCGCGGACTTCGGCGCCATCCCCGAGGCGTGCGCCGGGACCGACGTCGGTCTCCGTCTGCGGGGCACCGCGCTCATCGCCAGCAGCAAGCCGGACTTCTACGGCGCGGTCGTCGCGACGTCGACGCTGCGCCTCCGCCACAACATCGGCCGCTCGTCGTGGACGTGGCTCTCGCTCGCGGCGGACCTGCTGACGTTCCGCTATGTCGTCAACGGCCCCGTCGCTTCGGACGGGTTCGCGTTCGGGCCGCCGACCCTGGGCCTGCACCGCGCGCTCGGCGACTGGCCGAACACGGCGGGCACGGCCTACGCGCGCGCGCTGTTGCCGCTCGACACCGCGCGCGTCGGCGGCGTGCGGACGGGGTTCGAGCTCGGCGTCACGGGCCGCCGCGTGCTCGGGGCGCGCGGGCGCGCGGGCGTGCAGGGCGGGCTCGCCATGCTGGCCCCCATCGACGTCGTGGGCGGCCAGACGCACGCCGCGCTCCAGCCGGTCGCGCTGGCGGAGGCCTGGTGGGCGTACGGGCCGCGGTTTGCGGTCTCGGGGGGTGTCACGGCGCGCGCCGAGGTCTCCCCGGACCCGACGTTCCTGGCCCTGGCGCCGCGCGTCGCGGGCCGCTACTCGGGCCGGCGCGGCCTGTCTTTCTCGATGCTCGTGGAGGCCCCGCTGGCCGGCGAGGACCGCACGAACATCATCGTCGGCTTCTTCCTGGCCTGGGCCGCCCCCGGCTAAAAAGGGCTAGGGGGACCCCCCGTCGAGATGCTTGCGGAGATCATCGGAATCGCTATACTCCGCCGCTCCCATGGCCAAGTACAAGATGAAGTCCAACAGCAGCGCCAAGAAGCGGTTCAAGCTGACCGCCAAGGGGCGCGTGAAGCGCAAGAAGGCGTACCTGCGCCACTGCCTCACCCACAAGACCTCCGCGGCCAAGCGCCGCCTCCGCCGCGGCGGATACATCAGCAAGACGCAGGAGCATCAGATCAAGGCGATGCTCCCGTACGGCGTCTAGTTCGAGAACTCGAGAACCGCAAGAGAAGGAATCGGAAATGCCTCGCGCCAAAGGTGGATTCAAGTCCCGGCACCGCAGGAACCGCATCAAGAAGCATGCGAAGGGGTTCCGTGGGGGCCGTTCGAAGCTCTGGAAGGCGGCCGTAGAGGCTGTCCACCGCAAGTGGCGGTACGCCTGGTTCCACCGGCGCAAGCGCAAGCCCGACTTCCGCGGCCTCTGGATCGTCCGCATCAACGCGGCCGCGCGCGAGCTCGGCGTCTCGTACTCACGCCTCATCGCCGCGCTCGACAAGTCGAACATCGCGCTCGATCGCAAGATCCTCTCGGACCTCGCCATCAGCGACCCGGCCGCGTTCAAGAAGGTCGTCGAGACCGCGCAGGCGCCAGCCTAGCTCGGCCCTCGGCCTGATACGGGCGCGGAGCCCCACAAGGTCGGAGCATGCCCAGCGCAGCGGCAACCGCGATCATCGCCGATCTCGATCGCCTCGCGGCGGAGCTCGTCTCCGAGCTCGCGGGGCTCGCGACCGAGCAGGAGATCCGCGCGGCGCAGGCGCGCTACCTCGGCAAGAAGGGGAAGCTCGCCGAGCCGATGAAGACGCTCGGGCGCCTGCCGCCCGAGGACCGTCCCGCCGTGGGCGAGGCCGCCAACCGCGCCAAGGGCACGATCGAGACGGCCGTCGACGCGCGGCTGCGCGGGCTCGAGGAGGCGGCCATGGGCGCCGACCTCGCGCGCGTCCTCGACGTCACCTTGCCGGCGCGGGGCGCGCGGCTCGGCACGCTGCACCCGCTCACGCTCGTGCGGCGCGAGATCGAGGAGATCTTCCTGGGCCTCGGCTTCGAGGTGCGCACGGGCCCGTGGATCGAGACGGAGTGGAACAACTTCGACGCGCTCAACACGCCCGCCGACCACCCCGCGCGCGACATGCAGGACACCTTCTTCGTCGAGGGCGGCCGCATCCTGCGCTCGCACACCTCGCCCGTGCAGATCCGCACGATGCTCGCGGGCCCGCCGCCCGTGCGCATCATCGCGCCCGGCAACGTCTTCCGCCGCGACGACGACGCCACGCACACGCCGATGTTCCCGCAGATGGAGGGTCTGCTGGTCGACGAGGGCGTCTCGTTCGCCGACCTCAAGGGCACGCTGCTGCACTTCGTGCAGCGGTTCTTCGGGCCCAAGCTCGGCGTGCGCCTGCGCCCGAGCTACTTCCCGTTCACCGAGCCGTCGGCTGAAGTGGATGCGGCCTGCTACCTGTGCGAGGGCACGGGGCAGCTCGCGGGGAAGGGCTGCAAGCTCTGCAAGGGCTCGGGCTGGATCGAGATCGGCGGCTCGGGGATGGTGCACCCGAACGTCTTCAAGGCGGTCGGCTACGACCCCAAGGTCGTCTCGGGCTTCGCCTTCGGCATGGGACTGTCGCGCATGGCGATGCTCAAGTACGGCGTCGACGACCTGCGCGCGTTCTACGACAACGACACGCGCTTCCTCGCGCAATTCCGGTGAGATGAGCCTTCCTCGATGAAGATCTCCTTCAACTGGCTGCGCGAGCTCGTCGAGCTGCCGCCCGGCGTGACGGCCGACGCGGTCGCGGCGCGGCTGACGCTCGCGGGCCTCGAGGTCGAGTCGATCGAGCGGCGCGGGCGCGATCTCGGCGGCGTCGTCGTCGCCGAGGTGCTCGCCAAGAAGCCGCACCCGGGCTCGGAGAAGCTGTCCATCGTCCGCGTGCGCGCCGGCTCCACCGAGGAGGACGTCGTCTGCGGCGCGCCCAACGTGCCGGCGCCGGGCGGGCGCGTCGCGTGGGCGCCGCCGGGCGCGCGCCTGCCGGGCGGCATCACGCTCGCGCGCAAGGAGGTCCGCGGCGTCTCGTCGCCGGGCATGCTCTGCAGCGAGGTCGAGCTCGGTCTCGGTGAGGGAGGCGACGGAATCTTGATTCTGTCTCCCGACGCGGTGTCCGGCGCGGACTTCACGAGCACGTTCGGTGTGCTCGACGAGATCCTCGAGGTCAACGTCACGCCCAACCGGCCGGACGCGCTCTCGCACGCCGGCATCGCGCGCGAGGTGGCGGCGCTCTTCCAGACGACGTGGCGTCTGCCGGCCGTCGACGACGTACCCGTCGGGCCGTTCCCGCCCGGCCGCGGCCTCGACGTCGACATCCGCGATCCCGAGGCCTGCCCGCGCTACGTCGCCCGCCTCGTCACCGGCCTGCGCGTCGCGCCCAGCCCGCTCGCCATGCGCGTGCGCCTCGCGGCCTGCGGCGTGCGGCCCATCTCGAACCTCGTCGACGTCACGAACTACGTGATGCTCGAGATCGGCCACCCGCTGCACGCGTTCGATCTCGACAAGGTCGTGGGCGACATCCACGTGCGCCGCGCCGCGCGCGCCGAGCGCATGACGACGCTCGACGGCGTCGACCGGCCCCTTCAAGAAGCCGACGTCGTCATCGCCGACGACAAGGGCGCGGTCGCGCTCGCCGGCGTGATGGGCGGCGCGGGCAGCGAGGTCTCGGACGCGACGACGTCCGTGCTGCTCGAGGCGGCGACGTTCGATCCGCGCGCCGTCCGACGCACGGCGAAGCGCCTCGGCCTGCACTCGGAGGCCTCGCACCGCTTCGAGCGCGGCGTCGACGCCAACGGCCTGCTGCACGCCAGCGCGCGCGCGGCCGCGCTGCTCGCGCGCCTCGGCGGCGGCGCCCTCGCGGGCGACGTCGTCGATCGCCACCCGCGCGTGCCCGAGCCGCGCCGGGTCACGCTGTCGATGGCGGGCCTGCGGCGCCTCGCGGGCTTCGAGATCCCGCTCGAGCAGGCGGCGCGCCACCTCCACTCCGTCGAGATCGCGACGGCGTCGGTCGGCGAGGACACCCTCGTCGCCACCGTCCCGACCTTCCGTCCCGACATCGCCATCGAGGAGGACCTCGTCGAGGAGGTCATGCGCCTGCACGGCCTCGACAAGGTGCCGGCGCGGCTCCCGCGGAGCGCCCGCGCGCCCGAGCCCAGCCCCGAGGCCCTCGCCGATCAGGCGCGCGAGACCCTCGCGTCCCTCGGGCTCCACGAGGCGGTGACGTGGGCGTTCGTCCCGCGCGCGCTGCTCGCGACGCTCACGGGCGGCCGCAAGGACCATCCGCTCGGCGAGCCGATCGTCGTCAAGAACCCCATCTCGGCGGACTACGAGGTGATGCGCACGTCGCTGCTACCGGGCCTCGTCGAGGCGGCCAAGCGCAACCTCGCGCGCGGGATCGCCGACGTCGCGCTCTTCGAGGTCGGTCCGGTCGTGCGCCGCTCGCCCGACGCGCAGCCCAACAAGGACGTGCCGCCCTCCGAGCCGCAGTACGTGGCCGCCATCATGGTGGGCCGCCGCCCAGGCTGGCTCAAGCCGGGCGAGGCGCTCGACTTCTACGACGGCAAGCGCGTCGCCGGCGAGCTCCTGCGCGCCCTGGGCGTCGGCGCGCCGGTGTTCCGCGCCCGCGCGGAGGCGGGGCCGCTTCATCCGGGCGCGGGCGCCGACGTATTGGCGTCAGCCGATGGTCCTGCCATTGGCTTCGTCGGCGAGCTCCATCCGCGCCTGGCGCGCGACTTCGGGCTCGAGGCGCGCGCCCTGTACCTCGAGCTCGCGCTCGAGGCCGTGGCGGGCGCGGGGCGGGCGGTCCGCAGCCTGCCCACGCCGCGTTACCCGACCGCGACGCGCGACGTGTCGTTCTGGATCGACGTCGCGGTCACGGCCGACGCGCAGCGCGCCGCGCTGGTCTCCGCGGCCGAGCCGCTGCTGCGCGACCTCGCCGTGCTCGAGGACTTCCGCGACCCGAAGTACGCGCCCGCCGGCAAGAAGGGCATGCTCTGGACGCTGACGTATCGCGCGGACGACCGGACGCTCACGGACGCCGAGGTCGACGCGGCCCACGGCCAGGTCGTGAAGGCGCTCGGCGCGGCGCACGCCATCGCAATTCGCTAGGCCGGGCCCGTCAGCCGGCCGTCCGGGCAACCCGTTGACGCGAAAGGCGTTTTTCGATATACGAGAGAGCCATGACGAAGGCCGACATTGTGGAGAACGTGTACGAGAAGGTCGGCGGGTTCTCGAAGAAGGAAGCGGCCGAGATCGTCGAGACCGTCTTCGACACGATCAAGGAGACCCTCGAGCGCGGGGAGAAGATCAAGATCTCCGGGTTCGGCAACTTCGTCGTCCGCGACAAGAACGCGCGCGCGGGGCGCAACCCCCAGACTGGCCAGGAGATCACGATCAGCGCGCGCCGCGTGCTGACGTTCAAGCCGAGCCAGGTCCTCAAGAACGCCCTCAACGGGTAATCGGCGGGGGCAAGAGCGTTGGCGCGAGGCGCGGTGAGCGACGCGTCGGGGATCCCCGACAAGCCCTTCTTCAAGATCGGCGACACGGCGCGCCTGGTGGGGGTCAAGCCCTACGTCCTGCGCTACTGGGAGACCGAGTTCCGCTCGGTGAAGCCGCAGAAGACGCGCTCGCAGCAGCGCCTCTACCGGCGGCGCGACGTCGAGCAGCTCCTGCGCATCCGCCACCTGCTCTACGAGGAGCGGTTCACGATCGAGGGCGCGCGCACGCGCCTGCGCGAGCTCGGCCACGACGAGCTGCCCGCGCCGCTGCCGCCACCTCCCGACGTGAGCCCCGACGTGCTACGAAAAATCAAGCAAGGGCTTCAAGATCTGATACGTATCTGCGGCGAATAACTCCCGCATCAACATCACGCATCTCGGGGCGTGGCGCAGCCTGGTTAGCGCACCTGTCTGGGGGACAGGGGGTCGCTGGTTCAAATCCAGTCGCCCCGACAAAAGAGCGCGGGAAGGGCCCTTTAGGCCCTTCCCACGGGCCCATCGTCTCTGAAGCACCTCTCCCGCTCGCGGGAGAGGTCGCGTCGCCGAAGGCGAGGCGGGTGAGGGCGTGTATAAGAGAGCAGCATGAGCGAGCGGCCTCTCATTTTGGTGACGAACGACGATGGGGTGAACGCGCCGGGGATCGCGGCGGCGCGGAAGGTGTTGGAGGAGGTGGGGGATGTGATCGTCGCGGCGCCGGATCGGGAGCGGAGCGCGTCGTCGCATTCGATCTCGTTGGACAGGCCGCTCAGGGTGGATGAGCTCGAGCCGGGCGTGTTCGCCATCGACGGGACGCCCGTGGATTGCGTGTACCTGGCATTGCTGCACCTCGTCCCGCGGCGACCGGCGGTCGTCGTGTCGGGGATCAACAACGGCTACAACCTCGGCTCGGACGTCTTCTATTCGGGCACGGTCGCGGGCGCCGTCGAGGCGGCGCTGCGCGGCGTGCCGGCGATCGCCGTGTCGCTCGAGCGGCGGCGGCCGCAGGACTTCTCGCACGCGGCGGGCTTCCTGGGCGCGCTCGCCGCGGAGGTCGTTCGACGTGGGTCCGGCGCGCTGCCCGAGCGGTCGCTCCTCAGCGTCAACGTGCCGCCCGGGCCCATCGCGGGCTACCAGGTGACGTCCCTCGGCCGGCGCGTGTACCGCGACCAGGTCGACGTGCGAGAGGACCTGCGCGGGCGCTCGTACTACTGGATCGGCGGCCCCGAGGAGCAGGCCGAGGATCTGCCGGGCTCCGACTGCAGCGCCGTGCGCGAGGGGCACGTCTCGCTGACGCCGCTCGGGCTCGATCTCACGCACGCGCGGCTCATCGGCGATCTCACGCGCTGGCAGGTGGGGAAGTTCGTGCGTGAGGCCGTCGAGCACGCTAAGACGTAAGCTCGGAAGCATGGAAGGGTGGCGAGTGGAGGAGGATCGTTTCGCCGAGGCGCGGCGACGGATGGTCGCGGATCAGCTCGTGAGGCGGGGCATCAGGGACGCGCGCGTGCTGGTCGCCCTGGGCACGGTGCCGCGGCACCTGTTCGTCGCGCCCGCGCTGGCCGACGAGGCCTACGGCGATCGGCCGCTGCCCATCGGCTTCGGGCAGACGATCTCGCAGCCGTACATGGTGGCGCGCGCGACCGAGCTCGCCGAGCCGCGGGAAGGCGACCGCGTGCTCGAGGTGGGCGCGGGGTGCGGCTACCAGGCAGCGGTGCTCGCGCGCCTCGCGGCTCAGGTCTACGCCGTCGAGATCGTCCCGGGGCTCGCGGCCGCCGCGCGCGCGACGCTCGAGGCGCTCGAGATCCGGAACGTCGTCGTCGACTCGTTCGACGGCGGCGCGGGCTGGCCCGAGCACGCGCCTTACGACGCCATCATCGTGTCGGCGGGCGCGCCGCGCGTGCCGCCGCTGCTCGTCGACCAGCTCGCCGACGGCGGCCGGCTCGTCGTGCCCGTCGGTCCCCGCGAGGAACAGATCCTCGCCGTCGTGCGGCGCGTGGGCGACCACTACGAGACGCGCGAGGACACGCGGTGCCGCTACGTCGACCTGCTGGGCCGCTGGGGCGTGGGCGGCGAAGTTCCCTCGGCGTAATTGCCCCCCGGCGAAAAGGCCGGTACCAATGAGGGCGGATGCGCGTTCGCCTCGCACTCCTGCTCGCGCTCGGCCTCTCGGGCTGCCGCTTGTCGCGCGCGCCGATGCACCCGGAGACGCCCGCGGGGTCCTGGTACGTCGTCTCGCGCGGGGAGACGCTCGAGGACATCGCGAAGCGGGCCGGCGT
>Ga0265339_10003627_pt1 | contig 10771 bp, 2 predicted proteins | sample 4CB219metaG_FD_202085 | JGI IMG/M metagenome (GOLD analysis project Ga0265339, IMG submission 202085) | Rhizosphere microbial communities from Carex aquatilis grown in University of Washington, Seatle, WA, United States - 4-CB2-19 metaG | ecosystem: Host-associated > Plants > Roots > Rhizosphere...
ACGTCGCCATATGTGCATGTTCCGTGCGTCGGGAATGGCCCGCCGTAGTCCCTGATCGTCGCGCCGGTCATCGCGTCCAGGACCAGAACGCCGTCATACGTTATCTTCTGGGCCACAACGTCCAGCTTGCCGTCACCGTTTACGTCGGCCAGGATGGGAATAGAGCTGCTGCACTGGATATCCGGCCTGGACCAGAGCATCTGCAGGGTGTTCGCATCATAGGCGGCCATGCCATGGGCGGGCACGCCGTTGTACCCGGCTCGGCGATCACTGACGAACAGTTCGAACTTGCCGTCGCCGTTGACGTCTGCCAGCGATGCCCCGCCCCAGCAGGGATGGTACATCCATGTCGTAGCCAGCAGATTGCCGTTGTTGTCCAATTTGTGAATTGCGCCGGTATAGTCTGAGAGCTTGCCACTGAAGGCCGTTGGCGATTGGTCCTCGGTGATGAAGAAGATCGTGGGCTTCCCGTCGCCGTCCAGGTCTGCCGTCAGGATCGGGAACATGGGCTGGTCCTCACCGCTCAGCCTGGGAGTAGTCCAGCGGATCGTGCCATTGCCATTGACGGCCCGCAGACGGGCGCCCGTGAGTCCATACAGGATCTCGGGTACGCCATCCCCATTAAGATCCGCTAATTCGGCCGCGGTCTCGCGGGCGTCGCCCTGGACGCGCCATTTCACCGCACCGGTCTTGCCGTTGATAGCCCAAAGGCTGTCGCCGGCCGTCAGAATGATCTCCTGTGTCCCGTCATTGTCCACGTCTCCCACCAACGGATGCAGCTGGCGCTCGCGGAAAGCGTCCGTACTCATCGTCAACTGCGTGCTGAATTTGAGCTCCAGAGCCCTGTCTGTCGTGAACGTGTATGTGCCTGTCGAGCTCTCGGCGGTCACCGTGTCGACAGCCGTCACGCTCCACCGGTAGTTTGTGCTTGGAGTGTTGACGAAGGCAGACGTGTCGGCCTTGAACGTGCCCGAGGGCTTGGCAGTGTAGGCCGCGATTGGGACCCACGCGTTGGCAGTCGAGTCGAACAGGCTGAACGTCACGTTCATTGGATGCCCGTCGGCGTTACTGATGTTTGCCGAGAGCGTCGGCCGGAACGGCACCTGGCTTTGATTGGCCGCAGGCATCGGGTTCCTGATCACAGCGACACTGAGCAGCAATCGGCACTCCAGGGGTTCCAGCTGCGGACCGATGTCTGTTTCGGGACTCTTGGTCCGGGGAGCCAAGAAGGTTTGTTTTTGCGTGCGCAATGATCTTCGGACCGGGCGTGGGGTCTCCATGTGTCGCTCCTTTTTGGACCTAACGGATTGTAGGTGTAGGTATGAAAGCTGGTGCCCAGAGGAAGTACGCTTTGTTTTGTAGGAACTTCCCTTAACGCGGCCAAAAGTCCCGTGGCCTCGATTGGATGATGGCAAAGCTCTTGTCATGGCTTGACGCTCGGCACGAAGTGGTTGGCTGGACGGATAAGGCCAATTGCATGGGTTTTTCCACCAGCCCGGCAACGGGCATCCTTACGTGCTATGCATAAGACTCCGCATGGAATTTCCCTTGCCTGTAATGGCAACATGCTCGACAATTAATTAGGGCGGGTTGCACATGCCTCTAAAGGGTGTCCAATGAAATCGTTTTCGATCGCAAGCGTTGATGTGCTCGAACCGCGGCTTCTGATGTCTGGGGATGTCACCGTCCGCATCCATGACCACTGGCTGACGATTGTCGGCGATCGTGGTGCCAACGTGATCACGATCGATGACCTGGTGGATGGTCAAGTTCGCCTGACGGCTGGCGATGGCACCACGATCAACGGCCAGCCTGGGGAGGCGGTTTTCAACCTCTTCGAAGCATACGCCGGCATGCGTGTCAGAATGGGCGACGGCGACGACCATCTGACGCTCGATGGCGTGACGGTCCGTGGTAACCTCCGCCTGAGCATGGGAGCAGGCGACGACAAGTTGGAGTTCTCCGATGTCACCGTCGGTGGATATGCCCTCGCCAGTGGCCGGGGAGGCAACGATCAGTTTGACCTCCAAGGCGTGGACGTTCATAGCATGCTCAAGATCCGCACCGGAGGCGGCGCGGATTACCTGACGATGGATTACGTCTCACCGTATTACTCGCTTGGCGTCAACCTCGGGAGCGGCGACGACATATTCGAGGTGAAAACGTCTGGCCCCGACGATTCCGTATCGCACCAGTGGGCCCAGGGCCCCACTAAATTCCAGGTCACGGGCAATCGCGGCGATGATCACGCCGTCTTTCCCGATGATGCAACGTTCCTGGGTCTGCACACCAAGCTACGTTCGTTGCAACAATCGGCCAGTGCTTCGACGCAATTCGAAGGGCTGACTGTTTCTCTGGATGGCGACGCTTCAAGTGACTGCCAGATGGTGATCTCACCCGACGGCCAGATCGAGGTCACGAGCGATCTGGGAGTGAGACGGTTCATGCTGGACCACGTTACGTTGGCCAAGTTGATCCGTGCCCTGGATTGCGCCAACATCGTTGCCGACGCGAACTACGCGGTTGGCCCCAGCAACGCCGCGCGGATTACCCTCACGGTCGGCGGCCATACCGTAGTCTGGGATGCACCAGTCTGGAATGCGCCGGCGCAGATGCCTGCGAGTCTTCAGCCGCTTTCCAACACGTTGCTGGACATCATAAACCGGCCCGAATTGCCTGCCAAGTTGCCTGGCGAAGGACAGCGTTTCTACATCCCAGGCGCTCGCCGAACGCAGGTCGTTGGCCAGAGAGCATGTGTCCTGACGGATGACGGCAAGCTGATGATCGTGGGTATGTCTGACAATCCTCGATACATGTGGGAGGGGCCGGCACTGTGGGGCATATGCGATTTCTCGGCGGGCATTCAGAGGGATATGCAGTCCGGTGTGGACATTCGCGTCGTCGGCGACATGGCCTACGTCGCCTGGGAGTACGGGACGGCCGACTCTGGGTGGCATGGCGGCGTCTGGGTCATAGACCTTTCGCATGACATGGCGCCCGTTGTCCGGTCCACGTTCGAGACAGACGGAAGTGTCTTGGCGATGGACGTCGTGGGCGATCGGGCGTACATCACAGATAGCGACGGCGTGAAGATCGTGGATGTCTCCGATCCGGACGCACCGATGGAGATAGGAATCATTCCGGCCGTAGGGCCCGCGAAGGTGAAGGTCGCGGGGAGTTTCGCCTATATCAGTTCAGGTGGCCAGGTGCAGATCTGGGATATCTCAGATCCATCAGCACCGGCCCGGGTCGGATCATGCGGTACAGTAGTCTATACCGGCGGTGCAGACCAGATCACTGACGCTGAAGACTACATCACCCGCCTCAGCGTGGCTGGCAATGTGGCCGTGACCATGGACGGCAAGGGATTCATGCAGTTTATCGATATCTCGGACCCAGCCGCGCCTCGTGTGATGGGGACTTTTCAGAACTCGGCATACCTCGACGCCCAGGTTCAGTTGGTGGGCTCCCTGGCCTATGTGGTTACGGCCGACCAGCTGGATGTGGTGGACTTCGCAAATCCAGCGTCTCCGGTGCTCCTGGGCACGCAGTATATCGATTCGCTCAGGCAGGTCCAGGTTGTAGGAGAGCTTGGCTACCTGACGAGGGCGGATGGTGTGTTCACCTGCAACACCTGTAACCTGCGTCCCATACCTCCCGAACCCAACCATGACGGCGGCGATTATTATTGGTGCGGCGACGAAAAGATCCCCTTGTGGCGAGAGCCTGAACAAGTGGAATTTGCTGTGGACGGCGTGAACGAGGACCTTTCGAATCTGTCCGAGCTGTTCCCTGGCTACCAGTACCTGAAAACCCTTGAGCATGGAGTCTACGTATTTCGCACGCCCGAGGGAGATAACGGTCTCTACGACCCGGCCAAGTACCCCGCTTGTGTCAAATGGTCAAGCCCGGTTTATTTCACTGACCGGAAACTTCATGAGGTTTTCAACAATGAGATAGACATTAGCTTCGACTCCGCAGGGGCGAAAGATGCCTTCATTGCCAGCCATGAGGACATCATTGGCGTGCGGCTTCAAGCCTATGGAAATAGAAGCCTCATCTTCGCGCTACGAAACGGTGGGCCGCTTGATGTGCTGAGATTATGCGATAGCCTCCACGGGGCACCTCATGTGGAATGGGCTGAACCAAACGTGAGAGGGGGATCGTGCGACGTCTGACAGGCGTGATCGGCGTGGCCCCCATTGTGTACCGCGTGTGATGGTTTCGTTTTGTCTTCTACGTCGCGCGAGCATTTTAGTCTAACTCGCGCGACGTGGAACTCACACCAATGATACAGTCTCTTACACCAGGCTGTGGCTGTTCCAGAGGGTTAGCCACTTATCCAAGTCGCTGCCGATAGCAGCAGGGCTCCTGCCCCAGTCGATGGATGCATGATGGCGTTCGGTGCTTTTGGTCTGAGGTACCCAAGGCAATGCTGTGCGGAACGCGGCCGACGGCATGACTGTTAGTGTGCTTATCGGCGTTGTATCCAGCGGCTGCGAAGGGATACTGACCATCGCCATCGGCTCCGTGGCAACAGGCTGCTGGACCATGTCATCCGTTTCGGCGGTCATAAAGGCAGCAGCAGGTTCTTCGGCCGCTACCTGAAACAGCGGAGATAGCCCGGCCAGATTACCGGTGCGGCCCGGGGGCGGAAGGACGGCACCGAAAGCGCTCTCCAAAATGAGGTAGTCAGTGAAATCTACCCTCCCGCTGGCGTCAAAATCCGCACCGGTGGGGCCGGAGCCGCCGAAGCTTGCTTCCAGACTCAGGTAATCACTGAAATCGACCCTTGCGTCGCCATTGGCATCAGCGCCCAGATTGCCAAAACAGAACGTGTCCGCCTGGGACAGGCCGATCGTTCCGCCTTGCTTTACGGTCACCTCCAGCCACTTATTGCTGATGGCGTTGTCGGCCCAGATGATGGTGATGCGGTCGCCTCCGGCAGTGCCTGCTCCGGCACGCACCGTGACACTCGCGGGCGAAGGAGCGGTAGTCCACGAGCCGTCAGCGCCCATGACGCGGAAGGTGAAGTCGCTGGCCGCAACAGATCCCGAAAGCGGCGTCACGTCGATCATGATCCCATTAATGCCGCCGCTGAAAGACGACAAGTTGGCGGCCGTTGGGGTCTGCCCGTCAATGAGCGGCGACTTGTCTGATGCTATCGCATTGTCATCCGCCGGGCCGGCCCCAATGCCGCCGCCATCGAGCGACGTGTGGTTGTAGAACAGGTGTCTGCCAAGGACAGCCGGCGTCAGGTCGTTGTCGGCGATGCTCAGCGTGGCGTTGCCGGAAGTACCGATCCTGTAATTGTCGTTTCCGGAGATCGTCAATATGACGGACTCACTTGTCTCCACGAGGTGGTCGTCGACGGGCGTTACGGTCACGATGGCGGACGACTGCCCGTCAACGAAGACGACCGAGCCGGACAGTGCACTGAAATCGGTCCCGCTGGTCGCCGTGCCGCCCAATGTGTAATTGACCGTCAGGCTGCCGCTGGAATTGCTGCGGGTGATCGTGAATGTGCCGGGATTGAGGCCTGCCTCAGCGGCATCTGCATCGGTGGCGCTGACGTTGATCACTGGCTGGTTCGCCAGCGAGCCGGTGTAGTTCAGGTCGTCGATGTACACCTGCGCTGTGTAGCCGCTCTGGCTTGTCGGGCCGTTCATGTTGCTTGTGTAGCCAATACCAAAGGCATCAAAGGCCATCGGGCCGTTTTTATCTCCGTTGCTGAGATCTACCACCATCGTCGGCAGGCCGCTTATGTTCACTGTAAGGCGGCCGTTGCCGATAGTTGGATCAAGCGTATAGCTGAAGGTGTAATTGCCGTTGGCGCTCAGGTAATAGATGGCGCTGTCGGAGCCGCTGCCTGTCTGATTCTGGAGCCTTGCCCGAACACGCATAGCCCCGGTGCTGTCTGCCTCCTCGAGCATTATGCCGACGAACTCCTTGCTATCGGCCAACTCCGAGAAATGCCCGATGAAGATGCCGCTGTCGCCGCTGCCGCCCCAGCCGGACGTGATGGTGGTCATGTCCAGCTTGCCTGACGCGGTGATGCGGTCTCGCGGCGTCAGCGTCGTCGTCAGGTTCACGTCGGCGTAGAAGGCGTCCTGCTGATATCGAGAGAACGTGCCGCCGATCTCGCCCAACTGGCCGTTGGCGTAGTTGGTGTTGTAGCTCCAGCCGAAGCTGTTGCCGTTGACCGTGTTGTTCGAGCCGTACCAGCCTGGATCCCCAACGGCATCGTCATCGGTGATCACCAGGTAGGCGGCAGGCACGGTGGACACGTAATTTGCGTTTGTGGTGATATTAAGCTGGACAGTTTCGCTTGGATCCAAGGCCGAGTCGTTGATCGGATAGATCGTGACGATGGCCGATGTCTGTCCGTCCGCAATTACGACCGAACCTGACGGGCTGGCGTAGTCCGATCCGCTGGTGGCAGTGCCGGACATTGTGTAGAAGACGGTCAATGCGCCGCTGGATGTGTTGCGACGAATCGTGAACGTGCCGGTATCGCTGCCGGCCTCTGCGGCTGCATTGTCCGTTGCCTCGACCGTCGTCGTCGGTCCGGAAAGTGCCATAATATCGGATGCCAGCAGCGCCTTGTCATACACGCGCACATCGTCGATGACGCCGTCGAAGTAACCAAACCCGCCGGGAGTCGCGTTGCCGACCTGGTAGCGATCGCCACCGGTCCAGGCCGCGCCAATGTCCACGGGGGTACCTTCTTCCTGGCCGTTGACGTAGAGGCGGAGTTTATCGCCAGGGAGGGCCGTGATGGCAACGTGGTACCAGGTGTTGGCCTGCGCCATGGTTGTGCCTGTTATTGAGACGGTTCCAAAGCCCGAAATGGCATAGGCCTGGAACCTTCCGCTGGCATCAAGGCGTATCTGGCTTGAAAAGGCGCTTGTCGGTCCTGAGGCGTTAGTACGTGTGATGATGTTGACGCTGGTGGTGTCGACGGGCTTGACCCACAGCGAGACCGTGTATTCGTCTGAATTCTTAGCGTGAGGCAGGTCCACGTAGTCTGCGTTGGCGGCCTGCATGTTCAGGCCGTTGCCTAGCCTGCCCGCTGTGTAGCTTGGCGTGCCTCCAACGTATGCGGCATTGTTGGTTCCGATGGAGTCATTGAGCGTATTGTCGAAGGTCCATTTACCGTCTGGTGAATCGTTGGCGACATAGGCGAAGGTGCCTTGTGAACGGACGATGGTACTAAGCCCATCGATGCGGTATCGATCGGCCTTGCCGTAATACACTTCCTCGCCGTAGATGAATATCTCGCCGGTAATCGGGTTTTCAATCGCGCCAACGCCGTACGGGTAATCAATCCATCCGCCCGAGTAACCCTGGTAGGCGCAGGTCACCATCAGGCCGTCGTTGGTCCACATGTAGACGCGGTAGCCGACATCGGAATGTGCGGTGAAGTAGTAGTCGGGGGTGGGATCGCCGTCTACGCTCGAGATCGCCCTGATTACGTCATACGGGGAGAACGTAAGCGACTTGCGAACGCCGCTGGGATCGAAATATGCAACGGCTTGGCGTCCCAGTGCAGTGCCGAAGACAACGACGCTGCCGTCGGCGCCTGCTCTTACCTGGCCGGCTATGAAATCGATGTCATCATCGACCGCCTGGATAACGGTCACCTGGTGCGCCCAGTTGTAGATGGGGTTGCCAACGGCATCGAAGCCCTCCAGCGGCACTTTTACTACGCTGCCCGCGCAGGAGGTCCACATGTTCCCGGCATCGTCGATCCAGGGTATCATAGACTGACCGACCACGCTCGGCCGGTAGATCGGGACAAACCAGTTCACCTCACCGTCGTTTGCGCCGGAGCCTGTACCGTTCCAGTCGATCTTTCCGTCGCCGTCGGTATCGGTCCAGTTGAACTGTCCGCCCATAAATGGGATGGGGTCGTCCAGGTAGTCGTCGCCCAGCCACGTCCCGCCAATGACGGCAGACATCCGCATGGTGTTATTTGGCCCAAGAGCCCATATAACAACGTTCCTGCCGTCGGTTGTGTACATGAATTCTCGTGGTGTCTGGCCGTCCATCAGCACGCGATGCCAGCCCACATCCGGGCCGTTATCGTAGCAGTATCGCTTAACGAGTTTCCAGGATCCGTCGCCCATCCATCCTGCGCGCGGGCCTCCGGAATAATTCGGATCCACCAGGTACGTATACTCCTTGGAGACAAGGTAGTAGGTTCCATCGGAATTGTAGTTGTAAGCATCGATTGGCGCCGGTCCCATCGAGCCGCCATAAATGCTGTGGTACAGGTCGCCAGCGGTTATGCCTGCGGCTGGGTTGCTCTGAGTATAGAACTGTTGAATGCGGCTGCCGCTGCTATCGACAACACTTAGTATGCCGTCCGTGCTGACGGTAATACTTGCCCATGCGGTGAAGTGGAATGTGCTATCGCCCACGTCGCCGTAGCCTTGGTCCGAGCCGAACGTCTTCAGCCCGGCCAGTACAGGCGCACCCGTGCCGCCAAGATCGTACTCATGAATGTGCATATGGCCGGTTTCGCTGACGAACAGGTGATGATTGCTCGCGAGGATGGCCACGCCGCTGGGATCGGCGCCTGCGCCGAGATTGATCCGCCGGGCTGTGTCCTCCGTGAATACGTAGCTGCCGTTCCATGTGTACCGGCTGACGCGGTCATGATTATTGGCCACCCAGATCGAGTTGCCGTCCATGGCGATGCCAAGCGGCGCATTCAAGGCGAACTCGCCAAGCTCCAGGCCGGTGTTGCAGTCGAACACCTCAACCTTATTGTTGCGGTAGTTGCTTACGAAAAGCCTGGTACCATCGGTGGCCATGCCAAACAAAGAATACTGCAGCCGACGCTGCTCCGGAGTCAGCAGGTTCTGACCAGCCGGTCTGGGGTCGTATGGGTCATTGTTGACGACAATATAGCCGCCGGAGGTCTGGCTGAACCCGACCACCATGCTCCCGCCCCCCGGGAAGTATTTCGTAATCCGGTCCTCGTCGCCGATCCTGACGCTGGTATACAGGTATGTGCCGTCAGTCGCTACTCCTGTATTCCCGCCGCCGCCGCCTTCCCAGCCCGGCAAACCATTCGCGTTTAGTTGACGGACCGAGCCGCCTTCTTCAGCCCTTGAAACCTCAAACAGACGCCCATAGTGGCTATCGTAGGTACCCCAGCCGTAGTTGTTCCCGTTGGCTGTGTTGCCGACGCCTGTCCAGTTAGCCGGCGATGTGGTGAAGTTCTGCGTGCCGGTCCTACCGCTGTATGCAGCGTCATCCAGATACGCCACTACCGTCTTGGCGGGGGCGTTCTCGCTGCTGAAATTTGTAGTGATGCCCATGCCAAAGCCATCAAAAGAGGCACCGGAGTACCGCTGGCCATTGCTGAGGTCCACGCTCAAGACGCCGACGGAATCGATGGTCACAGTCAGGCGGCCGTACGCACCTTTGGACGGGTCATACGTGTAACTGAACGTGTGCTGGGTGTTGGGAGCAACAGAGATCATGGTGCTATCGCAGCCGCTCCCGCCGGGGATCTGAAAGCGGGCGCTGAGACGCATGCTGCTCAGGCCGCCGTCGCCTTCCTGGAAGAACAGGCCGATAAACTCCTGCTTGTTCGCAGCCTTTGAGAAGTGGCCGATAAAGAAGCCGCTGTCGCCGTCGCCGCCCCAGCCGGCTGCCCCGTTGAGCATGTCCTTTGTGATGGTGGCGATGTCAAACTTGCCGGAGGCGGTGATTATGCCGCCAAGGTTCTGCGTGGTTATGCTCGTGTCGCCGTAGTAGCTGTCGTACTTTGCGCGGACGAATGTGCCGCCTGCGCCCATGTCTGTAGACATCATGCCAGGCCCGGACGCAACGACAGCGGTTACCTGCTCGTTGGCGTCCATCCAGTCGCCGCCGCCCCAGTACACCGTTGAAGAGAATTCGGAGTCGCCCACCCCACCCTGGCTGGTTGCGTGGGCCTGGCTGGTCAGAGCCTTCCAGGTGTATGTCCCGTCCTGCATTACAGTTCGGCCGAGTTCATCCTTGCCGTCCCACCAGATCGCCACGTTGCCGGCAGACTCGGGCACTGCCTGGAGCAGTGTGCCGGACGAGTCGTTCAATGTGGCGATGAACTCTCCAGTCGAGTCGTAGACGGCGGCGCTGAGGAACCCGTTATAGGGCATCGTGACGGTGCCAATCTGGCTGTCCATGAGTATCTTTGGTTCGATCTGTTCAAAGAGCGGGCGCAGTGGGAGCGTGCCTGGCATGCTGAATCTCCTCTGGTTACGACTGTAAATCTGGCCTTTTTTTGACGAACTGGTGCCTATCCATGGATGCAGAGCATTAGTTAGGCATACCTCACGATTAAAATGATACATTGAGGTGTCAAAAACGGGGTAAAGAATCGTTTGTTTTTTCTGCCAGAAACCATGCGAACTCTGACATTGTTGGAAGCAAGCAGGATCTTATTGAGACGCCGTAGAAGGGCCCAAAGAAACCATCTAAGAAGTCGCGAAAGCCCCCGAGACCGGTTGGATACCGGCTTACAGTATCTGTGACATCTTTCTTTGAAAGCCTTGCCGGAACATCCGAATGCACACTGCCCGTGACTTCCCCGATCGTCCATATGCCATCCGGCGCGATTGCTTTAATAGCCGACGCAAGAGCGTTGTCAGCATCCATCGTTTCTTCCCTTCTTTAGAGGCGGCTTCCGAGTTGGACGAGCGGTTACGAGACGTGTAAGTCCTCAGCTAGCCTATATTATACCAAGGTATGTTGATTATACAACAACCTTTTTTAC
>Ga0265339_10003629_pt1 | contig 10768 bp, 7 predicted proteins | sample 4CB219metaG_FD_202085 | JGI IMG/M metagenome (GOLD analysis project Ga0265339, IMG submission 202085) | Rhizosphere microbial communities from Carex aquatilis grown in University of Washington, Seatle, WA, United States - 4-CB2-19 metaG | ecosystem: Host-associated > Plants > Roots > Rhizosphere...
CAGGGATCGGGCCCGCGTAGGGTTGCGTGCAGGGCGCCGCCAGCGGCGGGCCATTGACGCAGTTGTTCCGCGCCGTCGTGCCCAGCGGATCGGCCCAGTGGAGCGACTGGTCGACGGTGAGCAGGCTCTGCAGGCGCGTGTTGCGCAGGTTGTTGTTGTAGATGGCGGTCGTGGCCGTCCCGCGCGTCACCTCGATGGTGCGCGCCGGCCAGCTCGCGCCGGTGTTATTGATGTTGTACCCCCACAAGAACGTGCCGGCGTTGAATGGCGCGGGACGGCCCGCGTAAACCGACGCCGGCAGCACACGCTGCTGGAACTCCTGCATGCTGACGTTCAACGTCACCGAGCCGTTGATGCGGCGCCCGTTGAACGTCGGCAGCGGGTCGACGAATTTCGGAATCGAGTTTCCGTCGAGCAGTGCCTGGGGCGTAGTCACCGACGCCTGCGTGGTCACGCCGAGCGATGACTGCGCCCCGGGATCGGCGCCGACGCCGCACCCTACCGCGATCGCCGCGACTGCCCAGACGGCAGTCAGCGACCGTGCCCGCGTCGCGACGCGCCGCTGGATCGCGGCGCCTGACGCAGGCTTCCTTCGAGTGTTGCCTTTACTTGGGTCCATTGCAGCCTCCTCATGGGATTGGGGGATCCTCGATCGACTCTCACTCCGCGCAGCGTAGCAACCGCAAAAGTCGTGCCCTCGGGTACCTGCGAAAGAATCACGCATCTACGCCGTCAGTCCCGGTGGCAACGGACATCGACTGTCGCCGGGGCCCTACAGGGGAGCGTCCCGCTGCCTCGACGCGCCTCCCGGGTGCGCAACACCGGATGCACGACGGGAGTCGACACAATCCGCCACGGTGCAATGATGATCCCGACCAACGACGTCAACCCCGACGCCGTCGAATGTGTCATTCGGCGTCAATTCGTCAACCAAATTTGGCGCGCTCGAACGACGCGCACGAAAAGTTACACAACGCGTGTGAAATCGACACTGTCGATTGGATAATCGTTTACAACGAAGTCCGAATACGACGGCGCTCGTCTCCGGCGGAATGACAGGTGTAGACCCGATACCGAGCGGACGCGTCAAGCGAGCGGATCTCGCTCTTCCTGAAATGCGAATGGCGATCGATCGGTGGCGAAGCACCGACTGATCGCCGTTTCGGCGTCGATCGATCGACGAGCTAGTGGATCGCCGGCAGCGTGCTCGCGCCGGCGGCCGCGTTGGTCACGCGAGCGGCGGTGATTGCCTGCGCTCCGGTCATCGTGATCGTGACGGTGCCGGTGACGTTCGTCAGGCTGCAGAACGCCTGACCCTTGTTGCCGTTGGCGCCGCTGCCGGTGATCTTGGGCTGCGCGGTGTTGTTGTTGAGCGTGAAGCCGCAGGTGTCGTTGGTCATCGAGAACGAGTTCGTGACCACGTGGACCGCGGGCACGTGGTTGCCGCCGAGCTTGAAGCCGTTGCCGTCGGCGGCGGGGCCCGACGTTCCGTCCGCGAGGTGACCGTTCAACATCGCCCAGCAGTTGTCGATGGTGACGACCTGGGTGACGCCGAAGAGATCGTAGCCGTCGTCGGAGTTGTTCCAGGAGCGGCAGCCGCGGAAGACATTGCCGGGGCCGATGTCGAGCTTGGCATCGATGCCGTCGGCGTTCTCGCCCCCCGTGGCGGCGTCGTAGTTGTCGTGCGAGTCGCAGTTCAAGATCGTGTTGTTGGCGCCGCGGGTCAGATCGCTGGCCATCGCGCTCGGCACGGTGATCTGGATGCCGGTGTCACCGCAGAAGTCGGTGATCATGTCTTCGATCGTGTTGTGCGAGCCGCTGATCGCGATGCCGTTGTCGTTGGCGTTCTTGATCTCGAAGCCGCGCACGTGCCAGTAGTCGCCGGTGATGTTGAGACCGCGCTTGTTGTCGTCGGGCGCCATGGCCTTCTGCGCGGCGTAGTCGAGCACCGGACGCGCGCCCGTGGCCGCGAAAACGTTGATCGGGTTCGTCGCGGTTCCGCTGTTGGCGAACGAGACAGTGAAGGAGCTCGGGTAAGTGCCCGGCATGATCCAGATGGTGATGCCGGCCTTTGCGAAGAGGTTGGCGTGGAGCAATGTCGCAAATGGGGCGGCCTGCGTGCCCGGGTTCGTATCGCTGCCGGTGGTGGCGACCCAGTAGGCTGTCACCGGGGTGGCGCCGCCCGCGCCCGTCGTACCACCGGCGGCGGTCATTCCTCCGGCTCCCGTGCGGCCTCCGACGTTAGGTCCAGCAGCGCCGGCCGCGCCACCGGTGCCGGCTGTCGTGCCACCGGTGCTGTTCATCGAGCCCCCGCTGCCGGAGCCGCCCACGCCCGGGTTCACCGTGCTTCCGCCGTTGCCGGTCGCGGTTCCGCTTCCCCCGGTGCCGCCTCCGGTGTCGCCGCCACTTCCTTCATTTCCGCCACTGCCGCTCTGCGCACAGCCAACGGCGAGCGCGCCCGCTGCGAGCAGCGCGACGACCGCGCTTCCGAAAATGCGCTTGAAGGGTGAGGGCGAGGATCCGGTGGCGGACGCTTTCATGAAGGCTCTCCTTGGTTGGGCACGACTTAAACGCAAAATACGCTCCCGCCGGCGCTCGCCCGATCACGAGGCAGATCGGGTGAGGCCGGCGGAAGAACTGAGTTGTGGTGATCGATCTCCAGCCAGGGGTCGGTGAGCCTCCTAGGCGGTGCAGATCATCGGCCTACTACATCGGCCATTCGGCAACGCTCGCGCACTGCCAGAGGCCATTGGTGCAGGCGCAGTAACCCGGCTTCGGGGTCGAAGGAGCAGCCAGGGTACCGGTCGAATACGAGGCGACCGTGGCCGAGCCGCAGAGCGGTCCGCAGGTCGCGCCCGCCGTGTTCGTGCACGTCGTCAAGCCCGTGACCAGCGGAGTGGGGCAGGCCGGCGGCGCCGTGGCGAGTGAGTAGCAGGTCTTGTCGAACGTCGACGGGTACATGCAGGGGCCCTGATTGCTGCAGTCCCAGGCGGTCGGCGGCATGACGGTCGAGGCAATGCATGCGCAGGGTTTCTGCGCCAGGGAGTTTTTAATTCCGCAGTTCTTCGTGCACGGCGTAACAGTTGTAGCCGCGGTGAGATCGCACATCGTTTTGTCTCCGGGGGCCGGCGACGGGCAGGTCACGAGCCCGCCGCTCGAACCGCCCGCGCCGGTCGTGGTCGAACCGCCCGCGCCGGTCGTGGTCGAACCACCCGCACCGGTCGTGGTCGAACCACCCGCACCGGTCGTGGTCGAACCACCCGCGCCGGTCGTGGTCGAGCCGCCCGCGCCGGTCGTGGTCGAACCGCCCGCACCGGTCGTGGTCGAGCCGCCCGAACCGGTCGTGGTCGAACCACCCGCGCCGGTCGTCGAACCGCCCGCGCCTTTGCCGCCGGTGCCGTTGTTGACCGTGTCGCCGCTTGTACAGCCGTACCCGATGAGACCGAGCGCGACCATCGCGCTGAATCCCGCTACCACCAACGAAGTGCGCTTCATCTGATTCTCCTGTGCTCGGACGTGAGCGACGAAAATGAGGTCGTTTTGGACCCCGATTCTGTGTCCAGAGCAGGGATCCACGGCTCACGTGCCCCCACACCGAGGGCTCACCTCGGTCCGTATACGCGGTGCGCGGTCGCCGGGCTGCGTCGGACGGATGCTGCCGACAACGGAAAACGGGCACGGCGGCCGCGCGGCCGCCGTGCCCGGTCGAATCACTGGCAGAAGACGCTCAGGGGTCGCAGCGCGCCGGGGACACCGACGTGTCCGGCTTGGTGCACAGCGGGCCGAGGCCGGTGGTCGCGTCGGGCAGCGTGATCATCGCGAGCGGCCCCGCCTTGTGCTCGCCATTGAATGGCGTCGGCGCGGTGACGTCGAAGCCGCAGGCCGCCGCGTCGTTCGGGTCGTTGAACCAGAAGCCGACCTCGAACGTGCCGGTCGGCGCCAGCGACACCGCCGGGTCGAAGCCGAAGATCTGGTCGAGCAGGATCGTGCGCAGCTCCATCTTCATCGAACCGTTGCTGCGCGCCTCGAGGTCGCTCTGGTACCAGGCGAGGCCGAAGTTGGTGAAGCCGGCCACCGGCGCGCCGTCGGGGCCGAGCGAGTCGTTCTGCACGGTGAAGAGATCGAAGGCCAGGCCGGGCTTGATGTACTTGCCCTTGAGGAACATGCCGTCGTTGAGCTCGCCGCGCACCACGGTCGCCTGGACGTCGGGCTGGCGGCTCGGGTCGTCGGGATACTGTGCGAAGCAGCGCGCGAACTTCGGATTGGGCGCGAAGTGGAAGGTCACCACGTCCGACGGCGCGGGCGGGTTCACGCCGGCGGCCACCGTCTCCAGCGTCGGGAGATCGACCGTGACCAGACCCGGGCTGCTGTCGGTCTGCAGGCTCTGGCCCCAGCCGCTGCCGTTCTTGACCCACACCTTGACCTCGTCGTCGAAGCGGTTCTGATCGCTCACGGTCGCGTCGTCGAAGGGCAGCGTCAGCGATGCCGGCGCCGACAGCGTCAGCCCTTCGGGCTCGATCGCGAACATCGGTCCGCAGCGCACCGCCGTCGCCGGCAGCGGCGTGCCGTCGCCAGCCGGGTGGATGGTGATCGTGGTGCTCGCCGCGAGCGCGCCCGGCGGCACCACCAGGTGCACGCCAGCCAGCGCCGTGCCCGCGGCGCCGACCAGCTCGCCGCCCTCGGCGCCGATCGTGCCCTGCACCTGATCGGTCTCGACGGTGGTGCCGCCCGCGTTCATCGAGCCGCCGTCGCAGCCGAGCAGCAAGAGCGCACCGGCCACCGCGCTCGCCCACCCGAACGTCGTCTTGTTGATCCCCTTGATTCCGTCGATACGCAGCATGGTCATTCTCCTTTGGGCCGACGGACATCGAAGCACCCTGCTTCGCTCCATCTCGTCGACGGAATCCCTTTGAGCAACCGTCGTGCCGAAGAAAAAAACGCCGCGCGCGCAGAACCGTTCAGTGATTGGCCGCGTATTCATGCGGTCGACGCGAGCTCGCGACCTCGCAGGTCGACCATTTTCGCGGGCACGTGCCGGGCACGTGTGCCCGCGCTGTGCCGTTCTCAGGCGCTCGGATCGACGTCGTTGCGCGCGAGCCAGCGCCGAAGCTGGTTGCGGTGCAGGCCCAGGCGCTGGGCGGCGCGCGTGACGTTGCCGCCCTCGGCGCGCAGCATCTCCTCGATCGCGGCGCGCGCGGGAAATCCGCCGTCGGCCGCGCCGGCGGGCGCCGCTGGCGTCGGTGCCGGGGCCGGTGCCACGCCGCTGCCCGCGTGCACGGTCGCCACCGTGGGCGGCATGGTCAGGCCGCCGAGGTGCATCCCGGCCGCCGTCCCGAGATCGAGCCGGTCGACGCGGTCACGCCCCTGGTCGCGCGCGGTGTGCCCGGCGCGGCGGACTTCGCCGATGAGCTCGCGCACGTTGCCCGGCCACGGCCGCAGCAGACACATCTCGACCAGCGCTGCGTCGGCGTCCAGCTCGGGCCCGACGGCGGCGAGCGCGCGTTGGATCAGGAACGGGATCTCCTCGCGCCGCTGGCGCAGCGGCGGCAGGCGCACCGCGGGGCGTCCCATCCGGTAGTAGAGGTCCTCGCGGAACCTCCCCTGGGCGACGCGCTCGGGAATGTCGCGCAGCGTGGCGGCGCACAGACCGACGTCGATGGCACGGCCCCGTGTGTCGCCGAGCGGGACGACCTCGCGCGTCTCCAGCACGCGCAGCAGCTTGGGCTGCACGGCGGGGTCCAGCTCGGCGAGCTCGTCGAGGAACAGCGTCCCGCGGTGCGCGGTCACGAGATAACCGTCGGCGTCGGCGGTCGCGCCCGAATAGGCGCCGCGGCGCGCGCCGAAGAGCAGGCGCTCGGCGATCCCTTCGGGGATGGTCGCGCAGTTGACGGCCACGAACGGACCCGATGCGCGCGGCGAGCCCTGGTGAAAGCGACGCGCCGCCAGCTCCTTGCCGGTGCCGCTCTCGCCCAGGATCAGCAGCGTGTCGGAGGTGCGCGCGACGACGTCGACGCGACGGAACGCCTTGGCCAGCGCTGGGCCCACGACGCCGTCGGCCGACGCGTGCACCGGCTCGGTCTCGAACGGGCGCACGTCGTCGACGTTCAGGAACAGGCTCTGTCCCATGCGTAGCACCGCGGGCGCGGCCAGCACGCGGCTCTCGCGCAGCGGTGCGCCGTCGACGAGGGTACCGTTTCGGCTGTCGCAGTCGGCGATCCGTAGTCGGCCGGCTTCGAGCGCCAGCGTTGCGTGGCGGCGCGAGAGCCGTTCGTCGCCGTCGAGCTCGGCGATCAGATCGCGCCCGACGTCGACGGCGCGCGCGCCGACGCGGATCGGGATCGACAGCGGCCGATCGCGCGAGAAGACCAGCAGGATCCCCGGGACCGGCTCGCCGCCCGGCTCGCCGCCCGCGCCGTCGGAGACGTCCTTCAGGGTCTCGCGCCCGCCCATCGGCCCAGTATACTGAGCCGAGCGCGGCGATGGCGAAGAGCTTCAAACTGGCGCAGGCGATCGCCGATCAGGTTTCATCCAATCACAGCGCCATCGGCCACGCGCAGCATTTCGCGGGTCATCGCGAGCGATTGACGCAGGAGATCGTCTCGCGCGCGCCGGCCGGGGGTGCGGGGCGTCTTTGTCTGCTGGGTGCCGGCAACGCGTACGACGTCGACCTGCCGGCGCTGGCGGCGTCGTTTGCGGAGATTCACCTCGTCGACGTCGATCGCGCGTCGGTCGAGGGCGCGCGCGCGGCCGCCGCGCCCGACGTCGCCCAGCGGTTGGTGCTACACGCGCCGGTCGACGTGTCGGGTGTGTTCGATCAATTCGAGGGCTGGGCCGCGAGTTCGCCGGCGCCGGCGCGCCACGCGGCGATCGTCGACGCGGCGGTCGCGCGGGTGACCGGCGCGTTGCCGGGGCCGTTCGACGTCGTGGCCTCGTGCTGCTTGCTGACGCAGGTACAGCTGGCGCTGCTCCAAGTGGTCAGCGATCGGAACCCGCGCTTCGCCGATCTGCGCACGCTGGTCGGGCAGATCCACATGCGGGTGCTCGCGCGTCTGGCGGCGCCGCAGGGCCGTGCGCTGCTGGTGAGCGATCTGACGTCGAACGATACTTACCCCCTGGAGACGCTCGCCGGCGATGGGGCAGTGCTGCGCCCGCTGATGGAGCACTTGCTCAGCGTCGGCAACGTGATCCACTCCGCGCATCCGGGGTTGCTGTCGGCGGAGATTCGGCGCAATGCCGAGTGGAGCGCGATGTACGAGGTGAGCGCGCCGATCGGGCCGTGGTTGTGGCGGAATGGGCCAGAGAAGATGTACTTGGTTTATGCGCTGGAGATCAAGCCGCGGTAGGCCGCCCCTATCCAAATCGTGGACGTGGTCGTCGACTACGACACTACTACGTAACGACTACGTCCACGTCCCAGAAGCTGCTCAGCGGGTCTCTAGCAGCTTCCTCGCTGCAGCCGCGTACGGTCCATCCGCAAACCGCTCGAGGTACTCCACCGCGAGCGGCCGCGCCGCCGCGGTGCCGCGCAGCTTCTGCACCAGGACCATGCGGCGCCCGAGCACAGTTCGCACGAAGGCGCCGCTGGGGCTCTCGCGCAGGTAGCGCTCGTACCAGTCGAGAGCGGTCTGCATCGCCGAGGCACCGGGCTCATCTTCGCTGAGCCCGCCCAGGAAGAACGCGGCGTCGCGGCCCTGCGACGAGCCGGGGAAGCGCGCGCGCTCGGCCTGCAGCGCGCCGCGCGCCACGTCGCCGCGCCGGCCGAAGCGCGCGGCATCGGCGAGCACGTTGAGGTCGGAAGGCGACGCGGTCTTGAACACGGTCTCAAGGCCGCGTTGCTCGGCGTCGCCGATGATGCCCTGGAAGTCGCCGCGCCCGAGCCGCGTGGTCCAGCCGGTCTGCGGCGCCGGCGAATGCGCGCTGGCCAGAGTCGTCGTCCGGCTGTGCGCCGGCTGCGCGTTCGCGGAATGAGAGACGTGGGGCGGCGAGACGACCACCGGCGCGGACGCCGTCGCCATCGGGGCTGCCAGCGCCGGTGCGGGCGTCAGTACTTCGTGCGCGGCCGGCGCGGGCGTCGGGACCTCGGGCGTCTCGGCGGCGCCGCTGGCGGTCGCCTGATCGAGGTGGATCTCGCCCTTGCGCACGTTGGCAAACAGGTGCGCTCCCGCCTCCATCGAGAGGCCGTCGCGCGCGAGCGGGCCGCGCACGACGATCGCGCCCTTGAGCAGGTGCACGTCGAGTACTTCCTCGTTGGCCGCCCAGCGGATGTCGAACTCGGTGCCGATGACGTGGACGGAATAGGGGCCGGCGTCGACGGTCCAGTTCGCGTGCGGCAGCGGCTTGACGCGCACGCGCGCGCGGCCGCTCTCCAGCAGCACGCGGCCGCCGTGCGCATCGAAGTCGCCGACGCGCGCGCCGGTGCCCGGGTCGAGCGTCAGGCTCGATCCGTCGGAGAAGTGGACATCGGCGTTACCGGTTACGTTGGCACGCACGTATCCGCCACTGCCCACGGTGGCGTTGACCACGTCGAACGTCAGCGACGAGCCGTGTCCCCGGAACATCTCCACGGAGACCCACGCAACCAATGGAACGACGATGGCCGCGGCGGCGGCGCCCAGCCCGAGCGCCCATACCCACCCCGGGTTGCGCCGGCGCAGCGTCCGGCGCGCCACCGCGCGCTCGAACTGCACTAGCCCCGCGTCATGAACGGCCGGTGGCTCGTCGTTGAACGTCTCCTGCGCGAGCGCGATCAGGTTTCCGACCGCGGCCTCCCCATCCGGAAGCGACATATTTTTAGGATAATTATTCATCGTCTTCTCGGTTGGTTATGTACTCGGCCAGGATTGGATCGCGTTCGACCAGAAGGCGGACCTTGGCCCAGACCCGGGTGAGACGCCGTTTCGTGGTCGCCAGCGAAAGTTCCGCCGCCGCCGCGACTTCGAGCAGGCCGAGCCCTTCCATGAACCGCAGCACGAACAGCGTGCGATCCTGCGCGTTGATACGATCGAGAACCGCGTAGAACCGGCTCAGCGCTTCGCGCGCGTCAGTGTCGAGGTGAACCACCGCCTTGCCGGTGGGATCGTTCTTCCCCGACAGCTTGATCCAGCGCCGCACCCAGAGGCGGCGCAGCTCGCTGCGCGTCGTGAGAACCGTGATCGAGATAACGAACGCCTTGAGCGCCTTCGGCTCCCGCAGCGTGGTCACCTTCTCGAAGACACAGAGGAAGACCTCTTGCGCGAGATCCTCCACGTCGTGGCCCGGCCCGAGGGCCCGCCTCAGCATGCGGAACACCATGGGGGCATACCGGCGCCAAAGGGCGCGCGGCGCCTGAGGATCCCGGGCGATCAGCGCCCGCGCGAGGTCAGCGTCGTCGGACTCGTCGAGCGCCGCCCCAGGCAGCACGAGCAGACGCGCGCCACGCTCCACTTCACGCATCAGGCCATTCCTGGCTCGATTGGCCGCTCATGTCGACCGGCAAAGTGGCCCCAGGGTCACGGACCAGCTCACAATAATTTTCCGCGCCTCGGGTTGACGCAACATGTTCGCGCTCCACCCTGCGCGTAACGGGTGAGCGCAGCATCACGCCCACCGGGTCCAGGATACTCTACTCCGCGGTGAAGCGGTGAACCATCATGTGATGGTAGCTCTTACCGGGGCGTAGGATCACCTCGTCGCGCCAGGCCGGAACGTTGACCGAGTTGGGGAACTTCTGCGTCTCGAGGCAGAGCCCTGCGTACTGGGGTTGCCCGGCGCCCTTGCCCTTGTTCGATCCGTCGAGGAAGTTGCCGGAATAGAACTGCAACCCGGGCTGGTCCGCGGTGATGGTCATCACGCGTCCCGACTTTGGGTCCTTGAGCCGCGCCATCAGCCGCATCGCGTGCGGTTCGCCGTTCACCACCCAGTTGTGATCGAACCCGACCGGCTTGCCGCCGGCCGCCTTGATGTCGCGGCCTATCGGCTTGGCGGTGGTGAAGTCGAAGGGCGTGCCCTTGACCGCGACGATCCTTCCGTCCGGCACCGGATCGCCGGGCGTGTACTTGTCAGCGGGGATCATCAGCTCTTGCTCGAGCACGGTACCCGAGCCGAAGCCCGCGAGGTTCCAGTAGCTGTGGTGGGCCATGTTGACCAGCGTGGTCTTGTCGGTGGTCGCGCTCATCTCGACCTCGAGCGTGCCATCATTGGTCAACGTATAGATCGCGGTCGCCGTCACCGTGCCCGGGTAACCTTCCTCGCCGTCCGGCGAGACGTGGGTCAGCTTCAGCGACGGACCATTGGCGGTCTCCTTGGGCTCGGCCACCCAGATCACCTTGTCCCAGCCCTTTTTCCCGCCGTGCAGGTGGTGCGGTGGATTGTTGGCCGCGAGCTTGTAGGTCTTTCCCTCCAGCTGGAAGGTGGCATTGGCAATGCGATTGGCGACGCGCCCGACGATTGCGCCGAAGTAGGGGCTCTTCTCGACGTAGTCGTTGACGTTGTCGAAGCCGAGCACAACGTCGCCGAGCGTGCCGTTGCGATCGGGGACCAACAGCGATGTCACGATTGCGCCGTAGTTGGTGATTCGCGCGACCATGCCCTTCGCATTTGTGAGCGTGTAGATGTCGACGGATTTGCCGTCGACTTGCCCGAATGGGGCCTTCCCGATCGAAGCCTGGGCCTCTGACTTCTTCGCCTTCGCCTCGGGTTTTGCGGCGTCGGCGTTGCGCCCCGACGTAGCGAAGACAGCGGCAACGACCAGCATCATCCTCGGGTCGGTCCATCGAAACGAATCGCGCAT
>Ga0265339_10003632_pt1 | contig 10766 bp, 9 predicted proteins | sample 4CB219metaG_FD_202085 | JGI IMG/M metagenome (GOLD analysis project Ga0265339, IMG submission 202085) | Rhizosphere microbial communities from Carex aquatilis grown in University of Washington, Seatle, WA, United States - 4-CB2-19 metaG | ecosystem: Host-associated > Plants > Roots > Rhizosphere...
GCCTCATTGATTTCGGCGACGACCGGATTGTCGGAGTGGGCCTTCAGATAATCGGTCAGCGCCTGATAGCCTGGCGGGTCGAAGCGCCTGAGATACTCGAGCGCCAGCACGACGGCGAGTTCGATCTCCACCTTGGTTTTCGCGTTCGCCACGCTGGCGGCTTCGATCACCGCGGCGATCTGGCTCGGGTCGTGGATTAGGCGGTCGCGCGTCTGTCGGGTTTGCAGCGACAGGTCGCTCTCGTTGCGGCTCGCCGTGGCCAGATACGCTTGCGTATTGATATCCGGCTTGGTCGCAGTTTCGTCTTGGGCATCGGCCGGAACGCCGATGAGAACGGCCAAAGAGCAAAGAATGAATGCGACGCGCGTCATCTCTTTCCCCAGACGGATCAGTAGCGGTAGGTCATCCCGACCGACACGATGTTTTGATTGTAGACAGCCACACTCGCTTCGTTCGCGGCGGTGGCGGTGTATTGATAGTTGAGGGTGAGGGCTATGTTGCGCCAGAAGTCGTAACTGACGCCACCGCCGACGGTCCATTCGGATTCGACGAGCGAACTATTCGACCAGGTTGATCGCCCGTAGCCGGCACGAACCGTCGCCGTCCAATACCTTGCAAGGCTATAGTCGGCTTGGACGCGACCCTCGATTGTTTCGGCGCTCGGCGATCGGATTCCCCTCGGCGGAGTCGGGGTGGCCGCCGACCCGAATGTCTGATCGACGCTCGCCGCTAAGGTCAGGTACGGCGTCGGGTAATAGTAGATCCTTCCGCCGTAAGCCGGCGCCTCGACCGCGCCGAATGTGCCCTCGGCGCTGCCCTGTTGCTGCCAGCCAGCAAAGACTTCGCCGCGAAACAGGCCGATCAGGTCGGAGCCAAGACCGCCGATCAACCGATAGGCGTTGGAATCGTACCAGCTGTCACCATAGCGGTGTAGGTCGGCGCCGCCCTCGACGAAAGCGTTGACCTGCGGCGTGACCCAGAAGCCGGTGCGCAGAAACGCGTTGTAGTCGGCGCCGCTTCGCCCGCCGCCGCCGACGCCAATCGGAACGCCTTCGTACTGGGCGTATTGAGCGCCAAAGCCGCCGCGCAGAAACCATCGCTCGGAAATCTTCTTTTCGGCCGAGACCGAGCCGCTAAACTGGTTGGAGAATTGCGGGTAGGTGGCGACATTGCCCCCGCCTGTCGCCGAGACGAAGTCGGATCCCGCCGCGAGAAGCGAACCGAACAAGCCATATTTCCGAGTGAAGCCGGCGGCGACGTCAACGGTCAAGTCCTGCGTCGGCGTCCACACGTGCTGAAGTCTGGCGCTGCCGGAGACCTGGGTCGGCGACGCGCCGCCGAGCGACGCGCGTGGGTAGCTTGGATAGATTTCCGCATCGGCGTTGAGGGTCAGCGTCGTCTTGTGCAATCCCTCGTCACCGATCGCAGTGACTTTTGGAGCGAACGCAAATCCGAGCGCGGCTTGGCGGTTGTCCTGGGTCGGATAGATGTTGTCGTTGTAAATCACGCCGGCGAAGAGCGAGGGGTAGACCAGGAAGCCGGCGATCGGGAAGCCCTCCGCAGGGTCCGGCCCGGTTGGCGCGCCGAGCGCGACCGCTGGAGACGATTGAGAGGACGGCGAAGAAGCGACGGTCGCGGCGTCATCGGCGTGCGCAGCCGGCGCGAATGCCGCAACAAGCGGCAGAATTCCGACGAGCGGCATATATGCTCGGGATTCGCGCTTGCGACGCTTCATCCGCCCTCGCCCGTCGGCTTCAAGATTCGCCCCGCGCGCCGCGGCGGGATTGGGTACGCCCGGCTCACGCAGGTCTTATACCGGCCTATCGCATAGGTTGCAATATTCTAGCGTTACAACCCTTACGGGCGTCGCTGGTAATCGGTCGCCGTGTCTGCGCCGCGCTACGGACCGCGGCGAACCCATGCGTCTCGTCGCAATAAATTGGCGGAATGATCGGAGGTGCCGGCGACTCACCCGTAGAATGCGCCAGTGAGCGAGCGCGTTATCGGGCGGCGGACGCCATCCTGAACGCAGTCCGTTGTAACGCTCCGCGCCGCATCCTCGCGCGCAGTCAAGCCGCGTTCGGAGTTCTCGAGTCGGCTAGAAGTAGCGTTCAGGCACGCGAACGAGATCGCCGGGTATGATGGGGATCGTCGGCGACAGGGGATATTCCTTGAACCCCGACTCGCCTGCATGCTGGATCATGACGCTCGATCGACTCGCCCGATAGGTGGATCCCCCGGCGAGCGCCATCGCGCTAAGGACGTTGAGGCCGCCCTTGTATTGATATTCGCCCGGCTTGGCCACTTCGCCGAGGATATAGAACGGTCGGAAACTCGCGACCTCGACCGTCACCTTCGGATCCCGCAGATACTCGCCTTGGAACTTCTTGGTCAGCGCCACTTCGAGCTCGTGCTGGCTGAGCCCTGCCGCCCTGATCGTGCCGGCGAGCGGCAGCGATAAGTTTCCGCCCGGGTCAATTTCGTACTCGCCCGACAAACGATCTTCGCCGAATACGGTGACTTTGATTTTTTCGCCGGGTTGCAAATTCGGCGATGTCGTCGCCGCATCGCTGATCAGCGCCTTTTGCTCTTCCGGCGTGGCGACGCCCAGACTGTCGACACTCGCGCAACTGGCCAAACAGGAGCAGAATAACAACGCCGCGCCTAAAGGCCTCGACATCTTCGCCCGCAAATCGCCATCTCCACTGTGAGAGTCAGCGCGCCCAGGGGGCCGCATCCAAAACGAATTTGATAGCCGCGCGAAGATAATGATCTCACATCGCGACGATCAATGTGATTTTCCGCCCTTCGTGCGGCAATAAATAAGCAATTTTACGCTGATTGCAAGCGACTACACCTGACGTTACGTAACCATTGCGTAGAAAACGTTGCTTCGACTCAATGCGATAGGTTATTTCGACTTGTTTGCCTGTGTGCAAAAGCTAAGCGGATTTTGAGGCAAGGCCTCGCGGTTATCGCCCCCGTCGACTCGAATGTCGATTTGGCGCTCGGGTTGGAGCGCGCGACAACGCTACAGCCTGAAAACGGCCTTGCTTCGACGCAGCATGTCGCGGCGGCCGATCCGAGGCGCGCGCAAGGCAACTTCAGGCAAGCAACATTCATCGCCCTCTTCGGCTTGCCCATCCACCGCCGGCCACCGCACTTGAGAAACGTGCCCCATAAGCACAAGTTAGGCTGCGAATGATGTGATCAGGGCGGCGCCGGAACCGTAGCCGCGTCGGGACAAAGGACGGAACTTAAATGGCGCCGATGTTGGCCAGCCTGTGGGGAGCGGTCGTGTTGATCGGCTCATTCCTGCTCGTGCTCGGCGCTGTCGTCTTCATCCATGAGTTCGGTCATTTCTTCGTCGCGCGGCGCTGCGGCGTCAAAGTCGAAGTCTTTTCGCTTGGCATGGGACCCGAAGTGGTCGGCCGCACCGACAGGCGCGGCGCGCGCTGGCGACTGTCGGCGATCCCGATTGGCGGCTACGTGCGATTCGCCGGCGATCGCGACGCGGCAAGCGCGCCCGACGAAGAGGCGCTGTCGGCGATGTCGCCTGCGGAACGACGTGAGACTCTCGCCGGTCAGCCGGTGCTGGCGCGGGCGGCGATCGTCGCCGCCGGACCGATCGTCAATCTCGTGGCGGGGGTTCTCGTTCTTTCCGTTCTCGCCTACGCCTACGGCGAGCGCTACCTGCCGCCGCGCGTCGACTCTGTCGTCGCCGGCAGCGTCGCCGAGAAGGCCGGATTCGCGCCTGGCGACGTGGTCGAGAGCGTCAACGGTCGGCGCATCGCCACATTCGACGACATTATCGACATCGTCACCCTGCGGCCCGGCGAACCCCTGACCTTCGTCGTGGAGCGCGGCGGTCACGAAGTCACCTTGACCGCGACTCCGGCGCTGACGTCGATCGACACGCCAGCCGGCGCACAGCGCGCCGGGCGGCTCGGACTCGCCGCCAACGCCTCAAGCGTGCAGGTCATCTACCCCACGCCGCTCGGCGCCCTCGAAAGCGGCCTGTCAGACTCCTGGCGGCTCATCTCCGTCACCGGCGATTACGTGTCGCGCGTCATCACCGGCCGTTCGTCCGCTGACCAGCTTTCTGGCCCGGTGCGCATCGCCAAGATGTCCGGCGCGGCGGCCTCGCTCGGTTTCGTCGCACTGCTCAAGCTGGCGGCGATCCTGTCGCTTTCGCTTGGGCTGACCAATCTCGTGCCGATCCCGATGCTCGACGGCGGCCATCTGCTGTTCTACGCCATCGAGGCGGTGCGTGGCCGGCCACTGAGCCGCGCCGCGCAGGCGTTTAGTCTGCGCCTCGGCGCCGCGCTGGTGGTTTCGTTGATGCTGTTCGTCACTTTCAACGACATCCGCAGCCTGTTCGCCGGCTAGCGTAACCACCCGATCATCGCGTCGGCGAGCGCGCCGGGGCGCGCTAGGCAAATGCCTCGCCAACAGGAGAAGCCAATGGCGGGACGGCTGAAGGGAAAGGTCGCCATCATTTCCGGCGGAGCAACCGGAATGGGAGGCGCAGCGTCACGCCTCTTCGCCGCCGAGGGCGCTAAAGTGGCGGTCATCGACCGCAACGTCGACGCCGGCGAGGCGACGGTCGCCGAAATCCGGGCCAATGGCGACGAGGCGGCTTTCTTCGCCGCGGACGTCTCCGACGAGGATCAGGTCAACATCGCCGTCGCCGCCGCCTCCAAGCATTTCGGCGCAGCGACCGTGCTGTTCAATCATGCCGGCTCGATCGTCATCAAGCCATTCCTGGAAACAACTCTCGCGGACTGGGAGTGGCTCCACGCAGTGAACGTGCGCTCGATGTTCCTGATGACCCGCGCCGTGCTCCCGCAAATGATCGCCAGCGGCGGCGGCTCCATTGTTTGCACCTCGTCGATTTCCGCGGTGGCCGCAACGCCCATGGAGGTGCTCTATGACACGACCAAGGGCGCGTGCCACATGTTCGCCCGCGCAATCGCGGTGGAGTTTCGCGATCGGAATATCCGCTGCAACGCGGTATGCCCCGGCTTCATTCGCACGCCACACGGATTGCGAGAGGTTGACGAACTGCAGCGCCTCGGGGTCGATACGTCCGACGCGGCGATCGCCGCACAGCAAGGGCGGATCGGCGAGCCCGAGGAGGTGGCTCGCGCCGCCCTCTATCTGGCGAGCGACGAAGCCAGCTTCGTGACCGGCGCGCATCTGTTCGTCGACAACGGTTTCACCGCCATCTGACTCTTGCCGGCTCCGTCGCGGCGGGCAGCCTCCCCGGACAAACTCACTCGCGCGACAGCGCGACGCCTTTGACCTGCGCATGCACGCTGACCCCGCCGCCTAGGCCGAGTCGTTCCGATGAACGGCGCGTGACGCGCGCCAGGATGCGATCGCCCGCGCCGTCAGCGCCGAGGCCAAGGACAACCACCAGCTCGTTGTCGGCGACGGTCTTGATCGACAGAACCCGCGCCGGCAGCGCGTTGAGGATCGAACTTGGACCGGGCGGCGCCAGCGCCAAACTCACATCGCCAGCGAGAATGCGCAGTCGGCGCCGCGCGCCGGCCGGACCGAGCCGGCCCGGCGCAACGAACGCGCCGCCCCTGACGGCGATCGTGGTCAGGCCGTAGGCCTCGTCGATCGCCGCGATCGTTCCTTCGAGCGTCACCGCCGCGCCGCGCGCGGCGGCGAGCGGCAGCGCCGGATCGCTCTGCATCTGGCCGAGCGGCCCCGCGGCGATGACACGACCGCGATTGATCAGCGCCAGTTGGTCGGCGAGTCGCTCGACCTCCGTCATGTCGTGAGTAACATAGAGCGCCGGCAGCGGCAGGCGATCGCGTAATCGCTCGAAGAATGGCAGGATGTCGGCCTTGGCGCTTTCGTCCAGCGCCGACAGTGGCTCATCCATCAGCAACAGGCGCGGCTGCGACAGCAGCGCCCGGCCGAGCGCGACGCGCTGACGCTCGCCGCCAGAGAGAGCGCGCGGCGCACGCTCGAGCAAAGGCCCGAGGCCGCAGAGATCGATCACCTCGTCCCAGTCGACAATCGCCGCCGCGGTCGCGGCGCCGACGGGCGGCGCGCCGAAGCTGAGATTGGCCTTGACTGAAAGATGGGGAAAGAGACTCGCCTCTTGAAAGACATAACCCAGCGCGCGGCGATGGGTCGGCACGAACAGGCGCGCGCCGTCCTGCCACACCTCTCCGTTGACGCGGCAGTCGCCGTCGTGGACCCGATTCAGTCCGGCGATGCAGCGCAACAATGTGGTCTTGCCGCAACCGGAGGGGCCATAGAGCGCGGTGACGCCGCGCGGCGGCGCGGAAAGCGTGAAATCGAATGCGAAGGCGCCGAGCGCGCCGGCGAAGCGCGCCTCGATTCCGCCAGCCGCGCTCATGGCCGCCCTCGCGCGAAGCGCTTTTCGATCGTGATCATCGCCAGGATGACGATGAAGGCGAAGACGACCATGCCGGCGGCCAGCGCGTTGGCGGCGCCCCATTCGCCGGTCTCGACATAGTCGAAGATGGTCGTCGATACGACTGCGGTGCGGCCCGGGATCGCGCCGCCGATCATCAGCACGACGCCGAACTCGCCGACCGTATGGGCGAAGCCGAGCACCGCGCCGGTCAACAGGCCTGGGCTGGCGAGCGGCAGCGCGACGGCGAAGAAAGCGCGCGACGGCGAAGCGCGCAAGGTGGCTGCGACTTCGAGTGGTCGATCGCCGATCGCGGCGAAGGCGTTGCGGATCGGCTGAACGACGAACGGCAGCGAATAGACGACCGAACCGACGACCAGACCGCCGAACGTGAAGGCCAGCGTCTGCGCGCCCCACAGCCCGGCGATCGCGCCGCCGGGTCCATGCGGGCCGAGGGCGACCAGCAGATAGAAACCAATCACCGTCGGCGGCAAAACGATCGGCAGCGACACGACTGCGGCGATCGCCTCCTTCCACCAGGCGCGTGAGCGCGCCAGCCACCAGGCGAGCGGCGTGGCGATGATGACCAGCGCGAACGTCGCAACGGTCGCGAGTTCGATCGTCAGCTCGACAGGTTGCAGCAAGCTAGTCGTCAAAGGCGGCGGTTCCGAACTACGCGAGGCCCAGAAGCTATTGGCGCGCCATGTTCGGCCCCACGATCTTGGCGAAGCGCTCATTCTACGCGAACGCCTGTGAAGTCCAAACGACGCGGCGCCGCAGCTATTCGAGCATGATCGGCTGCCGCTCCCAGACGAGCAGCACCATGCAGCCTTCTTCGCTGAAAACCTCATGCTCGGTGCCTGGCGCGTTGAGCGCGACGTCTCCGGCTTTGATCAGGCCCTGAGCGTCGGCCTGGCTGCCGCTGATGACGATCACCCGTTCCCAACCCGCGTGGCGATGGCGCGGCGCCTTGGCGCCCGGCCGATAGCGCAGCACCGCGGCCGCGGACCCGCCATCGGGGTCGCGATGCAGCCAGGCCGCCTCGATTCCTTCTCGGAACGGCTCGAAACGCAGCGCCGACGGGTTGGCCAGCAGATCGCGGATGATCAGTTGATCGCCTCCAGGATGGCCGCGGCGATGGCGATCCAGTCGACGGCGCCGCCTTGGGCGACGATCATCTCAGGCGCCGCGAGATTGAACTTGGCCAAATAGCTTGCCGCCGCACCCTCGGCAAGCCCGCAGGCGGAATCGACGGGAGGCGCAACGGGTCTCTTCTCAGTGTCCGGCCATCGCCCGGCCGATCGCGGTACGGTCGGCCGCGGCGGCGGTCGTCTCTAGCACGATGCGCCCTTCGGACATGACGAGCAAGCGGTCAGAGAGGTCGAGCAATTCATCGAGGTCCTCGCTGACCAGCAGCACCGCCGCGCCGCGATTGCGTGCGGCGACGATTTGGCCGTGGATGTCGGCGACCGCGGCGAAATCGAGGCCGAACACCGGATTGGCGGCGACGAGAATACGCACTTCGCCGCCGAGTTCGCGCGCCAGCACAGCGCGTTGGACGTTGCCGCCGGAAAGCGAGGCGATCGGCGCCTCGGGCCCCGCCGTCTTGACGCGATAGCGCGCGATCAGACCGCGCGCCGCCTCGCGCATCGCCCCAGCCGACAGCCAGAATCCGTTCGCCATCGGCGGACGATCGAAATTGCGCAACGCCATGTTCTCGGCGACGCTCATCCGGCCGACGCAGGCGTTGCGCAGCGGCTCTTCGGGCAGCAGGGCGAGGTGGTGACGCTGCGTTTCGGCGCGGCGGGCGGAATAGACTTCGCCTTCGACCAGCATGCGGCCGCCGGCGGCGTCGCGCTGGCCGGCGAGCACTTCGACCAGCTCGCTCTGGCCGTTGCCGGACACGCCGGCGATGCCGACGATCTCGCCGGCGCGCACCGCCAACGTCACGCCGCGCACCGCCTCGGCGCCGTCGGAATCGGCAGCCTCGAGCTCTTCGACCGCCAGTCGCACCGCGCCCGGCGCGACGGCGGCGCGCGCCACCGGCGCGGCCGCGCGTTCCTCGCCGATCATCATCGCCGCCATGGCGTCGACGCTCAGATCAGCGACCTTGCCGGTCCCGGCGAGCCTGCCCTTGCGCAGCACCGTCACCGCGTCGGCGTAGGCGAGCACTTCGCGAAACTTATGGGTGATCAGCAGCGCCGTCAGCCGGCTCTCGCGCGCCATATCGCGGACCGTCCCCAGCATCTGGTCGGCCTCCTGCGGAGTGAGCACCGAAGTCGGCTCGTCGAGAATGAGGAAGCGCGCGCCGAGGTAAAGCTGCTTGAGGATCTCGGCCTTCTGCTTTTCGCCTGCGGCGAGGCCATGCACCGGCGTATCGAGCGGGGCGGCGAACGGCATGCCGGCGATGAACGTCGACAGCCGCTCGCGCTCGCGTCGCCAGTTGATCGCCGCCGGCGCGTCGGCGCGCGCCATCACCAGGTTTTCCAGGACGGTCATCGACGGCACGAGCGTGAAGTGCTGGTAGACCATGCCGAGGCCGAGCCGAGCCGCGTCGCGCGGGCTGCGCACCTCCGCCTCGCGGCCGTCGATCAGCAGCTCGCCTCCGTCGGCGCGGTAGAAGCCCATGATGCATTTGACCAGAGTCGACTTGCCGGCGCCGTTCTCGCCGAGCAGCGCATGGACGGCGCCGGCCTCGACCCGCATCGTGACGTCGTCGAGCGCCGCCAGCGAGCCGAACGTCTTGGTGACGGCGACCGCCTCCAACGCCGGCGCGCGCCGCGGTTCGGCCGGCGAGGCGATGTTCATAGCGAGCGCTCCGGTTCGGCGGCGGCGATGACGGCGACCGGGCCGCCGCCGTCCGGGCCCTGATGCTCGGCGCCGCCTGAGACGTAGATCTCGGCGTGGCCAACCAGGCCAGCCAGAGCGCCGGCGACGAAGCCGCGCGCATGGCGGGTCGAGGAAATGTCCGAGTCGTCGAGCATGGCGTGACGATAGCCGCGCAGGCGACCGATCGAGCCCGCCTCGGCCTTGGCCAGCATGGCGACCAGGCGGCGGCGCTGCGGCGCAGCGAGCTGACCTCCGGCTTCGAGACCGATCGCCGCCAGAGCCTGCCGCACCGGGTCGACGTCGATTGCGTCGGCCATGACCGCATGAGCGACGCGCAACGGGCCGCCCCATTCGGCCGACGCGCCGAGCACGACGATTTCGTGATCGAGCAGCTCGACGCCGGCCGAGGCGGAGGCGCGAGTCGAATAAAGTGACCAATCCCGGCCGATCGACTCCTCGGACAGCGCTCCTCGGTCGATCTCGCCGAGCGCGACGCCGACTCCGAGCGCCGAAGCGGCGCGCGACAGGGCCATCGATTTGAGCGTGTCGCGCGTCGCCGCGGCAAGGCCGCGCCGTTCGATCTCGCCGATGCGGGCGAGGGTCAGCAGCGGGCACTTGATCTGGACGAAGTGGACATCTTCCGGATCGTGAACGCCGGCGTTTGTCATCGCCGCCCGGACGCCGGCCGCGACGCTGTCGACTTGCGCCAGCCGGCCGAGATGCTCGTATGGCAAAATCGGTGTGCGCGCCCGGCCGAGCGCCAGCGCGCCCGGCTGCGGCGCCTCGTCGGTCTCGCGCGCCTCGAACACGACAATATGCGGAGCCATCGCTCCCTCGACCCCGCCCGACATGACAATGCAGACGGCGTCCGCCTTGGCCTCGGGCAGATGGCGGCGCAGCGTCGCCTTGAGCGCCGCGACGGCGAAACCGCGGCTGAAATCGTTGACGCAGCCGTTGCCTTCGGTCTTGCCGAAGATCGCCGCCACGCTCTCAGCGGCGATCGCTCCCGAGGCGAGCATCGCCTCCAGCCCGGAGGTGTCATCCGGACTGCCGGTCGAGATGCGATGGACGAAGGCGCGGCGGGTCACGGCAGGCTGGCGACGATGGTCGCCGAATCGCTGACCGCGCCGAACACGCCGCCCTGCATCTTGACCATCTTGATCGCGGCGTCGTGGTTGCCGCGGTCGGTCGCGCCGCAGCAATCCTCGAGCAGCAGGCATTCAAAACCGCGGTCGTTGGCCTCGCGCATCGTCGTGTGGACGCAGACATCGGTGGTGATGCCGGTCAGCACGAGGTTGCGGATGCCGCGGGCGCGCAGGATCAGCTCGAGGTCGGTGGCGCAGAACGAGCCTTTGCCGGGCTTGTCGATGATCGGTTCGCCGGGCGCGGGAGCGAGGTCGGAGATGATCTCCCAGCCGGGCTCGCCGCGCACCAGGATGCGACCGCAGGGGCCGGCGTCGCCGATGCCGGCGCCGATGCGCTGCGAACGCCAGCGCTTGTTGTCCGGCAGATCGGCGAGATCCGGGCGGTGGCCCTCGCG
>Ga0265339_10003633_pt1 | contig 10765 bp, 8 predicted proteins | sample 4CB219metaG_FD_202085 | JGI IMG/M metagenome (GOLD analysis project Ga0265339, IMG submission 202085) | Rhizosphere microbial communities from Carex aquatilis grown in University of Washington, Seatle, WA, United States - 4-CB2-19 metaG | ecosystem: Host-associated > Plants > Roots > Rhizosphere...
AAGGCGCGGAAAAAGTAGCCGATGAAGATGCAGGCGAAGGCAAGGACGATGCGCAGCCAGTCAGCGAGGGCGAGCTGGGAGCCGAACTCAGAGAAATTGAAGTGGATGCGATGCCGCGCCCAGAGAAAGAAAACCAGCAGCGCCAACAGCACTACGACGCCAACGATCCACTGTCTTTTTTTCAAACTGCCGCTCCGGATGAAAAGGTGTACTGCTCCAGTCTACCGGTTGCGCGAAGGCGCCAACAGGGAGCTATTGGCCGGATGAGGCGCGGGAGCCCGCAGCGTGCTCGCGGGCGAGGACCCGGCGGTTGAACTCATGAATCACGCGGGCTACGTAGACGCGGGTTTCGTGGTAAGGCGGGATGCCGTGGTACTTGTCTACTGCGGCGGGGCCGGCGTTGTACGCGGCCAGCGCCAGCGCGAGATTGTCGTGGTAGCGCGTGAGCAGAGCGTCAAGGTAGGCCGAGCCGCCCTGCACATTTTCATCGGGCTGGAAAGTGTCGGTGACGCCGAGGCCGGCCGCCGTGGCAGGCATCAGTTGCATGAGACCGCGTGCTCCCGCACGGCTGACCGCGCGCGTGTTGCCGTCACTTTCCTGCTTGACCACCGCGGCCAAAAGGTCGATGTCGAGATTGTGAACCTGACCGGCGCTGGCCAGGATCTGGTGCAGGTCAGCGGGGGTGAGTTTCCCGTTGCGCGCGGACGCGGAAGCGGCGAGCGAAGTGGCGGCAGGCGGATGGGGCGAGGCAGGCGGCGGATCGGGAACGTTCTCGATTGAGGCGATGTCGGCGGGTGGAAACTCGATGTAGCTTTGGGCGTCGGAGCTGGTGTAGAGGCGCACGCGGCCGTCGATGCTCTGGTGAGAGCTGCAGGTGAGGGAAAAGCCGTTGGCCAGGGTGACGCGCTCGCCGGCGCGCGCGGACAAAGGAAGTCCGGCGATCAGCGCGGCAATAGCGATTTGGCAAATGCGTCTCATCGATGCTTGTTCCTGACCCCTGTCCCCTGACGTTCAGCTTTCCACAGCGGCGGTTTGCTTTGCAACCAGCTTCTCTAAAATGACGGCCACGCCGTCCTGATCGTTCGGCGGGGCCTGCTTCCATCCGCGCATTTTGGCCAGGGCGCGCAGCTCGCCGGCGGCGTTGCCCATCATGATGGCCTGCCCGGCCCACTCCAGCATATTGAGGTCGTTCCAATTATCCCCAATCGCCATGGTTTCGCGCCGGTCGATGCCCAGGCGAGCGGCCAGGCGCTCCAGCGCCCAGCCTTTGGTAACTCCGGGCGGCATCAGGTCCAGAATGGAGAGATCGCGGGCCGGATACTCTGTGCGGACGCACTCGCAATGTGCGTGCCACCGGCTGGCTTTGAGAACCTGTTCGGCCTGCTTCATCCGCTCCACTCCGCCGGTGACCATGCCCTGGATGGGATCCTCGCCGCCGTCCAGCGCGCGCTCCAGCGGCCTTACCACTTCAATGGCGTCGCGATTGGCCTCGACCCAGAGCGAGATGCGATCGGAGGCCGTTTTCAAATCTTCGAGGACAAGTTCGCCCTTGCCAGGGCGGTCAAATGTAAACACGAGCGTCCCGAAGGGCCTGAGCAAGCTGCAGAGCGCTCGCGCCACTTTTGATTCCAGGTGGCAATGATCGATGGGTTCGCCGCCCAGCGAGCGGGTGACTGCTCCATTCGACGTGATCAGTGGCGTATCCGCGCGCAGGCCGAGGGGATTAAGCAGAGGCACGGTGTAAGCTACGCGTCGTCCGGTGGCCACGGCGATGACGATGCCGGCCGCCTGGGCCGCCCTGAGGGACCGCGCCGTGCGCTCGCTGACCGCCTGCGCAAAGCTGGCCAGCAGCGTGCCGTCCACGTCGATGGCCACAAGGCGAGCCGGAGGGTGCATGGCTCAAGTCTACGGGAAACGCGCGTGGGGCGGGAGAAGGCAGTAAACGGAAAGTCTATTCCTGCGCGGATGGCCCTCTCCAAGCGAAGGGGCCATCCGGGCAGGAACTTTTCTTCGACGGTTCACTAAAACGATAACTTCGCTCCGAACTGAATTTGCCGTGACGTGGTCGATGTTGCCGTGACTACGCCGGCTGTGGGTGAGATACCTGAAGTGGCCGAGGTGTAGACCACTTCGTTTGGCGTCAGATAATTTGTGTGGTTGAGGACATTGAAGAATTCGGCGCGGAATTGCAGTCCCAAACGCTCGGTGATCCGGGAGTTCTTGGTCGCCGAGAAGTCTATCTCCGACAGACCCGGCCCGGTGAGTGCATCGCGCGAAACGTTGCCATAAGTTCCCGTGGCAGGCGGAAGGAAAGCGGCCGGGTTGAAGTATTGGCCGGCCGTACGCGGGTACAGTTTCCCACTGAAGGCCGGGTTCCAGTTGGGCCGCACGGGATTGCGCGTGTCCCCGTTGCCCGTGGGGTTATATCCAAGCTGCGGTGAGAATGGAAAGCCGGATTGCACGTTGACGATTGCGCTGGCGGTCCAGCCTGCGGCTGCGAAGTTGACAGGCGCGGACGCGTGATTCAAGAAGTGCCGATGCGGACCGAAAGGAAGCTCATAACTGCCGTTGATTGAGGCGGCGTTGCGCACATCGGTGGCCGCCGGGCCCCAGTCCAATTTGGGATTCAGCGGGAACTCAACATATGCGGGCGTATTGCCACTGACACTGGTGTTCCAGGCGGAGCCGTCGTCGAGGTTCTTTGACCAGGTGTAATTGCCACGGAACTGGAACCCGCCAGCAAACGAGCGCCGCACGTCCACCTCCAGTGCGTTGTAGAGTCCCACGCCCTGCGAAACCCATGAGGTGGAGTTGGCGAGGGCGGGATTCGCGTTCTTCGCGCCAGCCGGGTAGAAGACTGTTCCATCGGCCAGATATGTCGGGACCGGCTCGTTCATATCCTCAGAGAGGATTTGATGATAGCTGTGCGAGCCCACATACCCGGCGGTGAGTGAAGTGTGCGGCGCAATCTGCTGCTCAATACGCAGGCTCCATTCGAGCACGGCGGGTGTGGCAATGTCCGGCTGGACGTTGCTGGGCGAGACCAGGGTGCCAGCGGGCGGTGGCGTACCCGGCGTGATGTGCAAGTTGGAGACGGAGATGTTTTTGATGGACTCGGCGGTGTTGAATGGCGCTGTCTGGTCAAGGCGGTAATCGAGCGTATCGAGCAGGCCATGGTAGAGGCCAAAGCCGCCGCGTACTGCGGTCTTGCCATTGCCCCAGACGTCCCAGGCAAAGCCTACCCGAGGCTCCGGCAGGAACCTCGCGCGATTGGTGGTGAGCGCGGAACTGCCGATGACAGGGTCTGTCTGCAAAACACCGTTAACGAGGGCGTAATTCGACGCCCGCCCTTGGACTTCGTTCCACCCGTTGGTCGACTCGGAGCGGAGTCCGGCGCGCAATTCGAGCCTCGGCGTCGCCTTGATGGTGTCTTCAATGAAACCCGCACCCTCCAGGGAGCGCCATCCGAGTTCGGTGGGAGAAGGCACGACGGTGAAGGTCTTCACTGTGCCTTGCAGGAAAGTCGCCAATGTGCTGAACGAAGCCTGTCCATACTGATTCTGCGCGAGCATGTCGTTGGACTGGATGCGCTGGAGCCAGACACCCGCCTCGATCTGCTGCCTGCCATGCGACCAGTAGACATGATCGTCCCCGGTGAATAGATTGCGCGCGGTGGTGTTGTTGCTGCCCACGTTGGTGCCGGCTTGCGCGATCGCCGATGCGCCGTTGGAGGCGGTGCTGCCGCTGATGACGATGGCTCCAATGGGCTTGCCCGCAACCCAACCCGTGAGATTGACGGGAGTGTAACCCGTAAAGAAGTAACTGGCGCGCGAATAGCCAAATCGCGCCGTGTTCAACAGGGATGGGGAGAACACATGTTGCTCCTGGATGCTCGCCACCTGTTCGCGGAGGCTTTCATCGATAAGGCTCAAGGGATTCTGCGAGGGAGTGTTGGCGCTGCTGTCGTCAACGGTGTAGACGCCAAAGAGAAGATCGTTGGCTCCAAGATTGTCATCGAATCTCGTGGTGCCGAAGTCTTCCCGGATTTTTTGTTTGGGATGGCTGAAGGCTTCGGCAATGCCGCTGCCGAGTTCCGGCCCGTTTGCATCTGGCCACAGCGCGAGGAGAGGCTCAACGGCGGGGTTGACGCCCACGTACTGTTCCACGCCTGCCGAATTTGGCAGATAGCCCTGGCGGGCCTGGCTATCCGGCACCAGTGTGACGGTACTAAGGCCCCAGTTCTGCCGGAAGCCCTCGTAGTTGCCAAACAGGAAGAGCTTGTCCCTGCGAATGGGTCCGCCGAGCGAGGCTCCGAACTGATTACGCTGGAACTCCGGAATCGATCCCTGGTCGAAATAGTTTCGGGCATCCAGAGCGCTATTGCGCACAAACTCAAATGTGGTGCCGTGGAACTGATTGGTGCCGGATGCAGTCACGATGCTCACCTGCGCGCCATTGCGCTTGCCAAAGGCAGCGCCATAAGTGTCGGTAGCCACGTTGAACTCGCGCACCGCGTCCACGCCCAACAGTTCGCCGCTGGTTCCACCGGGCGTAACGTTGATGAGCGATGCGCCCGTGTATTCAATGCCGTTCAGCAGGAAGAGATTGTCCTGCGGACGACGTCCGCTGACCGCGAACATGTTGCCGACGGACGAATTGGAGTTCCCGATCCCGCCGGAACGTTCGTTGGTGTAATTCACTGTGGCTGGGTTGAGAGTCAGCAGTTCATCGTAGCTGCGGCCGTTCAGCGGCAGCTCTTTCACCTGGCGCTCATCGATCAGCCCTGCCGTTTGTTGCGTAGTGGTGTTTACGCTGAATGGGGCCGCACTCACCAGGATTTCCTGTTGAACTCTTTCAATGCCGAGCACAAAGCTCAACTGGAGGCTTTGTCCAATGGCGAGAGAGATACCGCTTTGCTGGTCGGTCTGGAACCCGTCATGTTTGACGGTGACGAGATAGTCGCCCACCGGCACGGAGGGAGCGTAAAATCGGCCATCGCCGTTGGTGACGAGGGTGCGGGTTGCGCCGGTCTCGATCTGGCGCACCGTCACGGTTGCGCCTGCCAGCGACGCACCGGAAGAGTCGCGTACAGTACCGCTGATGGTGCCGCCCACAATCTGTGCGTACGCGGCGATTGAAATGGCAAAGAGCAGAGCGGCGAAAATGCGATGCAGCTTTGGAGAGAAGATCATGGTGCCTCCTGAGGAAGTAAGCAAGATGTGTCGCCTGTCGAAAGGCTGATTCGATGGGAGAGCATCGGGGCCGGCGCCTTCCCGGGTCCCGCAGGCTCAACGTTCTAAATGTGTGTGGAGTGTGTTAGCGGCGACAACAACAGCCGCTGCGCTTGAGGGCGGAGATGCGGAGCCGGGAATTGGAAGGAGCGAAGCTCATAGTGCCTGAATGTGTCATCCGCTATCGAGTGCTGTTAGACTGCGCTGCAAACAGAAAAGCCGTGTCAGCAAGGGCTGAAACACGGCCGTGTAGAGAATGGTTGAATCTTTCCGGATTCACCCACACAGCCGGTACGGTGCGTAACAACAAGCACCGCTCACAGCCGGGATAATCCGAATCGCCATGAACAAACTATAACCAGCCCTGAATTCGGTGTCAATCCTCGAAACAGCGGGCGTTGCTCATTGAAACCGTGCCGCAGCGATGCATTCACTGATTCGGAATAGGAGATCCGGGCGCATCACCGGCAACCGGGAAATCGACCTTACCGCCTCACGGATCGTGGCGAGAATGACACCGCAGTGCAGCAACGGTATCCTGATTCCGCGTGTCCACCGCCCCCCAACCCGCCCGCCGCGCGCGGATGCATCCCGCCGTAGTCACGTTGTCCTTGCTGATCGCGCTCAACCTGCTCAATTACATCGACCGCTACATCCTGCCCGGGGCGCAGGCGCTGATCCAGAAGGAATATGGCTGGAACGACCAGCGGATGGGCGCGCTGACCACGGCGCTATTTGTTGTGTATATGCTGGTGGCGCCGCTTACCGGTTGGATGGGTGACCGCTTCCGGCGCAAGCCGCTGATTATTGCCGGAGCGGTGCTGTGGAGCCTGGCCACGTTGGCCACGGCCTGGGTGCACAGCTACTGGACTCTCTATCTGCGGCACGCGCTGGTGGGCGTGGGCGAGGCGACGTTTGGGATTTTTGCGCCGGCGGTGATTGCCGATTTTTACGACGAGCGCGACCGGAACAAGATACTGTCCATTTTTTATCTGGCAATTCCGGTGGGCGCGGCGCTGGGGTACATTGCGGGCGGGAACCTGGGCAGCGCGTTCGGCTGGCGGATGCCTTTTATGATTTGCGCCGTTCCGGGCCTGCTGGTTGCGCTGCTCTACGGCGTGTGGGGGCGTGAGCCGGAACGCGGCGCCAGCGATCGGGTGCGCGCCACGGCTGACCGGAGCACGTTTGGGGGATTGTTCCGCAATCCGGCTTTCCTGACTGCCACGCTGGGGCTGGCCATGCTCACGTTTGCCATGGGCGGTATTTCCACCTGGATTCCGGTGTTTCTGCAGCGATTTGCGGGGCTGACTACGGCGAAGGCGGGGACGCTGGTGGGCATGATTACGGTGGTGGACGGCATTGCGGGAACCGCTGTGGGCGGCTGGCTGGCGCAGCGCTGGCTGAGGACGAACCATCGCGCGCTGTATCTGCTTTCGTTCTGGAGCGTGGCGCTGACGCTGCCGTGTGGCGCGCTGGTGTTCTTCGCGCCGGCGAAGTGGGGCGTGACCGTGCCGGCGCTGTTTGCGGCGGAGTTCTTCCTGTTCCTGAACACCGGGCCGCTGAACGCGGCGATTGTGAACGCGGTTTCGGCGCCTGTGCGCGCCACGGCTATCAGCGTGAACCTGTTCTGCATTCACTTCTTCGGCGACACGTTTTCACCGCAGATCATCGGCGCGGTTTCTGACCGGACGAACCTGCGGCTGGCGCTGGGCCTGACGCTGGTTTCGCTGGTGGTTTCGGCGGCGATTCTGCTGGCCGGGGCGCGGTTTGCGCCGGTGCTGGAAGCCGAGTCTGTGTAACAGCCTGGGTCGAAAGTCGAGTCCTTTGAAAGCCCCAGCTTCACTTGGTCGGCAGTTTCTCCTGATCCTTGCGGTTCATGAAGGCGCGGCCGCGGCCCTGCTTGCGCAGGTTGGGGTCAGAGATGGGCGGCCGTTCCTGCTCGGCGGTGAAGCCGTGGGCAAGGCGTGGGTTGGGCCGGAATTTGGGCAGGCCGCCGTTGAACTGGCGTTCGTGGCTCAGCAGGATGCCGGCGCGGCCGTGCATGGGCGTGACAATGCCGCGGATCTGGACGTCAGAGCTGCGGTAGCGGTTCAGCTCTCCGACGGTATCCCGGTCCTGCTGCTGGCTGATGATGGTGAAGCGGCAGGCGTCGTCTGGAACGTCGGGCGCGCACACGTCGAGGAAGCGAGTTCCGTCAGAAAGTTCAACCACGTCATAGACATGCGCGGAGATGCAAATGTCTTTGTTGAGGAATTGAGAGGCCTGGTCCGGGGTGACGCACGGTTTGGGCTTGGCGGCGAGGAACGGTACTGCGGCGAAAAGAAGCGCGAGGATGAGCACGGGGCGCATGCGGGCCCGCTTTCCGGGGAAGGGTGGATTGTAGCCATCCCGAAGACGGGGCGGCTGTGATTTAGGACAAGGATGTTTGGATATACAGTGGTAAGATGTATATCCGGAGGGTGGTATGAAGGTTGCCAAATGGGGCAACAGCCTGGCGGTTCGGCTGCCCGCGAAGCTGGTGAAGGACTTGAGCCTGAAGGAAGGCGACGAGATAGAGTTGACGGCCCGGGGCGAAGGCACGTTGGAGGTCTCCGCGGATGAGCAGCGCCGGGAGTTTCTTGAGCAGATGCGGAAACTCCGCTTCAAACTGCCTCCCGGGTACAAATTCGATCGCGAAGAGGCAAATGCGCGAGGGCCTTACGAGCCGATTCAAGTCTCCGAGCCTGGGGTGGCGGCCGATTGATGGGGAGTCAGGCGTTCTTTGATACGAACATCTTGATCTACGCGTTCGCTGAGAACGATTCCAGGCTGGAAAAATCCGAGCAGCTTGTGAATGCCGGCGGCGTGGTCAGTGTTCAGATTCTGAATGAAGTTGCAAACACCTTGTGCCGAAAATTCCGCTTTTCATGGCCCCGGATTGGCGGGATTGTCGGCGCCATTCTTAACACTTGTCCGAATCCGGTTCCGCTCAACATCGATACGCACCGCGCGGCGCTTCGCATCTGCGAGCGCTATAGGTACTCAATGTATGACGGCCTGATCATCGCTTCCGCACTGGAGGCTGGGTGCCGGGTTCTCTACACGGAGGACCTGCAGCATGGGCAGGTGATCGATGGGCTGCGGATTGAGAATCCGTTCGTAGCCGGCTTATAGCGCCAATCTTTTCTATCCAACCGCTGTGCGCCTGAAGTAGAATCTCGCCATTCCCCGTGCCTCCCGGATTCGCCGCCCACAGGTTTACCCATTGAGCTCAACGTAAGGAGTTGATCGCCAATATGACCAACCATGCGAAACCTCTTTCCTCAGACTGCATCTGCCGGCGCGCTGCCCTGTTTGCCGCGTCGGCTCTTTTCGTTGTCCTGGCTCTGCCGGGCCTTGGCATTGCACAGGCTCCCGCGCAAGATTCGGCCCCACCCGCCGGCGCCACCGCGCTCACGGTTTACCAGAACTATGACTTCACGCCCGGCAACACAATTTTGTTTGCCGACGACTTCAGCGAGACTCAGGACGGCGAGTTTCCCGACCGCTGGGAGCTGAAAAGCGGCCAGGCAGTGACCAACACGAACAACGGCAAGCCAGCCTTCTACCTGATCGGCGGCAACTATGCCAAGGTGGCGCCACGCATCAAGACACCGGATTATCTGACGGATCAGTACACCATCGAGTTTGACTGGCTGAGGGTGAACAGCGCCTACGGGATCATGGTCTTCTTTGAAACGGGGGGCCACGACGGGTACATGAGCTTTCAGGATCCGACCGTGGAGTTCAAGGGCGACGATGCGCACCATTTCAGCACCAACCTGCCGGACGCGCTGCACGGCAATGGCTTCCGCAACGTGTGGCATCATGTGGCGATTGCCGTGAAAGGATCGCAAGCCAAGTTCTATATCGATCAGTTCCGGGTGCTGGTGGTGCCGGATATGGGCATCGTTCCCAAGTCGATCCAGCTAGGCGGCATTGCCAGCCAGAACGCACCGCTGATTTTCACCAACTTCAGGCTTGCATACGGCGGCGGCATGAACATGATTGGGGAGAAGTTTACGGATGCCAAGATTGTTACGCACGGCATCAACTTCGATGTGGACAAGGCGACCATCCGCCCGGAAAGTATGGGGACCCTGAACCAGGTAAAGCGGATTTTGACGCAGAATCCTGACCTGAAGTTCGAAATTGACGGCCACACGGACAACACCGGCACAGCCGCTCATAATATTGTGCTTTCCGAGCAGCGTGCGAATGCCGTGAAGGCGCAGCTTGTCGCCATGGGAATCGACGGTTCGAGGCTTTCTGCCAAGGGCTTTGGCGATACCAAGCCGATCGCCCCCAACTCAACGGCGGAAGGCAAGGCCAATAACCGGCGAGTTGAGTTTGTTCGCATGAAATAGGCGCCGAATCAGCCGGAGACGGTCTCGGGCTTCTGAGAGGAGAGGTCTGTCGCCCCTGCCGTGGAGTTTCTTCTACGCGCTTACCAGTTCCTCTTGCTTCTTGCCGTAGTGGCTCTCTACGTATTTGTCCAGGATCTCTTTGAACTCGGCCACTATGGTGTCGCCGTGGAGGGTCTTGAGGAGCTTGCCGTCTACGTAGACGGGGGCCTTGGGCTCCTCAAACGTGCCGGGTAGGCTGATGCCCAGGTTGGCGTGTTTGCTCTCGCCGGGGCCGTTGACCACGCAGCCCATGACGGCGACTTTCAGTTCCTCGACGCCGGGGTAGGTTTTGCGCCACTGGGGCATGGAGGTGCGGAGGTAGGTCTGGATCTGCTCGGCCAGCTGCTGGAAGTAGGTGCTTGTGGTGCGGCCGCAGCCGGGGCAGCTTGTGACCTGGGGCATGAAGCTGCGGATCTGGAGCGACTGGAGAATCTGCTGGGCGGCCTGGACTTCCTCAGTGCGGTCGCCGTTGGGTTTGGGGGTGAGGGAGACGCGGATGGTGTCTCCGATGCCGGCGAGGAGCAGCGGGGCGAGGCCGGCGGTGGAGGCGATGAGGCCTTTGGCGCCCATGCCGGCTTCAGTAAGGCCGAGGTGCAGGGCGTAATGGCAGCGCCAGGCGAGGCTGGTGTAGACGTCGATGAGGTCGCGGACGCCGGAGACCTTGGCGGAGAGGATGATCTGGTCTTCGCGCAGGCCGTAGCGCTGGGCGGCTTTGGCCGAGTCGAGGGCGCTGACGACCATGGCCTCCATCATGACTTCGCGGGCGGGAAGGGGACTGGCGGACTTGGAGTTCTCGTCCATCATGCGGGTGAGGAGCGCCTGATCGAGCGAGCCCCAGTTGACGCCGATGCGGACGGGCTTCTGGTTTTCGACGGCACACTCGACCATGACCTGGAAGTTGTCGTTGTCCTTTTTGCCGATGGAGGCGTTGCCGGGATTGATGCGGTACTTGGCCAGGGCGCGGGCAGTGGCGGGGAATTTCTTGAGCAGGATGTGGCCGTTGTAGTGGAAGTCGCCGACGATGGGGACACGGATGCCGCGCTTGTCGAGACCCTCGACGATTGCCGGGACGGCGGCGGCGGCGTCCTCGTTGTTGACAGTGACGCGGAC
>Ga0265339_10003638_pt1 | contig 10756 bp, 3 predicted proteins | sample 4CB219metaG_FD_202085 | JGI IMG/M metagenome (GOLD analysis project Ga0265339, IMG submission 202085) | Rhizosphere microbial communities from Carex aquatilis grown in University of Washington, Seatle, WA, United States - 4-CB2-19 metaG | ecosystem: Host-associated > Plants > Roots > Rhizosphere...
TACAAGATCCGGCCGGAAGAGCGCGCACTGCCGTCGGAAGTCGAGATCCGCTCGCGCCGCGAAGGCGAGCGCGTGCTGACGCTGCGGGCGGCGCTGTCCGCCGACCCCGGCGGCGAATGGAAGGGGCTGGCGCGCCGGCTCATGAGCGCGGTCGATGGCGAGCGAGTCATCGCCGCGCTGCTCGCGCGCGGCTTCGCCGACGTCGAAGGTATGCCGGCCGCGCCCAAGCCGGCGCCGGTCGCGATCGCGGCGGCTCCTGCGCCGCGTGAGAGCAGCGTGCGTCCGCCGGAGCGGGATCGAGAGCGAGACCGCGATCGAGACCGGGACCGAGATCGCGGTGGGTTCGGCGCCTCGTCGCCGCGCGCCGGCGGCCGCTCGCGCGGCGGATTCGATCGCGGCCCGCGCCCCGAGCGGGGCGAACGCGGCGACCGGGCCGAGCGCCCCGCACGCTCGGAGCAGCGTCGCCCCGAACGGGCCGCGCGCCCCGAGGGCGCGACGCCGCAAGAGTCGTCGTCAGCGCCATCGGCGCCGCCCGAAAAAGAGTTCTGGGAGGTCTGGAGCGAGGAACGCTCGGCGGCGACGGCCGCTGCCGAAGTCGCCGGGACGGCCGGTGCCGAAGTCGCCGGTGATGTCGCCGGCGACATGACCCCCGTCCGCGAGCCTCGCGAGGCGGTCCGTTTCGGTGACGCGCCCGCGGAGCCGGAGACCGCCGCCAACGTCGCCCGCCTCTACCTGAACCTCGGACGCAAGGACGGCGCGAACGAGCCCCAGATTCGCGACCTCATCGCGACCCACATCGGTTCCATCACGCTCGAGGGCCTCGACATCATGAACACCCACACCTATCTCAACGTCCAGCCCGACGACGCCGAGCGTGTCTGCACCGCGCTCACCGGCAAGCAGGTGGCCGGCCGCGACATCGTCTGCGAGCGAGCGAAGCCGCGCCGGCGGTGAGAAGGTCGCCGCTCGCAAGGCCTGCCCTCTCCCCGGCCCTCTCCCGCGGCGGACCGCAGGAGAGGGTGACTCGCTGAAGAAGGTTGCCCTCGCAAGAGTGCGGCGACTGGGTCAGCCTGCGACGACGCCGCCGGTGCGGCTCGCGGCCAGCGTGCCGCAGCCAGCGCCGATCTCGTTGCCGCCCGAGTAACGCCGCACCACCGGAGCACCCATCGCACCGAGCGCGTCGCGGAAGGCCGCGAGCTCGTCGGGAGTGGGCGCGCGGTAGCGGCCGGTGGCGTCGCTGACGTCGATGATGTTGAGCTTGACCTTGAGCCCGTCGAGCAACTCGGCGAGCGCGCGCGCGTGCGCCGGCGTGGTGTTGACGCCGCCGATCGCCACGTAAGCAATCGTCAGCCGCTGGCGCGTGGACGCGGCGTACTCGCGCAGCGCCGCCATCAGCTCGGGCAGCGGCCAGCGGTTCTCGATCGGCATCAGCGAGCGGCGCTCCTCGGTCGTCGGCGCCCCCAGCGAGCAGATCAATCGGAACCGATGCCCCTCACGCGTGTAGCGTCGGATGGACGGCACGACGCCGGCCGTCGAGATCGAGATCGCCTTGGCCGAGATTGCCGGGCCCGCCGGGTCCGACAGGATGCGGGCCGCGCGGATCACATTCTCGTAGTTCAGGAACGGCTCGCCCATCCCCATGAACACCACGCCGCGTACGGGGTGGTCGGCTTCGGCAGCGACCAGCCGGTGCTGGGCCAAGATCTCCCAGGTCTGCAGGCTGCGGATGCCGCCGAGCCGGCCGGTCGCGCAGAAGTCGCAGGCGAGCGCGCAGCCGACCTGCGAGCTCACGCACAGCGTGTACTTCGCAGTCGGCAGCTCCTCCAGCTGCGCGGCGCCGCCGTTGCGCCGGCGCTCTTTCAGCGCGCGCGCCTCGTCGGGATCGGGCAGCGGGATGCGCACCGCCTCGATCTCCCGACCGTCGGTGAGGCGAAAGAGGTACTTCAAAAAACCATCGGCGGAGCGGCGCCGTTCGACGATCTCGACCTCGGGCCAGATCGCCGCCGCGCCGACGGCGGTCGCTGCCGCCTTCGACAAGCCGCGGACCGTCCGATCCGAGATCACCGGCGCCGCCGCCCCGGAATCGCCGGGCACCGCTGCACGGGTGCGGTGCACCGCTGCAAATATCCGCGCGGCCACGTCGCCGCCGACCCCCAGCGGGTGCAGCGCCGCCGCCATCTCGGCGCGGTCGAGGTTGCGTAGATTCAACACGGCGTGGCCCGAGTTCTACGCGAAAGCCGCGAAATAGCGGAGCGCATTTTCGCCCAGCAGCTTGCGCAGCGCCGCCTCGCGCCAGCCCCGCCGCCACAGGACCTCGGTGAGCCGCGGCAGGTCGGCGGCGTCGCGGATACCGCGCGGCAGCGGCAGGAACCCGTCGAAGTCCGACCCGAGCGCGACGCAATCCTCGCCGCCCGTGGCGACGACGTGCTCGATGTGGTCCGCGATGCGGTCGAGCGTGCAAAACATGCCGCCGAGATACGGCGCCACGAAGATCACGCCGACGATGCCGCCCTTTTCCGCTACGGCGCGGATCTGCTCGTCGTCGAGGTTGCGCGGGTGGGCGTGCACGCCGGCCGCGCCCGAGTGCGACGAGAAGACCGGCGTCGACGAGCAGGCGACCATGTCCCAGAACGTCTTGCGGCTCGCGTGCGCGACGTCGAGGAGGATGCCGCGCGCGTTGCAGACGGCGACCAGCGCGCGCCCGAGCTCGCTGAGCCCGCGGTCCTGGGCGTGGGCGGTGCGGCAGGATGTACCGGCCCCGCTGTCGCGCTCCCACAGCGGGCCCAGGAACCGCACGCCCGCCTCGGCGAGCCGGGCGACGCCGGCCTCGACGTCGTCGTCGACCGCGTAGCTGCCCTCGACGCCGAGGAAGAGCGCGATGCGCCCGGCATCGCGCGCGGCGCGCATCTCGGCGGCGCTGCGGGCGAGCGCAATCTGGTCGGCGTGGTCGGTCGCCAGTCGGCGCGCGCACTCGAGCTGGCGCCAGAAGCGGCGATCGCGGTTCACATGGAAGCCGGCGAACATCAGGCAGCCGAGGGCGTCGATGCCGCCCCGCCGGATGCGCGGCACGTCGAGATCCAGGCGGAGCGGGTTCCAGAACGTCGCCGGCGCATGCTCGCGCGTGAAGTCGTAGCCGGTGTGGGTCAGCTTGGTGAGCGCGTCGTTGTGCAGGTCGACCACGAACGCGTCGCGATGGAGCTCGGCAACTTCGGCGCTCACCTCGACCGGATGCCCGCGCATGCTCGCTAGCGGCCGCCCGCCCTAGGCGGGCCCGGTCCCTTCCAGGTCGCGGCAGATCTCGTCGTAGCCGTCGGAGAGCGCGAAGTCGAGCAGCGCCATCGCCTCGGGGCTGGCCGCGATGTTGGCCAGCGTCAGCGGGCGGCCCCCGACCGCGAGCACCACCGACAGCGCCGATGGCAAGTGCGCCGAGGCCAGCAGGCCGACCTGATCGGCGCCGTCGCGCACCGCCTCGTGCAGCGCGCCGAGATCCAGCGCGCCCGCGCTCTCCATCGCGAACGGCATGACCTCCTGCCGCGCACGGCGCGACAGCACCCGCGCGATCGTCGCCGAGCCGGCATTCATCATGTCGGCCGGCACGTCGGGGTGGCGGTAGTCGCTGACGAACTGGCGCACGATGCCGCCGATCAACGCGCCGGTCTGCGACGGCGTGTCGCGCAGCACGAGGTCGAGGTGGGTCGCGGCGAGCCGCAGCCCGCGCGCGGCGGCAAACCGGATCGCGTGCGGCCCCAGCGTCAGGATCGACGCGCCCAGGATCAGCGTGGGTGGCTCGCCCGGCTCGACCGCCAGCCAGGACGGCTCGCTGGCCGCGCGCGCCGGCTTCACGTAGACATCGACGTCCTTGAGCCCCATTTCGGCGGCGATCGCGTCGACGATCTCGCGCGGCCCCTGCCCGCGCGCCACCTTGTCGCCGCGCGACAGATCGTAACGCTTGAGGTCGCCCACTGCCTTGGCGAGCGGCTCGCCGAGGATGCGGAAGATGTTCCGCACGCCCGACGGGAGCCCGGCGGGAAAGAGGCGCTCGTCGACGTCGGGGCGCGACAGCGCCACCAGCCGCCGCCCGCGCGTCGGTGGAGCCGCCCACCCAGCGGCGGCCGCCCGATCGGCGGCGTCGGACGACAGCACGCCCAGAAGCTGCGCGCCCGCGCCGGCGGCCGACGCGCGGCCCCGCCACTGCATGACGTGCACGAGCGCGCGCAGCACCTCGACGTCGAGCTTGCCGGCGTGCAGATCCGCGCGCAGCAGCAGCAGTGCGTGGTCGAGCAGCGCGCGCCGCCCCGGCAGATCGCGCGTGCGGTCGTAGTGGCGCACCATCTCACCGACGGCCAGTAAATTTCGGGGCGCATCGTCGGCGGCGCGCCGGAAGCGCGCGCCGGCCTGCCGCAGATCTCCCGCCTGCTCCCAGAGCTGCCCGAGGCGAATCAGATACGGCACGCGCTTGTCGACCTCGGGCGTGAGCTCGACCAGTCGCTCGGTGACCGCGATGGCGTTCTTGGTCTCCCCGATTTCGATCAAGAGGTCCGAGAGCGCGACCAGCGCCTCGCGGTTGTCCCCTTCGAGCTGCAAGACCCGCTTGTACGCGTCGGCCGCCCGCTTCGCGTCGTGCTCGTGGCGGGTATAGATGCGCCCGATGCGCAGGAAGATCTCGCGCAGCCGCTCGGGCGAGCGCTCGGCCAGCGCACGCTTGAGGTAGAGGTCGGCCGCCTCGCCGTAGGCGCCGCTCTCGTAGTGCAGATCGGCGAGCCGGGCCAGCGCCTTGCCATGCTGCGGTTCCTTGGCGAGGATCGCGCGCAGCTCGGCCTTCGCGCCATCGCTGTCGGCGAGCGGCCCGGCGAGCAGCTCCGCACGTGACAGGCGCAGCGCCGCGACCTCGAATGGGTTGGTGGCCACCGCGATCCGGGCGGCCAGCAGCTCGCCGAGCGCCGACTGCTCGCCCGCGGCGCTCAGTGCCGCACGCAGCTGCTCGAACGCGCCTACGTGCGCAGGGTCGACCGCGAGGATCCGCCGCAACGGCGCGGTGACCGCCGGATCGGCCGGTCGAGCGGGAGCACCCGGCGGTCGTGCGCCCGGCACGCCCGAAGGCTCCGGCGTCACGATGGGCGCCGAGCTCGCCGCCAAGATGGTTGCCGAGACCAGGGCGGAGATCGGTACCGCGTCAGTCGAAGGAGCCGCTCCGCTCGCAGCCGGCCGCGCGCCTCGCCCCAGCTCGGCGGCGAGCAGCAGCACGCGGATGCGTTCGTCGCGCCCCTGCAGCACCTCGGCCTCGCGCGAGCAAACCTCAGCGGCGTCGGCCAGCGCGCCACGCTTGATCAAAGCCCGGCGCAGCGCGCGCAGCGCCGGCGCGCTCATCGGATCGCGCTCCAGCGCCAGGCGCAGCCGCGCTTCGGCGCGCGCCCCATCGCCGGCCACCGCGTCGCGTTCGGCGGCGCGCACCAGCAGCGCGGCGCTCGAGCGCGGATCGCCGGCCGGCCGCGATGCCGCGATACCCGTCAGCGGAGCTCCTGCGGGCTCCGCATCGTCGCCCAGCATTAGGCGCTCCGCGATCTCCGCGAGCGCATCGCCCGCGCCCAGGCCCAGGCCCGCATCCGTTGCCGCGGGCTCTGCTTCCGCTGCGCGCCAGGCGCACAGCAAGCCGGGGCGATCCTCGGCGCGCGGCGCCTCGCGCCCCGCTGCCGCGACCGCCAGCAACCGCACGCTGTCGGCCGCCGCGCCGGTCTCGAGCGACGCCTCGCGCAGCAGCGCCGCCAGGTAGAGGCTGGGGGCCGTGGCCACGTCTTGATGGGGCGGATCACGCTCGAGCCGTTTCACAACCTCGTCCGTCTGCCCGGCCTGCACCGCGGCCAGGAAAGCCCGCACGCGTGCGCGCGGCTCGTCGAGCGCCGCGTCGTCGCGCCCCGGCTCCGGCGCGCGACCGGCGATGCGGACCAACCCGCGCGCGCTCTCCGCCGCGAGCGGGCCCGCCGCGAGATCGCGAAAGAGCCGTGCCGCGGTCGCGTCGTCGCCGGTCGTCTCGTGCGCCTCGGCGGCGCGCAGTCCCGCGCCGGCATCGCTGGCGTCGAACCCCAGCTGCACCAGCGCACGCGCCCGCTCGAGCGGATCCGGCAAAACGCGGACGAGACGCTCGACCAGCTCCCGTCCGGGAGCCCACGTCGGCTCGGCTTCATGGAGAGCGCGCGCCGCTTCCAGCGCCAGGGTGGCCCGCCCCGCGCGCCCGAGCCAGTGGATCGCCTGCAGGCGCCAGAGTTTTTCACCCGGGCCATGGGCCGCCGCGGCGCCGGTATAGATCGTTGCCAGCCGCGTGGGATCCGACCCCGCGTTCAACGTGACCAGCGCCAGCGCCGCCGGATCGGCGGGCGCCGTGGCGAGCGTAACCTCGGGCCCATCGGAGAGGGTCGTCTCGGACGCCGGAGCGCTCTTGGGCCGGCCCCGCCCCGCGACTGGCGCCGGCCACGACGCTGGCTCGTCGGAGCGCAGCGCATCGGCCAGCTTCTGCAGTGCCGGTCCGAGATCGCTCGCGCCCCAGGCGGAGGCGCCCCGCGCGAGCGCGTCGGCCGCCTCACGCTTGCGCCCCGCCGCTTTCTCACGCGCCGAGAGCGTCCAGAACGCGGTCGACATCGGCGCTGCCGCCACCAACTCGTCGAGCGCCCGGCGCACCGCCTCATCGCCGGCGCCTGCGACCGTACCCTGCGCGAGCGTGTCGACCACCAGCGACTGCGCGTAGGCCGCACGCGCGGGATCGAAGCGTGCCCACAGGCGCAAAGTCTCGAGTCGCAGCGCGGGATCACCGGTGCGACCGGCGATCTCCTGCGCGATGATCGCGAGCGGAACCGTGCCGGGCGCCGCCTCCAGACCCGCCGCCGCGATCTCCAGCGCGCGCCGCGCGCCTTCGCCGCCCGCGTCGGCTTCGGCCAGCGCCAGCTCGGCGGCCATGACGTCCAGGCACGCGCGCGCGGTGCGCGCGGTCCAGATCTCGCGCGCCTCGTTGATGAGGCGCCGCACGCGGGCCACGCGCTCGCCGTTGCCGCCGTCGCTGCGCACCGCCCACCGTTCGAGATCGAGCCGATCGCGCAGCGCCGCCGGCGACGTACCGCCGTTCGCGGGATCGCTGAGCAGTCGGTCGGCGCGCTCGACCGCGCCGGCGCGGCGGGCCACCACCGCCGCCCAGCGCGCGCAGCTGACCTTGAAGTCGCCCGGTGGCAGCGTCGCGAGCAACTCGTCGAGCATTGGCGCAACCGCGTCGGCGCCGGCGCGCGCCGCGTCGCGGAGCTGGCCGACGGCCACCAGCAGCCGTTCGCGTGGCGAGGACGCGAAGCGCGCCGCGAGCACGCGCTGCCGCGCCGCCGACGGGCCGTCGCCGCCGATCTCCGCGAGCCGCGCCGCCAGCCCGGCCAGCGCCGCGCCCGCGCGCCCCTCCAGCGCCAGCGCCGCCGTCTCGAGCACGCCCGATGCCGCACGGGGATCGCCCGCGCGCAGCGCAATCTCGGCCTCCGCGAGCGCGCGCGACAGACCGTCGCCCAGCGCGGCGCGCGCGTCCTCGTCGAGCGCCCCGGACATCGCCAGCGTCCACTCCGCCTGGAGTGCTCGGTAGCCGGCGCGCTCGTCACCGTCGACCGCGGCGGCCAGCAGACCGACCGTCTCGAGCGCGACCGCCGGGTCCCCCTGGCGTTCCGCGAGCCGCAGGCGCGCGCGCAACGCCGGCGCCGATCCCGGCTGCAGAGTGAGCGCGTCGTCGCACAGCGCGACGGCCGCGTCGGTGTCGCCGAGAGCGTCGGTGAGCCGCGCCGCCGCCAGCGTGAGCGCCGCCTGCTGCGTCGCCGTGTCGGCGACCTCCATCTCGGCAGCCAGCAGCGACAACAGCCCCCGCCGTTCGTCGTCGCTCGGCGAGGCGGGCACCGTACGACGCGGAAGCCGGATCATGAGCTCGAGCTTCTCGCGCCAGGGCTCGGCGGACATCTCGATCAGTGGATCGGCGAACAGCGGCGCCGGCGTCTCGGCCGGTGGCTCGCGCTGGAACAGCGTCTCCTCGGGCGTGCTCGACGAGCTGATCGCGGCGTAGACCTCGGAGTGCGGCGTCTGGCGCGACGAGAACTCCTCGGCCGCCGCCTCGAAGACGGCCGCGTCGTCGAGCGGTGGCGGCCCCGACGTCACCGTCGTCGGCGTGTCGGCGAACGGGTTTTCTTCCTCGGGCAGCGCGCCGAGCGGCTCCGGCTGCGGCAGCGGCGCCGGCGGATCACCGGGCGCGACCGGCGCCTCCTCGATCGGCAGGTGCGCGTCCCAGTCGGCGAGCTCGGTCTCCCACTCGTTCTCGTTCTCGCCGGTGAACGGCAGCACCGGCGCCTTCGGTTTTTCCCGCTCGGCCATCGTCAGGTCCCGCCCTGCCCGGCCTCGCGGCGCGCGGCCAGATAGGCCTCGCCGAGCGCGAACCGCACGACCGCCGTAGCGGCAGCGCTGCGCCGGAGCTCGGCCGGCGACGGCGGCACGGTGAACCGGCCGGCGGCGATCGCCGCCGCGCGCACGTCGCCGGCGAGCACCAGCCCGAGCCGATCGGCGCCGCGCAGCAGCGCGCCCTGCCAGGCGGCCGCGTCGATGGTCTCGAACCCGAACCGCGAAGCTTGCAGCGCCAGGGTCTTGCGTTCCTTGCGCGCCAGCGCGCGTGACAACGCCTTGACCTGGGCGTCGGGCGCGCGGGCGACACCGGGCACGTTGGCGGGCGCACCAGCGATCACCGCCGCGGCATCGAAGATCCCCTGCAACGCACCGGCGGTCAGGCGCGCCGCCGTGGTGGCGCGGAAACGCAGCAGGCCGAGCGCGCGCCCCACCGCGAACGGTGACGTGCCCCCGTCCATCCCGGTGGGCGCGCCCAGCACCAGCGCCGGCGCCGGTAGCTCGAGCGCCAGCGCGTCGTCGGCGCCGACCGCGGTGCTACCCGGCGGCGCCCGGTGCAGGATCATCCCCTGCACACCCAGCGCCGCCCCGGCCTGAACCAGCCACCCGAGCGCGGGATCGCTCTCGGGCGCCACGCGGTTTCCGCGCACGGCTCCCAGCGCGGCGACGTCGGGCTGATTGAGCTCGATGATCGCGTCGGCGAGCAGCAGCCAAACCTCGGTCATGAACCCGAGCGCGGGCGGATCGATGAGCGCCGACCAGAAGTTGCCGGGCAGCGACATGGCTACCGGGCGCAGCGCCGGCGGCACTTCGGCCAGATCGTCCGGCGGTGCGCCAACCAGCGCCAGCGCCTGCGCCACCGCCTGGCTGGCCTCGCGACCGCGCCGATCGCGCCATGCGGTGTCGAGCAGTTGTTTGAGCCCGCGCAAGCGCGCGACGTCGAACGGATCGCGATCGAGCGCCCCGCGTGCTTCGGCGATCGCGTGCTCCATGACCGCGGCGCGCCCGGCTTCGTCGCCCGCACTCTCGTGCAGGAGCGCGAGCTCGCGGATGCCGTGGCCCAGCGGGTCGAGCTCGGCCGCGCGCCGAAACGCCAGCGCGGCCTCGGGCAGGTCGTAGGCCTGGTCGCGCAGCAGCGCCCCGAGGCGCAGGTGCAGCCCTGCCTTGGCGGTCGAATCGTCGAGGACCGCCTCCCACGAGCGCAGCGACGCGACGGCGTTTCGCCAGTCACCCGCGCGCAGGTAGAGGTCGGTCAGCCGCTGCCAGGGCACGGTATCGCGCGGGTGCGCCGCGACCGCGCTGCGCAGCGCCTCGATGGCGCGCGTCCGATCGCCCGCCTGCTCGTGCGCGCGCCCGAGCTCGAGGCGCGCCGCCGCCGCGCCCGCTTCGTCGCGGGTGACGTCGAGGTAGCGGGTCAGAAAGTGCGCGGCATCGGCGGCGTGGTTCATCGCGATCGCAAGCGAAGCGATCTCCCGCAGCGCGCGCTCGTGCCGCGGGTCGACCTTCAAGATCCGCTTCCAATCCAGGGCGGCGTTCTCGCGATCCTCGAGCCGCTCGAGGCGATTGGCGGCACGCTCGGCGTAGAGGGCAATCATCTCTTCGGTGCTCGCCGCTTCTTCGCGCCGCTGCAAGCGGTGGCCGAGCACGCGATCCAGCGTCTTGGCGTTGCCGGGGACGTGCGGGGCCGCGCGCAGCAACGCTACCACGCGAGCGAACGCGTCCTCGTCGTCGGGCGCGTGCTCCAGCACCTTGAGGTAGACAGCGATGGCCTGCTCCTTGTGGTTCGCCCGCTCGTAGAGCGGCCCCGCCTCGCCGAAGAACTGCGCGGCGTGCGCCGGGGTCTTCACCAGCGCGCCCAGGCGCGTCAGAGCTCGAGCCTCGCCCAGCGTATCGCCGCCGGCGCGCGCGAGCCGGCGAACCCCCAGCATCGCTTCGAGCGACTCTGGATCGCGCGCGAGGATCCGCGCGTAGACGTCGAGAGCCTCACCCAGGTTGCCGGCCGCCTCGTGCTCCACCGCGCGCTCGATGTCGAGATCGATGGCGAGACCGACGGACCCGGCCGGCAAGTGCGCGGCGCGATCGGCGCGCGTGTCGGGCAGCAGGTTCGCCTCCGTGCCCGCCGGCGCCATGCGCACGTCGCTGATGCTCTGGGCGACGGCGGCGTTTCCGGCTGCAGCGGCCCAGGCGCGGCGGTGAATCGCCTCGGCGGTCTCGCGCCCGGCCAGCCGCGAGCGCGCGACAGCTCGCGCGAGCAGGCGCCCCGCCTCGGGCGCGATCGCCCCGGGGCCGAGCGAAGCAGGAGCGCAGGCGAGGCGCGACAGATCGATGAGCGCGCTCGCGACCTGCCGCTGAT
>Ga0265339_10003641_pt1 | contig 10753 bp, 12 predicted proteins | sample 4CB219metaG_FD_202085 | JGI IMG/M metagenome (GOLD analysis project Ga0265339, IMG submission 202085) | Rhizosphere microbial communities from Carex aquatilis grown in University of Washington, Seatle, WA, United States - 4-CB2-19 metaG | ecosystem: Host-associated > Plants > Roots >...
GCTCGCCGCCCCGGACGCTGCTCAGCAAGCCGCTGCGTCGACCATGACGACCCGGAAGGCCGCGCGCCGTGGCGCGCGCGATCGGCGCGTAACCTCCTGACCGCATCGCGCGTATTCCCCGGTGGAGGTCGATGATCATGTCCACGCTGACCCGAGCCCTCGTCCTGGCGACTCTCGGCATCTTCGCGGCCGCGCCCGTGTTTGCGGCGGAGCGCGCCGCGCCCGCGCCTCACGCGACCGAAACGGCGACCCTGGCCGCGGGTTGCTTCTGGGGCACCGAGGAGCTCTTCCGCAAGGTGCCGGGCGTCCTCGAGACGCGCGTGGGGTACACGGGCGGTCGGGTCAAGAACCCGACCTACGATGACACGAGCACGGGCACGACGGGGCACGCGGAGAGCGTCGAGATCAAGTTCGACCCCGCCAAGGTGGACTATGCGCAGCTGCTCACCCTCTTCTTCAAGATGCACGACCCGACGACGCTCGACCGGCAGGGGAACGACGTCGGCTCGCAGTACCGATCGGCGATCTTCTTCCACGGGGACAAGCAGCGCGAGACGGCGCAGGCGCTCATGGCCAAGATCGACAGGTCGGGCGCGTGGGGGGCGAAGCTCACGACCGAGCTCGCGCCGGCCGGCGTCTTCTACCCCGCCGAGGCGTATCACCAGCACTACCTGGTCAAGCACCCCGGCGGGTACGACAACCACTACCTGCGCAACCTCTCGTTCGGACCTTGATTCGCGCGTCGCGCGTCCAGCGAGCGGCTATCCTCGTGCCATGTCCGCTGACTCTTCTCTCATCAGCGTCACGGCCAAGCTCGCCGCCTACTATCGCCAGTTCTCGGACATCCCGTTCGCGCGCGAGGTGGCGAAGCGAATCGGGGCCGACGCCGCCTTCGATGAGATCCTGAGGGAGCACGGGTTGGAGCGCGAGAAGCTCACCTTCTACGCTCCGATGTTCGAGGCCCGGTACAAGAGCCTCACGCAGCTGATCCTCCAGTCCGGCGCGTCTCAGGTCCTCGAGCTCGCGAGCGGGTACTCGCTCCGCGGGCTCGACCTCACCCGCGACGGGTCGGTCCGGTACGTCGAAACGGATCTGCCTGGCGTCGTCGCGGCGAAGCTCGGCCTCCTCGAGGACGTTCGGCAGCACCACGCCATCCGAAGGGCCGCGCAGCACGTCGTGATCGCCGCGGATGCGCTGGATCTGGCCCAGGTCCGTTCCAGCGCGGCCACCCTCGACCGCAGTCGGCCCCTCACCGTTCTGTGCGAAGGGCTGATCATGTATCTATCGAAGGAGCAGACCGAGCAGCTCGCGACGAACATTCGGCGGCTGCTCGAGGAGTTCGCGGGCGGCTGCTGGATCACGCCCGACTTCACGTTCAGAGCGGAGGCGAAGGACCTGCCGCCCGAGCGGGTGCGCCTGCGCGAGGCCATCACCGGGGTCACACAACGTCAGGTCGACGCTTCGGCGTTCGAGGACAGTCACGACCTCGAGGCGTTCCTCGACCGTCTCGGCTTCGACGTCCGGGTCCGGAGTCAGGTCGACGAGACGCCCTCGTTCTCGTCAATCGAGGCCCTCGGCCTCTCGCCCGCGTCGATCGAGCGCCTGCGAGGCGTCCTGCGCGTCTGGGTCATGACGACCGCCCCGCGCGCGTGAGCGAACGTCACTTCTCGACGAAGGCCCTCAGGACCTTGGCGCGCGCCGAGCGGCGCAGCCTGTGCAGCGCCTTGGCCTCGATCTGTCGGATGCGCTCGCGCGTCACCGAGAAGTCGCCGCCGACCTCCTCGAGCGTGTGCTCGGTCTTCTCTCCGATGCCGAAGCGCATGCGCAGGACCTTCTCCTCCCGCGGCGTCAGCGTCGCCAGAACCTTCCGGGTCTGCTCGGCCAGATCCGACGAGATGATCGCGTCGTCCGCCGAGACCACGTTCTTGTCCTCGATGAAGTCGCCGAGGTGCGCGTCGTCCTCGTGACTCGTTGGCGCTTCGAGGGAGAGGGGTTGGCGAACGAGCTCGAGGAGCTGGCGAACCTTGATGGCCGGGAGCGCCATCTGCTCGGCGATCTCCTCGGGCGTGGGATCGCGCCCCAGCTTCTGAACGAGGGAGCGCGTGGTCCGCGTGAGCTTGTTCATCGTCTCGATCATGTGGACCGGGATGCGGATCGTGCGCGACTGATCCGAGATGCCGCGCGTGATGCCCTGCCGGATCCACCAGGTCGCGTAGGTCGAGAACTTGTAGCCGCGCCTGTAGTCGAACTTGTCGACGGCTCTCATGAGACCGATGTTGCCCTCTTGAATGAGGTCGGAGAAGAGGAGGCCGCGGTTCAGGTACTTCTTGACGATGGAGACGACGAGCCGAAGGTTCGCCTCGATGAGGGCGGTCTTGCTCGTCTCGACCACGCGCTCACCCTCCTGGATCTGCTGCACGGTCGCGCGGAGGCCCCCGGTGGCCTGTTGCGCCTCCCGCTCGACGGCTTTGATCTTCTTCCGAGCGCCCGTGATGACCACGGACATCTCCTCCATCTCGTCGAGGCGAAGGCCGAGCTTCCGGGCGACCGCTCTCTGGCGCAGCGGAGACGTGCGAATCGTCTGGAGGGTCCGCTTGAGCTCCGACGCGGACAGCGCGCTTCGCGTCTCGCAGGCGACGATCTCGCCGTGAGCTCGTTCGAGCCGGCCCAGGAGCTCCTTGAGCTTGAGGACGATGCGGTTGATCTGCTTCTGGTGGAGCCGCAGTTGCACGAGGGCATCCACGATGTCGGCGGGAATCTTCTGCGGCGGTGTCGCGCGCTTCTCTTGCGCCCGACGGAGCCGACGGACCTTGTCGATGACCTTGCAGATCCGGTCGACGTGCCATTGCTCGTCGAAGTCGGGGTCGTCGGTGTCCACGTTCGTGACCACGTCCTTGACGCGCAGCTTCGCCCCCCGCAGCTCGTCGCCCACGGACAAGAGCTCGGCCACCGCGACTGACGAGCCGAGCGCGACGCGAAGAACGCGTCTCTGCCCGTCCTCGATGCGCTTCGCGATCTCGATCTCGCCCTCACGCGTGAGGAGCGCGAACGGCGTTATCGAGCGCAGATACGCCGTCACCGGATCGGCGCTCGCGGAGCTGCGAGCGTCCTCCTCGGCCTCTGCCTGGGCGCTCGCTTCCTCGTCGGCGCCGCCTTCGGCGTCGGCTTCGCCGGCGTCGGGCTTCGCCTGGTCCGCGGCCTGGGCGGTCATGGACGCGAGTGTCCGCGCTTCAAAGAGCGATTACCATCGACCACGCCCACCGCCGCCACCGGTCCGGCCGCCGCCACCGCCACCGCGCTCCTGGGCTTCGCTCACCGTGATGGCGCGACCGTCGAGCTCGCGCCCGTTGAGCTGCTGGATGCCCTGCTGAGCCTCCTGGTCCGAGCTCATTTCCACGAACGCAAAGCCGCGCGGCCGCCCGGTCTCGCGATCCATCACGATCTTCGCTTCGGTGACGGTCCCGATCGGAGCGAAGGTGTCGCGAAGAGTCATTTCAGTCGTGTTGTACGACAGGTTTCCAATATAGAGCCGTCTCCCCATCTCTATTTCTCCGTGTCGGGCGCCTCGGCCGCCTTGACGGCCTCACCCGCGGGGCTCACGACCTCTTCGACGAGCGTGGGGGCCACTTCTACGACGGGAGCGACGGGTGTTCGCCGGGGCCCATAATAGTTGAGGTCCGGAATTCCCTGCTTCGTGAGCCGCACGGTCGATTTCATCACCCGCAGCTATATGGGACGAATGCGCGATCACCTAGGGATTTAATTTCTCTGGGCAAAGAGCGACCGGCAAGCGCACCCGGGCGTGCGTCGATGCGTGCGACCGTGTAAGGTGCGGCGCTTGATATCCTGGCGGACTCTCGATCGCACCCGCATGACCGATGGCAGCGAGCTCACGCTCTCGCGGCGCGGGGAAGAGCACTCGATCCGCATCGACGGCGACACGCTCATGACGAGCAACAGCCACGGATCGGAGGAGAAGCTGGCCGAGCGCGGCTGCGCGGGGCTCGACACCCTCCCGCGCGCCCGCGTGCTCGTTGGAGGGCTAGGCCTGGGCTTCACCGCGCGCGCGGCGCTCTCGGCTCTCCGCGCCGACGCCGTGGTCGAGGTGGTCGAGCTCGTGGGCGCGGTCGTGCGATGGAACCGCGAGCTCATCGGACACCTCGCGGACGAGCCGCTCCTCGATCCGCGCGTGCGCCTCACCGAAGGAGACGTCGCTGAGGCCATCGCGACGGCGCGCGAGCAATATGACGCGATCCTCCTGGACGTCGACAACGGCCCGGAAGCGTTCACCTGGCGGGGGAACAAGCACCTCTATTCGCTCGAAGGGCTGCGGCGCGCGCGGCACGCCTTGAGGCCGAACGGCGTGCTGGCCATCTGGTCGACGTTCTCGTCGCGCGCCTTCACGGCGCGCCTGCGCGCGGCTGACCTCGAGACGCGCCTCATGCGCGTGCGCGCCAACCGCCACTCGAACCGCCGGCACTCGCTCTGGCTGGGCCGGCGCTCGAAGGCCTGATCAGAGAAGCTTCTTCTGCCGCCGGAAGAGGGTGACGCAGGTGCCGCAGATCGCCAGGCCCGAGGCGTCGGCTTCATCCATGGTGCGGTAGGCGGGCTCGCGGCTCGCGCCACAGAGCGCCGCGGGTCCCGAGGCAACCTTCCGAGGCGCCGCCGTCGAGCTGCGAGCGCGTTGCGCCTTCGGTTCTCGGAGATGAGCAAGCGACATGGGTATTTTCAGCGCAGTGAAGCGAGCGGTGACGGTGTCTCGTTGAGTTGTGCGCGTGAAAGAGTCCAAATGCAAGGAATGTCGGCGCCGGTGATTTCCGAGGTAGTCCTTGCTTCCTCGATCACGCCCGCGTAGGAATGATCATTGTCAGGTGATTGTAAATGAGCCGCGCGTTCTCCGGTGGCAAGCGCAACCGAGAGGCGAACCGCGATCTCAAGAAGAGGCAGAAGGCGGAGCGCCTTCACCGAAACCGTGAGCTCCGCGCGAGCGGGGTCGATCCCGACCTCGTGGATGGGTCGGTCGATCCTGCCGCCTCGGCGCCTCCGGAGGAGGTCAAGCTGGAGGACGTGGTGATCTCCGTCGCCCCTCAATCGAGGCGAGAAGACTTCGGCCCGACGAAGCTGTTCGTAGGCGGCCTCGGATCGACGACGACCGTGGCGGACCTTCGCGCGTTCTTCGCGCGGTTCGGCGAGCTGAGCGACGTGATCGTCGTCCTCGAGCGGGCAACGGGCCAGTCGCGGGGCTTCGGGTTCGTCAGCTACCGAAGCTCGCTGGAGGCGAACCAGGCCATCGCGGGCGCGGATGGCGTCGAGCTCGACGGTCATCCTCTTCGAGTCAATCGCGCCGAGACCCGCCCCAGCCGCCGCTGACGCGTCGTTCGCGCCGACTCCGTTTCAGCCGCGCGTCGCGAGACGCTCGCCGCAGTCCACGCAGAAGGCGGAGCCGTCCTTGCGGCGCGCGTCGTGCCGGACGCGCGGGCAGCCGATGGGCCGGATCGCAGCGTTCACGATCTCACCGCAGCCCGGGCAATGCCGCACGGGCGCGTCCCGACGCCGGTGGTTGAGGTTGGGACAGGTGATCGGTTGTGAAATCAAGGTCGCAACTCAAGGGGCAGAGAGAATGCCTTGAACCCGGATCGTCGACCCATTGTCGTATCCGGACGCCCAAGCGAACTGGTAGGAGCTCTGGTCCGGATCAGCGCACCGGATGACCAGGGCGGTCCGATCGAGCGACACGAGGAAGCGCGCCAGCGCATCGTCTTTCGTCACGACGTCGAGGATCGTCAGCCGACCGACGGCCTTCGCGCGCTTCGTCACGTGGGTCGCCCATCCCCGATCCTGCTGCTTCTCGTCGAAGAATCGGGCGCTGCTCGCACCATCGGACGCGCTCTCGGCAGGTCCAGTCAACATCTCTCTCCTAGGTTCGTCGACGGAGCTGCGTCGTCAGAAGCCTCGATCGTGCCGATCGCCGCCCCCGCATGTCGCGGAGACGAGGGAGAGACAGGAAGACTCGATCTTCTTCTATCACGTTTGGCGGGGCGCGGCGGCTCCTGACGAGGTCGTGACGAAAGGATGACCCCGCGCTGATGGCCGTGGCGACAAGAATTCAGCATGTCGGCAATCAATGCGGCTCCCCTCGTCCTTCCACCAGGGTCCCCCGCCGCGGAAGCGAAATCGAGTGGGTGGCGCTCCTACGTTCGCCTCACCACCGTTCTGTTCGGTCTCGTGCACCTCGCGGCTCTCGCCGGGGCCGTCTTCTTCTGGTCGTGGGGCGGCGTCGTGCTCGCGCTGGCGAGCTACTTCGTGCGCATGGTGATCGTGACGGCCGGATACCACCGGTACTTCTCGCATCGATCCTTCAAGACCTCCCGCGCGTTCCAGCTCGTGCTCGCCGTGCTCGCCCAGAGCGCCGGCCAGAAGGGCGTCGTCTGGTGGGCGAGCCACCACCGCTGGCACCACAAGCACTCGGACACGCCCCGCGACGTGCACTCGCCGATGCAGCGCGGGTTCTGGTACTCGCACGTCGGCTGGGTGCTGCGGAGCGAGTGGAACGACACCGACGAGGCGCTCGTCAAGGACCTCTCCCGTTACCCCGAGCTGCGGCTTCTCAATCGGACCGGTCTCGAGATCGTGCCGATGGCCGCCCTCGGCCTCGCCTTCCTCCTCATCGGCGGACTGCACGGCTTCGTCTGGGGCTTCCTGATCTCGTCGATCCTCCTGTGGCACGGCTCGTTTTCGATCAACTCGCTGGCGCACGTCTTCGGGCGCCGCCGGTACGCGACCACCGACGACTCACGCAACAGCTGGCTCCTGGCCATCGCCACCACGGGCGAGGGCTGGCACAACAACCACCACCACTACCCGAGCTCGGTGCGCCAGGGGTTCCGCTGGTGGGAGATCGACGTGACCTACTACGTGCTGTGGCTGCTCGCGCGCGTCGGGCTCGTCTGGGACCTGCGGCGGCCGCCGCGCGAGATCGTCGACGCCACGCAGCCTGTCGACTCCGTCCCCGTGTCTGGCAAACTACAGACAGAGTGAACCACTCGCCCACGACCGTCTTCCTGCACCGGGCGCGCCTCATCTTCATGCTGGCGTCGCTGGTGCCGACGGTCCTCATGACCGCGATCGGGATCATCTTGATCGCCTCGGGCCACCCGCGGTCGCTCACGGTCGTCACGGGGATCCTCGTCCTCGCCTTCTGCGGGACGGCGCTCACGGGCTACCTCTTCGGCTCGTACTTCGTCACGCGGGGCGCCAACCTCGCGAAGGTCCAGAACGAGTTCCTGTCCTCGGTGTCGCACGAGCTTCGCACGCCGATGACGTCGATCCTCATGTTCATCGAGACGCTGCGCGACGATCGCGTGACCTCGCCGCAGGAGCGGCAGCGCTGCCTCGCGATCGTGCATCAAGAGCTGACGCGCCTCGACGGCCTCGTCGGCAACCTCATCCAGCTGTCCAAGATCGAGTCGCGCCGGACCGTCCTCGAGCGCAGCCCCGTTCGCGTCGTGGACGTCGTCGACGACGCGCTCGCGGCGTTCGAGGCCATCAAGCTCGGGAGCGACGCGCGGGTTCGGACCACGCTCACGCCGAACCTGACCGTCTACGGCAACCGGGCCGCCCTCGCGCAGGCGCTGGGGAACCTGCTCAGCAACGCCCTGAAGTTCTCGCCCAGCTCGGAGAAACAGATCGACGTTCGGGCCGAGGCGGGTCCGGGCACCGTCTCGATCTCGGTCAGCGACAACGGCCTCGGCGTTCAGCGCGTCGAGCGCGACGCGATCTTCGAGACCTTCGAGCGGGGCTCGGCGGCGGCTCAGGGAGGGAGCTCCGGCTCCGGGCTCGGCCTCGCCATCGTGCGCGCCGTCGTCGAAGCTCACCGCGGCAAGGTGGAGGTTCACTCCGAGCCCGGCCACGGCGCCACGTTCCGCATCGTGCTCCCCCGCCACGGAGCCGCCGCGTGACCGAGGGCGCGGCGGGCGCGCTCGTCACGATCGTCGAGGACGACACGGCGATCGCCGAGGGGCTCGCCCTCAACCTCAAGCTCCTCGGCTACCGCTCGGAGGTGATTGGCGACGGCGAGACCGCGCTCGAGCGCATCGATGACGGCCGACCGGATCTCGTCCTGCTCGACATCACCCTCCCGAAGCGGAGCGGCCTCTGGGTGCTTGAGCAGCTGCGGCAGCGTCAGAACCAGGTCCCGATCATCGTGCTCTCGGCCCGGCAAGACGAGTCCGACAAGGTCGCGGCGCTCAGCCTCGGCGCCGACGACTACATCACCAAGCCGTTCGCGCTCGCCGAGCTCACCGCGCGCGTCGCCGCCGTGCTCCGGCGTGCGCGCCTCGTCCGGCCGGCGGCGGGTGATGCCGAGGCGGCCGCGGGCTCGGAAAACCTGCTGCGCTTCGGCGACGTCGTCGTCGATCTCGACGCCCGCACGGTGGTGCGGGGGACCGAGCCCGTCAAGCTCACGCACCTCGAGTTCGAGCTCTTGAGCTTCCTCTGTCGCAACCGCGGCCGCGTCTTCACGCGCGAGGCGCTCCTTCGCCAGGTGTGGGGTAACCAGCAGGGCCAGGCCCGCACCGTGGACAACTTCGTGGCGCAGCTGCGCGCCAAGCTCGAAGACGATCCGGATCGGCCGCGGTACCTCCTCACAGTGAGGAGCAGCGGCTACCGGTTCGCTCCGACTTGAGGTTACCCGCGCGTAACCGTCCAAAACGACAATAACGCTCTGAAGTTCGTTGACCCGCTCCTCGAGCGGGCAGATTGTTTAACGCTGGAATGAAGCGCGCTCGTCGCATATCGCCCCCGGAGCGTGACGAGCGCGAGAGGCTCCTCCACGAGCTCGAGGTCCACAAGATCGAGCTCGAGATGCAGAACCAGGCGCTGCGCGAGGATCGGGAGCTGCTCGAGCAGTCGCGCGCCCGATACGCCGAGCTGTACGAGTTCGCGCCGGTGGGTCACATGAGCCTCGGCCGCGCGGGCATCGTCGAGGAGCTCAACCTCGCGTGCGCGTCGTTGCTGGGCAAGGAGCGCGGCTTCGTGCGCGGGCGCTCGTTGCGCACGCTGATCGCACCGCAGAGCCGGAGCCGCCTCGACGCGCACATCCGCGCCTGCTTCGAGAGCCAGCACCCGCTCTCGGTCGAGTTGACGATTCCGATGGTCGGCGGAGGATTCAGGGCCGTCGAGCTCGTGAGCGCGCCGCCGCCCCCAGCCGCCGGCGAGGCCGTCCCCACGTTTCACTCGGTGATGATCGACGTCTCGGCGCGCAAGCACCACGACGAGCGGCGCGATCAGCTGCTGCACGACGAGCATGAGGCGCGCGTCCTCGCCGAGGGCGTGAACCGCGCCAAGGAGGAATTCCTCGCCGTCGTTTCGCACGAGCTTCGGACGCCGCTCATCCCGATGATGATGTGGATCAGGGCCCTCCGCGCGGGCGGCATGAACGAAGCGCTCCGGCGGCGCGCCATCGAAGCCGTCGACGAGTGCCTCCAGGCGGAGGTCGCCATGATCGACGACCTCGTCGACGTCGCGCGCGGACGGCACGGCAAGCTGCGAGTCCAGCGGCGCCCGGTGGACCTGCGGCCGATCGTGGGCGCGGCCATCGAGGCCGTCGCGCCCTCCGCCGCCGCCAAGCAGATCGAGGTCGCGCTGGAGGTCGGTGCCGCTCCGGCGTGGGTCGTGGGGGATCCCGTGCGCCTGCGGCAGGTCGTCGGCAACTTGCTGTCGAACGCCGTCAAGTTCACGCCCGAGGCGGGCCACGTCACCGTGTCGCTGCACGCGCGCGGCGCCGACGTCGTCCTCACCGTTCGCGACGACGGCGAGGGCATGGACGCCGAGCTGCTCGGCGGCGTCTTCGAGCCGTTTCGCCAGCACGACCTCGGGACGGCGCGGCGCCACGGCGGCCTCGGCCTCGGGCTCACGATCGTCCGCCAGCTCGTCGAACGGCACGACGGCCGCGTCACCGCAGAGAGCGCGGGCCGCGGGCGCGGCTCCAGCTTCACCGTGGCGTTGCCCCGCAGTGAAGAGGCCTTGCCGCTCGACGCTGGGTCGCTTCACTGGTCGCTCGCTCAGCCATCCGAGGCGCTGACCGAGCTCCAGGGGATCGCGGTCCTCCTCGTCGAGGACCATGGGGCCACCCGGGAGGCGCTCGAGATCGCCCTGCGCGCCCACGGCGCCGTCGTCCTGACGGCGGCTTCGGCCGCGGAGGCGCGGCAGACGCTCGCCCGCCAGCGCCCGCACGTCGTCGTCAGCGACGTCGGCATGCCTCGCGAGGACGGCTACACGTTCGTCCGGAAGCTCCGCGCGAGCGAATCGAAAGCGGAGGGACAGTTGCGCTTGCCCGCCATCGCGCTCACGGCGCACGCGACCCCCGGCGATCGGGCCCGCGCGCTCGCGGCCGGCTTCGACAAACATCTCGGGAAGCCCATCGACTTCGCTCGGCTCCTGTCGTTGATCGCCACGCTCGCTCGCCGTAAGGCGAGGCCGTATCAGACGCCGTAGGTCGAAGCACCACGACTGCCTATTGCGCGGTCGGGGCGGCAGGTGTAGGTGAACAGGGGGGGTACACGGAGCATGGGTGATCGGGACTCGAGGCGCGGTCGCGCGAAGCGACCAGCCGGGCGCCGATCGCCGGCGGCCACGCTCCAGAGCAAGCCGTCGAAGGTGCCTGGGCCGGGCGTGAAGAACCGTCCGAGCCCGGCGCCCAAGGCCCCCGCCAAGGGCGCGGCGTCGGGCGACGGCCCCGGGCCTCCCGCCGGCG
>Ga0265339_10003642_pt1 | contig 10753 bp, 8 predicted proteins | sample 4CB219metaG_FD_202085 | JGI IMG/M metagenome (GOLD analysis project Ga0265339, IMG submission 202085) | Rhizosphere microbial communities from Carex aquatilis grown in University of Washington, Seatle, WA, United States - 4-CB2-19 metaG | ecosystem: Host-associated > Plants > Roots > Rhizosphere...
ACCAGGTTCCCGTGGCCGGGCTGCCGGGCAACTTCACCTCTGCCTCGAGCGGCTCGTTCCTGGGCCTGCCGATCTTCGTGGTGATCGCGTTCGTGATCGTGCTGGTCGGCAGCGCCCTGATGCGCTCGACCCGCTTCGGGCGCCAGCTGTACGCCGTGGGCAGCAACCCCGAGGCGGCGGCGGTCCTCGGAATCCGCTCGCGACTGGTGGTCTTCACCGCGTTCGCCCTGTGCGGGATGCTCGCCGGCGTGGCCGGAGTCATGTGGGTGATCGAGTACGGGACGATCAACGGCACGGCCGCGACCGGTGTCGTCCTGTCGGTCGTGGCCGCGGTTGTCGTCGGCGGGGTCAACATCTTCGGTGGCTCGGGCAGCCTGGCCGGGGCGGCCATCGGCGCCCTGTTCCTGGGCTTCATCGCCAACGCCCTGATCCTGGTCGGCCTGTCCCAGTTCTGGCTGCAGGCCATCTATGGCCTGGTCATCCTGGGCGCGGTCTCGGCCGATGCGCTGATCCTGCGGCGGGTCCAGCAGGCCACTATCGAGCAGCGGGCCCGGTGAGCGCCAGCACCGCGCCCGTGGTCCGCCGGCGCTCCCCGGCCGGCGGGCTGCTGCGTTGGGAATCCCTGTTGGTGGTGGCCCTGGCCGGGCTGGTCGTGCTTGGCAACGCCCTCTCGCCGTTCTTCCTGACCGCGGGCAACTTCGCCAACCTGCTGTCGGCCCTCATGGAAGTCGCGATCATGGCCCTGCCGATGACCCTGGTGATCATCGCCGGCGAGATCGACCTGTCGGTCGAGTCGATGGCCGGCCTGGCCAGCAGCTTGCTTGGCTTCTTGTGGATGAACGGGGTCCCGCTATGGCTGGCCATCCCGCTGGTCCTGCTCGTCGGCGCGCTCGGTGGCCTGCTCAACGGACTCCTGATCGCCCGTGGTGGGCTGCCATCGCTGGTGGTCACCCTGGGCACCCTGGCCCTGTTCCGGGGCATGGCCCTGATCGTGCTGGGCCCCGACGGCGTCAGTGACTTCCCGACGGCGTTCACGGCGTTCGGGTTCGGCTCCGTCCCCGGGACACTCATTCCGTGGCCCTTCGTCGTCTTCGTGGCGATGGCCATCGTGCTCGCGATCGTCCTCCATCGGACCTGGATCGGCCGGCAGGTGTATGCCATCGGCCAGAACTCCGGCGCCGCCCGCTACTCGGGCGTCCGGGTGGCGCGGGTCAAGATCAGCCTGTTCGTGCTGTCCGGACTGGTCTCCGCCCTCGCGGGGATCATCCTGACCGCCCGCCTGAACACCGCCCGCGCCGACGCAGGCACCGGGCTGACCCTCACGGTCGTCACGATCGTGCTCCTGGGCGGCGTGAACATCTTCGGTGGATCGGGAACCATCCCCGGCGTCGTCCTGGCGGTCCTCGTGATCGCGGTCATGCAGAACGCCCTGCGCCTCGCCAGCGTGACTGTCCAGGTCCAGGCCATTGCCCTCGGGCTGCTCCTGATCCTGTCGGTGGTCATCCCCACTTCTGCTCACCAGGCCAAGTCGGCTTTCGATCGAGCTCGCGCAGGCCGGCCCCCGCCGGCCGGCTCGGTCGGCCAGGGTGAGAGATCGAGTCCAACGAAAGAGGAGGAACAGGGTTGATGCTTAGAACCAGAGGGCGCTTGGTCACCCTCATCGCCGCGACGGTCCTGCTGGCCGCGGCGTGCAGCAGCAGTGCAACGACGGCCCCAGTGTCGGCGGCACCGGCGACGGCGGCGCCTCCCTCGGCGGCGGCTTCGTCAGCAGCGCCGGCGTCGGCCGCCGCGGGTGGCATCACCGTCGGCTATCTGCCCAAGGACATCGTCAACAACTACTTCGCGGCCGCGAAGACCGGCGTCGACAAGGCTGCCGGCGAGCTCGGCGGCACCGTCACGGAGGTCGGGCCGCCGACGGCTGACGCGACCCTCCAGATCCCGTTCATCCAGGACCTCACGACCAAGAAGGTCAGCGCGATCATCGTCTCCGCCGATGACAAGGATGCCGTCGCACCAGCCCTCCAGGCGGCGATGGCTGCCGGAATCAAGGTCGTCGGCTTTGACTCGAGCCCGGCCGTGGGCGCCTACAACGTCTTCGTCAACCAGGTCGACTTCAGCGGCGTCGGCGTGAACCTGGCCGATTGGGCCTGCCAGCTCGCGCCGAACTGCACCGGCGACATCGCGATCCTGTCGGCGGCCGCCACGGCCACCAACCAGAACGCCTGGATCGCGCTCATGAAGACGACCCTCCAGCTGCCGAAGTACAAAGGCCTCAACCTCGTCGCCACCGTGTACGGCAACGACGATGCGGCGACGAGCACCACGCAGGCCCAGGGCCTGCTCACCAAGTACCCCAACCTGAAGGTCATCGTGGCCCCGACGACCGTCGGAATCCTCGCGGCCGCCCAGGTCGTGGATGCAGCCGGCAAGGGGGCCACCGTCAAGGTCACCGGCCTCGGGTTCCCGAACGACATGAAGCCGTTCGTCAAGGACGGCACCTCCCCGGTCTTCGGACTGTGGAGCGTCCCCGACCTTGGCTACCTGTCCTACTGGATCGCGGACAAGCTCGCAACCGGCGAGATCAAGGGCACTGTCGGTGAGACGTTCACCGTGCCCTCGCTCAACGGTGGCAAGCCGTACACGATCGGAGCGGACAACACGGTCATCCTCGGGCCGGCATTCCAGTTCGATGCGACGAACGTGGACCAGTTCAACTTCTAGGCCCCGACACGACGACGAGGCCCCTGGGAGCGACACTCCCGGGGGCCTCGTTTTCATTGGAGCGGAGGATCAGGTGATGGAGCGGATCGGCTTCGAGATGCGCCTGCTACGCGGCGCCGAGCAGGAATACCGGCAACGCCATGCGGCGGTCTGGCCGGAGATGCTCGCCGCCCTCAAGTCGGCCGGCTGCCGCAACTACACGATCTTCATCCGGGGCGACGAGCTGTTCGGCTACCTCGAGGTCGACGACTTCGCCGTCTTCCGGACAGCGATGGCCGCCAGCCCGGTGGACGCCCGCTGGCAGACCGAGATGACCGCCTTGATCAACCCGCTCATCGATCCGGCCACGGGCTTCCACCGGCGCCTCGAGGAGATCTTCCACCTCGAGTGACCGCCCGCGGCCCGTCGCGACGGGCCGGTGGATCAGGCTTCCTTGGGGCTCGGGCCGGTGATTGCCTTGCCGACGACCGAGCGGGAGTTCATCTCGTACGAGCTGGCCGCGAATGCCATCTTGCGGCTCATCTCCGGCATCGGGGCGACAAAGCGCCCTTCCTCGGCCTCGAGGCCGTCCACGATCGAACGCAGCTCCTGGTCGTGGCCGGCGTACTTGCGGATCCGGCGGGCAGTGGCCCGGATCGCCTGCTGGGCGGCCTGGTAGTCGCCGACCCGGTTGAGGGCCACGGCCTCCTGGCGCGCCCGTGCCGCGAAGATGCGGGCGACCGCCCGGTCCACGTCCCGATCGCGATCCTGGCCGTCGTTGGCCTGGTCCGTGGCGTACTCCCAGGCGAGCTTGACCCCGCCTTCGGCGAGGACGTCGTCGCGATCCGCGAGCCCGACGACCACGCCGGTCGACCAGCCCAGCTGGCCGTACAGGAAGGTGAGGCGCAGGACGACCGACACGCGCTCGTCGGCGGTCAGGTCGCCCACGATGATCTCGGTCCGGCCGCCACGCTCGCGAGTCTGGTGCGGGCTGAGCGACTCGACGCCGACCCCGGCTGGGGCGGTGACCTGGACAAGGACATCGCGAGCGACGACGTCGAGCGTCTCGCCGACCTCGCTGGTGACCAGGTCCTCGATGGCGGCCGCGCTCGCGATGTAGTAGAAGTGCCCGCCACCGGCCGCGGCCAGCGCCTGGAGGAGGACCTCGTCGAAGTCGTCGCCAACGCCGAATGTCGTCGTGGAGACACCCCGGGTCCGCAGCTCGCGGGCATGCGTGGCGAGCTCGCCCCGATCGGTGATGCCCTGGTTGGCGAGCCCGTCGGTCAGGAGCAGGCAGCGATTGACGCCCTGCGCCGACAGCTCGGCCGCGACCTGCTCGCAGCCCCGCAGCCAGCCCTCGCCGAGGTTGGTGCTGCCCCGGGCGCCGATCTCGCTCAGCCTGGCGACGGCCGTCCGGCGCGCGACGGCGGTGGCCCGGGTGCTGCCCACGACGACATCGATCTGCTCGTCGTAGACGACGATCGCAAAGCGGTCATCATCGTGAAGTCGGGCGATGGAGGCCTCGATGGCCTGCTTCGCGAGGCGGATCTTCTCGCCGTTCATCGAGCCCGAGCGATCGAGGACGAAGGCGAGGTTGACGGGCGGCCGGCCGTGCTCCCGGCGCGACGGTGGAGCGACGATCTCGGCGAGCACGAAACGGTTGCTCTTGAACGTGGGCCGGATCAGCTTGCGATCGGTGCGGACGGAAAAGCTCATGACGGGTCCTCCTCGAGGAGCTCTCGGGCGATCGCGATCACGCGCTCGACCTTCTTGTTGAGTTGACGGGTGAGTGGGCGTCGAACGTGAAGCTCGACGTCAGGGACGAGGACGACGCGATCCCATTGGGACCGGTCGGCGGACGGGCTTTCGGGTGGAGGCGCTTCATGCAGCGCGGGCATCGCCGGCATCGACTGGGCCATCGGCCGGGCGGGCGCCGCGAGGGTATCGGCGGCGGGGGCGTCGGCGACACGCGACTTGGCCAGCACGCCCCGGATGTAGTCGGCGGCCGACCCGGGCGTGGGCGGCGTGCTCGGGGCCGCGACGATCGCCTCGACCGCGGCATCGTCGAGCGACTCGAGCCGGGCGCGGATCTCGGCAAGCGGCAGGTGCTCGCGCTGGAGCTGCCGAATCAGCCGCAGCCGGGCGAAGTGCCCGGACCCATAGGTCGCCCCCGGACCGACGCGGCCGGGCGAAGGAAGCAACCCCTGGGCCACGTAGAAACGGATGGTCCGCGGCGTGACACCGGTGAGGTCGGCCAGGTCCTGGAGCGAGTACTCGTTCTCGATCGGCATGCCATGAAGATACAGTGGCACGTGCCACTGTCAAGTATCGCCTCGGCCGGGTGGCCCGCTGCAATGTGACCGACGGCACTGGCCGCCATCGCGACCGGAACGCCACGATGGATGCCGATGGGGTCGGCGCCGGCCGATCGCCGGCGGCAATACCGCGGGTACCGATGAACAAAAGGTGAGCAGCATGAAGGCCGTCGTGGTCTACGAATCGCATTGGGGCAACACGTCGGCGATCGCCAAGGCGGTCGCTGAAGGGATCGGCCCCGGGACCCTGGTGATGGCAACCGACGAGGCGGACCTGTCCGCCATCTCGGGCGTCGACCTCCTGGTTGCCGGAGCTCCGGTCCTCGGGTTCAGCCTGCCGACCGATCGGATGGAGGCAGCCGTCGCGGCCAGCGCGACGACGGCCCCGACTCCGCCCGACACGAGCCACCCGTCGCTGCGTTCGTGGCTGAGCGAGCTGCCCCGCGGCCATGGCCAGGGAGCGGCGTTCGAGACCCGCGTCCGCTGGTCGCCGGGTGGCGCCACGGGCGGGATCGAGCGCGGCCTCGAACGGGCCGGCTATCCGACGACCGGGACGCCCGGCAAGTTCATCGTGACCGGCCGCTACGGTCCGCTGCGGGCCGGCGAGCTCGATCGCGCCCGGCGCTGGGGAGCCGCCCTCGCCGCTCGCGTCAGCGCAGGCTGAACCGCGGCGAGTGCCCTGAACCCAGGGCCCGGGGCCAGGTGACGCCGCGACACCTCGATCGCGGGTAGTTGGCGTCGCCGTGGGCGGATAAGTGGAGGGAATCGGCCGGACGTAACGGCCCTGAACGACGGATTCCGGGGAGACAGTCGCCACCGGCGAACGAATTCGCGCAGGCGGCCTTGGACCGCGAGCTCGAAGACGTCGTTGAGGCCGTTTTGTCCGCCCGGAGCGACGGACACGAACGGGATAGGGCTGGGATCTCGCCGACTATCTCCTGGGGCGATCAGGTGGAGGGAATCGACGGGCCAACCTAGCCGAACGGGCCCGAATCCGGCGATTTGATCGCTCAGGGCGATGAGATCCGCGGAATCGACCTCGAATCAAGCCCCGCGACCCACGATTGCACAGTTTTGATCTCCTGGGGCGATCGGGCCTGGCAGCGCGGCATAACCCGGCTACGAGGCACGAGGCACGAGGCACGCGGCCCCAGCCCGCCGGGCTACTCCTCGTCGGCCCGGATGATCCGGCGCAGGTCGCCGGCCCGGTTGCGCAGGTCGCGGAAGAACTCGGTCTCGGTGATCTCGGCCACCTGGCGGGCCTCGCGGACGTGGTCGATCTCGATCCGCAGCTCGCGGACCTCTTCGCGCAGGCGCTCCTCGCGAGCCTGGACCTCGCGGGCCATGCTCATGAACCGGCGGGCCAGGATGCCCAGGGCATCGGTCCGCTCGGCGACCTCGGCCAGGCTGCCCAGGTCGGCCCGGCCGGCCTCGAGGGCGGCCGCGGCGCCTGTAACCCGCGAGACCTGCTCGAGGTATTCGAGCTCGAGGTCGCGCAGCCGCTTGCCGGCGAGCGAGGCGTCGACACGGGCGCGCAGGATCGCCGGCTGGAACGGCTTGGGCAGGTAGTCGGTCGCGCCCATCTCGATGCAGCGAACGATGCTGTCGAGCTCCTCGACGCTGGAGATGATGATCACCGGCAGGTGGCCGAGGGCCGGGTCGGCCTTGATCGCGGCAAGGGTCGCGTAGCCGTCGAGCTCGGGCATGACCAGGTCGAGCAGCACGAGATCAAGCTGTCCGGCGGCCAGCCGGGCGAGGGCGACCCGGCCGTTCTCGGCCTCGTCGACGACGTGGCCCTGGCTCTCGAGCGCCCGGCGCAGGATCATCCGGTTGAGCCGCTCGTCGTCGACGACGAGCACCCGACCGCCGTCGCTCACGACGCCGGCCGCGCTGCCCGGAGGGCGGTCCGAACCAGCTCGAACTCGGCCTCGGCGGCGGCAACCTTGGCAACGGCGTCATCGACGGTTCCGCCCCGGGCGGCAAGCTCGAGCGTTCGGCACATCGCCGACAGGCTCAGGGCGCCCATATTCGCGGCATTGGTCTTGAGCGAGTGGGCCGGACGAACGAGATCGGCGACGACCCCCGCCTGGGCTGCGACACGCAGCGCCTCGAGCTGAACCGGCGAGTCCGTCAGGAAGGTGTCGATGAGCTCGGCCAGGAACGCGGTATCACCGCCGGTCGTGGCCAGCAGGCGGTCGAGCGCCGCCTGATCCACGGCCGACGCACCGATGCTGGTCGCCATCGGAGCCGGGGCCGGCTCGGCGTCCACCGTTTGGCTGGCGTTGGTCGACGGCGCAACCGCCGGGACAACCGCCGCGGCCACCGGCACGGCGTCGAGGGCCAGGGCCAGCTCCTCGGGCCGGATCGGCTTCGCGAGGTAGTCGTCCATGCCCGCCGCCAGGCATGTCTCGCGGTCGCCCTCCATCGCGTTGGCGGTCATCGCCACGATCCGCAGCGCCCGGTCCGGCCAGCGCGCCCGGATCTGACGGGTCGCCTCGAGCCCATCGAGCTCGGGCATCTGGACGTCCATCAGGATCACGTCGTACGGGCCGCGTTCGACGGCGGCAACCGCCGCCAGCCCGTCGGCCGCGATGTCGGCGCGGTAGCCCATCCGCTCGAGCAGCCGGATGGCGAGCTTCTGGTTCACCGGGTTGTCCTCGGCCAGCAGGATCCGGAGTGGGTGCCGGACGCCCAGCTCGCGATCCACCGCGAGCCGCGGCTGGGTCCGCGCGGCCGCGTGGATCGGGACCCCGGTCAAGGCCGAGACCACGGCATCGCGGAGTGACCCGGGCTTGACCGGTTTCGAGACGAAGGCCGCCAAGCCCTCGGCATCGCGGTCGCGTTGGCCGGGCACCGACAGGACGACGATCGAGGGCGGCCGGGGCAGGCCCGCGGCGCGAATCGCCGCGATCAGCTCGAGGCCGTCGAGCTCGGGCATGCGCAGGTCGGTGATCACCGCCTCGAAGTCGGCGGGTGCGACCGTTGCCAGCTCACGGGCCCGGAGCGGGGACTCCGTGGCGGTGATGGCCAGGTCCAGCCGTCCGAGCTGCCCGGCGATGATCCCCAGGCTCGTCGTGTTGTCGTCGACGACCAGGACCCGCCGGCCGGTGATGGCGGCGAAACCCGGCCCGGCCACCCCGCCGCCGGCCGCGGCCGCGTCCGCCTGGATGGCAGGCACCCGGATCACCAGCCGGAAGGTGCTGCCCTCACCGGCCACGCCGCTGCTCTCGGCAACGAGCGAGCCGTCCATCAGCTCCGCCAGCCGGCGGCTGATCGCCAGGCCCAGCCCGGTTCCGCCGTAGCGCCGCGAGATCGAGGCATCGGCCTGGCTGAACGACTGGAACAGCCGGCCGATCCGGTCGGGCGGAATGCCGATCCCGGTGTCGCGGACCGCCAGCTGGATCTCCCAGCGATCCGGGCCGCCGGCCTGGGCATCGCCGGGCTCGATCTGGCTGCCGCCGACCGTCAGCTCGACCTCGCCCTGCTCGGTGAACTTGACCGAGTTGGAGAGCAGGTTGAGCACGATCTGGCGCAGCCGGCCGCCGTCGCCAAGCACCGTCGTGGGCAGCCGCGGGTCGAGATCGTAGACGAGCTCGATGCCCTTCTTGGCGGCGATCGGGCCCATCACGTCGAGGGCGCCTTCGATCGTCTCGGACAGCCCGAACGGGTGGGCGTCGAGCTCGATTCGCCCGGCCTCGATCTTGGAGAAGTCGAGGATGTCGTTGATGATCGTGAGCAGCGCCTCGCCCGAGGAATGGATCGTCTCGGCGTAGTCGCGCTGGTCCGGATCGAGGGGCGTGTCGAGGATCAGGCCGCTCATCCCGATCACCGCGTTCATCGGCGTCCGGATCTCGTGGCTCATCGCGGCCAGGAAGGCGCTCTTCGCCTCGTTGGCCGAATCCGCCTCGCGGCGTGCCGCCTGCAGCTCGACAGTCCGTTCGTCGACCCGCCGTTCGAGGGTGGCCACGTTCTCGCGCAGCTCGGCCGTCATCTCGTCGAAGGCCACCGCCAGGGTGCCCACCTCGTCCGACGACTGGATGCCCGAGACTGCCCCCAGGTCACCGGCCGTCACCCGGCTGGCGGTCGCGGCCAGCGAGAGGATCGGCCGGGTCACCCGGCGGGCCACGATCGAGACGCCGGCGACCAGGAGGATCGCCGCGAGCAGGCCGACGACGCCGATCGTAAGGGCCAGCTCCCGGGCGGGCTCGAACGCCTCGTCCTGGCTCATCTCGGCCAGGAGGCCCGCGCCCCGGTCGCCCATCCAGGCGTAGACCCCGATCACGGGCACGCCCCGGTCGTCGGCATACAGGCCCTGGCCGTCCTGGTGGTTGACCACTGCGCTCTCGATCCCCTGGGAGTCCAGGACGCCCGATGAGCCGGCGGCCGTCGTACTCTGGATCAGGCGCCGGTCGGGACCGACGAGGTAGGTCCGCCCGGTCTGGCCCAGGCCGGTCCGCTGCTGGACGATCTGGTCAAGCCGGGCCAGGCTCAGGTTGGCGGCCAGGACGGCGACCCGCTGGCCGGCGCCGTTGTGGTCGAAGAGCGGCGTGGCCACGGTCATCGTGGGCTGGTTGGTCAGGCTCGAGACATACACATTCTGGACCGTCGTCTGGGATGAGCCGCCGACGAAGAACGGCTGGCCGGCCTGCGACTTGCCCTCGTCCTGGGCGAGGGTCGAGAGCTGGATCGTCCCCGACAGGTCGAGGATGTAGATCTCCTCCGCGTCGGCCGTCTTGGAGACCACCGTGCTCAGGTCCGTCCGCAGGTCATTGGCGGCCTGTTGCTTGCTGGCCGAGCTGGCCGTCGGGTCGAGGAAGGTCCGGGCGTCATCGCCGACGCCGGGCATCGAGCTGACGAACACCACGTTGCGGCTCTGCTCGTCCACCCAGCGGTCGATGGCGTCGGCCTTGACCGCGGCCACCGCGCTCAGCCGGTCGTAGATCGCGTTGGTCAGGTCACCGGTGGCCCGCACGTAGACCAATGCGCCGACGACCAGGACGGTAAGCGTCGAGAGCAGCAGGAAGTAGGCGATCAGCCGCGCCCGAAGGCTGCGCCGCCAGGGCCAGATGATCCGGCCGCTGGGACGCGGGCGATCCCCGGAGACGGCGGGCGCGGCCGCCTTACGGAACCTTCTGGCCGACGCTCGCGAGGTCGAAGGTGGCCGCGGCGGTCACGTAGTCGATCCCAAAGAACTGGATCGACAGCGCCTTCAACTTGCCGTTCGCCTCCAGGTCGTGGATCGCCCCGTTGATCTTGTCCAGGAAGGCGGTCGGCGAGAGCGTCAGGCCGCGATCGACGTAGCCGGTCTTGTACGTGTAGAAGGCGACCTGGTCGAGCATCCGCAACGGCGAGCCGGTGTTGATCGCACCCTGGCCGACTGGCTGGCTGCACAAGAAGGCATCGATCTTGCCCGCGGCAACGTCGGCCAGGCCGGGGATCTCCGAGGCGTAAGTGACCAGCTTGGGGTTCGTGACGAGCGGGCTGAGCGACTCGCCGGGCAGGGTCAGCGTGCCCTGGAGGTACTGCTGGTGGGTGCAGCCCGAGCAGGCGCCGATCTGCTTGCCGTCCAGATCCGACGGCTTCTGGTAGGACGAGCTGGCCAGGACGAAGAAGTTGGCCGGCGTCGTGTAGTAAGGCTGGGTGACGTACAGCGCGCTCATCCGCGAGGCTTCGAGCGCCCCGGAGCCCCAGGCCACGTCCCACTGGTCGCCCCAGTTGCCGGCGATCACCTGGTCCCA
>Ga0265339_10003645_pt1 | contig 10748 bp, 11 predicted proteins | sample 4CB219metaG_FD_202085 | JGI IMG/M metagenome (GOLD analysis project Ga0265339, IMG submission 202085) | Rhizosphere microbial communities from Carex aquatilis grown in University of Washington, Seatle, WA, United States - 4-CB2-19 metaG | ecosystem: Host-associated > Plants > Roots >...
CGCCACCATGGTGTTAACGCTGTACACTTTGACGGCGATAGTTTCATTATTATGGTCTCGGACGATTTTAGAGGTGAGACAGCTGATTTGATCAGAAAGATGGCTGGAGATGCTGGATATCGTATTGTCTTCATGCGTGGTGACATTCCCGAATCGGCTACAAGGACAACCAACGTTAGAAAGAAGCTCGGGTCGACGTGGGAAGGGGGAAAAGCCGGCGGCTAACAGTGCATTCAATTCATTTTGATCCAGGCGTGCCGCAATTCAATGTCCCCGAGCGGCGTAATTGGTTCTTTCCTCCGGCCTGCCCCTGCTCTCTTATGGCGAGACTGCAGCACGTAAACATCTTCTGAAGACGGTTCTTTCAGAGGCTGGAGGCAGTCCTGAGAACTCCAATTTGGCTCAACACCAGCCAAGTCACCGATCCAGCCATTGATCTGTTTCAGCCAATGTGGAAAGCTTTCCTTCTGGACATATCCAATCATGGCAGCAAATGCATGATCTGCGCCATGAAACCCCATCTTGAACCGCTGAATACCTCCGAGGATTCGCTCCTCAGTGACGACGTATTCACGTTCATCTCGTGTCTCCGGAGTAGGCAATCTCTTGCATTCTATGGGAAAGAGCATCTGATATTTGTTGTAGGTACGATCATCGATAACGATCATTTCAGTTGGCTTGACTGCCACGTCGATATTTCTGTTCTTGTACACCTCGTCACGAGATTCACGGGCAAACTGAAGCCGGCCGCCCCAACCGTCCCATTTACGGCAGACGTCATTCAGGTAAGCGGATAGCTGGTCGTTCAAATCGGGTTCAGCGGTTGCCTCTGGTCTATTTCGATCATCGCGCCAGTGTGGTAATGCGTTGGCGACGAGCTCAAAGAGCTCGTGACGGGCGGTGTCCGGCAGTTGCACCCGTTTATCTAGTGAGCCTGAGCCAGATTGGATGGGCAAATCTGCAAGCATGTGTTTACCAGGTCAAAAACCTTGCTCCCACATGTCAGACAGAGTCTCATCGGCGTCGCGAAGAGCCACAGATCCCAACCAGTAACGCCGCCGGTTAGGCTTGAGTAGATAGATGAAGCGTCGGTCTGATATGCGTGCGATTCTTGTTACAGTCAGGCCGCTATCCTGCTTGTCTTGTAGCAACTTATCGAGCTTGCCCTTCAATTCATCAACGCCGTTCCAGTCCAAAGTACCATCACCAAATGCAAACGGTTGGCAGATCACGCCAGGCCATTCATATGGCGTTAGCGCGCGTAACTTATTCTTCTTGTAGACGCCATTTATCTGCTTTAGGAATATCTTAATGTAATCCTGCAATACCGCATCACCGTCGATCTCTTCCATGGCCGCGGAGTCTTCACCCAGACGGATTAGGTCACGATAGTAATCGACGATGTCACCAACCACGATCCGCTCGTCATTACTCAAATCAAAGCTCTTTGATTCAGGGTAAGGAATCGACAATATGTCGACCTCAGACAAGTTCGTCGCCTTTTTGGTGAACAACTTGGCGCTAGTAGCTGCCACATACGCTTTGAGAACTGCGTTTTCATTGCGAAGCCACTGTTCTAGTGCGTTAATAGCCTCGGTATCGTCGCGTGATCCACAGATACCCACGACTTGATCTTTGTAAGTCAAGTATCCACTGTGCCAAGCGCCACAGGATAGGTCCATCTGTTCTCGTATCAAGACCATGGGCGCAGTGAACCTTGATCGCGTATAGGCTGTCTTGAAGAGACGATCACTTACTACTGTAATTGCGGATCTGTCTATTCCTTCCGGGCCAATGGCCTTTGATGGCAGACAATCGCTACCTGTCAAATGGTCAGCAGGTTGGCGGCCCGATGACTTACCGACGATAAACCCTTCTCCGCTATCCCATCCATTGTCATCCGCATACTTCCCAAGCGTCCTAAAGGTCTTTAGCCGATCTACAAAACCAAGTACTCGGCCGCCACCAAGCAAGTCGCTTCGCCAGACCCCATCATTCGTAATAGCTAGCTGGCGAGGTATCCAATGCAGATCGTAGTAATCGATATCGAATCCTTGCTGTGCCTCCACGCGGCCGCTTCGGCGGAACGTCGCGTGAAGAATCTTTCGATCCGGAGCCGGCTGAACGGCTTCGGCCACGACCACTACAACCTTGGTGTCCGCATTTCCCTTGAATAATCCGCGGACAGATATTAGATCCAGTACTTCTCTGACATCCCAGTTCTCCAGAAAGCGCCGACGGAAACCCAGCGACTGCTGGTTATACAGGAAGTTGTACTGTTGGAGCATCGACAGCACGCCGCCTTCGGCAAGCAGGGCCATGGACTCATGCAGGAATAGATAAGCAATCTGATTATCTGGCAGCGATTTCAGCCCATAACGTTTTTGGTAGTTTTCGTATGCGAACCTTGCCCCGTCTGTGCCGAGAGAGGACGAAAACGGCGGGTTTCCAACCACCACACCGACCTTGTCCTTTATCTTGCCTTTGGAGCACGTCTCGAAGAAGCATCCCGTGTGCAGCGTGCTATCTTTCAGTAAAGGAAAGAGCTTTACGCTCTTGCGAATCTGTTTTGGCTCCAACGCATCGCACAAAGCCAAGCATAGACTAAAGGCAGCCAGTTCCACTGCCCCGTCTTCTTTGTCGCATCCATGAACCCGCAGAAGCAAGTTCCGCAGTACCTTCGTACGCGGCCGCTTCCAACTGTTGCGGTAACGCCAGTGCTGTACGAGTCGCTTGTAAGCCTCAACAAGAAAGACTCCGGACCCGCACGCCGGGTCCAGAATAATCTCGTCATTCTGGATCAGCCTATCCATACGTTCAACGCTAAGCACTTCTCCAAGCATTAGGCGAACTAGGAATGGCGGAGTGTACACAGCGGTCGCTTTGTCCTCGACAAACAACTGGTAGATGTGGCTGATAAGCTCCACCGGCAGATCAGCAAAGGAATATCGCTGCCATAGCGTCATCTGACCGCTAGATTCATGCGTTGCTTGTATCAGCCTCGAAAACCTTGCTAGCTGGTTATGTTCGCGCAGTGTCTGTTTATCATCACTTTCCAGCGTGAACACATGACCATTGAACCGCTGCTCCAAGTGCTCCAATAGGTTCACAAGTGCAGGCCCGTCCGCCAGAACTTCAAAGAACTTCTCCGCTCCTTTTTTGAACTGCGAAAAGAAGTCATCTTCGAAAACACCACGTGCCTCTAGGTAGGCAATGAGTAGTGAGAGAATGAGAAGCTTTCGGCGAAGTCCATCCGGCAAAACCCTTTGCTGGCCCAGGTATGCGTAAAGATACTGTACCTCGTCTACCAGAGTTCTCTGGGCGGCGTCACTTTTGGACAAAAGCCTCTTGCAGATAAATGGATCATCCCAAAGGCTACCGTTGCCAAGTCTCTGAGCATCCCACCATGGATCATTGACTATCTGCGTAGCAGTCTTCAGCGTGCTAAATGGCTTGTAAGCGACTTTGCCTTTATCTTCAAAGTCAGCCCTGTGTGCACATCGAAACAGTTGGATGAGCCCGGGGGTAGTCCGATAAACTAACGGCACCCCTCCCCAGCTCCAAAGGCGCTGGTGAAGCTTTGCGAATTCAGTGTCATCAACAGCACCTTTTGCGTGGCAGAAGATAAATGCTTGTGCGGAGCGAGGCTGCCCCTTACGTGCCTCAAAGAAAACCGCAGTGGCCCCGTAATGCTTGGCCTTCTCCATGACCGCAACTTCGTCAAGCGGTCTACCTTCGTTGCGATAACCCTTCACCGGCACAATGCCATCAATTCCAGCGGCAACGCCGGTCTCGGCAAGATCAGTTAGCCATTTGTAAGGGTTGCTCATAGATTGGAATCCGCTGGCATTAGATCGTATCGATTGGAGAATGTCCAGTAAAGATTGCTGTGGACAAAACTTAAAGGCACAAATATAACATCTTTTCTGATCATAAGTTACAAGCTGTGGACAACTGTGGATTTCTGGCACTTATACGACGAAATCCACATGTGCAAGCATGTAGTTGTCGGCCGGATGCCGCCGCTAGCGGCGGCGTTCCGGAACCCTATCACGTCAGCCTGGTTACGCGAAGGCCAATAAGTCGCCATAGCAAGGGTAAATCATCCGGCGGCCGCCACGGCTGGCGTATTGGTTTCATTTGGGTTTGGCCATCGGGCAGTCGCCTTCCTGGAGAAACCTGTTCCAGGTGTCAATGCAGCAACCATCGGGGAACCTCAGCTCGCACACTGAGCCGTTGTAGTTGTCGCACAGCCTGCACGTCTCGAACTGGCCGGCGACCAGCGGCAACGGTTCCACTGACGTTTCAAGCTCCCATGGCCGGCCGTGCGGACAGTCCCAATCGGACGTTGCCAGCCTAAAGTACGCTGCTATGGCGGCCCTGAAACCCGCGCCTGCCTTCCTGCCTCGGCAGGTCTTGCAGTGAGAGGCGCTGCGACACTCCAGGCTGTCGAAAAAGCTCTGCACTTACGGTATCCCCACCACCGTTGCCGTGGCGTTGCTGCCGGTCCTTACCCAGGCCGTGGAATACGAGCCATACGCCAGCGGACAACGGTTGTCGTAGTTGACCTGGCCGGTGAGATTCAACGTCTTGCACATCAGGTCATGTGGCGTTGTGGACCACGAACTGAAATCGTCGCCGGGAGATGGAGACGGCGTTGTGTCTTGCGTAATTCGAACACGGATCTGAGAGTCCACGCTGATCAGGATGTTGAATTTGCCTGAGCAAGTCCACGATGACCCGGTGCAGTCCAGGCCGCTCCAGATCGTGTACGAATATGAGCCGATGCCCTTCAGTCGGTAGTAACAGCTGCCATGGTCAATTTGATCCAGTGGAACATCGTAAACGCCATCAAGCGAAACGCTGTTGACCCGATAGCCAAATTGGGTATTCGGGGCTCCGGGGTATCCCTCGGTAACGTGCAGACAAGAAGACGAGCAATTGGTGTGGCCGCTGATGGTCAGCCGCATCTTGGTAGCAAACCATTTCTCTGCCGGGCGGATCGTGAATGTAACACCGCTTACCGCGCCCGCAATATCGCAGTTCTGGCCAAGGGAATAGAACGGCGGGGATGGGGTGCTAGTCCAGTCGTCGCTTCCATTGGTGTTCAGGCACTCGATCCAAGAGCCGCCGCTGTTGCGGTAGGCCTTCAGCGTCCAGGTCCGACAGTAACCGCCGTACATGTGGTAGTACAGGGCGTCGTAATAGGTGGACAGGGCCAGCGTGACCTTGACGGCGCCATTCTGAAAGATATAGCTGCCGCCGCTGCCACCATTGTCGAGCATCCAGCCTGACGATGCACTGTTGATTACCGCGTTGTCGCCGGTTGCGCCGGAAATGCAGATGTTGTAGTAGCGGGCGCCACAGCACGAGCAATAGGCACACCCTGCAATGCCTGGCGACGTGCAGTTAAAGCCGGCCGGGCACGCCTTGCTCAAGTGGCCCGTGGCGGTCTTTTTGAGATGGCCTGTGGTCGCTGATTTCTTTAGGTGGCCCATATCAGCAGGCCTCCGGGGTATCGACTGGGACGCGGGTCTCTGCAGAAATAGACAGCAGATTGCCGGTATTAGAAAAAGTGAAAGTACGCCAAAACGCATAAAGTGTCTGGTCGCCGGCCTCATTGTACGCCATCCTTGTCTGAACTCGGATCGTTACGCCATCCGTGCCCGCCGCCGGGCTGGCTAAATCCCATGCGTCGGTCTGCGCCGCCTCTGTCTCGAACGCAACGGGCAACATCGCCGCCGGATTTGAGGCCGTGCCCTTTGACGCGGCCGGGCCGATGCGGACGATGGCCCACTTTATGCCGGTGCCCGAGTCCTTCCACAAGATCCTTGCGGCGCCGCTGGAACCGCTCCTTAGGCTGGTTGCAGTGCCATCATTAACGTCCGCATAGGTATCCGTCGCCGAAACAACATTGACCTGCACGGGCGCCACGCCGGCGGCGCACGCCAGGCCTATTGCGCCGGCCTTGATCGGCTCCAGTAGGATGGCGAACTTGGCGGTATGGTTGGCTGCCACTGGAGTAACGGCGTTGACAGAGACACCGCCCTGAAAAGTCGGCAGGTCGTCTGTAGGCAGCGTGTTCGGAACGTCGATGCCAAGGACCTCGCATTGATTGCGGTCCGCTCCGCTGGAATTCTTCACCTGAATAATGCCGCTGCGCTTCACGACGGCAGTATAAGCAAGCGTGTTGGCGCTTCTGGCCAATGGCGGCTTGACCGCCGTAATAGCGTTCTGCTGAAGTTCCTGCACCGCCTTGGCCAGGTTGTTTAGCCAGTCGGTGGTCAGGGCGTCGCCGGCTGAAAAGTTTCTGACTGGTATCATGGGGTTCTCACGTCAGAAGCGGCGCGAACACTGCAAACTCGTATGTGTGAATTCCGCCGCACTTGATGTCATCCCAGGCGTTGGTGTCCTCGTTCCAGTATTTGTTCCAGTGGATCGAACGGCGTTTAAACTTCAGTTCCACGTCCCAGACCACTGAACCGTCCCCCTGGATACGGGCCTGTGCCGATGGGCTGTCAAAGCGGACCGTTCCAGCCGCCGCCCCAAGAAAGACATCGGCGTTGATGCAATCGTTGTACGCATCGTACGTGGACAGGTCCATGCTTGTCCGCGTGCCGTAGAGGATCAGTTCGGCCGTCTGGATTACCTTGACGGGTTGGACCCGATCATTGTCAATGGGCTTATTGCCGGTAGCCCACACCCAGCCCTTGCCTCGTACCGAAAACATCTCACTGCCAAACTGGATGCGCGGCATCATCGGTTGGTCCGGCTGCCGCTGCTGGGCCTTGTCCTTTGGGGTGAAACTGGCCGTAAGCACGCTCTTTCCCGTGGCCGGGTCGTTGTTCAGGTGCTCGCGCGTGACCTCCGTGCACTTCAAGGTTGGGTCGTTTGCGTCCAGCGCGTTCGCCAGGCCGTTGCGGGTGGCCATCCATTCGCTGTCGTTACAGACGTAGACCAGCGTGGAACGGCTGCCGCCATTGGTCGATAAGGTGTTGGTGTAGTGTGTCTGTTCGATGGCCACGATTAGTTACCTCGCATCTTTATGCCGTCGCGGAGAAGCGTGGCGATATAGCCGGCCATGTCCTGTTGGGCCTTTAGACTCAGCTTTGGCGTATCGTCCTTGTTAAGCAGGGCGCTCTGGATGTCCCGAGACCGGCTGTCGGCATCGGTGAATTCGCCGGCGTGCTGGACGGGGGACATCTCCTTTAGCTTCTTTTGCAGCAGCCTGGCCTCCGTCTGGGGGTCAAGAACATGCTGATCGCCGTAGGTATCGAGCTTCGTGCGATAATCCGCCAAGAGTTCATCCGGCGTCTTTAACTCCTCCTTCAGGCCCTTGACCTCTTCCTTGGCCTTAGACAGCAGCTTGGCTCCGTTGACCTCGCGGGTAAGGCGGATAATCTCGTTTTGCTGATCCTTGGAATAACCCTTGGCCTCCAGTTCGCGCCGCTTTTGCTGTTCCTCGAAGGCGTCCTTCATCGTCGGGTTGTTGGCGGTGTCCCGCTCCGCGACGAGCGAACGGAATTCCGCCTGATATGACTTTTTTAGCTCCTCGTCCTTCTTCGCCTGTTCGCGTGCGAGCTTGCCCTCAAGGGCCATCGTCTCAAGCCGGTGCGACTCCAGCAGGTCAACCTTACTGATGGTTTCCTTGTGATTGGCAGCCGCCTCTTCCTGTTCGCGTATCTCCCGCGTCTGGCGTTCCAGAAGTTCAGCCCGCTCACGATCCGGGCCGGGGTCCATGACGGTCAGCCTTGCCTGGGCGAGTCGGTCCGCCCCGTGCTCGGCAATACCCTGGGCATACTTTCCGGCCTCTTCGTTCGTTACCCCGGAAAGTTTGGCGCGTTCACCCTTAAGAAATGCCTGTTCCTCTCGGATCTTCTTGAGCAGGTCCGCCCCGCTGTTTGTCCCGGTGAATGCTTCCTGCGCCATGCCGGCCCAGCCGGACCATGACAGTGGATTGTTCTTCTTCAGGGCCTCTGTGTATGCATCGTCCAGTTCCTTCAGACGGGCGTCTATCTTGTCCGCCTGGGTCTCTGCCGACTGGCCTCTTGGCGTGGTCGGTGTCTTATCGAGGTCTCGCCAGAACTTGCGGCTTTCCTCCACCGTCTTTGCGAAGGCCTTGGACTCCTCCGCAAAGGCCGTCGCTGCCTCCGCAGCCGCTGAAAAGGTCTCACCGATCAGGATGATGCCGCTGGTTATGGCAGCCACCGGCAGCGACAGGGCAAGGCCCGATGCAATGGCCATGCCCACCGGTCCGCCGTGCAGCCCCGCCACCTCGGCAGCCATGTACTTCAGCTGTTGCTTGACGATCTTCTTGCCGCCAAGGGAGTCCATGATCATGTGGCTGGAATATTCCGCCTGCATCTCGCGGTTGATCTGGCCGGCCTGGCGGACGAACTGACGCGTCTGGACAAGCCCCTGGTTCAGTCCCGGCGCATACTGCGAGTTGTCTACGCGCAGTGCAATCACCAGCGCACGTTCCGTTGCGCCCATCAGGCCACCTCCTGCGAACCGTCCGAAGTTTCCGCAAAGTCCACAGATTGATCATTGGCATCTACGGGCTGGGCCACCTTGTGCGCAATGAGGACGGCCGCCTCGTGGTCTGGCACCTCCCGGACCTCGCCAGGCTGGATGATGCCATACAGGCCTGCCAGCTTTTGTAGTGCCTTGATTCGCATCTCTCGCCTCCTGCCCTACGTGGCCGTGTGGCCAGTAGCCATGTGGCCTCTTATCTCTGCCATCTTCGCCGCTACCTCGGCGCCGGTCAGCGGCCGCTGGGATGGCCTGGGGCGGTGCTTTGGCTTATGCATGACTGTGCTGGGCCTTGCGCCCCACATGCCGCAAAGATCCGCATGGCGCGTGTCCGCTATCGGGTGGCCCCACGGCTCAGCGTCGTAAAACGCCTCCCATTCACGGATGAGCCCCACCGGCATGGCCGCCAGCATGGCGTCCACGTCCACGATGCCCATGGCAAGCGCCAGCCGGAACGCGAACATCCGCCCCGGCCGGCACCTCAGTTTTTTGCCGCGTCCTCGTCGGCGCCGGCCGTCGTGCCGTTGAGCCGCTTGGCCTCGTCGACGATCTTGCGAAGGGTGGCCGCTGGGATGGCCGCCACGGCCTCAAAGTCGGCGTCGCTGAACATCGGCGTGCCATCGGGGTTGCGAACCGTGGCTATAGCCCACCGTGCCAGGTGGCCCTCGCGGCTTACCGTGACCTTCTCGTCAGGTCCAACAGGGAAGTTCTTCACGGCCAGCCGCTCGGCCTCCAGGGCCGAAAGCTCGCTGATGATGACCTCGCCGATGCCGTCGATGTCCAGGGCCTTGGTCTTTGGCCTGGCGGCGACGGCTAGAAACTGTTCCTTGTTCAATGCCATGATTTACCTTGTGAAGAGGTTGGTAACTGTAGACCGGAGACTGAGCTAGCCGGCGGCTGCTCTTGTATCCAGCCGCCGGCCTCCAGCCTGTCTTACGCGGCCGCGAACGTGCGGCCGCCGTCGATATCCCACGTCAGGCTGGCGGTAACGGCGTTGTCCGCGGATACCTGCTCGATCTGCACCTTGCTCAGGAAGCCGTGGCCGATCTCTGTTCCGCCGCCGGGATAAGAAATCGTGGTAGTGCCGACCACGCGATGCAGGGCCTCGATCGCCGCCTGGCGCTCCTTCTTGAAGACGACTTTCACCGTGATCTGGCTGGCCTCCTTCTTGCCCGGCGCGACGCGCTCCACGCCATCGGCAAGCGGGGTATACTTGCCGACCGTGGCCGACAGCGGCGCGCCGGTGAGGTCCAGGACGGCGTCGATGGGGACATCCGCGCCGCCTGCGCCGTCGGCCTTGAATTTGAGGGTCGTACCAACTCCGGTAACAGCGGTGTAGTCAACTGGGTCTGGCATTTTCGGCTTCCTTTCTCGATACCTTATTAATTGCTACCTGCTCATGTCCTGAATGACTGCCTGGTCAAGCCTCTCAATTACCTGCTCTCCGACCGCCCCCTGCGTAGCCTCGAATCCGGGCCGCATGAAGGGCTTGCCGGCCACGCGCCTGCCGGTGTCCCGTGCCCAGCCACGGCCCATGCCCTTTCCTGCGGCATTTCGCATCGGTATCAGTATCCTGTGCCCCTTCTCCACCATGCGGGCGTAATAGACGCGGTACTTGCTGGACTTGCGACCCGCGGCGGCCTTGCGGCCGCTCTTTAGCCACGCACCGCGTGTGGCCACCGCCGTTATCAGCACTGCCACGCGGCCGGGCCTGTCACCCCTGGCGGCTCGGGCTTTTATGGATCTTCCCAAGAGGCCAGTCCGTTTGCGCACCCTGGACCGCATGGCCCCCACCATCGGGGCGGCCGCATCCTTCAGGGCCGCGCGGGAGATGCGGGCGCCGGCCTTTCCCATGGCCACAAGCCGGGAGTCCAGGGCCGCGGCCTTCTGCTGATCCACCTTGACAAAGAACTTGCCAAGGACGGGCGAGTTAGGGGCCGAAAAGCCGATGATTTCATCGTCTTCGCTCATCTACGCGGTCACCATGTTCCAGGTCCACACCTGCTCGCCTGCAAAGAGGTTGTCCTTGGCCATCCGGTCCACGTCAAAGGCCGGGTCGTTGTCTATCTCAGTCAGCACGGCCCGCTGCCTGGGCATATTCAAGACACAACCTTTAAAGGCCTCCGCCAGTTGCTGGCACAACAGCAGCATCGTTGCGCCAGTGTCTTCCGCCTCGGCCGGCGGACAGTGGCGGTAGACGATCACATGTACTGTCA
>Ga0265339_10003646_pt1 | contig 10747 bp, 10 predicted proteins | sample 4CB219metaG_FD_202085 | JGI IMG/M metagenome (GOLD analysis project Ga0265339, IMG submission 202085) | Rhizosphere microbial communities from Carex aquatilis grown in University of Washington, Seatle, WA, United States - 4-CB2-19 metaG | ecosystem: Host-associated > Plants > Roots >...
ATGAACGGCAGCGTCAGCGCCGGCCCCTCGGAACACACGACGGCGCCGCCGGTGAGGCGGTTGATGCGCACGCCGACGTCGCCGGCGGGCACCACCTGCACCGGCGGGCGCAGCACCAGCAGCAGCACCCCGCCGATCAGCGCGCCCGCGGCGAGCAACCGGCGCCCGCGCGGGCTACCAAAGGTTTCGATGAGCCCGAGCACGACGGCGGCGGCGCCGGCGCGCACGAACACGTAGCACTTGCGACCAATGACCTTGATGCGTTCCATGAGGATCTCCTGATTGATGGTGGGTGGAAGAGGGGCGGTTCAGGCGCGGCGAGGAGAGCGATCGCGTCGGGCGAAGGCGGGTCCCCCGCCGTAGCCCATCGCGGGAGGTTCGGAACCCTCTTAGGGTTCCGAGGTAGAGGGGAATGCGGTGAAGGCGTGGCGCGAGAGGCGGCTGCCGTCGGGCGCGAAGATCTCGACGACGTATTCGCCCGCCGTGACCCGGTGGCGCGACCACGTGCGCCAGCGCCGATCGGCGCCGATCGGCAGGTAGTGGCGCGCGACCTCGACGCCGTCGCGCGACCAGACGTGCTCCACGAACTTGCCTCGCTGGCCAACGACCGAGCCGTGGGCATAGATGGTTTCACCCGCTCGAAACGGGCTCTCCGGGCTCTCGCCGTCGACGACCTCCCTGTCGACGATGCGGCGGCCCACGCTGATCGCGTCGGGGCGCGCACGTGGCGTGAACGCGCGCGCGCCGAGGATGAATTCGAGACCGGTCATGAGAAACATCGCAGGCTCCTTGTGGGGTGTCGGAGGGAGACCCCGCCTCTCATTGCAGCTGGTGTGCCGCCAGCGATCGCCCTCGCAAGCCCGCAGTCCGCGTGGACTTGGCGGCCGCTCTATCTTTCGTAGACGATTTCGATAGAATTGCTCCATGGTCGCCGCCGAGATCGACGCCTGGCTCGCGCGCCTGCGTCACGACCTCATCAAGCGGCTGGTCTGGCCGGCGCGCGATCGACGCGACGCGGGCGGCGCGCCCTCACCGGGGGAGCTGGTTCCGCGGCTGATCGATGACGAGGGGCGGCCTGCGACCGCGGCAACGCTGTGGTTGACACTGGCGGCCGACGCGCCCGACGGGCTGGACGTCAGTACATTCGCGGCGGCGCTCGCGCGCGCGGACGCGGCGGCGGCGGCCGGTGACGTCGCCGGCGTGCTCGCGCTGGAGCCGGCGTTCGACGAGCTCGCCGCGCAGGCCCGCGGGCTGGCCCGATCCTTGGATGGGAGGTGAGTCGATGCCTCGCCTGTTGGTAATCGACGATCGCGACCAGACGGTGGAGATGGTGCAGCGCCAGCTGCCCCAGTTCGACACCATCACGCGCTGCGATCGACGCATCCCGTGCTCGGTCTGCGAGGAGCGTGACCGCGCCTGCCCGCTCAAGTGCGCGCACGACTGGAAGGAAGCCGCCGACGCGCTCGGGCGCCTGTCGGCGCTACCGGACCTCGTGGTGCTCGACCTGCACTTTGCCTTGCCCGAGGAGCGGCTGCTCCCCGAGGACAAGTCGGCGCTGCCCGAGGAGCCCAAGCCGCGGCGCACGGCGCTCGAGGGGCTGCGTCGGCGACAGGGCCTGCTGATCCTCGAACGTCTGCGCCAGACCTATCCGACGCTGCCGGTGGTCATGCTGACCACCACCGGATCCGACCTCGGCGCCGATCGCCCCGACGATCCGCTGGTCTACCTGTGCGAGAACGAGATTGTCGACAGCCGCAGTCTGGCCGCCGAGATCTCGCGCGCGCTGGCGCTGCACCACCACACGCAGGAGGGCGAAGGGCGCATCTTCTGGGGCCGCACGCCCGCGATGGCGGCGCTGCGCCGGCAGATGGAGGTACTCGCGCGCTCACCGCTGCCGGTGCTGGTCGAGGGGGAGACCGGGACCGGTAAGAGCTTTCTCGCGGAGCACGTGATTCACCCGCGCTCGGGCGCGAAAGGGCCACTCGTGGTGACCGATCTCAGCACGATCCCGCCGTCGCTGTTGCCGTCGCACCTGTTCGGCGCGCGGCGGGGCGCGTACACCGGCGCCGTCGAGGATCACGCCGGTGTCTTCGAGCAGGCCCACGGGGGCACGTTGTTCCTCGACGAGATCGCCAACCTGGATCTCGAGCTGCAACGGCAGCTCCTGCTGGTACTCGAGCGCGGGACCGTGATGCGCCTCGGCGACACGAAACCGCGGCTGGCGGCGCCGAAGCTGGTCGCCGCCACCCACGAGGACGTCGAGGCGCTGGTGCGCGAGGGGCGCTTCCGCGCCGATCTCTTCATGCGGCTCAACCCAGCGACGCGGTTGCGCCTGCCGCCGCTGCGCGACCGGCTCCCCGATCTGCCCGAGCTGGTGCGCTTCGCATTTCTCGAAGCGCTGCGCGCCGAGCCGCTGCGCCCGCTGGTGCGCGCGTTCCTGGCGCGCTTTCCCACGCCCGAGGATTTCGACGAGAGCGCGAACACAGTGGTCTTCGGCCGGCCGCGCGCGGCGGCGGCGCGCCGCGACGCCTTCTCGGTGTTCATCAGCCGCGAGGCGATGGCACGCCTCGGCGCGCATACGTGGCCCGGCAATCATCGCGAGCTGCGCCTGCTCGCGACCAACACGCTGGTCTTCTGCCTGACCCAGCACGTCGACGCGATGGCGGGCGCGGGCGACGCCGACGGCAAGGCCGCGCCGCGCGCGCCCGCGATCCTCGACGTGCCCGATCGCCTGATCGAGCAGTTGCTCGAGTCGGTGCCGGGCGGCCGGGCGCGCGCCACCGCTGCACCGGGCGCGCGCGGGCGCGCGGGCGCGCGCCGCATCGAGATCCAGCTTGCGTCGGCGGGCAGCTTCGCCCGCGTCTCGGCCGATGTCGAGAAGCAGTACCTGCGCGCGCTGTTTCAGGCCTGCGACGGCGACCTCGCCCGCATGGCGCAGGAACTGCTGGGACCTCGGGGCTCGGCGCGGCAGGTTCATTTGAGGTTGAACCAGCTCGGGCTGCGACTGCGCGACCTGCGCGGCGAGGCGTCGTGAGAAACGGATCAGATTCCGGACCTCCTCACCCCGACCCTCTCCTCCACGCGGACGTGGAGGAGAGGGGGGAAAGAATAGATCCCCTCTCCCCAAGTCCTCTGGAGGAGAGGGTTAGGGTGAGGGGGGCGCGACGAGAGTCGGGCCTCGCGCTTCGCGCGGCCGGCCTCCTCACCCCGACCCTCTCCTCCATGGGGACATGGAGGAGAGGGGGACAGACTCTCGTCTTCTTGCTCGCACTCGCGAGATACACGTCCGTCGCCGCGGCGCCTGATGCCGGCGAAACCGCGCTCCAGCCGCCCGCGGCCGCCAGCGCGCCCACCCTCGTCCCCCCGACCGTGTCCGCCGGCCCCTCGGGCCGGGCCGCCGCGCGCACACTGCACGCGCAGGGCCTGGCGCGGCTCAAAGCCGGCGATCCCGACGAGGCGGCGCAGCTGTTCACGCGCGCGCTCGAGAAAGATCCCGAGAACGCCGTGATCGCCACCGATCTCGGGTTCGCGCTCGGCAAGCTCGGCCGGCGCGACGACGCGGAGGCGACACTGCGTGCGGCGATCGCCAAGGATCCGCGGCGGTTTTACGCCTACGTCAACCTCGCCGACCTGCTGGCCGACGATCCGTCGCGCTGGGAACGACGCGATCAGATCATCGCCTACTTCGAAAAGGGGCTCGACGCACTCAAAGACGACGCCAAGGGGCGGCTGCTGGTGCGGCTGCGCCTCGCGAACTTCGAGCGCATCGTGGGCCGCACCTCCGCGGCGCGCGCGCGGCTCGAACCCATGTTGACGTCGGCGCCCGCAGCCGACGGCACGCCGCAGCTCACGCGCGCGCAGCGCAAGCGCGTGCTCGACCTGCTCGATGCGATCGCCCTCGACGAGCGCGCTCAGGCGCTGGAAGATTGGCCGATCCCCGCGCCGACGGTGGTGCAGCAAGAGGAAGCGACCAGCGCGGAGAGCGCGCTCGACGCCGGTCACGCCGACGAAGCCTGCGCCCGCCTCGATCTCCTGGTGAAACAAGCGCCGAGCTGGCCGCGGGCGCGCTTCCTGCGCGCCCGGGCGCTCGAGTCACTCGGGCGCGTCGACGAGGCGGTGCGCGATCTCGAGATCGCCGTGAACCTCGCGCCGTCGAACGCCGGCGGCTGGCGCGCGCTCGGCCGCCTGCTGGCGATCCACGGCGGCGCGCTCGAAGCCGATCGCGCCGACGAGGCGCTGCAACACGCGCTCGTGCTGGAACCATCTTGGACCGACCTGCGCGGGCTGCGGGCGCAGCTCGCACGCCGCCGCTCGGCGCTGGCTCCGTCGCCGGCCGCGCAGCGCGCCGTCGCGCCCACCGAGCACGCGCGCACGCTCTATCACGAGGCCGAAGAGTGGATCGAGGTCGGTGACCCGGGCGGGCTCGGCCGCGATCTCGTCGAGCAGGCGCTCGCCGAATCGCCGGGCTACGTCGAGGCCGCGGTGAGCGCCTACGCGCTGACCGGGCACGTACCGCCCGAGACAGTCGCCGCGCTCTGGGACGACGGACCGGCCCTATGGGCGCTGGCCTCGGGCATTCGCCCCCTCGCGAAGGGCACGCCGGCGGATCCGGCGATTCCGACCTGGATCGACCGCGCGGTCGCGCTCGACGTGCAGGAGGCGCGCTTCGCCCGGGCGCTCTCGCGCGCGGCGGCCGGCGATCGCGCAGGCGCGCTCGCCGATCTCGTAGGCTACGTCGCGCGCGAGCCGCGCCCGGCACACCTGGCCGAGGCCCGGGCGCTGCGCGCGGGGCTGGCCGGCGGCGAGGCGCGCCCGTCACCCGAGCGGATGGCGCGCATTCGCCTGCTCGAGGGCCACCCCGATGCCGCGCTCAGCGCGCTGGGCAGCAACTGCACCGCCGACCTGCCGCCCGAGCGCCTGCGCGCGATCGGCGTCGTGCACGAATACGCCGACGCCTACGCGGCGGCGCGCCGCTGCTACGAGCTGGCGAGCGCCGCTGGCGACCAGACGTCACTGGCGCGCCTCGCGCGGCTCGACGCGCGCCTGCCCGACGCGGAGCTGCGCACCACCGATCGGAGCACGCTGGAACGCGCCGCCGGGCGCGAGATCCCCGCCGCGTTCTGGGCCCTCGCGCGGCTCGACGCCGCCGGCGGCGATTCGACCGCGGCCCTCGCGCGCGCCGACCGCGCGCTGGCGTTGGCCGGGCGCGCGGGCTCGGCCGAGGCCGCGGAGGATGCGACCTGGTTGCCCGCTGCCAACGCAGCGCGCGCCGGCTGGGCGGCCGCGCGCCAGGCCGACGAACGCAACGAACGCGAGCGCCATCGCCGGCTCACAGCCGCGGCTGCGCTGCTCGTCACCTTGCTCATCGCGCTGATAGCGCGGCGGCGCCTGCACGGCCGCACGGTGGCCGCGGCGCTGCGCCGCTCGCCGTCGCTGTTCCCCGAGGTCGGCCGCGCCGTCGCCGACGTCCGCCACGACGTGCTCAAGCACCGCGCCGGCGTGCTCGGGCTCTGCGCCGACCCGGGCGCCGCGCGCGACGATATCCGGCGCGCGCTGACCGAGCCTCAACCGACGTCGGAGGCCGTCGCGTCAGTGTACGATCGGCTGGTGCAAGCCGCGCGCGGCCAGGGAATCACGCTCCGTCCGCTGGGACGCGAGCCGACGTTCGGACCGCTGGCGCAGGATCTGGCGCGCGCCGAGGCGGTGCTCCGCCGCGACCGCACCGCCTCCGGCCACGCCGACGACGCAATCCTTCTGGCGATCGACGCGCGCGTGCGCGGCGCCCACGCGGATCGGCTCGACGCGCTCCTGCAACTGGGCCCGCGCACGCGTCTCGACGCGGGCGAGGTCGGTGCCTGGATCGGGGCGGTCGAGGCAGCGACCCGCCAGGCCGGCGGGGGCTGGGCCGCGCCCGCGCTGATGCTCGGAGAGCTGGCGGTCGAGTTTCCGGTCGAGCGCGGCGCGCTGAGCGCGATCTTCGCCAACCTGCTGCGCAACGCCCAGGCCGCGGTCGCGGGGCAGGACGACGCGCGCATCATCGTGCGCATCGATCGCGAGCGCGACGTGACCGGACGCCAAGTGGTGCGCTTGCTCATCGGCGATTCGGCCGCCGCCGCGCTGACGCTGGAGGCGATCGACGCGCGCGAGAGCGGCCGCGGCCTGGCGATTGTGCGCGATCTGGTGCGCCAGTGGCGCGGCCATCTCATCGTGCGCGCCGAACCGGCGCCGTTCAGCAAACAGGTGGGCGCGTGCTTCCCGATCTGACGGCGGCGCGGCCGCGCTTCGTGGTCTGCGAGGACGGGACCGAATACCTCGATCGGTTCCAGCGCTTTCTCGGCGATGCGTTCGCGTTCTCGCCGGCGCGCGACTTCGAAAGCGCGCTCGTCGCGGCCGCCGGGGCGCACGGCCTGCTGCTCGACCTCGACTTCCGGCGGACGCCGCCCGAACGTCTGGTCGACGAGAGCGGTACCGCGCCGCCCGACCTGGACGCGGGCTCGCGACGCCGGCTCACCGAGACGCAGGGGATCCTGATCTTGCGCCAGCTGCGCACGCGCGGCGTGAAGCTGCCCGCGCTGCTGTTCGCCGACATCGACGACGGCGAGCAGGCGCGGTTCCTCGAACGCACGCTGGCGCCGCTGACCATCGTGCCTTACCGCCTGGGGATCGTCGAGGTCGCGGCGCTGATGCGCTCGGCTCTGGCTGCTACTTCAGCCGGATCTCGACGGTGAGATCGCTCGCGAGCCGCTCGAGGCTCGCGCGCAGGTGGGCGGCGTCGATGTGTACCGGCACCTTGACGCGCGCGTTGGCGCGAAAGAGCATCTCGCCCGACATCGGCGCGCTGGTGCGATCGGTGGTCAGCTCCTCGACGTTGACCTCGTGGCTGGCGAGCAGCTGCGAGATCTCGCGCACCAGTCCGGGGCGATCGAGACCGATGAGCTCGAGATCCATCACCCGCCCCTCGCCGACGGCGGATGCCGCAACGCCCGCCTGCGCGCGCGGGGCGCTGGTGGCGGTGACGCGTAGGCCGCTCGCGACCAGCCCCTCGAGAGCGTGCGCGAGCGCCTCGGCCTGTCCGGGTGGGACCTCGATGCGCAAGATGCCGGCAAAGCTGCCCGCCAGGTGAATCATGCGGCTCTCGAGCCAGTTGCCGCCGCGATCGGCGACAGTCTGAGCGACCGCCTCGACCAACCCCGGTCGATCGGATCCAATCAGCGTGAGCACGAGATCAATCATTTTGTCCCCACCTCACCATCCCGCATGACTGCGCGTCAGGCAATCTTGAAGAGCGCCCGGATCTGCGGATAGAGCTCGGTCGGCCGATCGCAGTTCGCGACGCCGACCCGCAGCGAGACGGTCGCGCCGTCGCCCCACGGCCACCAGAGCGCGAACAGGTGCATGCGCCCGCCGGCGGCGTCGCCGGTGAAGAGCAGCTGCCCGTCGCGCACGCCGCCGAATCGCGCCGCCAGCGTGCGGATCTCGTCGGGCGCCTGGTTGATGCTGGCCGCCGACCACTCCGCGTCGAGCACTCCGGACATGGCCTGACGCGCGCGATCGGCGATGTCCTTGGTGAACGAAGAATTCAGACACTTGAAACGCGGGTCCCAGGACCACCCGCCACCGGGCCACGCGCCGCGGAGCTGGTCCAGCCCGTCAAGCAGCGGCTGCCACGCTTCGGAAGGGCTCGACATCGACACAGCGTATCACCCGTCGCCGTGATGGCCAACGCTTGCCGCGCATGACCGCGCACGCGGACGCACACACACCGGCGCGACGCGCTGGCTGCGACGGCCTGCGCCACCTGCATGAAATCCCGGCCCCTAGATTGTGGTCAGTAGTGGGAATCAGTAGCAGTCGCGGCGGTCCGCGTCGGATTCCGATCACGCCCGGGCAATTGTTCTGGCACCTCACGGATGAGCGAGGCCAGAGTTTGATTGTGGCGAGCGTCGGGCATCTGGCCGTCGGCCTCCTGGCTGGACGTGTTCAAAATGATGGCCGCGCGCCGCACGCGCGGCCACGCGGCAAAGCAACCACGCTGATCGGCTTCAGCCTGCTGGCGATGCTCCCCGACGCCGATGTGTTCGTCATGCACCTGGGTTCGCACGACAGTATCGTCGCCGGGCACCGGGGCGCGTCCCACTCCTTGCTGATGGCGGGGACGATCGCCGTCGCGGGCGGCCTGCTGGCGCGGCGTTTTGGCTGGAGCGGGGTGCGCACGATGTTCGCGGTGATGCTGGCCATCGGCAGCCACGGCCTGCTGGACACGCTGGGCGAAGGCGGGCGGGCGATCCCGCTCTTCTGGCCGCTCAGCAAGCACCGCTTCATCGCCCCCTGGCGCTGCCTGCCCGACGCGCCCCGCGGCCTCAAGTTCATCTCCTGGCGCGGGCTGCTCGACGCCGTCCTCGAATTCGTCTACTTCCTGCCGGTGACGCTGTTCGCTCTCTGGCCGCGCGCCGCCGCGCGCGTACCGCATCTGGCGGTTGTCGCCGGGGGCGCGTCCGACCCGAACCCGCTGTCCCTCCCGCTGCCGGTGCCCGGAGCGGCGCCCGCGGTGGCGGCGCGCGCGGAGACCGACCTCGCCGCAAATCGCGACGAAACTTCGCTCCGGTCCTCGGGCTGAAAGCCCCGTCCGCCCCCTTTGTGGGAGGGGTCACTTGACGGAAGTGGGTCGGGGTTTCCATGCTTACCCCATGAAGGAAGCAAAGCGCCGCAATCTGGGCGTGGCTCTCGCCGGGATCGCTGCTCTGGGTCTGGGTGCCGCGGGCTGTTTCGGCAACCCGCGAGACTTCCACCCCGGCTGGAACCAGCAGGGCCAGGGCGGCGCTTCGACCGGCCAGGCCGGCTCCTCGGGTGGCGGTCAGGGCGGCTCCGGAGCGGGCACTGGCGGCGACTCCGGCGTGGTCACGACCTGCTCGGCGACCGCGCCGACCGCCTTCGCCGTCGAGTGGGCGGTCGAGGACACCGCGCACCATCCGACCACCTGCACCGCGGTCGGTGGCGCCACCGTCGATCTCGACGTGCTCAACCTGGCGACGATGATCGCCAGCCACGACACCTTCCCTTGCGACGCGATGGCGGGCACCAGCTCGACGCTCGATCCCGGCAACTATACGGTCGCCCTGCGCCTCTACGACGCGAACGGCGTGAACCTCTACGAGCAGATCGGCGAAGGAATGTTCGCCATCACCGCCGGCTGCACGACCGACCTCGGCCTCGCTCCGTTCTTCTCGCCGGTGATCACGCCCGACCAGTACATCTCGCTCTCGTGGTCGATTGATCGGGTGTCGAGCGGCGCTTACCTGAGCTGCGCCGACGCGCACGCGTCGACCGTCGAGCTCGACGCCACCGACCAGACGTTCCAGTGGCCGTGCACCGACGGCAAGGGCGCGACGAAGTCCCTGCCGCCCGCGACCTACAACGTGACGATCAAGTTGCTCGACGCGACGGGGACGCCACTCTCCCTCACGCCGACCATGCAAGTTCCGGTCGTCGCCGGCAAGCCGAACACCCTCGGCAACGTCCTGTTCGACGTGAACTGACAGCCGCCGGATCCAGACGCAAATACCCGTCGGCGCACGGCCGAATGGGGTAACCTCCCCGCCAGAATGCTGTTCGGGAAGGAACGGAAAAGAGTCGCGCGTGTGATTCGAGATCTGGTCGTGCGCCCGCGCAGCGACGGCCAGATGGGCGACGGCGACCTCGGCAGCGGGCTTCAAGTTTTGGTGAAGCTGGCCGCGGCACCCTTGCGGTTTCTCCCCGAGACGGCGGCACGCATGCCGGGCCTGCTGCGCGAGCTGGGCGAGCGGCGCCGCGCTATTCCTCCGGCGCGGCGCACAGTACCCAACCCGGCGCTGGCGCTGGGCGCGCTCACCGGCGGCCTGACCAGCAACGAGATCCTCCGCCCGCGCTACCTCAACCTGCTCGCGGCTTCGATGGACCGCGCGACGTCGGGTCATGTGCACCCTGGCTTCCTGACCGTGCTGCGCCAGATGACGCCCGACGAGACCCGCATCTTCAGCCGGTTCGAGAACGACGGCCCGTACCCGGTGCTCTCGATCCAGTCGCACCCCAAGCACGGTGGCAGTCGCCAGACCGAGCTGCGCCACTTCAGCCTGCTCGGTGAAGAGGCGGGTTGTGAGCACCCACTGCGCGCGCCGATGTACCTGGACAACCTCTGCCGTCTCGGGCTCACCGAGATGCGCCCCACGCGCCTGTCCGAGGACACGCGCATGTTCAAGCCCCTCGAGACCCACGCCGAGGTCACGCGGCTCAAGGCGGAGATCGCCAGCCGACCACCGGTGCCAGCGCCAGAAAATGCCGGTCGGAATGGGAATGATCCTTTGGTGGCCGACGTCCAATACAAGTATCTCTTCGTCACCTCATTCGGACGCCAGTTCTACGACGCGTGCGAATATCGCCCCGAGGCCGAGCTGTAGCGGCCTCGATTCTCGGTTCCCATGACTCCAGAAACCAACGCGCAGGAAGAAAAAGAGCCGCTGTCGCTGGACGAGATCCGCGAGATCTGGCCGCTCCTCTCGCGCCCCGACCGCATCGAGGCGTTCGCGTTGTTGCCGCGCGACGACGCCGAGGAGCTGTTTTTCGGCCTCAACACGCGCGACCAGGCGGCGCTGATCATGGGCCTGCCGACGCGCGAGCAGCGATCGTGGATGCGCCTCCTGCCGCCCGACGACGCCGCCGACGTGGTGCAGGAGGCGCCGACCGAAAACCGCGAGGCGCTGCTGGCGCTGCT
>Ga0265339_10003648_pt1 | contig 10744 bp, 8 predicted proteins | sample 4CB219metaG_FD_202085 | JGI IMG/M metagenome (GOLD analysis project Ga0265339, IMG submission 202085) | Rhizosphere microbial communities from Carex aquatilis grown in University of Washington, Seatle, WA, United States - 4-CB2-19 metaG | ecosystem: Host-associated > Plants > Roots > Rhizosphere...
TTGACCAGAGGACCAGCTCCTCGCCCAGGCGCGACAGGTGCACGCCCATCAGCGCGCACGCGAACGCGATCTCGGCGGCGAAGTCGCGGTCAGAGACGGCGTCGAGGCTGTTGTGCGTCGGTTCCTCGAAGTTCAGCGACGCCGCGGTGCGTGCGCGGTCGATCGGCAACCCGGTCGCCGCCAGCGCGCCCGAGCCCAGCGGCGACTGCCCGGCGCGTCGCGCGGCGTCGAGCAGCCGCCCGCGGTCGCGCGTCAGCATCTCGCAGTACGCCATCAGGTGATGGCCCAATGTGATCGCCTGCGCGCGTTGCAGGTGGGTGTAGCCCGGCAACAGGGTGTCAGCGTGCTCTCGCGCGCGGCGGCAGAGCGCGACGCGCGCGCGGTCGATGGCGCTGGCCAGCTCGACCGCCGCAGCGCGGGCGTAAAGCTTGAGATCGGTCGCGACCTGGTCGTTGCGGCTGCGCGCCGTGTGCAGGCGGCGGCCAGGCTCGCCGATGAGCTCGGTCAGGCGGCTCTCCACATTCATGTGGATGTCTTCCATCGCCGGATCCAGCTTCCGCTCGCCGCGTTCGAATTCGCCGGCGACTGTTTCCAGACCGTCAACGATTGCGTCGGCGTCAGCAGGTGTGATGAGTCCCACCGCCGCCAACATCCGCGCGTGCGCCTGACTCCCGCGCACATCGTCGCGCAACAACCGCCGATCGAAGTCGATCGACGCGTTGAGCGCCGCCGCCGCCGGATCCATCGCCGCCTGGAAGCGTGCGCCGCGTCCTCCGCTCTTGGCAATTGTCATCGCGGCGGACGCTAGCAGATGTGGCGCTCTTTCGGCAGCCACGCTACGATTTGATCAGGGCATCCGCGAGCGACTGGCCCAAGAAGGAGGAGAAACGCATGGCCAAACGTACCCTCAAGACCGATAGGGATCTTCTTCGCCACCTGCACCGACGCGGCTCTAAGGAAACCGGTCGGAGTTAGACCTCCTCAGGACCAGCCTGTTCTTGTGAAGTCTCGAGCCTTATAGACAAGCAACCGGGACGGTTCGACGAGGCTCGCGCCGAACCCCCACAGATCGGGCGGCACCCAGGTGGGTGCTAGCTCAGACCAGTCTACTAGCGGATCCAACGCGCCGGTGAGCAAGCCTCCCGGCGCGTTTTTTTCGCAGCGGCGAGCGTGGGGCGTGCGCGTGCTCGTGTCCGTGTCCGTGCTCGTGTCCGAGTCCGTGTGAGGCCAGCGAGTGCGTGCGCGGGACGCGAGCCGCGATTCGCGTGCGCGCCGAACCCGGACTCGAAGGCCCGCGAAGGCGCTACGACGCGCGGCGGAGCCGCAACCCGTTCAACTCATCGAGGAACTTGTTCGTCGTCTCGATACTGTTCTCGAGCGACTCGACGACCAAGTTCAAGAGGCCTTCGTTTTCGTAACGCAGCACCTCGTAGTAGCGCTGCCTTTCGATCGAGTGGATCACCGCCGGCAGGTAACCGTGGCGGATGAGCATGAAGTTCATCAACAGGCGAGCGACCTTCCCCGAGTTCTTCGTCCAGGGATAGGTGCTGAGCACCTTGAAGTGTGCCTTGGTCGCGCGCGTGATCGGATGAAGATCACGGAACTCTTCCGACTCGAGCCACTCGCCGAGCTTCCGCATCTTGTAGGAGATCTTCTCGGGCGCCGCGATCTCGTGATAGTAGAGCCGGTGCAGGGGGTTCTCCCGTCGGTACGGGTAACCCTTGGCCGCCGCCTCGGGCGTGAGGATCGCGTACAGCTTGCGCACCAGCTCGAGGTCGATCGGCACCGGCTTCTTGGCCGCGCCTTGCGCCACGTTCTGACCCTCTCGCACGAAGTCGACCGCGAGCTTGTGGTTCCGGACTTCTTCGTACATCGGGATCAGCGTGACGTCGCTGATGATCCGCTGATCGATCGCCGCCTTGAGCTCGGAGTACGAAAGGACCACTCCCTCGAGCGCGTTGTCATGGAAGATCCAGGAGACGTCGAGCCTGTCCTGGTAGTCCTTGATGATGTTCGACGGAAAGCTCGCGAGCTTCGCGCGGAGCAAATCCATCTTGGCATCGAGCTCGAAGAATTTTGCGTCCATCCCCATCTCCATACGTTAGGCCGTCAGTTCTCGCACCTTGCGTATCGCTCCGACAGTGCGCGACATCGTATAGACCTAGAACCCTTTCGTCAAGCGGGGTTAGCGATATCTATCCACTGCGGATCCGACGGGTTTGTGATGCGTTCCTGACGCGCTTTGGAACATTCCATCCCCGGACAATTGTGTGGAGGGACGCAAGACGGACGCTCTTGAAATGCCCGTCAGACCGCGAGCTGATCCGTACATTCCCATCCTGACCCGCTGGCCGTCGGATGGGGCCTTTCCCGGGCTTCGCGCTGGTGCCGATGATATTGCAATCATTGGGAAAAGCTCGGATGCAAAACTTGACACCTGGGGCGGTCGGGCAAGAATCGAAGGTCAATGTCGGACGGACACGAGCCGGTGCTGCTCAACGAGGTCCTGGAGTGGCTGGCGCCGCACCCCGGGGGTCGATACTGCGACGCGACGGTCGGTTTGGGAGGCCACGCCCGGGAGATCCTGCGCCGGTCGGCACCCGATGGTCGGCTGGTCGGCCTGGACCGTGACCAGGACGCCATCGCCGCCGCCGGGGCGACCCTGGCCGAGTTCGGCGACCGGGTCACCCTGGTCCACACGCCATTTTCCCAGGTTCGCGACGTCCTGACCCGCGTCGGTGCCGTCCCGGTCGATGGGTTCCTGGTCGACCTTGGCGTCTCTTCGCCGCAGCTCGATCGGCCCGAACGCGGGTTCTCTTTCCGGGAGTCCGGCCCCCTCGACATGCGGATGGACCAGAGCCAGGGCGAAACCGCCGGCGAGCTCTTGCGCCGGATCGAGGAGGAAGAGCTGGAGACGATCATCCGCGACTACGGCGAGGAGCGCTACGCCCGGCGCATCGCGCGCGCGATCGTCGAGGCGCGCGACCGCGGCGAGCTCGAGTCCACCGGCGCACTGGGCACGATCGTCGCGCGCGCGATGCCCCGCCATGAATGGCACAAGAATCCGGCGACACGCACGTTCCAGGCGCTGCGCATCGCGGTCAATCAAGAGCTGGTGCAGATCGAGCAACTGCTCGACCAGATGGCCGACTGCCTGCGCCCGGGCGGACGGCTGTGCATCATCGCGTTTCACTCGCTGGAGGATCGCATCGTCAAGCGGCGTTTGCGCGCGCTGGCCGGCCGCGGAGGGACCGGCGAGGCGCCCCGCGTGCGCCTGCTCAACAAGCACGTGATCGTCGCCGGTGACGAGGAGCGCGAGCGAAACCCGCGCTCGCGTTCGGCCAAGTTGCGCGCCGCGGAGAGGATCTAGCGCGATGTCCTCATCGCCGGCATCGTCAATTTTGGGGGATCGCAGAAGGCGCGTGTCCGGCGGGATCGGCGTCGGCGGTTTCTTGCTGGCGCTGGCCACCGCGGGCGCGCTGCTGCACGTCGCGGTGCGCATGAAGGGGATCGAAGTCGCGTATGCGCTCGGCAAGGAGCGCAAGCTCAACAAGGAGCTCGAGGAGGAGCGCCGCCGCCTGCACATCGAGATCGGGATGCTCAAGGATCCCGACCGCATCGTCGAGCTCGCGCGCGACAAGCTTCACATGGGGCCGCCCGCGCCGGGGGACATCCTGCGCGGACCGCCGCCGGCCGCGAGCGGCGCGTCCCCGGTACGTGTGTCGGTGACGATCCCGCCGCGAGGAGGACGGTGAGCGGCGCCACCCGATGGACGCGCATCCGTCTCATCGCGTGCGGCGTCGTTTTCGGCGTGTTGTTCGTCGCCATCGGCAAGCGCGCCTATAACTTGCAGATCGGCCAGGGCGAGCGGCTCAAGGTCATGGCCGAAGAGCAGTACCTGCGCGAGATCGAGCTCCCGCCGCGGCGCGGTCGAATCCTCGATCGCAACGGCGCCGAGCTGGCGTCGACCGCCGACGTCGACTCGATCTACTGCAACCCGCGCCGGTTCGTCGACGTGCCGCAGGCTTCGCGCCAGCTGGCGCGCGTCTTGGGTCTCGACGCGCGCGAGCTGGAGAAGCGGCTCGGACAGCGCCGCTACTTCGCCTGGGTCAAGCGCAAGGTCACGCCCGACGAGGTCAGCGCGGTGCGCGCGCTCGCGCTGCCGGGCGTCGCCTTCACGCGCGAGCCGCGGCGCTTCTATCCCAACCGCGGGCTGGCGGCGACCGTGATGGGTACCTCCGGCTCCGACGGGCGCGGCCTCGACGGGGTCGAGCTCTCGTACGACGCCTACCTGCGCGGTAGCGGCTCGTCGGTGCAGGGCGTGCGCGATGCGCTCGGGCGCGAGCTGTTCGTCGAGTCGGCGTCCGACACCACCAGCTCCGCCGGCAGCGACGTGGTGCTGACGCTCGATCGCTACCTGACCTTCGTCACCGAGCGCGCGATCGCCAACGCAGCCGCGCAGCACCACGCCAAGGCGGTGGTCGCGGTCATGATGGACCCGCAGACCGGCGAGGTGCTGGCCATGGCGTCGGTGCCGTCGTTCAACCCCAACGATGCCACCGGCGCCGCCGAAGCGGGCGCGCGCGATCGCGCGATCACCGACACGTTCGAGCCGGGCTCGACCATGAAGACCTTCACCATCGCGGCCGCGCTCGACGCCGGCGTCGTGCGTCCCGAGGACCGCTTCGACTGCCTGATGGGCAAGATGAACGTCGGTAAGTACACCATCCACGACACGCACGCGCACGGGGTCCTGACCGTCGCCGAGGTATTCAAGTTCTCGAGCAACATCGGCGCGACCAAGATCGCGCGCCGCCTGGGCCGCGAACGGCTCGCGGAGTCGCTCGACCGCTACGGCTTCGGGCATCAGACCGGCATCGAGCTGCCGGGCGAGCGCACCGGAGTGGTCCGGCCGGTCGAGAAATGGGGCGACATCGGCTTCGCCAACGTCTCGTTCGGCCACGGCATCGCGGTGACACCGCTGCAAGTGATCGCCGGTGTGTCGGCCATCGCGGCCGGCGGTGTCTATCACCGACCGCGGATCGTATCGCGCGTGGTGTCGTCCGAGGGCGCGGTCGAGATTCCCGCGGTCGAGGAGGAGCATCGCGTGATGTCGGAAGCGACCGCGCGTGCCATGGTTGGGATCATGCGCGGCGTGACCGAGACCGGCGGCACCGCACGTCAGGCTGCGATCGACGGCTACCCTGTCGCCGGCAAAACCGGCACCGCGCAGAAGGCGGTCGGCGGCCACTACGATTCACAGAAGTACGTGGCGTCGTTCATCGGGTTCGCGCCCGCGCAGAATCCGCGCATCGCGCTGATGGTGGTGATGGACGAGCCGGAGGGGAGCCACCTCGGCGGCGCGGTCGCGGCGCCGGTGTTCAAGGAGATCGCCGAGCAGGCGCTGCGTTACCTGCACGTGCCGCCGGTCGGTCCCGTCGTGGCAACGGCGTCCGGCAATGCGGCGCCGACTCTCGCGTTGCGGAAGACATCCGGCGCACCGGCGCCCGCGAGCGCGGCCTCGGACGACGACGACGCGCCGCCGGCCGACCTGTTGCCCCCCACCGAGGTGCCGGTCGCCGGCGACGACGAGACCGTCGCTGACGACTCCGCGCGCGAGTGGGATGAAGTCGCGGGGGCCGAGGGCAGTCCCGCAGACGGCGCGCCGGCCGCCAAGGTCAACCTGCCCGACTTTGCCGGCATGACCATCGCCGAGGCGATCCGCGCCGCTCATCGCAGCGGCGTCGAGCTGGCGTTCGACGAGAGCCACGGCGCGGCGAGTGGCACCGCGATTCAACAACGGCCCGCGCCGGGGCTGGTCCCGCGTGGCACCCTCTGCCGCGTTGCCTTCGGACGGCGCGAATGAGCGGCGCCGGTTCGTTCCGCCTGGGTGCGCTGCTCGAAGGTGTGCCCGACCTCGACCGCGCGGGCCTGCCCGCGGGCACGCTCGACATCGAGGTCACCGAGGTGCGCGACGACTCGCGCCTGGTGCAGCCGGGTGACCTGTTCGTCGCTGTCCCCGGCACCAAGATCGACGCGCGCCAGTTCGTGCCCGATGTCGCCGCCCGCGGCGCGCGCGTGCTGGTGATCGAGGGACCGGCGCCAGCGTTTCCGGGCGTCGTCGTGCGCGTCGGCAGCGCGCGGCGGGCGCTCGGCGTGATCGCTGCCAACCGTTTCGGCGGCGCTGGAGAGCTGGACCTGATCGCGGTTACCGGCACGAACGGCAAGACCACCTCGACCTTTCTTCTCGAGTCGATGCTGCTGGCGGCGGGCCGCAGCCCGGGCGTCATCGGCACCGTCAACGTGCGTGCGGCCGCCTGGCCGGGCGGCGCGCGCGAGGCGAGCTGGACCACGCCGGCGGCGCTGGTGCTGCAGTCCGTGATCGGCGAGATGCGTGCTGCCGGCACCACCGACATCGTCCTCGAAGCCACGTCGCAAGCGCTGGATCAGGGACGTCTCGAGGGCTGCCGGTTCCGGGTGGCGGGGCTCACCAACATCACCCAGGACCATCTCGACGCGCACGGCACCATGGAGCGCTACTTCGACGCCAAGGCAATCCTGTTCGAGCGTCTGATGCGCGACAGCGGCGCGGTCGGCGTCTTCTTCGCCGACCAGGACGAAGGGCGGCGCATGCGGGCGCGGCTGCGCGGTGCGCGCGTCCTGAACGTGGCGCTCACGCCGGAGGGCGCGCGCGCGGCCGGCGGCGCCGACGTCGTGGTCACTAGCGCGGCGCAGTCGCCGGACGGGTGGCGGTTGCAGCTCGACACGCCGATCGGCCCGCTCGACATCGCGTCGCCGCTGGTCGGCGGTTTCAATCTGTCGAACCTTGCGCTCGCCGTCGGAATGGCGATCGGCCGTGGCCTCGACCGCGACGCGATCATCGGCGGCCTGGCGCGCATCGACGGCGTGCCCGGTCGGCTCGAGCGCGTTGCCAATTCGCGGGGAGTCCTGTGCCTGGTCGACTACTCGCACACGCCGGACGCGCTCGAGCGCGCAATCGCCGCGGTGCGCCCGCTGACCACCGGCCGCGTCGTCGTGGTGTTCGGCTGCGGTGGCGATCGCGACAACAGCAAGCGCCCGCTCATGGGGCAGATCGCGGCGCGCGACGCCGACATCGCCGTGGTCACCTCCGACAATCCCCGCACGGAAGAGCCGGAGTCGATCCTCGACATGATCGTTGCTGGCGTGCGACGCGTGAGCATCCCCGAGCTGGCCGCGACCGAGCTGGCGTCGGCGCCGCGCGGATTTCACCGCGAGGTGGATCGCCGTACCGCGATCCGGCGCGCCGCGGCAGCCTGCCGGGCCGGCGACGTCCTGCTCATTGCCGGCAAGGGGCACGAGGACTACCAGATCCTCGGCAAGACCAAGATTCACTTCGATGATCGCGAAGAGGCTTCCGCTGCGCTCGCGGCTGTGACAGCGTCGCAGATCACGACATGACCGCCGCTCCCGCCACGCATGACCTTGCCTTCGCGCTCGCCGCGATGAAAGGGACATTGCTGCAGACGGGCCGCGCGACCGGCAGCGACCGTTTCGCGGGGGCTGCGTCGGACAGCCGCGAGGTGGCGCAGGGGAAGATCTTCTTCGCGCTCCCGGGTGAGCGCGTCGATGGATACGAGTACGCGGGCGCAGCCGTAGCAGCCGGGGCGTCAGTGATCGTGGTCGCCGCCGGTCGCAGCGTTCTGCCTGAATGGGAGAATGCCAGCTTTATTGCCGTCGCCGATCCGTTGGTGGCGCTCGGCGACCTGGCATTAGCGGTGCGGAAGCGTTTCGCCGGCCGCGTCATCGGCGTCACTGGCTCAAACGGTAAGACGACGACGAAAGAGTTGATAGCCGCCGCGCTCGGATCGGCCGACTCCGTGCTGCGTACGCCGGGAAACTTCAACACCGAAGTTGGGTTGCCTCTCACGATCCTGTCGGCGACCGGCAAGGAAGCATTCTGGGTGCTGGAGATGGCGATGCGCGGTCGCGGCGAGATCGCGCTGCTCGCGCGCCTCGCTCGGCCGCACATCGGCGTCATCACCAACGTGTCGGGAGCACACTTGGAGCGGCTCGGCTCGATCGAAGAGGTCGCGCACGCCAAGGGCGAGCTCTTTCACGGGCTTTACCGCGAGCCCGACGGCAGCGGCGGCATCGCGGTGCTGCCGGCCGGCGATCGCTTGATCGAGGCCGAGGCCGACAGCGCCGCGATCCCGGCCGAACGGCGCGTGTATTTCGACGGCGGCCGTCGCGGCGACGTGCACACGCTGGAGGTGATTCCCGCCGGCGCGAGCGGCAGCATCGTACGCTACGCCGCGCGCCGCGTGCCGGTCGTCGTGCGCTTGCCGCTGGCCGGTGCGCACAACGCGCGCAACGGCGCCGCCGCGCTGGGCGTGGCGCTGGCCGCGGGGGCGCCGATCCCGGCCGCCGCGCGCGCTCTCGAAACCGCGACGCTACCGCCGCACCGGTCGGCGGCGATCCCGGCCGGGGGGCGCACGATCCTCGACGATTGCTACAACGCCAACCCGGCGTCGATGCGCGCGGCGCTGACGTCCATCGCGGCGTCGGCCGTCGGCGGCGCGCGCGGGTTCGCGATCCTCGGCGACATGAAAGAGATCGGCACCGATGCGCAGGCGCTGCAATCGCTGCACCGCGAGGTCGGTGCCGAGGCGGCTCGCCAGCTCAGCGGCGGCCTGGCCGGGGTCGGTCCAATGGGCGCGGAGATCGTCGCCGGCGCGCGCGCCGCCGGGCTCGATGCGGCGCGGGCGTTTGCTGCCGCGAGTGCCGAGGACGCGGCGAAGACCGTGGCGAGCTGGACCAATCCGGGCGACTGGATCCTGGTCAAGGCGTCGCGCGGCATGAAGCTCGAGCGTGCGGTCGAAGCGCTCGAGAGGGAGCTGGCGAGAGCATGAACATCGTCGAGACGGACGCGTGGACGGAGCCGGGTCCCCCGGCGGAGTCCTTCGCGGGAGGGTTTGGGAACCCTCCGAGGGTTCCCATCTAGAACGAGGTAACCGATGCTGTTTCATCTCTTCAATACGCTGCGCGAACGGATCCCGGGTGCGAACGTCTTCCGGTACGTCTCGACGCGCGTCGGCCTGGCGACGCTGACGTCGCTGCTGATCACGTTCTTCGTCGCGCCCTGGTTCATCCGGCGCGCGCGCGAACGCCAGCTGGGCGAGGTGATCCGCGAGGACGGTCCAGCCAGCCACGCGTCGAAGAAGGGGACGCCGACCATGGGCGGCGCGCTGATCATCCTGGCGCTGGTCGCGGCCACGCTGCTGTGGTGCGATCTGCGCAGCCCGCTGGTCTGGTTGACGCTGCTGGTGACTGTCGGCTTCGGCGCCGTGGGGTTCATCGACGACTACTTGAAGATTTCCAAGCGCAACAAGAAGGGTCTACCGGGGCGCTTCAAGCTGGCGCTCGAGCTGGTGATTGGCGGCTTCGCCATCGCCTGGTTGTTCGGAGGTGACGCGCTCGCGCCCGAGCTGCGGCTGCACCTGGCGCCGCCCCTCGTCAACTTCCACCACCACTCGCTGGTGCTGCCGCTCGGGCTCTACATCGCGTTCGGCATCTTCGTCGTGGTCGGCAGCTCGCAGGCGGTCAACCTCACCGACGGGCTCGACGGGCTGGCGATCGGCCCGGTGATCATCTGCTCATTCACGTTTCTGCTGCTGGCCTACGCCGCCGGGACAACGCTGCGCAACTTCAACATCGCCGACTACCTGGGCATCCCCCACATCTCCGGCGCCGGCGAGCTGGCGGTGTTCTGCGGCGCAATGGGCGGTGCCGGCATCGGGTTCCTGTGGTTCAACACCCATCCGGCCCAGGTGTTCATGGGCGACGTCGGCGCGCTGTCGCTGGGCGGCGCGATCGGCTTCGTGGCGCTGGCGATCAAGACCGAGCTGTCGCTGCCGATCATCGGCGGCGTCTTCGTGGCCGAGGCGATCAGCGACATCATCCAGGTCGTTCACTTCAAGCGCACCGGACGGCGTGTGTTCCTGATGGCGCCGATCCACCATCACTTCGAGAAGAAGGGCTGGCCCGAGTCGCGCATCGTGGTTCGTTTTTGGATTGTCTCGTTCGCATGCGCGATCCTGGGGCTGTTGCTGACGCTCAAGGTGCGATGACGTTCGATCTGCAAGACAAGCGCGTGCTCGTGGTCGGCCTCGGGCGCTCGGGCGTCGCGGCGGCCCAGCTGTGCGCGGCGCGCGGCGCGCGCGTCACGGTCACCGACAATCGTGGAGCGGGCGACCTGGGCGCGGCGCTGGCGGCGTTGCCGGCGGGCGTCGCGCAGGCGCTGGGCGGCCACCCGGAGGCGCTCTTCACGGGCGCGGAGCTGATCGTGCTCTCGCCGGGCGTACCGGAGATCGCGCCGCTGCGAGCCGCGCGCGCGGCCGGCGTGCCGGTCACCGGCGAGCTGGAGCTCGCGTCCCGTTTCGTGACCGCGACGCTGGTGGCGATCACCGGCACCAACGGCAAGTCGACGACGACGACCCTGTGCGGCGCGATCCTCGCCGAGACCAGCCGCCCGACGTTCGTCGGTGGCAACCTGGGCGAGCCGCTCGCCGAGGCGGTCGGGACGCCCGCGGCGTCCGCCGGCGGGATCTGCGTGGTCGAGGCGTCGAGCTTTCAGCTCGAGACCGCCGTGACGTTTCGCCCGCGCGTGGCGGCGCTGCTCAATATCACCGCCGATCACTTCGATCGTCACGACGGCCTCGAAGGTTACGCGGCCGCCAAGGCGCGCATCTTTCAGGCGCAACGA
>Ga0265339_10003649_pt1 | contig 10743 bp, 7 predicted proteins | sample 4CB219metaG_FD_202085 | JGI IMG/M metagenome (GOLD analysis project Ga0265339, IMG submission 202085) | Rhizosphere microbial communities from Carex aquatilis grown in University of Washington, Seatle, WA, United States - 4-CB2-19 metaG | ecosystem: Host-associated > Plants > Roots > Rhizosphere...
CCCGCGCTATATCCTGCTCGCGACGGACGGCGAGCCTTCGTGCCCGACGCCGTCGACGACGGCGCGAACGAACGCCGTCGCCGCCATCACGGCCGCGGCGACAGCGGGCTTCCACACCTTCGTCGTCGGCGTCGCCACGACGAAGGCGAGCGCGACGATGGTGCTCAACGAGATGGCCGTCGCCGGCCTCGAGCCTCGACCCGATCTCAACCCCGCGGCGACGCGCTTCTTCCTCGCCAACACGAAGGACGAGCTCGTCAACTCGCTCAAGGTCATCACGGGGCAGATCCCGAACTGCCTCTTCCCGCTGGCGACGCCGCCGCCCGACCCCGACAACATCGCCGTCAAGGTGAGCGCCGTGAAGGCGCCCAAGGACCCTACACACCAGGACGGCTGGGACTACGCCGCCGCCGACCACAGCGCCGTCGCCGTCTACGGGTCGTGGTGCACGATGATCCAGACGAGCGCCGCCAACATGGTGCAGATCATCTACGGCTGCCCCGACATCATCATCCCGTGACCATGCGCGCGATCTCATGGGCCGCCCTGGCCGCGCTCGCGGCGTGCGATCCGGCGGGCTACTACCGTCACGGGGGAGCGGCCGGCGCGGGCGCCGGTGGTGTCGCGGGCGGCGGCGGCGGCATGGCCATCTTCATCACCGGTGCGGCGGGCGCGAGCCCGACGGGCGCTGCGGGTGGCAACGCCGGCGCCTCGGGGGCGGCGGGCGCGCCGATCAGCGCCGGGACTGCGGGCGCCGCGGCCGGCGCGACGGGTGCCGCGGGAGCGGTGGGCGCCTCGGGCGCGGGCGGCGTCGCGTCCGAGGCGCGGCTCACGGACGGCTTCGAGGACGGCATGACGACCGAGTGGATCGCCGACACCGTCAACGGCGACTGGGCCATCGTCGCCGATACGGGTGGCGGCGCCGCCAACAAGATCTACGAGGACCGCAAGTCGGACAGCACCCTCTCGTGGGCCATCGGTGGGAAGGTCACGTGGACCGATCAGGTCGTGTCGGCGAAGGTCAAGCTCGTCTCCTCGTCGAGCTCGTCGGCGATCATCGCGCTCGCCGTTCGGTACAGCAGCGCCGACTCGTACTACTTCGTCGCGCTCAAACCCGACGGCACGTTCAAGATCCGCAAGCGCGTGAACGGCAGCACCGCGGACGTGACCGAGTACAAGCCCTCCACCAAGGTACCGCTCGTGCCAGACACCTGGTACCTGCTCGGGCTCTCGGCCGTGGGAACCACGCTCACGGGGACGCTCTCGGGGCCCGGCGTGGGAGCCGGCGCGGATGCCGGCGCTGGCGTCGGCATGGCCATGGGCACCGACGCCGACCTGAAATCGGGCGGCATCGCGCTCGGCGCGCAGAACTGCGTCGCGGCCTTCGATGACGTGCTCGTGGCGCCGCCGCCCTGAGCCGCGCGAGCCTGCCGCGGACACTCTTGGGCAGATTCGATGTCTCGCTCCCGCTCGACGATGAGAGCCTCGGTGGGCGCGCTGTCCGCGGCGTGCTGGTCGGTGTGCCTCGGCTGTGGCCGCTCCGCGGGGCAGGCCCCCGCCTCTGGACCGCCAGGCGTGGACGCGGCGCCCGCGTTTGACGCCGCCGCGGCGCCCGAGGCCGACGATCCGTCCTCGCTCGCGCCGGACGCCGACGCTGCGCCCGCCCGATCCCCGCTCGGCGTCGTCGCGCGGGGGCCGGCGTCCGGCGCGGCGGGGGTTTGCGCGGACACGCGCCTCCTGCTCACGCTCGACGGCGCCGTCGCCGTGGGCGCGTCCGGGCTCGTGCGCATCTTCGACGCGGACGCGCCCGTGACGCCCGTCGACACGATCGACGTCGGCGCGCCCTACTTCAACGACACGCTCGGCGGGCGGCGCTTCTTCACGCAGCGGCCCGTCTTCGTCGACGGCTCCGACGGCGTCACTGTCACGATCGCGCCACACGCGCACGCGCTCGCGCCCGGCAGGACTTACTACGTGACGATCGATCCAGGCGTCCTCGTCGACGCCGCGGGGCGCTCCGTCGACGTCGCGGGCGGCCCCGATGACTGGCGCTTCACGACGCGCGCCGCGCCCGCGGTCGGAGCGGCGCTCATGGTGGCCGGCGACGGCTCGGGGGACTTCTGCACCGTGCAGGGCGCCGTCGACGCCGTGCCGCCGCACGCGACGATGCCGACGACGATCACGCTCGCGCCCGGCCTCTACCGCGAGATCGTGTTCATCGCCGACAAGGACCGGCTCACGGTGCGCGGCGTCGATCGCGCGGGCAGTGTCATCGCCTACGCCAACAACGACACGCTCCAGGACAAGCTCGGCACGAAGTACCGCGCCGTCGTCGAGGCCGAGAACGTCACCGACTTCACCGTCGAGAACCTCACCGTCCACAACCTCACGCCTCAGGGTGGCTCGCAGGCCGAGGCCCTGCGCGTCGAGCCGGGAGACCGCGTGAGCCTGCGTGACGCCGATTTCCTGAGCCTGCAGGACACGCTGCTCCTCACGGGACGCGTCTACGTCACGGGCGCGACGATCGAGGGCAACGTCGACTTCATCTGGGGCAAGGGCGCCGCGTACATCGAGCGCTCGGAGATCCGGACGGTCGTTCGGCCCGGCTACGGCGTGCAGGCGCGCAACCCGCCAGGCCAGTACGGCTACGTGTTCGTCGACTCGAAGCTCACGGCCACGCCGGGCCTCACCGGGCACCTGCTCGCTCGAATCGACGCGACGCCGGGCACCGGCTATCCCGCGAGTCAGGTCGCCTACGTCGACTGCCAGATGGGCCCGCACGTGGACCCGCGAGGCTGGCTCGTCACGCCGTCCGGCGTCGACGTGAGCGGAATCCGCTTCTGGGAGTACCACAGCACCGACGCCACGGGCGCGGCGGTCGACGTTTCGAAGCGCGACCCGGCGTCGCGCCAGCTCTCCGACGCCGAGGCGGCCGCGCTGCGCGACAAGGCCACCGTGCTCGGTGGGTGGGAGCCCGCGCCATGATGGGCGGTCGCGAGGTCGTGCGGCTCGCGGACGCCGACAACGTCCTCGTCGCGCTGCGTCCGCTCGCGCCTGGCGCCGAGGTCGACGGGGTCGCCGTTCGCGGCGAGGTGCCCGCGGGCCACAAGGTCGCGGCCCGCGCCATCCGCGCGGGCGAGCCCGTCGTGAAGTTCGGCCACCTCATCGGCGCGGCGACGCGCGACATCGAGGCGGGCGAGCACGTGCACACTCACAACGTTCGCAGCGTCCTGCCGGACGTGGTCGCGCCGCAGGCGCGGACGTGGATGCCTCCGGCGCCGGCCGCGTCGATCGGGCTCGAGCCGACGTTCCAGGGTTTCCGCCGTCCCGACGGCCGCGTGGCGACGCGCAACGAGATCTGGATCGTCAACACCGTGGGCTGCGTCAACCATGCGGCCGAGCGCATCGCCGCGCTGGCGACGCAGGAGCTCGTCGCGCCCGGCGCGAACATCGAGGGCGTCCATGCCTTCTCCCACCAGTACGGCTGCTCGCAGCTCGGCAAGGACCTCGAGGCGACGCAGGCGATCCTCGCCGGCCTGGTCGACCACCCCAACGCCGCGGGGGTGCTCGTGCTCGGGCTCGGCTGCGAGAACAACCAGCTCGCGTCGTTGCTGGACCGGGCCAGCCGCGTCACGCCGTCGCGCGTGCAGTTCTTCAACGCTCAGGAGGTCACCGACGAGATCGAGGAGGGCGTGCGGCGCGTGCGTGCGCTCGCGAGGGAGGCCGCGCTCTTCCGGCGCGAGCCCGTCCCCGCGGCCGAGCTCGTCGTCGGCACGAAATGCGGCGGCAGCGACGGCTTCTCAGGCCTGACGGCCAACCCGCTCGTGGGCCGCGTCATCGACCGGCTCGCGGCGCTCGGCGGCACGGCGTTGCTCACCGAGGTGCCCGAGATGTTCGGGGCCGAGGACGTGCTCCTCGCTCGCGCGCGTGACGCCGGGGTGGCCGACCGCGCCCGCGGCATGATGAACGCCTTCCGCGACTACTTCCGCCGTCACGGAGAGCCCATCGACGAGAACCCCGCGCCCGGCAACAAGGCCGGCGGCATCACGACGCTCGCCGAGAAGTCGCTCGGTTGCGTGCAGAAGAGCGGCGCGGCGCCTGTCGCGGAGGTGCTCGCGTATGGCGCGCGCGCGCCGAGCCGGCTCGGCGGCGTGGCTCTCGTCGATGCGCCGGGCAACGATGGCGTCTCGTCGACGGCGCTCGTCGCCGCGGGCGCCCATCTCCTGCTCTTTACGACGGGCCGGGGAACGCCGCTCGGCTTCCCGGTGCCCACGATCAAGATCAGCTCGAACAGCGAGCTCGCCGAGCGAAAGCCGGCCTGGATCGACTTCGACGCCGGTCCCATCGCGCGCGGCACGGCGGGCTTCGAAGAGCTCGGCGACCGGCTCTTTGCGCTCGTGCTCGACGTCGCGAGCGGGCGGCGGCTCACGCGCAACGAGCTCAACGGGTTCCGCGAGATCGCCATCTGGAAAGACGGCGTGACGCTGTGAGCGCGGCGGCGCCACGGCTCGACGCGCGCCTCGTTGCCGCCGATCCGCGCCTCGCCGCGCACGCCGCGAGCGCGCGGCTGCCCGAGCGCGTCCTGCAGTTCGGTGAGGGCAACTTCCTGCGGGCCTTCGCCGACTGGATGCTTCAGCGCATGAACGAGCGCGGGCTCTTCGGCGGCCGCGCGGTCATCGTGCAGCCGCTGCCGCGCGGGCAGGCGGACGCGCTCGCGGCGCAAGACGGGCTCTTCACGGTCGTGCTGCGCGGGCTCACCGACGGCCGCCGCGTCGAGACGCGCGAGCTCGTGTCGTCCGTGAGCCGGTGCATCGATCCGTACCGCGACTTCGACGCGTTCCTCGCGTGCGCGCGTAACCCGGACCTGCGCTTCGTCGTGTCGAACACGACGGAGGCAGGCATCCGCACCGACCCGGCCGATCGCCTCGACGCGCGGCCAGCCGCCTCGTTCCCGGGCAAGCTCACGCAGCTCCTCGAGGCACGCTGCCGGCACTTCGGCGGCGACCCGAGGCGCGGCCTCGTCGTGCTGCCGTGCGAGCTCATCGATCGCAACGGCGACGCGCTCTCGCAGGCGGTGCTCGAGACGGCCCGGTCCTGGGACCTCCCGCCCGCGTTCAAGCGGTGGGTGAGCGAGTCGTGTGTGTTCGCCAACACGCTCGTCGATCGCATCGTCACGGGCCACCCGCGCGACGAGGCCCTCGAGCTCGCGGCGCACCTCGGCTACCGCGACGAGCTGCTCGTCGCGGGAGAGCTCTTCCACTCGTGGGTCATCGAGGCGCCGGCCTCGCTCGCCGATGAGCTGCCCCTCGCGGCCGCTGGCATCGACGTCGTCGAGACGCGCGACCTCCAGCCGTACCGCGAGCGCAAGGTGCGCATCCTCAACGGTGCGCATACGCTCATGGCGCTCGTGGGCTTCCTGGCGGGTCAGGACACGGTGGGCGGCTGCATGGACGACGAGCTCGTGCGGACGTACGTCGAGCGCGCGCTTGGCCGCGAGATCCTGCCGACGATCGCGTTCCCGGCGCCGAAGCTCGAGGCCTTCGCGGCCTCCGTCGCCGAGCGCTTCCGCAACCCGTTCATTCGGCACCCGCTCTCGGCGATAGCGCTCAACTCGGTGAGCAAATTCCGCGCGCGGCTCTTGCCAGCGCTGCTCGAGGGCGCGCGTTCCACGGGCCGCCCACCCGCGCACCTCACGTTCGCGCTCGCGGCGCTGGCGGCCGTCTATCGAGCCAGCGTCGTCGAGGATGGCGCGCTCATCGGCCGCCGGGGCGGCGTGCCCTACCGCCTGCAGGACGAGCCGCGCGTGCTGGCGTTCTTCGTCATGGCCTGGCGGGCGTGTCCGCCCGGCGCGGAGAGCCCCGAGGCCTGTCTCGCGCTCGCGCGCCGTCTGCTCGCCCGCGACGACTTCTGGGGCGCGGACCTCACGGCGGCCGTGGCCGGGCTCGACGCCGCCGTCGCGGTCTTCCTGCACGCCATCCTCACCGAGGGCGCGCCTGCGGCGCTCGCGCGGCTCGTCGAGCGTGAGCCGCGCCTCGCCGCGGGGGGCGGGCCGTGACGGTGACCGCGAGACGGGTGCCGCTCGTGCTCGAGCCACACCGCTTGTTCTCGCCCGAGCCGACCGAGCGCTCCATCGCGGTGCGGCTCTACGAGGAGGTGCGCGCGCTGCCCATCGTGAGCCCTCATGGTCACACCGAGGCGCGGTGGTTCGCCGAGAACGCGCCGTTCCCGGATCCCGCGTCGCTCTTCATCGCGCCCGACCACTACGTCTACCGGATGCTGCACAGCCAGGGCGTCCCGCTCGAGGCGCTCGGGGTGCCGCGCACCGACGGCGGATCCGTCGAGACGGACCCGCGGCGCATCTGGCGGCTCTTCGCGCGCCACCAGCATCTGTTCCGGGGCACGCCCACTCGCCTCTGGCTCGATCACGCGTTCGCCGACGTCCTCGGCGTCGAAGAGCGGCTCACCGAGGAGAGCGCCGACCGGGTCTATGACCACATCGCCGAACGTCTCGCCCGGCCCGGGTTTCGTCCGCGCGCGCTCTTCGAGCGCTTCGGCATCGAGCTGCTCGCGACGACGGAATCGCCGCTCGACTCGCTCGAGCACCACTTCGCGCTGCGTGCCTCCACCTGGCGGGCGCGCCTGCGCATCGTCACGACGTTCCGGCCCGACCCCGTCGTCGACCCCGAGCTCCCGGGGTTCGTCGAGAACGTCGGGCGTCTCGGCGCGCTCACGGGCGAGGACACGGCCAAATGGCCGGGCTATCTCGCGGCGCTCGCGACGCGCCGGGCCTTCTTCGCGTCGATGGGCGCGACGGCCACCGACCACGGCCATCCCTCGGCGGCCACCTTCGACCTGCCGGCGAGCGAGCGCCAGCGGTTGCTCGATCGCGCGCTCGCGGGCGAGGCCACGCCGGCCGAGGCCGAGCGCTTCCGCGGCCAGATGCTGGTGGAGATGGCGCGCATGAGCCTCGAGGACGGGCTCGTCATGCAGATCCACCCGGGCGCGTGGCGCGACCACAACCCGCGCGTGCGCGCCGTCTTCGGGCGCGACAAAGGCGCCGACATCCCCACGCGCACCAGCTACGTCGACGCCTTGAAGCCGCTGCTCGATCGCTTCGGCGCCGAACGCGACCTCACGATCATCCTCTTCACGCTCGACGAGACGGCCTACTCGCGCGAGCTCGCGCCGCTCGCGGGGCACTACCCGGCGCTGCGGCTCGGGCCTCCCTGGTGGTTCTTCGACAGTCCTGAAGGAATGCGTTTCTTCCGCGAGCGCGCCACCGAGACGGCCGGCTTTTACAACACGGTCGGCTTCAACGACGACACGCGCGCGTTCCTGTCGATCCCGGCCCGCCACGACGTGGCGCGCCGCATGGACTGCGCGTTCCTCGCGCGCCTCTGCGCCGACCACCGCCTCGACGAGGACGAGGCGCGCGAGGTCGCGGTCGACCTCGCCTATCGGCTCGCCAAGCGCGCCTACCGGCTCGATGCGGCCGCTTATAAGGATAGAGGGCCAATGCCGCCGCGGTGCGGCGAGAGCCGTCCCCGGCCGGGATGAGCCGCGCCGGCGGGCCGGGGACACTGTTCCACCGGCAAGTCCGATGACGTCCCGCTCGAAGACCCTGGCCGTCGCTGCCTTCGTCGCCGCGCTCGCGAGCGCGGCGTCACCGGCTCGCGCCGCCAATCCTGCCGCCACCGTCGCGCGCGTCGTCGAGCTCAACCGCGAGGGCGTCGCCTTCTACGAGAGGGCGGAGTTCGAGGCGGCGCGCGCGTCCTTCGAGCAGGCGCTCGCGCTGTGCGAGGGCGCGGGCCTCGACCGCCACCCCGTGGCCGCCCGGACGCATGTGCACCTGGGGATCCTCGCCGTGGGCGGATTCGGGAAGAAGGAGGTCGCGCGCCGTGAGTTCTCCGCGGCGCTCGCCATCGTGCCGGACATCGCGCTCACTCCAGGCATCGCCTCGCCCGAGGTGCAGGCGGTCTTCGATCAGGCACGCGCCGCGCTCGATCAGCCCGCGGCATCCGCGCCGCCCGCCGAGGCCGACGACAACGAGCTGCCGAAGCCCATCGCCAACGCGCGTACACAGGACGTCTTTCGCCTCGAGAGCCGGGCCGCGCGCCGCGCCGAGGAAGCGAAGACCCGCAAGGCCACGACCGAAGAAGACGACGAGGATGACGACGTGCCCGCGGCGCGTTTGCAACTCTCGGCCCTCGTCGGCGCGGGCACGGGCTGGCAAAGCGGCTATGGCGACGTCAACGCCGATACACCGGTCCCCGGCTCATTCGCTTCGACGAGGCTCGACCATGCGGTCGTCGAGGTGGGCTTCTGGCTCACGAAGAGCTGGATGCTCTCCGCGCGCGGCCGCTTCCAGTGGATCTCGGGGGCGACGGCGCTCGACGCGCAGGGGCGCACCTATGCGCCCGCCGCGGGCGCGCTCGCGGGCTTCGCGGCCGCGACGTGGTCGCCCCCGCTCGGGCACGTACGGCCGTATCTCTCGGCCTCCGCCGGCGCGGGCCGCATCCGCCACGTCGTGACCTTCGAGACGCTCCAGGACTGCGGCCCGAGCCGCACGCAGGTCTGCGTCGACACCGTGCGCTCCGGTCCGCTCTTCGGCGCGGCGAGCGCCGGGGTGTCGGTCGACCTCGGCGCGGGCGATCACGTCTCGCTCGTCGTCGGCGCGACCGCCGCAGTCGCCTGGGCGGGCGCTCCCTTCAACCTCGATCTCGACGGCGGGCTGGCGTTTCATCTATGAGCCGAGGGTGAGCCATCGTGTTGCGTCGCATCTCCGATCTCGACCCCCTGCGCACTCCGACGCCCGCTGCGACGCGCCGCGAGGGCGTCGGGCGACGTGCTCGAACCCGCGGAGAACGGGGCTGGTATGATGACGCCGTGGGCACGAAGGGGGCGGCAGCACTAGACGTCGTGCCCCGCCAGGCCGCGACGAACGACGCAGCCCTCATCGCGAGCGTGCGGCTCGGCGATCCGCGCGCGCGGGTCGCGCTCGTCGATCGCTTCGGGCCCTTCATCGAGCGGCTCGTCGCGGGCGCGCTCGGCGTCGACGTCGACCTCGCCGACGTCGTCAACGACGTGTTCGTCGCCGTGTTCGAGCGCATCCATCAGGTGCGCGATCCGGGGGCGCTGCGCGGCTGGATCGGCAGTCTCGCCGTCTTCACGGCGCGCGGGCACATCCGCCGCCGGCGCCGTTGGCGCTGGCTGCGGTTCTTCGCGCCCGAGGATCTGCCGGAGCTGCCGGCGCCCACCACGACGCCCGAGCAGCTCGAGCTCGTGCGCGAGATCTACGGCGTGCTCGAGCGCCTGCCGGAGGACGAGCGCATCGCCTTCGGCCTGCGCTTCGTCGCCGAGATGGAGCTGACCGAGGTGGCCGCGGCGTGCCGCGTGTCGCTGGCGACGATCAAGCGCCGGCTTGCGCGCGCCGAGGCGCGCTTCCGAGTCGAGGCCGCGAAGAGCGCACCGCTCACCGAACGGATGGAACGAGGACAGCGATGGAAGAGCCGCTGAGAGATCCCCTACACGAGGTGCTCGCCGAGGTCGCGGCGGTGCAGCGCGAGCAGTTGCGGCGCGCCGACACGCTCGCGGAGGTGCGCGCGCGCGTCGCGGCGCCGTCGCCGCGCCGCGGGCGGGCGTGGCTCGCGGTGCCTGCCTTGCTGGCCTGCGCGGGCGCGGCGGCCGTCGTCGTCTGGGAGACGCGTCCCGCGCCCCTGTCGTACTCGTCTCCCGCGACGGGCTTCGTGAGCGCGCCAGGGCGCGTGCTCGAGGCCGACGCGAGCGCCGTCGTGCCGGTCGACTTCTCCGACGGATCTCGCGTCGCGCTCGACCCGGGCGCGCGCGTGACCGTCGAGGCCCTCGCCGCGGCGGGCGCGACGCTGGCGCTCGAGCACGGTCGCGCGGACGTGCACGTGCGGCACCGCGAGCGCACGCGCTGGGTCGTCAACGCCGGCCCGGCGCGCGTCGTCGTGACGGGCACGCGCTTCTGGGTCTCGTGGGATCCGGCGCTCGAAGAGCTCGACGTCGAGATGCGCGAGGGCTCGGTGATCGTGTCGGACGCCCCGGGGACGACGGGACCCGAGCGGCTGCGTGCCGGCCAGACGCTGCGCGCGTGGGGGCGGCGCGGGGCCTTCGAGATCGTCGAGACGCCTGGCACCGCTGTGGCTCCGGCGGGCGCGTCCGCGGTCCTCGCGCCGGCGTCGCCCGCTGCATCGCTCGCGCCCATTCCTTCGCTCGGGCCCGCGCTGCCCGAGCGCTCTGCTCGCGCGCATTCCCGCGAAGAGGGCGCGCCGGCGTCGCTCGCGTCGTTCCGTGAGCTCGCGGCGAAAGCGCGCTACGTCGAGGCGCTACGCGCCGCCGAGAGGGTCGGCTTCGACTCGGCCTGCGAGACGCTGGGCAGCGATGACGTCGTGCTCCTCGGCGACGTCGCGCGGCTCGCGGGCGCGCCCGCTCGCGCCGAGCTTGCCTACCGCGCGGCGCGCCGCCGGTTCCCGAGCGCCGACCGCGCGGCCTTCGCCCTCGGCGTCACGGAGTTCGACCAGCGACGCCGCTACGACGAGGCGGCCTCGTGGTTCGAGACCTACCTGCGGCAGTACCCGTCGAGCTCGTTCGCGCGCGAGGCCGCAGGCCGGCTCATCGAGGCGCGGCAGCGAGCCGGCGACGCCACCCGGGCGCGCGAGGCGGCGCGCGCGTACCTCGCGCGGTACCCCTCGGGTCCGCACGCGGCGCTCGCGCATCAGA
>Ga0265339_10003651_pt1 | contig 10740 bp, 12 predicted proteins | sample 4CB219metaG_FD_202085 | JGI IMG/M metagenome (GOLD analysis project Ga0265339, IMG submission 202085) | Rhizosphere microbial communities from Carex aquatilis grown in University of Washington, Seatle, WA, United States - 4-CB2-19 metaG | ecosystem: Host-associated > Plants > Roots >...
GCAGACCAGGGACGATTTCGCCGCCGGCGAAGACCTGGATCTGGAATTTGTTGTCGGTCGCTTCGGCAACCGTCTTGGCCATCATTTCGGCGGCGCCGAACAGCGTATCCAGCGACTTCGGCCAGCTTGTGGTCATACGCCACTTGATCTCCGGCATCGACTGCGCGATGGCCGGTGCAGCGACCGCGGTCGCGGCAAGGCCGACGCCCGCTGTCTTCAAGAATTGACGACGCTTCATCCCTTATTCCTCCCTGTGTTTCCTTGCGGGAGCCCCCTGCCGCCCCGCACCCTCTTTGATTTTTGAGCCTTTGGGGGCCGGCCGAATCCCGGCCGAGCTCGCCGGCTAAGGGTGAGTGTCACCTGTTCCGGCGGCCGCGTAAATAGGCCGAAAGGGCGAACCCAAGGACAAGTTTCCCAATAACAAAGGGGCCGGCGTCTCGCCGGCCCCTTGATCGCAATGCTCTCGTCCGATCAGCCGCGGGCGCGGGTACGGATCATGAAGCTGTCGTAGGTGTATTCGGCCACCTGCCACCACAGATACTCGTCGTTGCGGAACGCGGTGATCGAGTCCCAGACCTTCTTGTAGTCGGCGTTCGCCGCCGACGTCTCGGCGTTGACTTCGTTGGAGGCGGTGAGACAAGCCTGCATGACCGACTGCGGGAATGGCCGCAGCTGCACGCCGTTCGCAACCAGCCGCTTCAGCGCCAGCGGATTGCGGGCGTCGTAGCGCGCCGTCTGCTCGACATTGCCCGCGGCGGCGGCGGCCTGGAGAATGGACTGATAGCTCTTCGGCAGGCTGTTCCACTTCGCGAGATTGATCAGCAGGTGGTTGGTCGTTCCGCCTTCCCACCAGCCGGGATAGTAGTAGTTCTTCACCACCTTGTAGAAGCCGAGCTTCTCGTCGTCATAAGGTCCGACCCACTCGGCGGCGTCGATGGTGCCCTTTTCGAGCGCCGGGTAGATGTCGCCACCGGCGATCTGCTGCGCGATGACGCCGAGCTTGCCGAGCGTCTTGCCGGCCCAGCCGCCGATGCGCATCTTGATGCCCTTGAGATCGCCCGGCTCCTTGATCTCCTTGCTGAACCAGCCGCCCATCTGGCAGCCGGTGTTGCCGGCGAGCAGGCACTTGGTGTTGTACTTGGCGCCGAAGTCGTCGATCAGCTTCTGCCCATCGCCTTCGTAAAACCAGGCGTTCTGCTGGCGCGCGTTGAGGCTGAACGGCGCCGCGCAGAACAGCGCCCAGGTCGGATCCTTGCCGATGTAGTAATACTGCGCGCTGTGGCCCATCTCGACGGTGCCGTTTTGCACGGCGTCGAGCACCTGCAGGCCGGGCACAATTTCGCCCGCCGCGAATGTCTGAATCTGGAATTTGCCGTCGGTTGCCTCCGACACGTATTTGGCGATGAGGTCGCACGTGCCGAACAAAGTATCGAGCGACTTCGGCCAGCTCGCCGTCATGCGCCACTTGAGCTCCGGCATCGACTGCGCGATGGCCGGCTTGGCGATCGTTGCAACCGCCGCCGCCGCTGCGCCTGTGCCAAGCGCGGTGAGAAGTTTGCGTCGTTTCATTGAATCCTCCCTTCGATTTTTGGTGGGCCGGAATAAGCGCCCGGGCTGCGCGAGCCCACTGTGAAACCGTGACAATGCGGCGCGCGCGGCGCGAGTGCAAGTCGTTAAATTGGTCAGATAGGCCGGGCCGCCGTGAGACGGCGCGCCGCCCCGTCGATCTTCGAGACAAGGGCGTAGAAAGCCTTTTCGTCCAGGGCCGGGCGATCCGGCGCGTCCAGACGGGCGAAAGCCGGCTTGATCTGAGCCATAGCGGCGCGGATGTCGGCCAGCGCCGCCGCATCGCCCTGCGTCAATTGCGGCGCCGCCGTCTCGATCATGCGGTCGGCCTGCAGGACGAAGCCGCGCGCCGTGCGGTAGCCGACCGCATGGACGATACGCCCATTGGCGACGGCCTCTTCGTATTCGTCGGCGGCCGCTTTGAGGACTTCTGCCGCCACCGTGACGTTAAATTTTGGCCAGTCCGGTTCTTTCGCCTGCAGGCCGGCATCCGCTGCCGCGAGTGCCTGCTCAACTTTCTCGCGCGCCTTTGGATACTGCGCCGTGCTGCGCGTCTTGACGGCGCGGGCCAGCGCCTTCAACGCGCCATCGAACGGCGGCGTGTGGTAGGCGCGCACGTCGTCGCGGATCACGCCGTAGATTTCTTCGGTCGGGAAGGTGAAATGGGCATAGGCGACATTCCATTGACGCTGCCTGACCAGTTCGTCGCCGGTGAGCAGGTGCCCGCGGATCAGCGCGATGGAACGGCCGAACGCCAGGTTGGGCGGCAGGTCACCCGACTTGCCCTGTGCCAGTGAAATGCCCGGCGCCGCCGCGACGACGGCGAGCATCCTTACGCCAAGCAAAAACATGCGACGATTCATGGATCGGCCGCGCCCGCTTCAAGCCTCGATCACGATCTTCGGCGCGGCGCGCCCCGCCCCGCCGCCCTTGAGCTGATCGCGCACGCGCGCGGCGATCTCGCGGTAGATCTTGGCATGCTCGCCGTCCGGCTCGGTCGCGACCACCGGCATGCCGCTGTCGGACTTCTCGCGGATCGTCATATGCAGCGGCACCTCCCCGAGGAACGGTACGCCCAGGCGCTCCGCCTCGTGACGCGCCCCGCCATGGCTGAAAATATCCGAGCGCGTGCCGCACTGCGGGCAGAGGAAGTAGCTCATGTTCTCGACTACGCCGAGCACCGGAACGTTGACGCGCTTGAACATGGCGATGCCGCGACGCGCGTCGATTAGCGCGAGATCCTGCGGCGTCGAGACGATGACGGCGCCCTTGAGCGGCACCTGTTGCGCCATTGTGAGCTGCGCATCGCCGGTGCCGGGCGGCATGTCGACCACCATGACGTCGAGCTTGCCCCACTCGACCTCGCGCAACATCTGCGTGATCGCCGACATCACCATCGGGCCGCGCCAGATCATCGGCGTCTCTTCGTCGATCAGGAAACCGATCGACATCACGCTCAGCCCGTAGCGTTCGATCGGCTTCAGGCGGTTGCCGCCGACGGTTTCCGGCTTCTCCTTGATGGCGAGCAGCTTGGGCAGCGACGGCCCATAAATATCGGCGTCGAGCATGCCGACCTTCAGCCCGAGATCGCGAAGACCGAGCGCCAGATTGACGGCGGTCGTCGACTTGCCGACGCCGCCCTTGCCCGAGGCAACGGCGATGATCGCATCGACGCCGGGAATGCCGGGCTGGCTCTGCTGCGGCGCGTGGGCGTGGGCGTGACCCTGCGGCGCCGGCCGCGCGCCGCGTCCGCCGGTCGTGCCCGGCTCGGGACGAGCCGCAGGCCCGGCCGCGCGCTCCGCGGTCAGCGCCACCAGCGCCGACTGCACGCCGGGCACCGCGCGCACGGCATCTTCGGCCCGCTGGCGAACCGGCTCCCAGGATTTCACGGCCGCGGCATCGACCGTGATGGAGAAGAAGACCTTGCCGTCGCTGACGACGATCTCCGAGAGCGTGCGACTGTCGGGCAACGACACGCCCTCAGGCGAGGCAACCTTCCCCAGCGCCGCCACGATCTGTTCCTTGGTCACCGCCATTGGCCTGTCCTTATCGTTGCGCGCGGTCTAACGGGCGGCATCCGGTGGGTCAATGCGCGTCGAGCCGCTGCATCAATTCGATGCGGTTGCCGAATGGATCGTAGACATACATGCGATCATAGCCCGCCAACGGCTCGTCCTCAGCCACCCGGTAGCCGGCGGCCGCGGCCTTGGCGGCAAGCGCCCGCACATCTTCGACCAGGAAGGCCGGATGCGCCTTGCGCGCCGGCCGGAAGTCCTGCTCGACGCCGAGATGGATCTTCACCGTGCCGAGCTCGAACCAGCAGCCGCCGCGCGTGGCCAGATTGCCCGGCTTTTCGACCTCCGGAACGCCAAGCAGGTCCCGGTAGAAGACCCGCGCCTCGGCCTCCTTGTGGGGCGGCATCGCCAGCAGGACGTGATCCATGGACCGCAATGCCATTCGCAATTTTCCGGCATGCCAGTGTTGACGCGGAGGCTTGGACGATAACTTATTGCAGCGAGCAGGCCGGCGCAAAAGCCGCCGCGGCGTAGGGAGAACGGATATGGCGAAAGTTGCGTTTCTGGGCTTGGGCGTGATGGGTTACCCCATGGCGGGCCACCTCAAGAACAAGGGTGGCCACGAGGTCACCGTCTATAACCGCACCGCCGCCAAATCCGAAAAATGGGTGCAGCAGTACGGCGGCAAATCCGCAGCCACGCCCAAGGCGGCCGCCCAAGGCCAGGACTTCGTCATGGCCTGCGTCGGCAATGACAACGACCTGCGCGAGGTCACGCTCGGCGCCGACGGCGCCTTCCAGGCCATGGGCAAGGGCACGATCTTCGTCGACCACACCACGGCGTCGGCGGAAATCGCGCGCGAGCTTTTCGCCGCCGCCAAAAAAGGCGGCTTCGACTTCGTCGACGCGCCGGTGTCCGGCGGCCAGGCCGGCGCCGAGAACGGCGTGCTCACGGTGATGTGCGGCGGCGAGGACGCGCCCTTCGCGCGCGCCGAGAAGGTGATCGCGGCTTACGCGCGCGCCTGCAACCTGATCGGCGCGCCCGGCGCTGGGCAGCTCACCAAGATGGTCAATCAGATCTGCATCGCCGGCGTGGTGCAAGGCCTCGCCGAGGCGCTGCACTTCGCCAAGAAATCGAAGCTCGACGTCGAGAAGGTCATCGCCACGATCTCCAAGGGCGCGGCGCAAAGCTGGCAGATGGAGAACCGCTACAAGACCATGGTCGCCGGCAAGTTCGACCACGGCTTCGCGGTCGACTGGATGCGCAAGGATCTGTCGATCTGTCTCGGCGAAGCGCGCAAGAACGGCGCCAGCCTGCCGATGACCGCGCTGGTCGATCAGTTCTATGCCGAAGTTCAGACGATCGGCGGCAAGCGCTGGGATACGTCGAGCCTGCTGGCGCGGCTCGAGCGCAACTCATAAACCGAACCTCATCGGCCGGCTTATTCGAAGTCCGCCATGCCCCGATAGCGGCTTAATTCCGCAGCACAGCAAGATGTCGCTAAGTGCCAGAAGTGGACAAACTCGGGCGCAATAGGCTTACTCACCCTTCTGGGACTTTACCTCTCGCGGCAGACCCATCATCCGGAAGGTGATCGCATCCATCCAACGATCGGGAAGGTTGCGCTTCATGAACGCGGCGACGTTCGCGGCCGCCCCGATCAGGTAATGGGCTCGGGGACGGGGTGCCGTCACCGCCCGGAGGATCGTCAGAGATGCCTTCTCTGCGGAGATTGAAAATCTGTCGGCCGTGACAGTCGTCTTCGCAAACGCCCGGAGGGCATCCGCATAAAAGGGCTGAAGGCTTTTCGGCAAAGCATCCGCGATCCTATTGAGTTGCTCGGAGGACCGCTTGAGCATCGGCGTGGAAATAGACGCGGGAGCTACGGCGGAGACCTGAACGCCGAATGGGGAGAACTCAATCCGCATCGAGTCGCTCACCGCCTCCAACGCGGCCTTTGCCGCTTGGTAGGCGGCAATCATCGGACCCGGCATTATCCCGCCAATTGACGTCACGTTGATCACTCGTCCGCGCGAAGCGCGAAGTTGCGGGAGGAGCTGCTGGGTAAGAGCAATCGGGCCGAAGAAAAGCACGTCGAACTGGAGCCGCCAGTCAGTCAGCGGCAATGTCTCGATCGGCCCGGCCCATTGTGCACCCGCATTGTTAACGATTGCGTGGAGTCTGCCGCCGTCCGCGATTTTGGCCCTGACAATTTCCACTGCCGCCGCTATCTGTCCGGCATCCGTCACATCCAGAATGATCGGCTCGACGGCTCCCACAACTCGGCGCGTACCTGCCTCGGCCAGGAGCGATTTGACATCTTCTTGCTTTCGCACGGCGGCTAGGACGCGGTAACCGTTTTCCGCCAGGGTAAAGGTTACCGCGCGGCCGATTCCACTCGAAGTGCCGGTGACCAGAACCCAGTTGGCGGAGTTTGTTGACTTCATGAAGAGAGCCCCCCTTTGGTTGCCTTTGTGAGTCTGAGCTGCTTTGCGATCCAGGCGTCGAACATCCTCGTCGGCGCCAGCTTGCCGATGACCGCGCTGGTCGATCAATTCTATGCAGAGGTGCAGGCGATCGGCGGCAAGCGCTGGGATATGTCGAGCCTGCTGGCGCGGCTCGAGCGCAACTCATAAATCGAACCTCATCGCGCGGCTTATTCGATGTCCGCTATGCGCTCTAACACCTAAGTGCTTCGGATGGCGCTCCGGTCGCAGGAGTGGTGACGAATGTATCGCACGCTTCGCAACGAAATACATTCATCCGATGTGCCCCCGGTAGCGGACTCGGCACCGCCGGCACGAAATGTCCGCTTAGTGCCACAAGCAGACATCACCATTGAGGGGTCTTTGTGGCGTAGACCACCGACAGAACCGGCGAGACGTGCGAGTGCCATGGCGGGGCCTCTACGAGGTGCGTCATGTCGATGCCAGAACAATTACGAAAACACGCGCTGGAGTGCCTGCGCCTGGAGGCCGACTGCATGCAATTGGCGGGCGACGCCCGCAACCCCAATGTGCAGTCGCACTTCGCTCGGATGGCACGGCTCTGGTCCGGCTTGGCGGTCTCTGGCCCAAGCGCGAATGCCGGCCGGCAGCTTGCCGATGGTAAAGCGCGGACGACATGACCGGTGGCATACTTTTCCCGCCTGCCATCCTGATCGTAGAAGATGATCAGCTTTTAAGGCTGCTGACGGTCGATATTGTAGAGGCGGCCGGCTTTATGGCACTCCAAGCCGACAATGCGGACGAAGCTGTAGCCGTTTTGGAAGCTCGCTCCGACATTGCCCTGTTGCTTACCGACATCGACATGCCAGGCAGCATGGACGGGTTGAAGCTTGCGCATGCGGTGCGTAACCGCTGGCCGCCCATCAAGATCATCGTCGTATCCAGTCGAGTGCCCGATTCCGGTTTGCCGACGGACAGCCGCTTTTTCGTCAAGCCCTATCATGGCGAGAAATTAATCTCCGAAATCCATTCGCTGATGGCCGCGTAAATTGAAACTGCGGTTTTGGCAGTTGCTTACACAACCCGTGTAAATGAGCTATTCTGCACAGACTTTGCGCCGGCAATGCCCTATTTGGCGCCAGTGATAGCTCATCATTGATAACGCCATGTCAGAAACTTCAGGCGGGCTGCGGCGCAATCAGTTGCTCGGTGCCTTGGAGCCTGCGAGCCGGAAGCGGATCGACCCGCATCTCGAACCGATCAACCTCAAGCTCGGCGCGGTCGTTTGCGAAGCGGGCGGTCTCCTCAAGCATGCGTATTTTCCGGAAGGATCTGTTCTTTCGCTGCTGACCGTTTTGCAAAACGGCTCGGCGATTGAGACGGCGAACATCGGGCGTGAAGGAGCATTCGGACTCTTCGCTGCCATGTACAGCCGGGTTTCCTTCAATCGATGCATCGTGCAGTTAGAGGGTCACATGGCTCGCTGCCCGATCGAATTGTTGCAATCCGAATTCAGAAACAGCGAACACGTGCGCGATCTATTCGTCAGCTATTCGGAGACGCTGCTGTCGCAGGTTCAGCAGACTGTCGCCTGCAATGCCATGCACACGACCGAAGAGAGAATGTGCCGTTGGCTCCTGATGATGCATGATCGGGCGGAAGGTGAATCCCTGACCTATACCCATGAGTTTCTGGCAAACATTTTAGGCGCCAATCGCAAGTCAGTGACGCTTGCGGCGCAGGCCATGCAGAATGCAGGTCTTATCAGTTATCGTCGCGGAACGATTCAGGTTCTCGATCGCAAGGGCCTCGAGAGGGCATCGTGCGAGTGCTACTCTATCGTTAGGGAACGATTTGACGCGTTCCTGAAACCGCCTGCCACCGCGGTCCAGGGGCACACCAAGGGGCGAAGCAAGAGTGAGCAGACTTAAGCGTCTGCGCGGGTGTGAGCTTTTAGTTCGCGTTCGCTTGGGTCAATTGCGACCGATCAATTCAACGCTGGCTCCGGCCATTGTCGGCTGCGCGCTGTCAGCGACGAAAATGGTGCTCCGCCGCGAACGTGTGAACGACCCGGCTTATGAGTCCGCGCGCCGGTAGCGGTTACGCGGCCGCGCTCGAACGCGCCGACACGGCGGCGTGCCAGCGCTTCACGTTGCCGAGACCTTCCGGCATGTCGAGCTTCGCCGGCCGCACGAAATCGACGCTGACCAGCGCGGTGATGATGCCATGAGCGAACATTTACGATTGGACATTAATCGCTGACGACCGGTGACGATAACCTCGATCGCAATTTATTAAATTGCACGGCGCGTAGCTTTCTTTCTTGAATTTAATGACCGCCCGCTTGCCGGAAATTGCAGGCTGAATTCGACACTGGTGATCAATATTGCACAGTTATTGATTGCGTTCGCGACTAGTGTTCGTGCGGGCGCGACCTGGCAGGGGCCCACAATCATCAATCCCGTCGTTGCTCATCTGCGCCGCGCCCCGCGACTGCGCAATGTGAGCTATTCGCCACAGGACATTTTTATGGACACAACGATCCCGCTGCTAATATTGACGGCGTTGCTTCCAGTCATTGTTACCGTTTCGATCGGCTACTTCAGCGGCATGCATCATGACTTTGCATGGGATCAAGCCGGGGTACTGACCAAAACGGTAATGCTCTACGCGCTTCCGCTTAATTTATTCAGCGGGATGGTCGTCACCCCCAAAGCTACGCTCATGAATCTGGGGCCGCTGGCGATTGTACTCATTATAGCCCTCATCCTTAGCTACGTCATTCCGCTTCTCGTAGCGCGCTATTTATTCCATCGTGATCTGGCGATGAGCACGCTACAGGCTCTGGCAATCGGTTCGCCGGCGATTCCATTCATTGGAATCTCCGTTCTAGCGGTCCTATTCGGCTCTATCAGCACATCATTGATTGCCGTCTCCGGATTGCCGCAAAATCTGTTTCAGTTGCCGCTGACCCTCGTGCTGATGTCGATAGCGACTGGTTCCACCGGGCCAAAAAGTTCGCTCGGCGGGCACATCATGCACGCACTCATGCAGCCCGTGGTATGGGCGCCCGTACTGGCCGTCATCCTGGTGTTTGCCGGCGTCACAATCCCTGGACCGCTCGACAAATCTTTTGCCCTGCTTGGGCAAGCGACCGGCGGACTCGCTCTGTTTGCGGCCGGCATCGTTCTCTTCTCGCGGAAAATTGAAATCTCGCTGGCCTGCGTCCTCTCCGTCATCTCCCGCAACCTGCTCATTCCCGGCGCCGTCCTGCTGGCGTTGTGGGGCATTCATTTTCCCATCGAGCAGTTACGCATGATTGTTCTGGCCATGGCCATTCCGACCGGCCCGATCGTGATCATCATCGCGATGCAATACAAGCGCGGCGAACAAGAGATGGCTTCGACCATGGCGCTGAGCATGATTGTCTCGGTCGTTACCATGGGCGGATTCATCTGGCTCACCAATTTGACCTAGCGGGAGACCGAAATGACCATCGATGTCAAACCGAAACGCCTAGAGATCGACAAGCCGGCGCATAGTTCCAATATCACGGTGACGCCGGCAGAGACGTTGCTCTATCGACTGACGGCGCTCGGCGTCGACTACATCTTCATCAATGCGGGGACGGACTATCCGCCCATGATCGAAGGCATGTCGAAAGACAAGCTCAAGGCAATCAAGATTCCGGAGGTCGTGACTTGCCCTCATGAGAATGCGGCGATGGGCATGGCACAGGGCTACTACTTCGCCACCGGAAAATCCCAGGCCGTCATGACCCACACCAATGTCGGCCTGGCGAATGCGATATGCGGGTTGATCAACGCTTGCAGCGACGGCGTTCCGACTCTGCTTTTCAGCGGGCGTACGCCGATCACCGAGCAAGGACGTTTAGGATCGCGCGACACACCCATCGGCTACGGCCAGGAAATGCGCGACCAAGCCGCGCTTGTTCGCGAAAGCGTAAAATGGGATTTCGAGCTGCGCGAACCGGAGCAAATGGCAGATCTTGTGGACCGCGCCTATGCGATTGCGAACTCACTGCCGAAGGGGCCGATCTATCTGGCCATGCCTCGGGAACCCCTTTGTGAGCCGTACCAATGCGCCAATCCTGCCGGCCCACCTACGATCCGCGCCACAAGCTACGCGCCTCATGCCGACGCAATTGGCGCGGCCGCAGAGTTGATCGCTAACGCAAAGAAGCCCGTCATATTCTCGCAGCGTGGCGCCGGATCGGTGGAGGGATTCCGTCTCCTTTCCGAACTGGCCAACAGCTGGGGCATCCCGGTGGTGGAATATTGGGCGATCCGGGTTGCGGTTTCCGAGGACGACCCGATGGCGGCAGGCCCCGACCCCGCACCCTGGATCGGGGAAGCCGACGTCATTATCGCCGTCGATTCGCTGACGCCGTGGATGCCTCTTTTCGCACAACCAAAAGAAGATTGCCCCGTTATTCAGATTGGACCAGACCCGCTCTTTGAGAAAACTCCGGTCCGCGGTTTTCGCGCCGATGTTTCATTATGCGGCGAAAGCGCTGTCGGCCTGAAGGCATTGACCCAAGCGCTGCAAGGCAAATCGAATACGACCGTTCAGGCGGTTGTTGCCGCGCGCCGCGGCGAAATCGCGCGTAAAAATACCGAGGCCAAGGCGACGCGGCTCGCGGTGGCGCAGAAGGGCAGCGGCGAGCCCATCAGCAAGCAGTGGCTCAGCCA
>Ga0265339_10003654_pt1 | contig 10734 bp, 4 predicted proteins | sample 4CB219metaG_FD_202085 | JGI IMG/M metagenome (GOLD analysis project Ga0265339, IMG submission 202085) | Rhizosphere microbial communities from Carex aquatilis grown in University of Washington, Seatle, WA, United States - 4-CB2-19 metaG | ecosystem: Host-associated > Plants > Roots > Rhizosphere...
ACCAGTCGGAGATCACCACCTCCCGGCTGAAGAAACGCTTCGGCGCGTCGAAGCTGAACAGGATCATGCCCGCGATATCGAAAACCCAGATGTCGGCGATCGCGTCGGTGTTGTGCCCCACGATCCCTTTGTTCTCGATGGTCTCGTTGACCAGCGCCGACGCCATCAACGTCACCCCCGACCACAGGTGGGGGAGCGGGATGCTGCGATCCTCGAACCACTCGGCGAGCGCGGTGTAGGTCATGCCGCCACCGATGAGGTGCAACGTATAGTTCGGCACCCAGCGCGCGGTGGCCGACGTGAAGCTCAGCGGAAAGATCTCCTCGGTGAGGAATGTCTTCCATCCGTCGGCGCTGATGGCGGGGAAAGGATCCGCGAGGTTGTCGAGCACGTTGCCGGTGTTCGTGCGGTAGTGCTGGTCGAGGATGTTTCGGCTGGCGACGTGATCCTGGAGGACGTCGTAGCCACGGTTCAGGAACACCCACAGTGGGCTGTAGAGCGACTGCGTGCCGTAATCGTAGTGGTGATAGAAGTAGCGCGGCGGCGGCGGCTCGGTCGGGGGGACATCGACAGGGGCGCCGACAACCGGGTTGACGCCAGCGTTGACGCCAGCGTTTTCCTGCGCGCGCGCGAGCGCCGCGAAGCTCAGCGTCGTTGCCACCGTCGTCGCGACTCCGGCGAGCAGCACCAGAGCCGGCTGCATTCGCGTCGCCTGCGACATTCGTGGCGCATCTTCTATCCCCGACGGTGCGCGCCGCGCAACCGTCACCGCGGCGGCGCGCGCGGCACCGTCACGGTCGTCACGTTTGCGCGCGTCGCGCGGCCCTCAGCCTTGGCGCCGCGGTCCCACCGCTCGCGAACACCGCCGGCGCATCTCCAGCGGTGCTACGACCGGACCACCGGCTCGCGCGCACCGAGCACACTCAGCGAGGTCCCCGCGCCGGGCGTCCCGACGCGCATCAGGTGGCGCCGGAGGCCCATGAGCTCCCGGAACCGGACCACCTTGGAACGCATCACCAACAGTTCTTCATCGGAGAGCGGGGAAAACCCCGTCGCGACGTCCTGTGCTGTCGGAAAGCGCGACCGCATCTCGCGCCACTCGCCGCGGGCGGCGGCGCTGACCAGCTCGAGCCCCGGTTCGATGTCGAGGCTGAGCATCTGTAAATCTTCGAGTAAAGGACCGGTCGCCGGCGTCATCTTGAATCGCACTTTGGCCTCCGAATGTGGACCCCCGCCGGCTCTCCACACCGCGAGCATCTCGATGAGGCTAGGACCCGACCGATCTTGCGGGGAAAGAAGATCGGCGCGGTGATTGTACCAGTCTTACCTCGTCTCGCTCGAAGAATTGTGCCTTTCGCGAAAAGAAAACCGCTCGTTTCTCTGACGTCATTTGGCGTCTTTTTTGGCGTCTTCCGGCGTCTTCCGGCGTCTTCCGGCGTCTTCCGGCGTCTTCCGACATGTTGGCGCGCAATCTGTCGGGAAGGGATCGGCTGCGTATCGATTCGGTGTCGTCGGCCGTCGTCTCGGTGTCCACGGGCTTGCTCGTCGTCGGTCTTGCTCTCGTCGTTCGTCTTCGTTCGTCTTCGGTCGTCCTCGTTCTCGTTTTTCCTTCGTCCGTTCGTTCGTCGAGATGAAATCGCGTTGCGGCGCACGCGGCAATCCAAGGCACTCTGCAAATCGATGGCAACCAATCGGCGCGTGTCACGCGCGCCGGGTGATCGCGCCCACCCGCCGGCCGGCTTCGAACAACGCCCAAGAAATAGGCCGCGGAAACTGCTGCCTCGACCGGACAAAATGGCGTAATCTCCGCAATCGATGGACCGCGCCCCCCGGTTTGCGTCGACGTGGTTTTTGGTCGCCTTCGCTTGTGGTGGGTTGGCCTGCGGTCGATCCGATCTGTTCAGCGCGCGCGGCAACTCCCCCAACGGTCGAGGCGGCAGCGGGTCCGGCGGCAACGGCGGCTTCTCCGGCAATGGCGGCTTCGGCAGCGGCGGCTTCGGCGGCTTCGGCGTCGGCGGGACGGGCGGCTTCGGCAGCGGCGGCTTCGGAGGCTTCGGCGTCGGCGGGCGCGGCGGCGGCGGCTCCGGGACGGGCGGCTTCGGCAGCGGCGGCTTCGGAGGCTTCGGCGTCGGCGGGCGCGGCGGCGGCGGCACCGGCGGCTTCGGCATCGGCGGCAACGGCGGCTGCGCACAGGGTCAGCCTGAGATCTGCAACGACGGCACCGACGACAACTGCAACGGTCTCGTCGACTGCGCCGACCCCGGCTGCTTCGGCAACCGCGCCTGCGTCACCCCCGGCGTCGAGATCTGCAACAACGGCATCGACGACGACGACGACGGCCTCGTCGACTGCGCCGACCCCGATTGCATGTTCAACCGCGCCTGCATCCCCGTCATGGGGATGGAGATCTGCAACAACGGCATCGACGACAACAAGGACGGGCTGGTCGATTGCGCCGATCCTCAGTGCGTGACCTTCCCCGGGTGCCTTACCGTTTCCTGTAAATTCGACGTGGACTTCGGAACGCTGGCGTCGCACGGCGCCACCGTGACGCGCGACATGAACACGCTGGGTTCGACGCAGGGGTTCATGACCTGCGTCGCGCCGGGAGGTCGCGGCCGCGTCGGGCAATTCGTGCTGACTGGAACCGCCGACGTGCGCGTCGACATCACCCAGGCGATGGGCGGGGCCCACGCCGTCTCGGTCTTCCGCGCCGGCGCCAACCAGGCGTGCGATCAAAACCCGGTCGCCTGCTTCGACGCGGGCGCGAGCGCTGGAACCCACACCTTCCCGGCGCTCACCGCCGGCACGTACTGGGTCGTCGTCGAGTCGCACGTCGGCACGCAGGGCGACACGACGGTGACGCTGTCGACCGGCTCGGCGACCGCGATGGAGATCTGCAACAACGGCATCGACGACGACGGCAACGGCCTGACCGACTGCCAGGACCTGGCCTGCCAGACCGCGCCCAACTGCGCGCAGAACCAGTGCGTCGCCGATCTCAACGTCGGCGCGCTGGTCATCAACGGCGCGGGCCGCACGGTCAGCTTCGACACGACCGGCGGACCCAACCGCTACCATCCGACCTGCGCGGGCTCGTCGACCGCGGGCGACGAAACCATCAGCTTCACGCTGCCCGAGGCGGGCGGCCTCCTGGTGGTCTACTCGCAGACTGGCAGCCACAGCTTTGGCCTCTTCCCCGCGCCCGGACCGGGTCTGAAGTGCGACACCAGCGAGAACGGATGCGTGTTCCCGGGCGGCCCGGGCGGTCAAATCGCGTTCTCGAACCGCGCCGCCGGCCGCTACATCTTGATCGTCAAGGCCAACAGCCAGTCGCAGGCCGGCCCGGTGACGGTGACCTTGTCGGCGTTCGCGAATCACCAGGTCGAGCTGTGCAGCAACGGCATCGACGACGACGGCGACGGGCTGGTCGACTGCGCCGATCCCGACTGCTTCGGCGTCGCCGGCTGCTCGAACACCGCCTGCATGCCCGGGTTCGACCTCGGCATGCTCGCCGTCGGCCAGAGCGTGAGCCAGACGGTGAACGTCGCCGCGGGCCAGGATCTCTATCAAACGCGGTGCGGGCGCGGGAACGGCAAGGAGCAGGTCATTCGCTTCATCGCGACCCAGCCGATGGGGCTCGGGATCTCGTGCACGGAGACCGGATCGCAGGTGCTGGAGCTGTCACAACAGATCGGGCCGCTCGACGCCTGCAACGCCAACGTGGTGAATTGTGCCGACCCGAGCGTGCTGCCGTTCGGCTGCAACTTCGTGATGCCCGGCCTGCAGCCCGGGACTTACAACCTGATCGTCGACGGATTCCAGATGGGCAGCGAGGGAACGGTCAACATCACGCTGACCGGCGTCTCGCCGACGATGACCGAGATCTGCAACAACGGCATCGACGACAACGGCGACGGCGCCATCGATTGCGCCGATCGCACCTGCGTCACGTCGCCGCTTTGCACACAGTTCGCCTGCCGCGCCGACCAATCGGTCGGGGTGCTGCCGCTCGGCGGCGCACCGACGTTCGTCGGCGTACAGACGGTGGGCGCCGGCAATGATCAGCAGGCGAGCTGCGCTACCGGTATGGGCGGCCAGGACCAGGATGTCGACTTCACCCTACCCGCGGCCGCCGACATCACCATCCAGTGGGCCCAGCTGCCGGGTGGCAACCACGTGCTGGCGCTCTTCGCCGACGACGGCGCGCTGTTCGCGTGCGACGCCGGCGCGTCGCTGGCGTGCATCCCGACCAACGGCACGCTGAACGGGCAGCAGACCATCACCAACGTCCCCGCCGGTAAGTATCACCTGGTCGTCGACGCCAACGCGGCCGGCACCGAGGGTCCGATCGGTCTGGCGCTGAGCGGCGTCAACTCCATGTAGATGTCGTCGCGCGATGGCATCGCGCGGTGCCCGGACACCGGCCGCCCTGGAACCGGGCGCGGTTCTTCTATAAACTGCGGGCGCTTGTCGCCGCGGATCCGGGGGGGCGGACGGCGGGCGAAAACGGAAGGTGCGTGGTGTTCGGGGAGCAGCATCCGAAAGCGGGAATGAGCGGACGACCGATCGTGCTGGTCGTCGACGATGAAGAGCCAGTACGGGTGGCGCTGACGCGCAATCTCTCCCGGCTTGGGTGCGACGTCGTGACGGCGCCCGACGGAGACGAGGCGCTGCACATGGCGCTGGAGCTGAAGCCGGCGGTGGTGTTCCTGGACCTGCGGATGCCGGGCCTCGACGGGCACGTGCTCTTGCGCCGCCTGCCCGAGCACGGCGTGACCGCGAGCATCGTGGTGATGAGCGCTGGCGCCAACTTGGATGACGTCATCGATGCGCTGCGCATGGGCGCGGTCGACTTCTTGAAGAAGCCCTGGTCGACCAGCGAGCTGGCGTCGGCGCTGGAGCGCGGCATCGAAGTCTTCCGCACGCTTCCGCAGACGCCGCCGGCGCGAGTGGTGGCGCCGGGCACCTGGTCCGGCCTGACCGCCGCGCGCGCGCGATCGCGCACGCCACGCCCCGACAGCGCGCGCGAGCAACTGCTGCAACGATTGCAGTCGCCCGAACCGCCGCCGCTGGGCGGACCCACGATCGGTCACCTGCACCGGTCGGCGCGCGATCTCGACGCCGCCAACCACGCGCGCGCTCTGACCGTCGAGGAGATCGTCCACCTGCTCGACGGCGATCCGGGCCTGGCGACGGCCGTGATGCGCCTGGCGAACAGCCGACTTTACCCGGGCCAGGACGAGACCCAGTACCTCAGCACCGCCGTGGCGCGCGTCGGCCCGCGCATGGTCCACGCCGTCGCCGAGACGCTGGCGCTGCGCGACGGCTATCCGATCCGCGCGCCGGAGCTGCGCACGCTGCACGAGCGCATCTGGCGCTTCTCGGTCGCGCGTGGCCTGGCGATGAAGGCCATCGCCGAGGTCACTGGACCCGAGGTCGCGCTCGAGCCCGACCGCTGCTACCTGGGCGGCCTGCTGCTCGACGCGGGCGCCGCGTTCTTGCTGTGGACGCTGGACGAATCACGGAGCGAGCCGTTCGAGGGCGACACGCTGCCGCCGTCGGCAGCCGAAGTGCTGGCCAGTTATCACCCGGCGTTCGGCCAGGCCGTGCTGTCCCGCTGGGGCATGCCCGGCGACCTGGTCGCGCTCGTGCGCGACCACCACGCCCCCGTGCCGCCGCTGCCCGGCTCGCCGATGTGGTCGGCCTCGCTGCTGGCTCGGCCGATGGCGACGCGCGTGGTCGGCTTCGACGACCCGTCGTCACCGTCACACCCGCGGCCCGAGCTGCTCGATCGCTGCGCCTACGAGCTGGGCGTCGGCGAGACGGTGCTGCGCCGCTTGTCCGTGACCCTCGCCGACGACACGCGCGTGCACTGGGACATCTACGCGTAACCGACCTCGGTCCGTCTCTCACGTGAGGTGAACGCCGCCACGGCAGAGGTTTGCCGTTGGCGAGGATTGTGAATACCTTCAAGCGCAGGTATGCGATGACCGGCCGACGACCCTGGCGCCGCGCACTGACGCGCATCGCCTGCGGCGTCCTCGCGCTGATCGCGCTTCTGATCGCGCTCGCGGTGCCGGCGCCGCTGCTGATCCGCGACGCGCGTTTCGGCAAAGTCGTCGGCTGGATGATGCCGTCGACGCGCGGCTCGATCACCGTCGCCGGCGGACGCTGGAGCTGGGCCGCGGTCTGGGAGCTGCTACACGGGCGGCCGGCGCCGATTGCGCTCGACGGCGTGCGCATCGTCGATCCCGAGGGGACCGAGGTGTTGCGCGCGGCGCACGTCACCGTCGCGATCGAGGTGGGACGCGATCCTTCGCGCCTGGTGCTGCACGATCTCCACGTCAGCGACGGCCTCTGGCGCTTCGCGAGCCTGCGCGGCGAGCGCGCCGTCGGCCTTCTGGCCGCCGTGCAGTCGTCGCGCCCCGCGGCGGCGCGCCCGCGCCCCGCCGCGCGCGCGAGCTCGTTCGCGATCCGCGGCGCCGTTCTCGACGGGATCGACACCACCTTCGATCTCCCGGGCTGGGGGCTGGCCGTGGCGCGGGTGCACGCGCACGGCAACCTGGCGCTGGCGTCTGGTCCGGGTGGCGGGCCAGGGTCCGCTGCCACCGCTCGACCGGCGTCCAGCTTCACGTTCGACGTCAGCGACGCCGATCTCGGCGGCGGCGGCGTGCTGCGCATCCTCGGCGGGGCGGCGCGCGTCGAGCTGCCGTTCTCGGCGGGCCGCATCGCGCGCATCGCGACCACCACCGACGCTCCCGACGCGCTCGAGCTCCATGCGAGCGGCGTCGCCACCGGCAGCTCGCGCCTGGACGTCCACGGCGCGTTCCTCGGCCTCTATGGTGTGAGCCGCCCGCGCCAGCCGCCAGGCATCGACCTGCACGCGCACCTGGAGCACGCCGCCGACGCGCTCGGCGCGATCCTCGCGCGCCACACGCCAGCGCTCCCGGTCACCGTCGGCAAGACCGACGCCGACCTTCAGCTCGGGTTCCTCGGGCCCTTCGACCGCTTGAAGATCACGGCGGCGGCGCGCGGCTTCGATCTTCGCCTGCGCGACCTCGACTTTCGCGGCGTCGGCTTCGATGCCGCGGTCGAGCCGGCAGCGGCGCGCGCGCGCGTCTCCGCCCTCACCTTCGCGTCGCCCAGCGGTGGACGGTTCACCCTCGACGCCGAGCTCGACCGCCGGCTGGTGCGCGGCGCGCTCGCGCTGGATCGATTCTCGACCGCGCCCTACTTGCCCACGTTTCTGCGTCCGCTGGCGGGCGGCGTGCTCGACGGGCGCGTGCGTGGCGCGATCGATCTCGCCGGCCGCACCGGCTCGCTCGACGAGCTGACGCTGACGCTGGCGCGGCCGGCCGGCACCGGCGGACCGCGGCGTTTGCAGCTGACCACGACACGCGCCCGCGGCGCCCGCAGCACGGAAACGCTGCGCATCACCGGCGCGCGCTACGCGGGCGGCACGCTGACGCTCCCTGCGCTCAGCGGCGCCTTCGCCGGCGGCGAGGTGCGGGCGCGCGCCCGCATCACCCTGGCCGACGCCGCGGGCCACCTGCGGCCGCCGGTGATCGACGTCGACGCGCAGGCGCGGCGGATCTCGCTCACCGAGCTGGTCGGCCCCAGCTTCGCCAGCGGCACGCTCAGCTTTCGCGCCCGCGCGCGCGGCGCGCTCGACGCGCTCGAGCTCACGGTCGACGTGCCCGCCGACCAGAGGGTGCGCGTCTTCGGCGAGCTCTGCCACCTGCCACCCTCGACAGTGGTGCGCATGGGCGAAGGCGGCATCGCGGTCGCCGACTTTCAGCTGCGCGGCGAAGGCGGCACCGAGATCGGGCTCACCGGCCGGATCGGCCGTGCCGGCCAGCTGGCGCTGACGCTCGACGTGCGCGCGTTCCCGCTCGGCATGCTGCCCGCGGTGGCGGAGGCCGCGCTGCCGTTCTCGGGCCAACTCTCGGGGCAGCTGCGCGCGACCGGGTCGGTGCGCGCGCCCGAGCTCGCCGGGGAGATGACCATCGACCGCGCGACGTTTCAGGGGCGCTCGATCGGCGGAGGCCGGCTGGTGGTCACGCCCCGCCCGGGCGGCGCGATCCACGGCGTCGGCCAGGTCATCGAGGGCGTCAGCGTCGAGGGCACGCTCGCGCCGCAGGAAAGCGGCCCGCGCGGCGTCGCGACGATGCAGCTGCGGTCCCTGCGGCTGGATCCGTTTCTCTCGATGCTCCCCGGCGGCATCACACTGGCGGGCGTGGTGTCGGGGACCTTCGAGGCGCGGGTCGCGCCCGGCACTCCGTCGACCGCCGAGGGGCGATTGACCGAGCTCGGGCTCACGCTGACCAGCGCTGTGCCAGGCGCGCGCCGCCCCGGCGCGCCGCCGCGCGTGCACACCATCGAGCTGCACGCGATCAGCGACGTACGCATGTCGGCGCGCGCCGGCGGCCCGATCCGCGTCGAGCCGGCCCGCTTCGCCGGCAGCGCCGGATCGGTCGAGCTGTGGGGCGAGAGCGACCAGGGCGGCGCGCAGGCGGGCGTGCGCGGTCGTCTGGCGCTGGGCGCGGTCGCGCCGCTGGTCCTGCCCTGGCTCAGCCACCTCTCCGGCGATCTCGACTTCGACATCGCCGCCAAGACGACGTCGCCTGCGATCGCTGCCAGCAACGCCGTGCCGGTCGTGACCGGAACCGTGCGCGTGGGTTCGCCGATCGCCTTTCGCGCCGCCGGCCTGCCCTTTGACGCGCGCGTGAACAGCGGCGAGATCCGACTCGACGATAACGGCGTCGCGCGCCTGGACCTGCCGGTGACGCTGGGGACCGGCGTGCTCAGGCTCGCGGGCACCGTGACCGAGCCGGCATTCACGGGCGAGGAGCGGCGGATCGCGCTCGCGCTCGACGGCGAGCTCGACGCGCACCTGCTTGCGCTCGCGGCGCCCCGGCTGATAGCGACCGCGCGTGGCACGGCCCGGCTCGATGGGCGCGCGGAGGGAACGGCGGCACGGCCGGCGATACGCGCCCGCCTGCGCCCGGGCCACATCGTCGTCACGTTGCGGGCACTGCCGGTCGTGCCGATTTCCGTGAGCGGCGGACAGATCGACGTCGGCGATCATGCCGCCACCGTCTCCGGTCTGGTCGTCGCTGCGGGCGTCGGCGCGCACGCCGGCGTCGTAGCGGGCGGCGTAGCGGGCGGCGTAGCGGGCGTTGAAGCGATCATCGGCGCGCCCGCCGACGGCGCCGCCGAGCTGAGCTACGGATCGCTGATGGACCCGCGCCCCGCACGCATCGTGCTACCGGTGCGCGGACGCGTGACCGCGACGCCGATCCCGCCCGTGGTGATCGACGACGCCCGCTTCGCCCTGCGCGCCGACGGCGACCTCACGCGCCGGACGCGCGTCAGCGGAGAGATCGCGCTCGAGAAGGCGCACGTCCCGCGCGCGCTCAGCAAGGCGGCGGCCGGCGCACCTTCCCCTGCCTCATCGTCGCCGACAGCGTCGCGCCCCGAGCTGGCACGCGTCGACCTGGACCTGACCGCGCGGTCGCGCGGCGGTGCCGTCACGGTGGAGATTCCGCACCTGCCCAACGCCCACGTCGACGTCGACTATCACATCACCGGGACCGCGGCGAAGCCGAAGGTCGCCGGAAAATTCGAGGGCGCGAATATCTACAGCTCGTTCCTGCTGCTGCTCAGGCGGATTTTCCAGTAGCGGCTCGTGGACCGACACGAGGCTTCTCGACGGCACAACGAGCGCCGACCATTCATTGCGGCTCGTTTGTCGTTGATTGCGGCCATTTGCAACGTTCATTGCGGCGTCAACGCGCCGCCGAGCGCGCGCCGACATGTTTCTGACCGCGATTCCGGCACGAAACGCGCCGGAAGCTTCCCCTTGATGACCCGGAAACAAATGCGCGACAGCGATGTCCAGATCGCGGCGATCGATGGTTTCGTCGAGAAATTACGACGGATCTCAACATCGGTTATTGACCGACAAAGTGCGACTCTTGTAATAACTGCAAGTGACCATCGTGCTCGCCGCCAGCCGCAACGAACGACAACACGAACCAACGGCGCAACAGTCACGGCAAACGTGGCGACCATCGCTGATTGCCAATTCGAGAACCGCTCCATTAACCGAAGCCAGTGACATAGGAGGTCCGATGCCAGAGTCAACGTCTCTTCGAATCCATCGCGCGCGCCCCGTGACCAAGGAGCCGACGCTCCAGCGGGCAACGAAGACGACGCCGACCCGCCAGTGGCCTGCGACCCTCTTGCTGGCTTCGCTGCTGGGCTTGCCGGCGCTGGCCGCGCGCGCACAGGATGCTCCGCCGCCCGGCGCGCCGCCGCCGGCGCCGCCCGCGGCGCCGCCCGAGGCCGCGCCACCGGCACCGCCGCCGCCGCTCACGCCACCTTCGGCGGTGGAAGCGGCCCCGAAGCCACCGACGGCCGCCGAGACCATGCCCGCCACGCGGCCCGATGTGCTGCCGCCGATCGACGTCGGAGCCTGGGCGCGCGTGGGCGCGGCTTTTCAAAAGGCCAGCGACCCGAAGAGCGTCGGCGACTATCACATGGACAACGCCTACATCGAGCTCCACGCCGGCGGCAAGATCCACCAGAAGGTCAGCGTCACCGTCAACCTGAACGGGAACTACACGGCGTTCAGCGGGCCGGCGGTGCTGACGCCTCCCGCGGCCATGCCGGGAACGACCAACCTGTCGGGCAGTGGCGTCGCCATCGAAGACGTCATCGTGTCGTTCG
>Ga0265339_10003655_pt1 | contig 10734 bp, 6 predicted proteins | sample 4CB219metaG_FD_202085 | JGI IMG/M metagenome (GOLD analysis project Ga0265339, IMG submission 202085) | Rhizosphere microbial communities from Carex aquatilis grown in University of Washington, Seatle, WA, United States - 4-CB2-19 metaG | ecosystem: Host-associated > Plants > Roots > Rhizosphere...
GTGTTTACAGCGCATCCCACAGAGGCGGCGCGTCGCACGGTGATGTTCAAGCGCCGGCGAATCGGCGAATTTCTCGAGGCGCTCGATCGCATTCCTCTGCCCGCGCAGGATATGGAGCGACTCGAGGAGTTGGTGCTTGCCGAAATCACCGGCCTCTGGCAGACCGACGAAGTGCGCTCGCGCCGGCCGACTGTCTACGACGAAGTGAAGATGGGCCTCGACTACTACGACGTCTCCATTTTCGAAACGCTGCCGGAACTCTACCGCGAGATCTCGGCGGCGTTGATGGCGGCGTACGATCTCGAGATTGAGCCTCTGCAGCTGCCACTAGTGTTGCGATTCGGCTCGTGGATCGGCGGCGACCGAGATGGCAATCCCTTTGTCACCCCAGAGGTGACGCGCGCTGCCTTGCAGCTTGCGCGCGGACATTTGCTGCTTTACTACCAGCGCCAGCTCGACGGCATCATCGATCTGTTGACCCCGAGCGCGCAACAGAGGCCGGTGAGCGAAGCGCTGCTCGAGCGCCTGCGGGCTTACGTGGCGCAGGTACACACGCAGGAGGCAGAGGTCTTCGGCTCGCAATACGAGTTCGAGTATTACCGCCGCTTCGTCATCTGCCTCAAGGCGCGCATCCAGCGCACGCTGGAGCGGGCAAGCGAAGGGATGGGCATGGGCGGAGGGCTACCCGTGACGCCTTTCACGCTGGCGCGCGGCCACGACAAACTCACCCAGGCGCTGCCCGCCTATTGCTCGGTCCAGGATTTTCTAGACGATCTTGAAACGCTGCGCGCATCGCTGGCCGAGCATGAGGGCATTCGAATCGCGCGCACGCTGATCGATCCGCTCATCCTCCAGGTGCGCACCTTCGGCCTGCATCTGCACGCGCTCGATATTCGCCAGCACGTGCGCGTTCACGCCGCTGCGTTGCGCGAGGCCATTAGCGATACCATCGCACCCGCCTTGCAGAGCGGGCTCTCTCAGGAAACGGCGAGCGTGCTGGAGACTTTTCGCGTGGTTGCTGAGGTGAAAGGCGGATGCTCGCCAGAGGCGGTTCGCCAGTATGTAATCAGCGGGGCATCTTCGGTTGAAGATGTGCTGGCCGTGATTCGCCTGGCGCGGCTGGGCGGCGTAGCGGTGGAGGGTGCGGGCGAGGAGCCGGGCCGCGATCCGGGCCTGATGCCGGTGCCACTGTTCGAGTCCATCGAAGATTTGCGCAATGCGCCGTCGATTTGCCGTGAGCTCTGGAGTCGGCCCGACTACCGGCGGCTGCTTGCGTCCTGGGGAAACTGGCAGGAGGTCATGCTCGGCTACTCCGACTCGAACAAGGACGGCGGAATGCTGACCTCGACGTGGGAGATATTCCGTGCGCATCGCGATCTGCACGTGGTTGCGCGCGAAGCAGGCCTCAAGCTGCGCATCTTCCATGGCCGCGGCGGCACGGTAGGCCGCGGCGGAGGGCCAACCCATCGCGCCATCTTCGCGCAGCCCTTCGACTCCTTCGATGGCCAGTTGCGCATTACCGAGCAGGGCGAGGTGTTGAACTTCAAATACGCCGACGAAGTGCTGGCCGAACGAAACCTCGAGTTGATGATCGCCGCATCGCTCGATGCGCTGGCGCGGCCTAACGCACGGGACCCCGAGGGCCATTTCACTGGCGTGCTAAAGCCGGAATGGGAGGCCGCGCTCGATGAGCTTTCGAGCCTTGCGTTCGCCTCCTACCGCCAGCACATTCTCGAAGACCCCGGTGTAATCACGTACTTCGAGCAGAGCACGCCTGTCGGGGAGCTGGAGAACGCCAAGATCGGTTCGCGTCCCGCGCGCCGCAGCGACTCACCAAAGCTTTCCGATTTGCGCGCCATTCCCTGGGTCTTCGGCTGGACGCAGTCTCGGCTGCTGGTGCCTGCGTGGTATGGCGTGGGTTTTGCCATCGACGAATATCTCGCCCGGCCATGCGCGCCCCCAGGAGCGAGTCTTGCCCTGCTGCAAACCATGGCCCGCGAATTTCCGCTCTTCATCGATCTGTTGCGCAATGTGGAGATGGCGCTGGGCAAAGCCGACCTGGGCACGGCGCGGCTTTATTCCACGCTGGTAAAGGACGAGAAGCTGCGCGAGCGAATCTACGACATGTTCGAGTCGGAGTTCCATCGCACGGTGCGCGCGGTTCTCGCGGTCACGCGCCAGAAGGAAGTGCTCCAGACGAACCAGGTGCTGGCTCATTCGATCAAGCTGCGTAATCCCTACGTCGATCCCATGCATTTGATCCAGGTGGACATGCTGCGCCGCAAGCGCGCCGGCGAGGACACCGCGGAAGTGAATCGCGCAATCGCCGCGACGATCAACGGGATCTCAGCGGGGCTGCGCAATACGGGCTGAACCCGCGGTTGCGTTTGCCGGGTGCACGACCACCGCTGCCGGATCGGCAAATTACCTCCCATACCTGCGGGTTGTTGGGGTACGATTGCATCCATGTTCAGACGCTTCTCTTCTTCGGCAAGGGCGATGTTGGCCCTGCTCCTCTCTCTCGCGGGTGGTGCAGTTGTCGGCCCGGCTTTTGCGCAAAATCAGAACGCAAAACCGGCGCCACCGGCCACCGCGCCCGCCGGCTTCACCGTAAACGTAACGTATTCGCAAAAGGCGATGGACAAGCTCGTCGAAAGTAAAGAGACGGTGATCGTGGTGGGCTACCTATACGGGTTGCCAAAGGCTGGCACGCCCAAGCGGGATATCGACGGAGTAGGTCAAGTCGATCTGGGTGAAGTCAAACAAGAAATCGTTCCCGCCTCGACTGCCACGTTCGATCGCGTCAATCCGGACCGGGCTTTGATCAAATGGATCAACGACCAGGGCTTGCAGATCCTGATTAACGTCTATTCCGGCCGCAAGTCCTCTCCGAACAACTTGCTCGATTGCGGGATTTATGAAGGCCCTCTTGCAGCGATTCAAGGCAAGAGCATTCCAATCTCGTGCAAGTTAATCGGAGAGTGAGAAAGCCGGGTTTCCCGGCCACAATATCCGGTGAGAGACAATATCGCTTGCCTTGGCCGGGGCGTTGGGTCTACGCTATTCGTATGCATCGATGTCGCTAACACTGTCCTGGTGCCAGCTCCGATGCCCTTGTGCGCTCGATTGCGCTCGTTTTTCCCACTGACAAGCGGCACCACTCCCTTAGAATCCGTTCCACAAGCGATCCGGGCCCATGGCCCTGGAAAAAGGAGATCATCATGGCGCGCATTGCCGCGAATGTAACTGAATTGATTGGTCGCACTCCTCTCGTGCGGCTGAACCGTGTGGCAGCGGGATTGCCCGCTACCGTCGTCGCCAAGCTGGAAAGCCAGAACCCCGCATCGAGCGTGAAGGACCGCATCGGCTTCGCCATGATCGACGCCGCCGAGAAGGCCGGCAAAATCGCGCCTGGCAAAACGATTTTGATTGAGCCCACCAGCGGCAATACGGGCATCGCGCTGGCGTTTGTGGCCGCGGTCAAGGGCTACAAGATCATTTTGACCATGCCGGAAACCATGAGCCTGGAGCGCCGCGTGACTCTGCTGGCCTATGGCGCGGAAATTGTACTTACCCCGGGTCCGAACGGGATGAAGGGCGCGATCGCCAAGGCCAATGAGATCCTCGAGAAGACTCCGAACGGCTACATCCTGCAGCAGTTCGATAATCCCGCCAACCCTGCCATCCACCAGAAGACGACTGGACCCGAGATCTGGGACGACACCGACGGCAAAGTCGACATTCTCATTTCCGGCATTGGCACCGGCGGCACCCTGACTGGAGTTGCGAACTACATTAAGCCCAAGAAGCCCACGTTCAAGGCCGTCGCCGTCGAGCCGACCGACAGCCCAGTGCTCTCAGGCGGCAAGCCCGGTCCGCACAAGATCCAGGGAATTGGCGCGGGATTTGTTCCCAGCATTCTCGACACCAAGCTCATCGACGAAGTGGTCCAGGTGACCAACGACGAGTCAGTGGAAATGGCGCGCCGGCTGGCGAAGGAAGAGGGCCTATTTGTCGGTATCAGCTCGGGTGCGGCGGCAAGCGCAGCGCTCAAGGTGGCCGCGCGGCCCGAGAATGCAGGCAAACTGATCGTGGTTGTTCTGCCCGACTTCGGCGAGCGCTATCTGTCGAGCATCCTCTTTGAGCCGCTGCGCCAGCAGGCGTTGGCGTTGCAAGCCGAGCCAATCGCGGTAACGGCGTAAGAAAGGCAGGGGACAAGGGACCAAGGACTCTAGCCGCCCGATGGCTTGATGTTGGTTTCTTGTTTTCTTGTTCCCTCGGTCTCTATGTCGACCCTTGGACGAATGCGCGACGAGATCAACTCCATCATGGAGCGCGATCCTGCCGCGCGCACCCGCCTGGAGGTTCTGCTCTGCTATCCGGGACTTTGGGCGGTGTGGATTCATCGCGTGTCGCACTGGCTTTGGCGTCACCACATGCGTCTCCTTGCGCGCGTACTCTCGCAAGTGGGCCGCTTCTATACCGGCGTCGACATTCATCCCGGCGCGCTGATCGGGCAGCGCTTGTTTATCGACCATGCGACCGGCGTAGTGATCGGCGAGACCGCGATCGTGGGAAGTGATGTGACCATGTACCAGGGAGTGACGCTTGGCGGGACCGGGAAGGGACACGGCAAGCGCCATCCCACGATTTGCGATAACGTCTTCATCGGCAACAACGCCAACATCCTGGGCGACTTGACCGTGGGTGAAAACTCGCGCGTCGGCGCGGGTTCTGTCGTGCTCTCCGATGTGCCGCCTAATTCGACCGTCGTCGGCGTTCCGGCACATATCGTCTACCGCAACGGCGAGCGCGTGCTTCTCACCGATCCGCACGACATCAAGGATCCGCTCTCTGACGCTCTGATCGCGCTATCGTCGCGCGTCGAAGAGTTGGAACAACGGCTGGGCGCGGAACCCTGCCCACCCGATCCGTTTGCAGCCGAAGAGGCCGAGCGATCCGCCTACCGCGTGAAACTCGAAAAGATGCGTGTCTACGTCACCATGGGTGAAGGCATCTGAAGGTCATTGGCGGCACATTGCCAGAAGCGCGTCGACCTCATATCCTTGTGGACGGGTGAAGTGAACGCTGCCGGGTTGTCTGGACGTTCTTTCTTTGCTCATCTCTGTTCCACAGGAACCGCTCCGGCTTGATGGCCTCCTCACTCTCGTTTACGGGATTTGTCGGAAAGAATTTGCGGCGCCGAAAGCTTAGAACCCTGCTGACTCTTGGCGGAATCAGCATGGCGGTGGGCGCATTCGTGGGCCTTGTGGGCTTCTCCCGCTCCTTCGAACAGCAATGGATGCAGATCTACTCCAGCAGCCGCACTGACATTGCGGTGATTCGCGGCACGTTTCTGAACACGTCTCTGGATGAATCCGTGACCGACAAGCTGAAAACGATTCCTGTTGTGGCACAGGCCGCGCCCGCGATCATCAACGAGATGGACCTGACCGCAGATGAGAATGCCCTGGTTTACGGCTGGCTGGCGAGCGGATACCAGCTCGACTCGTTACAGATCCTGTCAGGAGGGCGGTTTCACGACGGCCAGCCCGAGGTGATGTTGGGTGATGTTCTGGCGCAGGGGCTGAAGAAGAAGCCCGGCGACACTCTGGAGATAGAGGGGTCGCCGTTTACCGTGACGGGCGTTTATCACGGCGGTTCGGCGCTCGAGGCCGACGCGGTGATCATGCCGCTCGACCAACTGCAACGGCTGAGCAGTGTGGAAGGCAAAGTGTCGACAATCGACGTGCGGCTTCGTCCGGCCCCGCAAGGCGAAGCGTGGGATCACTATGTAAAGTACGCGCAAGCCGAGATCGAGGCTGCGCTGCCGGGCCTGAAAGCAATTCCCGCGGCGGAGCGCGCCAGCGACAATCAATTCGTGAGGCTTGCGCAGGCATCAGCGTGGGGCACCTCGATGCTTGCACTCGTGATCGGAATTCTCGGGATTGCAAACACCATGGTGATGAGCGTCTTCGAGCGCACGCAGGAGATCGGCACCCTGCGCTCCATGGGATGGAAGAGGGGGCAAATACTGCTGCTCATCGAGCTAGAGGCGGCCATCCTCGGCCTGGGTGGCGGAGTATTCGGACTTCTGCTGGGATGGGGATCTTTGCGTGTGCTGGCGAGCCTGCCGCAGACAGCAACCTTTGTCTCAGATTCCCTCGAGTGGCCGCTGCTTGTGCAGGCGATGGTCATCGCACTCGTGGCCGGACTCATTGCCGGTGCCGTTCCGGCCTGGCGCGCCGGGAAGCTTTCTCCGGTCGATGCGCTCCGCCACGATTAGGTTTTTACGTCAGCCGCGAACCGCTCGCGCAGAAGGCGGCGCATCAGCTTGCCATTGTGGGTGTGCGGCAGGCTGCCGGTTTCCACAATCCAGATGCGGCGCGGTGCTTTGTAGGCGGCAAGGCGCTGGCGGCACCACGCCAACAGCACATCTTCAGTGGCTGGAGCGCCGGGATACAGCTCGACGGCGGCGACCGGAACCTCGCCTTTTTCTGTGTGCGGCAAACCGAAAGCCGCAGCCCGTACGACTTCGGGATGCGCCATTACGGTTTCTTCCAGTTCGCGGACGTAAACCGAGTAGCCCCCTGACTTGATGACGTCCTTGATACGCCCTACGATCCGGATCAGGCCAAACCGGTTCCGCGTCGCCAGGTCGCCGGTGCGCAGCCATCCATCGTCTGTCAAAAGGCCGTCTCTGCTGTCCTTGTCCTTCCAATAGTGTGGTGTAATGCCGCGCCGGCGAACTTGGCACTCGCCAGGTTTGCCAGCCCGGACGCTCTGGCCGTTCTCATCGGCGATCCGAACGCGGAAAGGCGGGACGGGAAAATACAGTTGGCCGCTGCCGGGGAAGAGGGACATTTCGATGCCCATCATGGCGAGTCCGCCCAATTCGACCATGCCATACCCATTCAAGATGATTGGAGGAATACGGCGGCCGCCCGGCAGCCTATGAAGAGCGCCGAATTCGCGCAGGCGATCTCGAACTTCGTCGGGTAAATAGTCGCTGGCCGAAAGCCACACGCGAATGCTCGCTAGCCGGGCGGGGTTGGGATTGTTGTTGACCAGCCGAGCAAGCATTGCGGGCACGCCCACAAAGGCAGTGACCCGGTGTCGTTCGACCAGATCGAGCGCATTTTCGACGTCAAAACGATCGAGAAGACATCCGCGCACTCCGGCCATCAAACCGTAAACAGCGATGCTGACAGCCATAATGTGTGACCAGGGGAGAGCGACGAGCGCGAGGTCTTTCTGACTGAGAAAAAGGCCGGCAAACACCGTAGTGGCGCGCGCTCCGAGCAGAGCACGGCTTGAAAGCGCCGCCCCTTTGGGAAATCCGGTGGTCCCGGAAGTGTGGAAGACTGCTACAGTCGCCGCAGGATCGACTGCTGCCGGCGGGAGCGGTGTGCCGCAATCGCCGAGTCGCGCGAATCCGTCCATGGTCCCCGCATCTTCGTCATCCTGAATCCAGGCGCGGACGTTCAGCGCGCCACGGTCCACGATGGTGCGGTCAAATGCGCTTTTATCAACAACCAGAACTTCCGTGCCGCTATCGCCAAGTATGCGCCGCACCTCACTGAGAGAGAGTTGAGGATTGAGCGGGACTGCGATACCGCCGGCACGAATGATGCCGAGGAACCAGTGGAAGCAATTGCGGCCGTTCGCGCAATAAATGGCAACCGGCTCGCCCGGCCGAAGCCCAATCGAATGACGCAGAAAGGAATCGATCCGACACACTGCCGCATGCAGGTCAGAAAGATAAAATGGCCCATCTTTGCCGACTGAGATCTCGCAATCTCCCTTCCGCCGCAGCAATTCGTCCACCAGGTTAGCCATGGTGATGTTGCGGTCTCGGGCGAGTTGGATGCGGCGAATAAGACTCATAGTGCCGGAACTTCCTTGCGGCCCCAATCGCTGGCCACGCAATAGTGAAGCAGGCGGTCAAGATACTCCATCACGGGTGGTGGAAAGATTCCCGCGGGCCCGAGCAGCCGCTCGGCATTGGTCGTGTCGAATTGCATGCGCATAGTGAAGTAATCGCGGTAGGCGCGGCCGTCGATCAGGACGCGCCGCTTCTTCCCCCAAAGCGCAAGTGACAGCAATGGCCGCACAGCGGCGAAGAAGATCTTCGGATCAACATAACGCGGTTCGCGCACATTGAAGTATTCCGCCGCCCGCCTCGCGACTTGCTCGATGGTGGCGCTGCCGCGAGGTCCGGCGCACAGGTGGACTGTGCTTCCCAGAGCGCTCTCGTCGGATGCAAGCTGCGCGACGGCTCTTGCCGCATAGTCCACGGGCACAATATCCAGTACGGCATCGGGGTATCCCGGCACCGTGCGCCACAGCTTTCTGGAGTAAATTTTGAGCGGCCAGTACAACATCTTGAAGCTGGAAGTGACACCCGTCTGCGAATCTCCCACGATGATGCTTGGACGTAAAATGACACCGGGAAGTGAGCCCAGCCGGGAGCGGACCAATGCCTCGGCCTCGGCCTTGGTTTGCTCGTACGTGTTGCGGAAATGCTGGCCTACATCGAGCTCACTCTCGCGAACCAATCCCGTGCGCTCGCCCGCCACATATGCAGTGCCGACGTACACAAAGCTCCTGAGAACGCGCATAGCCGCAGCAAAGTCCAGCATCTTCCGCGTACCTTCCACGTTCATGTGGCGCGCCTGCTCAAGTGAATGATCGAAGCGCACCGTGGCCGCGCAATGAATCACGCGGGTGGTCTCCGCAGCCAGGCGCTGATAGATTCGGTCGTCCAACCCGCAGTTGGGTTCGCTCACATCTCCGGCATAAACCTCGACGCGGGGCGAGTCCGAGGGCGGAATGATCGATTCGGCGCGTTGCGCGGGAGTTTGGCCTGTTCGTGGGCGGATAAGCAACGCGAGCCTGGCGCGTGGCTCGCGTTGCAACAACTCGCGGACCACTTGCGTGCCCAGAAAGCCCGTCGCGCCAGTTATCAGGATCAGGTCTTCTTGATTCATGAGGAGAACAGTATCCGTGCGCGGTCCACTTGCAGACCGGCGCAAAGACTCTGGGCGCGTCGGAGGGGAAGGGAACCTGAACCAATTATATTTGGAAACTGCCCCGTGTGCGTTAGTTTCGTTACACATCGCGCGGCCGCTCAATGTGGGCTCTCCAAGCCAGGGTGCTACAGTGGTCTGGTTTCAACAATCCTTACTGAGGGCTTCGCCTCTTGCAGCGTTTTTGCGCGTTGTTTGTCTTCATTCTCGTGCTCACGAGCGCTTCCTGCGCCGCCGCGCAGGTCGAGGCCGCACCCGTTCCCGACGAGATGCGCAACAGCTTCTTTGCCATCACAGTGAACAACCGGCGGGTCGATGTGGCACACGCCGCTTCAGACTACGAATTTGTGAGCTTTGACGCGACTGCGCCCGTGGATATTTCGATAACCGCCGCCGACCCGCATTTCTGGGACAGCGGCGTCGACATCGAGCCCTGGCGGCTGGGCCTGCGCGCGACGCACCCGGAAGGCGAGTCGCAGACCATCCGTTTCCGAATGCCCGTACCGGCCAAGCTCTCCATCTCGCGCCCCGGCGACTTCCTGAATCAGGCCCGGATGCTCTTTCTGTTTGCTGGCTCACCGCCTCCGCCACCGCCTACCGGGCCCAACGTCACGATCGTGCCCGCGGGAGTGCACAAAGAGAGCTTGAATCCCAACAGCGGCGACACCATTTACCTTGAGCCAGGCGCATTTGTGTTTGGCAGCCTGAATCTATGGCAGGTGCAAAACGTGAAGGTGCTGGGCCGGGGAACGATTGTGTATGACGGTCCGCAGGATCCGAACGGCGACACAGGCTGGTTGCACCAACCCGACTGGCATTGCATCGTCGCTGACAGGTCGCAAGACGTGGAGATCGACGGCCTGACCTGCATCATTCGCTCGCGAACCTGGTCGATCCAGATGAAGGACTCAACCGGATTTCGCTTTGATGATCTGCGGGTAATCGGCGGCAATCCCCGAAACGCCAACCAGGATGGCATGGACTGGCTGGGTGGCGGCGACACAGTCGTGAATCACTCCTTTTTCCGCGCGTCGGACGACGACCTCGCGGCGCTGGGCAACTGGGACGGCTATACCACGGCCGCAATGGTGGCGCCCGGAGCCGATGTCGACAACATTCTGGTTGAGAACAGCGAGTTTTCCACCAGCATTTCAAATGTGGTGCGGTTGGGATGGCCGCAGAAGACCTATAGCCTGCACAACTTCACTCTGCGCGACTCCGACATTCTGCACGGAGGCATTGGCTCCTGCGGCCAGACCTTTGGCCTGCTCGGCTTCTGGGGAGCGAACGGCGCCGGCGGCGACCACTCCGGCGTGACGTTTGAGAATCTCCTTCTCGACAACTGGTATTCGCTGGTGCAGATGGAGCAGGAGCAGCCCAGCCTGCACGGATTCACCTTCCGCAACCTCTGGGCGCTCGATCAGCCGCCGCTCGCCGATTCGACGATCACCGGCGACGTGAGCGATGTGACCTTCGACAACGTGAAATATGGGCAGACGCGCGTGACAACCGACGCGCAGATGCCGGTGGTGGTTTCAGGCGGCGCGGCGCAGCCTGCGTATCCACCTGCACCCGCTTGGGCGGCGGCATTCAGTGTCGACCCACAGGTCTTCGCGCCGCGGCAAAAAGTGACGCTCACTGCCAGGGAAGCGCCAGGCGCGCAGTACACGTGGCTTTTCGGCGATGGAACCGCGGCGCACGGTCG
>Ga0265339_10003658_pt1 | contig 10729 bp, 9 predicted proteins | sample 4CB219metaG_FD_202085 | JGI IMG/M metagenome (GOLD analysis project Ga0265339, IMG submission 202085) | Rhizosphere microbial communities from Carex aquatilis grown in University of Washington, Seatle, WA, United States - 4-CB2-19 metaG | ecosystem: Host-associated > Plants > Roots > Rhizosphere...
AGCCTGATCGCGGTCCTGTTCGTCGGCGGCCTCGGGGTGGTCTACGGCAATCTGCAGCCGCGCTATCGACTCGCCGATCAGGTCCCGGACAAGCAGCAGGCGGTGGCGGCGAGCCAGCGGCTCGACGCCAAGCTGACCGGCGCCAATCCGATCAACGTGCTGATCACGTTCCCCAAGGGGGAAACGCTCTATTCGCCCGAGACGCTGCAGACCATCGCCGACGTTCACGCCACCGTCGAGCGCGCGGCGGGCGTTGGCAATGTCTGGTCGCTCGAGACGCTGCGCCGCTGGCTCGCCGAAAAGGCCGGCACCAACGACGTTGTGACGCTGAAGGAATATGTCGACGTGATCCCGAAGTATCTGGTGCGGCGTTTCATCGACGCCAACCAGGATGCGGTCGTAGTCGCGGGCAGGGTGCCCGACGTCGATTCCAGCCAGATTCTCCCCATCGTGCAAAAGCTGGATCACAATCTGGACGCGGTGCGCAAGGCGCATCCGGGCTATGAGATCGCCGTGACCGGCCTGGCCGCCATTGCCGCGCGCAACTCCGCCAACATGATCGAAAAGCTCAATCGCGGGCTGACCATCGAATTTGCGTTTGTCGCCGTGTTCATCGGCCTTGCGTTCCGCTCGGTCGTGGTTATGTTTGCCTGCGTCCTGCCCGGCATCTTCCCGGTGGTGCTGTCGGGCACGGTGCTGTGGCTGCTCGGGGAGGGCTTGCAATTCGCAAGCGTCGTTGCGCTCACGGTGTCGTTCGGGCTGGGCTTGAGTGCCACGATCCACTTCCTGAACAGGCTGCGGTTGGAGAGCAAGCCGCATGTCAGTTCTGCCGTTGCGGTCGAGCGCGCCACCGTGCTCGTGGGACCAGCGCTGATCCTGACCACCGTAGTGCTGGCCTGCGGCCTCGTGGTGACGGTGTTCTCGGACCTGCCATCGCTGCGCCTGTTCGGTTGGCTCAGCGCGTTCTCGATGGTCTCGGCGCTGGTGGCCGATCTCTTTATCCTGCGGCCGACGGCGATGTTCCTGATCAACCTTTCGGAGCGGATACGCGGGGTGCGCGGTTCCGAAGGGACCGCGGCAGGCGGGCACTGATTCGACCGGAACTGCCGCGAAAGGTCCGGTGCTCACTTTCCGAAGTCGGTAATCCGTCGGTCACCGGATGCCGCGGTCCGGCGGCGGAGCGTCAGCTCCTCACCATGGTGATATTGACGCCCCTGATCTCGCCCTTGGAATTGATCTGAACGGTCTGCCTGCTGCCATTGGTGCGCAAGGTGAGGCTGGCGGCAAATCCGGCGGCCTCCACGAACACCTCGATCTGGCCGCCGCCCGCGGTGCCCTGCAGGTTGCCGTTCAAATTGCGGCTGGCTTCGCTCCAGTTGCCGGAGATGCGGTCGCCGCTGCTGGTGACGTCACTGCTCAAATCGAATTTGTAGCTGTCGCTGGCGCAGCGCAGGGTCTGCTTCAAGTCCATTCCGGTGCCGCTGACCTTGTAATCGGCCTTGCAGCGGATGCGCTCCGTCGTGCCGTCGGACAGCGCGACCGTTCCAGTGCCCGACCATGCACCGTCGAATCCGGCGAACGGACCACGGCCAGACTGGGCATGGCCCGCCGCGACCGACAACAACAGCGCAGCGCCAACGCCGGCAGCCTTGATCGCCTGCCCAAACAAACCGCAGCCAAACCGTTTCATATGAGTTTCCCGCCTAAAATGATGTCCCGCTTCAGGATACGCCTTGCCCACGCTGAAGATTAAGTGCTGCCACAGTGCGTTAGGTTCAAATGACGCGATGGAGGAGCATTGCGATGTTCTGGCGCATCGCCGCCAAGCCTTGCGGTTGCGCATCTAACGGCTGGCTGTGCACGCTTGCAACAGCCAATCGCTAAAAAGATTGTTGCGGGATAACAGTCTAGTATCAAAAGCTTATCTGTGCCAATGAACGATACTGCGGAGGCTCGCTGTCGGGGGCACGGGTCGCCGCAAATTTGGCCGCATTTGCCCGCGCTTCTGCCTTATGCGCTGTGCGGCTTTGCGGTGTTTTTGCGATCCAACAGGCCTTCCCGGGGATACCAAATCCGATCCGGGCGGAATCCCCTGCTTTCAGAATGAAGGAACACGATGCGTAAATATTTCCTGGCCCTCGCCTTGTCCTCGCTTGCGCTGTCCACGGCTTCTTTTGCTCAAGACGGGCGGGGCACGGCGGAGGAGCAGAAGGCCTGTACGCGTGACGCACAGCGCCATTTCCGTGCGGTGCTCGACCAGGGCGATTTCACCGTTCTCGCGTGCCTGAAGGACAATCGCGCCAAGCTCTCGCAGGGCTGCATCCAGGTGTTGAAGAACCACGGGCAATTGCAATAGGGCGCACGTCGGCGCTCCGATTGCCGCCGTGGCCTAATGCCGGCCGCGGCGGGAGTGCCCATCCCGGATAGCATTGGTTTTGAGGTCGTATTCCCCTATATGGGAACCGAGCCCTTCGTCTTGCGCGAAGGTCCCCGGGGTTCTCGAGCCCTTGTGCCCGAATGGTGTGACCAGTTCCGATGACCGCTGCGAGCGAATTGCGATCCGGCAAGACCCACCGGGATGAGAATTTCCCGGTCGCCTCGTGGATCATCCGTCCACGGCACCGCGCGCTCATCCTTGCCTTCTACAATTTCGTCAGGACCGCCGACGACATTGCCGATCATGCAACGCTCGGCGCCGGTGAGAAGCTCGCGTTTCTTGACCTGCTCGAAGCCGAACTGCTCGGCAAGGGCGATACCCAGCCGGAAGCCGTCAGTCTGCGCCGCGCGCTCGCCGAGCGTTCGATGCCGCCGCGTCACGCGCTCGACCTTTTGACGGCGTTCCGCATGGACGTGACCAAGCTGCGCTATGAAAACTGGGACGAGTTGATTCACTACTGCCGCTATTCGGCGATGCCGGTCGGACGGTTCGTGCTGGACGTCCACGGCGAGAGCACCTTGATCTGGGCCGCCTCGGACGCGCTCTGCGCGGCCCTGCAGATCAATAATCATCTGCAGGACTGCGGCAAGGATTACAGGAGCCTCGATCGCGTCTACTTGCCGCTCGATGCGCTCAAGGCCGCAGGCGCCACCGTCGAGGCGCTCGCCTCGGAAAAGGCGCCGCCGCCGCTGTTGCGATGTCTGCATTCGCTCGCGGCGCGCAACGAACGGCTGCTCGACGAAAGCAAATCGTTCAGCGGCGAGGTCAGGGATTTTCGCCTCGGCCTCGAGATCTCCGTGATCCAGGCGTTCGCCGACCGGATCGTTCGCCTGTTGAAGTCGCGCGATCCCCTGAGCGAGCGGGTGCACCTGGGTCCGGTCGAACTCATCGCCCACAGCATCGGCGGCATCGCCAGCGAGACGGCAAGGCGCGCGGTGGGATGGCGGCCTCTGTCCAAACCGGCGGCCGGCGCATGACGCTGGAAGCGGCGGCGATCACCACCGACTACGGGACAACCGCGTCCGGCAGCTCGTTCTATGCAGCGATGCGCATCCTGCCGCGCGAGCAGCGCGAGGCGATGTTTCAGATCTACAGCTTTTGCCGGCAGGTCGACGACATCGCCGATTCCGACGGCCCGCGCGCGGAAAGGCTGGCAGCGCTGCAGACATGGCGTGACGACATCGATGCCTTGTATCAGGGGCATCCGCCGCCGCGCCTGAAGGATTACCTCGCATCGGTCCGGAAATTCGACCTGCAGCGCGCCGACTTCCTTGCCATCGTCGACGGCATGGAAATGGACGTGCCGCAGGACATTCGCGCGCCGGACCTTGCGACGCTTGATCTTTACTGCGATCGCGTGGCGAGCGCGGTGGGACGGCTGTCGGTGCGGGTATTCGGTATTCCCCGCGACGACGGCATCCTCCTCGCGCACCATCTCGGCCGGGCGCTGCAGTTGACCAACATCCTGCGCGACATCGACGAAGACGCGGCGATCGGCCGGCTGTATTTGCCGCGCGAGGAATTGCTGGCGGCGGGGATTGAGGCAACCGACCCACTTCAGGTCGCCGCGGATCGGCGCCTGCCGACGGCGTGTGCGCCGCTGGTGGAGCTGGCGCGGACGCATTTCGAAAAAGCCGACGAGGTGATGGCGCGTCATTCGCGGCGCCTGGTGCGCGCGCCGAGGATCATGTCGAAATATTATGGCGCGATTCTACAATTGCTGATCGCGCGGGGATTTTCCGCGCCGCGCGCGCCGGTGCGCCTCAACAAGCTCGCCCGCCTCGCCATCGTTCTGCGCTACGCCTTTATCTGATGCAAAAAACCATTCATATCATCGGCGCCGGAATTTCAGGCCTGTCCGCTGCCGTGCGGCTTGTGAACGCGGGCTGTCGGGTGGAAGTCCACGAGGCCACGCAGCAGGCGGGCGGCCGCTGCCGTTCCTATTTCGACGCGGCGACCAATCTCACCATCGACAACGGCAACCATCTTCTGCTCTCGGCCAACCGTCACGCGCTGGCTTATGCGCGATCGATCGGCACCGAGGCGGGGCTGGTCGGGCCGGAACGCGCGCGGTTTCCGTTTGTCGATCTCACAACCGGGCAACGCTGGCTGCTTGACCTCGGCGATGGCCGACTGCCGTTGTGGGTATTTGATGCGAGCCGGCGTGTGCCCGATACCGGCTTGCGCGATTATCTCGCGCTGATGCCGCTGATCTGGGCGGGGCGGGGGAAGCTGATCGGCGACGCAATTCCCTGCAAGGGGACGCTGTACCAGCGGCTGGTGCAACCGCTGTTGCTGGCGGCGCTCAATGTCGACCCGCCCCAGGGCTCGGCAAGCCTAGCCGGCGCGGTGGTGCGGGAGACGCTGCTGGCGGGCGGACAGGCCTGCCGGCCGCTGATCGCGCGCGAGGGCTTGAGCGCGGTGCTGGTCGAGCCGGCGGTCAGGCTATTGCAGGACAAGGGCTGCCGCGTCCGGCTCGGGCATGAGCTGCGCGAGTTCGTCATGTCCGGTGACCGGGTTGGCGCGCTGAGGTTCGGCGGCGACGACATGGTCGCGCTCAGCCCCGGCGACGCCGTGGTGCTGGCCGTTCCGCCGCGCGCCGCGGCCGCGCTGCTCCCCGGCCTGAAGACGCCGACCAAGTTCCGCGCGATCGTGAATGCGCATTTCCGCATCCCTCCGCCGCCCGACATGCCGCCAATTCTCGGGGTGGTCGGGGGATTGGTGGAATGGCTGTTCGCATTCCCGCAGCGTCTGTCGGTCACCATCAGCGCCGGCGATCGGCTGGTGGATCTGCCGCGCGAGGAGCTTGCGAACGCGATCTGGCGGGACATCTGCAAGGCCGCCGGCGTCGGCGGCGAACTGCCGCCCTGGCAGATCGTGCGCGAGCGCCGCGCCACCTTTGAGGCCACGCCCGAGCAGGATGCCATGCGGCCAGGGCCGGTCACGGCGTCCAAAAACCTGTTTCTCGCCGGCGACTGGACTGCTACGGGGTTGCCGGCAACCATCGAGGGGTCGGTGCGGTCGGGAGACCGTGTCGCGGATCATGTTCTGGCCGGGCGCTAGTGATCCGATTCTAATATTCGCGTCCGGTTGCAGCGGGCACCTTTGCGAATGTTAGAATCAAATAATCATTAGCAAAATCAATTAGCTAGTGGAGCTTTGGGTTTGACGCTCGCCTTACGAGGTCGCGGCCGGCAGGGTAGCGAACGTCAAATCCGCTCCACTAGGCCGGCCTGATAAGGCGCCGCTGCGCCACAGCCGGTCGCAGTGAGCACGGGAGATGTCGAGAGCATGCTTTTCGACAATGACAGAGCCATCAGGATCGAGAACAGCGAGGCGCTCGAATCGAGCATCGCCGCCGCGGCCCGCGCCTTGCTTGGCCATCAGCGTCCGGACGGCCATTGGGTTTTCGAGCTGGAGGCCGATTGCACTATTCCGGCCGAATATGTGCTGCTGCGCCATCACCTCGGCGAGCCAGTCGATGCCGCGCTGGAAGCCAAGATCGCCAGTTACCTGAGGCGGATCCAGGGCGCCCATGGCGGCTGGCCCCTGGTCAGGGACGGCGATTTCGACATGAGCGCCAGCGTGAAGGCCTATTTCGCGCTGAAGATGATCGGCGATTCCGTGGACAGCCCGCATATGGTGCGGGCGCGTGAAGCGATCCGGTCGCGCGGCGGGGCCATTCATAGCAACGTTTTCACGCGGTTCACGCTGGCGATGTTCGGCGTGCTCACCTGGCGCAGCGTGCCGGTGTTGCCGGTCGAGATCATGCTGCTGCCGATGTGGTCGCCGTTCCACCTCAACAAGATCTCGTATTGGGCGCGGACCACGATCGTGCCGCTGCTGGTTCTGGCGGCGCTGAAACCGCGCGCCAGAAATCCGTTGGGTGTCGGCATCGACGAATTGTTTCTGCAGGACCCGCGTTCAATCGGAATGACGGCGAAGGCACCGCACCAGAGCTGGGGTTGGTTCCTGCTGTTCCGCGCGCTGGACGTTGTGCTGCGGACGATCGAGCCGTTGTTTCCCCGGAAGCTGCGCGCCCGTGCGATAGAGAGCGCGCTCGCGTTCATCGAAGAGCGGCTGAATGGCGAAGATGGCATGGGTGCGATCTATCCGCCGATGGCCAATATCGTGATGATGTACGACGCGCTCGGCAAGGGCCCGGATTATCCGCCGCGCGCGGCGACGCGAAGGGGGCTCGACAAGCTCCTGGTCATTGGCGAGGAGGAGGCCTACTGCCAGCCCTGCGTCTCTCCGATATGGGATACCACGTTGACCTGCCATGCCCTGATCGAGGCTGGAGGCGACAAGGCATTGTCTGCCGCCAAAGAGGGGCTCGACTGGCTGCTGCCCAGACAGGTGCTGGACGTGAAAGGCGACTGGGCGGTGAAGCGTCCGCAGGTCCGGCCGGGCGGCTGGGCCTTCCAGTACAACAATGCCCATTATCCCGATCTCGATGATACGGCGGTCGTGGTGATGTCGATGGACCGCGTCAGGCGCAGCGGAAACGGCGACTACGACACTGCAATTGCGCGCGGCCGCGAATGGATCGAAGGCATGCAAAGCAGCGACGGTGGCTGGGCTGCCTTCGACGTCGACAACTTCGAATACTACCTCAACAACATCCCGTTCTCCGATCACGGCGCGTTGCTCGATCCGCCGACGGAGGACGTCACCGGCCGCTGTATTTCGATGCTGGCGCAGCTTGGCGAGACCGCGCAAAGCAGCAAGGCGGTCGCCGCGGGGGTCGACTACCTGCGGCGGACCCAGCTCGCCGAGGGCTCATGGTACGGCCGCTGGGGCATGAACTACATCTACGGCACCTGGTCGGTGCTGTGCGCCCTGAATGCCGCCGGCGTCAGCCACCAGGACCCGATGATTCGTAAAGCCGTGGACTGGCTGGTGTCGATCCAGAACGAGGACGGCGGCTGGGGCGAGGACGCGGTCACTTACCGGCTCGACTATCGGGGCCAGGGGCCGGCCCCCACCACGGCGTCGCAAACGGCATGGGCCTTGCTAGGTCTGATGGCGGCGGGCGAGGCCGGCCATCCGGCGGTCGCCCGTGGCGTGGAGTACCTAATGGCAACACAGACCGAAAAAGGGCTGTGGGACGAGCAACGTTATACGGCAACAGGCTTTCCTAGGGTCTTCTACCTGCGCTACCATGGCTATGCGAAGTTCTTTCCGCTGTGGGCGCTGGCGCGGTACAGGAACTTGAAAAACACCAACAGCAGGGTGGTAGGGGTCGGGATGTGAATTTGGGGGCGGGGGACGACACGACCGCGGGTGATCGCATTGATCCGCGGCCGGTGCTTATCGTGACCGGTCTGGTGCAGGAGGCCCGCATCGCAGCCGGGCCCGGCATGACCGTGATCTGCAGTTCGAGCGATCCACAGCAGCTGCGTGCGCTGTTGACCGTGTTCGACCCGGCGACAATCCGGGGTGTCATTAGCTTTGGCGTGGCCGGGGGGCTCGATCCGACGCTGAAACCGGGCGATATCGTGGTGGCGACCGAAGTTATGGCCGGCGATACCCGCTGGCTCGCCGGATTTGCCCTGAACGAACAGTCGATCGCGAGCAGCGTGACCCTGGGGCGCAGGCGAATCATCCGCGGTGGACTTGCCGGTGTCGAAGAGGTGGTCGTCGCGCAAGCCCGCAAGGCGGCGCTATGGCTGCAGACCGGCGCCGCCGCGGTCGACATGGAAAGCCATATCGCGGCGGCCTATGCGGCCGAAGCCGGCCTGCCGTTCGCGGCGCTGCGGGTGATCAGCGATCCCGCCGACCGCTCGCTGCCGCACCTGGCGAGGTCGGCCATCAAGCCGGACGGCAAGATCGACCTGCGCAAGATACTGGGCGGTTTGGCGCGCAATCCGCGCACGCTGCGCGCGCTGGTGTCCACCGGCATCGATTTCAACCGCGCGCTGAAGAGCCTACGCGGCTGTCGAGGTTTTCTTCTTGGCAGCGACGGCTTCGTCACTGCGGATCTCTGAGAGCTTCTTCTGAACTTGCTCGGAGAAGATGTACTGCGCCGGCCGCTGCCGGCTGAGATCGATCTCGGGCGCCATCGGTCCCGTGGTGCGGATGCCGCGCACTGCCACCCATAGGGCCTTCCACGGACGCGTGAGTGCTGCGGTCGCCGCCGTCGGCTCATAGCCGCAATGCGCCATGCAGTTGGCGCATTTTTCGTACTTGCCGGTGCCGTAGGCGTTCCAGTCGGTGGTTTCCATCAGTTCCTTGAACGTCGCGGCATAGCCTTCGCCCAAGAGGTAACAGGGCTTCTGCCAGCCGAAAATGTTGCGCGCGGGCATGCCCCACGGCGTGCATTCGAAGCTCTGGTTGCCAGCAAGGAAATCGAGGAACAGGCCGGAATGCATGAAGTTCCACTTCTTGCCCTTGCCCAGCGCGAACACATCGCGGAACAGCCGCTTGGTCTTGGTGCGGTTGAGGAAGTGCTCCTGGTCGGGCGCGCGCTCATAAGCATAGCCCGGCGACATCGACACGCCGACGCCGAGCTCGACGCAGAAGTCGAGGAACTTGGCGATCTCCTGCGCCGGGTAGTTGTCGAAGATCGTGGCGTTGATATTGACCGCAAAGCCCTTGGCCTGGGCAGCCTTAATCGCCGAGACGGCGCGGTCGAACACGCCCTCCTGCGATACCGACTTGTCGTGGTGCTCGCGCAGGCCGTCGAGATGGACCGAGAAGAACAGGTACGGCGAGGGCTCGAACAGGTCGAGCTTCTTTTCCAGAAGCAGCGCATTGGTGCAGAGCGAGACGAATTTCTTGCGCGCCACGAGGCCGCGCACGATCTCGCCGATCTCCTTGTGGATCAGCGGCTCGCCTCCGGGGATCGCCACCATCGGCGCACCGCATTCGTCAGCGGCGTCCCAGCATTCCTGGGCCGACATGCGCCGATTGAGAATCGCGTCGGGATAATCGATCTTGCCGCAGCCGGCACAGGCGAGATTGCAGCGGAACAACGGCTCCAGCATCAGCACCAGAGGAAAGCGATTCCGGCCAAGCAGCTTCTGCTTGATCAGATATCCGCCGATGCGCAGCTCCTTGAAGAACGGTATGGCCATTAGAGGTTTTCTCTCTCGACGTGCATGAATAATGGTTCAGCCTGCCGCCAGTTCGGCGGGGAGGCGGAACTCGATATTTTCTTCCCGGCCCGGGAGTACCGACAGCATGACCGGTCCGATGCGCCGCAGCGCTTCGATCACGTCATCGACCAGAACCTCGGGTGCTGAGGCGCCCGCAGTGATGCCGACGGCCTTCGCACCCGTGAGCCAGTCCGGGTTCAGTTCGCTACCATCGGCAATGAGGTAACTCGCGACCCCGGCCTCGGTGCCGATTTCGCGCAGCCTGTTCGAATTGGAACTGTTGGTGGCCCCCACGACCAGGATCACATCCACCAGTTTGCTCAGGTCCCTTACCGCAGATTGGCGGTTCTGTGTCGCATAGCAGATATCCCGGATGTCAGGGCCTTGAATATCTGTAAATCGGGCGTGCAAAGCGGCGATTATGTCCTTGGTATCGTCCACGCTCAGGGTCGTCTGGGTGATGTAGGCCACCGGCGTGTCCGCGGGCAGTGTCAGGGCCGCCACGTCCTCGACGTTCTGCACCAGAAGCACGGGGCCGGGAACCTGGCCCATGGTTCCCTCGACCTCGGGATGGCCGGCATGGCCGATCAGGACCAGCGCCCGGCCTTTCGACATGTAGCGCTTGCCTTGATTGTGGACCTTGGTTACCAGCGGGCAGGTGGCGTTGAGCACCGGCAGGCCGCGGGCCGCCGCCTCCTCCTCGACGCTGCGCGCCACGCCGTGCGCGCTGAACACGGTGACGGCAAGGGGCGGAACCTCCGACAGGTCCTCGACAAAGATCGCGCCCTTGTTCTTGAGGCTCTCGACGACGTATTTGTTGTGCACGATCTCATGCCGCACATAGACCGGCGGTCCATATTTTTCGAGCGCGCGCTCGACAATCTCGATCGCGCGCACGACACCTGCGCAAAAGCCGCGCGGCTGCGCCAAATACACTTCCATGGGTGGCCCATTACGCAAGTTGCACCAATCTCACTTCTCGTTGTCCCGCGCGGCGCATGACCACGATATCCGCGCCGGCATCATCGCCCTGCCGATCCCTGCTCCTTGGGGCATGGGAACTCCGGGGACGTTGTGTCAAAAATTCATTGGTTCGGAAAGTCAGGTTGCGGGTTACCGGCAACTCTAGGTAAATTCCAGAGGTATTTTCGAGGTATTTTTATACTTCCACCTAAGGTGCTCAGAACAAATG
>Ga0265339_10003659_pt1 | contig 10725 bp, 7 predicted proteins | sample 4CB219metaG_FD_202085 | JGI IMG/M metagenome (GOLD analysis project Ga0265339, IMG submission 202085) | Rhizosphere microbial communities from Carex aquatilis grown in University of Washington, Seatle, WA, United States - 4-CB2-19 metaG | ecosystem: Host-associated > Plants > Roots > Rhizosphere...
GCAACCAACGTCGGCGACGCCCGGAGGCGGCGGTCTGCCCGCGCCGGCGTTGACCGCACCCGCGAGCGATGCCGCGCAAGCGAAGAAGGACGACGACGATGACGAGGGCGAGCCGCGACTGAGCTTGCCGACCGAGGCCGACCGCGACGCCTGGCTGCGCGGTGGTTTCCGCATGGGTCTGGGGATCGTGTACGGCGAGCTCGCCGGCCTGCAGGGCGCGCCCAGCGGGCGGCTGCGCGGCGTGACGCTGCGAATGGGCCTGCGCCTCGACGCCGACTGGTCGGTGCTGACGTCGTTCCAGTACGCGCTCGCGTCGTCGTCGGGTGGCCTCGACGGCCTGCGCTTCGCCGGCACGATCGATCCAACCTGGCACGTGACGCGGCACCTGTCGCTGGCGGTCGGCTTCGGCTTCGGCGGCATCGTCGAGGGCAGCACCGGCCGGCCCGACGTGATGCCGCTGCCGAGCACGCTCAACTCCTCGTACACGTTTCCGGGCGCGAGCCCACCGCTGCCGAGCTGCAGCGGCGTCGGCGCTGCCGGCCTCGCGCGTGCCGAATGGACGTTCATACTCGGGCCGCGAGCGGCGACCAGCATCACCGTCGAGGCGATGGGCCAGTGGACCGGCTGCGTCGCCGACACCGGGATCGTCGAGGCCGACACCGGCCAGGCGATCGTGCGCCGGCAGTGGTGGCCGCACGCTGGCGCGACGGTCGGGTGGGGGATGACGTGGCGATGACCCGCGCGGCGGCGCTGGCCGTCGTCTTCTTGCTGCCGTTCACCGCGCGCGCGCAATCGAAATGGGACCCCTCAGAGGGTTCCCAAACCCTCCCGCGGTTGGCTCCGGCGGGGAACCCGCCTACGCACACGCGATCGAACCCCGACGCGGGCGCGCCCTCGCCGGAGGCGCAGCCTGCGGGCGACGCCGCGGCGGCAGACGCGGGCGGCGCGGCGGACGCGGGCGCCGCATCGAAGGTCGCCGATTCAACCGCCGCGCCGGCCGACGGCGGCGCCACGCCCAGCTTCGAGCCGCCGCGCTTGCTCTCGGAGCGGATCGTCCCCGCGCCGCCCAACGCGCCGCCGATCACCGGCAAGGTCATCGTGACGGTGAAGCTGCTGGTCGACGTCACGGGCGCCGTGAAGAAGGTCGAGGTCAAGACGCCGCCGCAGCCGCCGTTCGACGACGCGGTCATCGCCGCGACCAAGGCGTTCAAGTTCCAGCCTGCTCGCTACGCGGGCGCGCCGGTGCCCGTCGAGATCACCTTCACCAACACGTTCTTGCCGCCGCCTCCGCCGCCGGCCGTGGCTGCCGTCGCGAAGGACGAAGGCCCGCCGCGCACGTCGGTGCTTCGCGGCCGCCTCATCGAGCTCGGCACGCGCGCGCCGGTCGCGGGCGCGACGGTCACCGCGGTCGTGGGCGACCAGCACTACAGCGCCGACGCCGACGCGCGCGGGCGCTTTCGCCTGCCGCTGCCGCCCGGCCCCGTCAAGGTGTCGGTCTACGCCGCCAGCCACAATCCGTTCGTGCAGCAGGAGACCCTGGTCGCGAACCAGGAACTCGGTGTGAAGTATTTCATCGAGCGCGACCGCTACGATCCCTACGAGATCGTGGTGGTCGCCGATCGGCGGCGCGAGGAGGTCTCGCGCATCACGTTGCGCGGCGCCGAGATCAAGCAGATCCCCGGCACCTTCGGCGATCCCTTCCGCGTGATCCAGACGCTGCCCGGCGTGGCGTCGGTGGTGTCGCTGCTGCCATATCCGGTGGTGCGCGGCGCGAGCCCCAGCTCGACGGGCTTCCTGCTCGACGGCACGCGCGTGCCGCTGCTCTATCACCTGCTGCTGGGGACCAGCGTCATCCACCCGGAGTTCATCGACGAGATCCAGTTCTATCCTGGCGGCGCGCCCGCGTCCTACGGCGGCTACACCGGCGGCATCATCGATGGCCGCACGGCGCGCGCGCGTCCCGACGAGCACTTGCTGGACTTCGACGCGAACTTTCTCCAGGCCGGCGGTTTCGTGCGCGAGCCGATCAAGCCGATCGGCGCGACCATCACCGCGGCGGGGCGCTACGGCTACCCCGGCTTGCTGCTCAGCCTCGCGACCGACCGCCTGACGCTGTCGTACTGGGACTACCAGCTGCGGCTCGATGGCGGGACGCCGCGCAACGGGTGGACGGTGTTCTTTTTCGGCGCAAACGACGAGCTCGACACGGTGGCCGCGACCGCCGATCCGAACGCGCCCAACCCCCCACTCACGCCGACGCTGGTGCTGGGCTTTCACCGTGTCGACCTGCGCTATCGCCACGCCGATGGTGGGCTCGAGGAGAACGTGCGCCTGGTCGCGGGCTACGACCACACCTTCAGCGCGGGAACCGACTTCCACGTCTGGAGTGCCGAGCCGACCGCGACCATGCGCTGGGTTCCGACGCCCAAGCTGACGTTCGACCTCGGCGTGCAGGCGTTCTTCCACAAGGTCGACCAGGGCGCCGGAGCGGTGGCGGGCCAGAACGCCTTCACCGCGCTCACCGCGCAGCTCGACAAGTTTTATGGCGTGTCACCTTATGTCGAGGCGCTGTGGCGACCGACGCCGCGGATCCTGATCCGGCCCGGCGTCCGCGCCGACACCAACTCCGATGGCACGACCACGAAGTCCGACGTCGATCCGCGCCTGACCGTGCGCTACAAGCTCGCCGATCGAAATCTGCCCGACGCGTTGCCCGGCAGCGACGACAGCGCGATCTGGCTCAAGGGCAGCGCCGGCATCTATCACCAGCCGCCGCGCTTCGTGCTGCCGTTGCCGGGCCTCGACATGATGCCGCTCAAGTACGGCCTCCTGCGCTCGTACCAGACCAGCCTGGGCGTCGAGATCCCGCTCGAGCAGCGCTTTCAATTCAACGTCGAGGGGTTCTTCAACTACATGGACCCGACGATCTTCGACCTGCAGCTCAACGATGCGGCGGTGATCACCGCACCCAACAGCGGTCTCCTGCCGACCTCCATTGTCCAGCCGCAGAACAACGCGCAGATGTTCATCGATCGCTTGACCCAACCCGAGACCGGGCGCGCCTACGGCGGCGAGGTCCTGATCCGGCGGCAGTCGAAGACCGGCGTCTTCGGCTGGGTGTCGTACACGCTGTCGCGCTCCGAGCGCTTGCGCGCCGAGCTGCAGAGCGACGGGTCGACCAAGATGGTCTGGCGCGCGTACGACTTCGACCGCACTCACCTCGTGAACGTGGTCGCGGGCATGCCGCTGCGCCGCAACTGGGACATCGGCATGCGCTGGCAGTACCAGAGCGGCGCGCCGGTTCCGGTGACCAGCGGTTACAACAACGCGCGCAAGGACGGGTACCTGCGCCTCGACGTGCGCATCGACAAGCGCGCCGTCTATCGAAAATGGCTGCTGGATTTCTATGTCGACATCACCAACATCGCTGTCCTGCCGGAAGAGATTCAGCCGGGCACGGTGATCCGCTATGTGCTGCCGACCGTCGGCCTGCGAGGCAGGCTCTGATCAGGAGACATCATGAACAACGGGAACGCGATCGACTCTCAGGTTCTGGATTTGATGCTGCGGGCGGGCTCGCACTGGGTGCTTTATTTGTTGTTGGGGCTCAGCGTCGCGGCGGTCGCGGTGATGTTCGAGCGCCTCTGGTTCTTCTGGAGCGAGCGCCGCCCCACTGACGTCCTCGACGCCGCGCTCGCGGCGCTGCGCGAGCGCGGCGCGGTCAGCGCCCTCGGCAAGCTCGCGGGCGCGCGCTCGATGGAGGCGGCGGTTGCGCGCGCCTGCCTGACCAGCGTGGCGGACGGCGTCGCCGCCGCCGAGGAGCGCAAGGCGGCCGCCGTCGAGCGCGAACGCGCTCGCTACGAGAAGCGGCTTGCCTTTCTCGGCACGCTGGGCAATAACGCGCCCTTCGTCGGTCTGTTCGGCACGGTGCTCGGCATCATCCGCGCGTTCCACGATCTGGCCGGAAGCGCGCTGCAGGGGACGCAGGCGGTGATGGCCGGCATTGCCGAGGCGCTGGTCGCCACCGGCATCGGGCTGGTCGTCGCGCTGCCCGCGGTCGCGATGTACAACATATGCATGCGTCACGTGGAGACCGTGGCGTCTCGCGCGGAGGTGCTGGCGCACGAGATCCTCGCGGTGCTCAAGGGCCGCTCCGGCAGCGCCGCCGAAACCGTGCACAACGGTGACGGCGCGCGAGAGGAGGCGTGATGGCCGGCTCGAGCGCGCGCCGACGCGGCATCATCACCGACATCAACGTCACGCCGCTGGTCGACATCATGCTCGTGCTGCTGATCATCTTCATGCTCACCGCGAACCTGATCGCGCGGCAGGCGATCGAGATCGAGCTGCCCAAGGCCAGCCAGAGCACGTCGCTGAACCCGACAACGCTGGCGGTGACGCTGACGCGCGACGGATCCATTTACTTGAACGGCAAGCCGACCACGCCGCAGGCGCTGCGCGACGCCGTCCGCGATGCGGTCGCCAAGGATCCGAAGACGCAGGCGGTGATTTCTGGAGACAAGTCGGTCTCGCACGGCCGCGTGGTCTGGGTGCTCGATGCCGTGAAGTCGCTGGGCGTCTCGTCGTTCGCGATCCAGATTGATCCCTCGGCCATGACCGCGCCCGGAGGGCCGTGATCCGAGACGGCCGCCTCGTCGCCTGCGCCGTGCTCTCGGTGGCGGCGCACGTCGCGCTCGCGCACGAGCTCGGGCGGCTGCCCGCGCGCGCCGTCGATCATTCGAAACGCGTGGTCTCGATCCGCGTGGTGGCTTCGCCGCCGCCCGCGCCCGAGCCGCCGCCCGAGGCGCCGCCGCCCGAGGCGCCGAAGCCGCCACCGGTGGTGCACGAGCACGTGCGCGCCCGCCCGACGCCCGCGCACGCGGCACAGCCGGTCCCCGAGAGCCCGCCGCCGCCCGACGTGCCGCGGCCGACCGCTGATCCGTCGGCGGCGCCGGTCTTCGGCGTCAACATGGAATCGACGTCGCCGGGCGGCGGTGGACCGTCGCTGCCGATCGGCAACTCCGGCCGGGGAGCGCCATCGCAGTCGGGCGGCGGCAACGGCAACGATCGCCACGCGCCCGCCGCGCCGATGGCGCCGGTCCAGGCCTACGAGGTCACCAAGATGCCGCTGCCACAGGGGCGCTGCATGGGCGTCTACACAGACGAGGCGCGCCAAGCAGCCACCGAGGGCACGGTCGTGCTCGACCTGATCGTCGATGAGAAGGGGCACGCGCGCGACATCCACGTGGTCAGTGGCCTCGGGCACGGCCTGACCGAGGCGGCGATCGCTGCGATCAAGGGCTGCCACTTCGAACCGGGCGAGAAAGACGGCGCCGCGGTGCCGGTGAGGATCCGCGGCTTCAAGATCTCGTTTTTCTTGCAAGAAGGGGAGTGAGCCGCCGCCCGGCGGCACCCGGCGTTCCGCGGGTTTACCTGTTCGACACTTACCGGAAACATCAGTTAGTGCATTATGCAGCCGGCTCGCGGTGTCGAGCCGGTGCACGTAACAACATGTCCGCGAGTCCCCACGCGCCCAGCCCGGCTGGCTCATCCGCCGCCGTGGCCGCTGACGCGAGCCATCCCGCCCCGCATCCTCCTCATCACCCCCCGGCGGCGCATGGCATCGATGGCCTGAAGCTGGCCCTGGGCGCGATCGGCGTCGTCTACGGCGACATCGGCACGTCACCCCTCTATGCGATCAAGGAATGCGTGACGTTGCCGCACGGGGTCGCGCCGGTCACCGCCAACATCTTCGGCGTGCTGTCGCTGGTCTTCTGGTCGATCACGCTGGTCGTCTCGGTGAAGTACCTGTTTTACGTCATGCGCGCCGACAACGACGGCGAGGGCGGGGTGCTCGCGCTGATGGCGCTGGTCGCGCGCATGGCGCCGCCCCCACCGCCGGCTGCGTCGTCGAGCTCGTCTGGACAGAGCTGGCGCCGCGTGACCTGGACCAACATCTATCGCGGCCGGGTGATTCTCATCATGCTCGGCCTGTTCGGGGCCGCGCTGCTCTACGGGGACGGCGTGATCACGCCGGCGATCTCGGTGCTGTCGGCGGTCGAGGGGCTCGAGGTCGCGACGACCGCCTTCTCGCCGTTCGTCGTGCCGGTCACCTGCGTGATCCTTCTGATGCTGTTCGGCGTGCAGAAGCGCGGCACCGGCGGCATCGGCGCGGTCTTCGGCCCGCTCACGCTGTGCTGGTTCGTCGCGATCTCGGCGATCGGCTTGCCCTGGGTCATGCGGCATCCGGAGATCCTCGGCGCGGTCAACCCGCTCTACGGCGTGAGGTTCTTCCTCGCCCACGGGCGCCATGGGTTCTTGGTGCTGGGCTCGGTCGTGCTGTGCGTGACCGGCGGCGAAGCGCTGTACGCCGACATGGGCCACTTCGGCACGCGCGCGATCCGCACCGCCTGGTACCTGTGCGTGTTTCCTGCGCTACTCATCAACTATTTCGGCCAGGGCGCGCTGCTGCTCGAACGGCCGGCAGCCGCCGTCAATCCGTTCTTCGCGATGGTACCGAGCGCCTGGCTGCTGCCGATGGTGGTGCTGGCGACGATGGCGACCGTCGTCGCGTCGCAGGCGCTGATCTCGGGCGCGTTCTCGGTGACGCGCCAGGGAGTGCAGCTCGGCTACCTGCCGCGCGTCACCATCATCCACACCTCGGGCAAGACCGAGGGCCAGATCTACATCCCCGAGGTCAACTGGCTGCTCATGCTCGCCTGCATCGCGCTCGTGCTCGGCTTCCGATCGTCGGGCGATCTCGCCGACGCGTACGGTATCGCCGTGACGGGGACGATGGCGATAACGTCGATCCTGTTCTACTTCGTGGCGCGCGATCGCTGGCACTGGAGCCGCCTGCACGCCGGCGCGCTGGTGGCGATGTTCCTGGCGATCGACCTGTCGTTCTTCGCCGCGTGCTCGGCCAAGATCGCTCACGGCGGCTGGTTCCCGCTGCTGGTCGCGGTCGGCGTTTTCAGCGTGATGATCACCTGGAAGCGCGGCCGCGCGCTGCTGGACAAGCGCATCTCGTCGGAGGTGCTGCCCATCGAGGTGTTCGTCGCGGACGTCGAGGTCAGCAAACCGCATCGAGTGGCGGGCACGGCGGTGTTCTTGACGTCGACGCGGCGCGGGACGCCCAACGTGCTCCTGCACCACTTCAAGCACAACAAGGTGTTGCACCAGCAGGTGATCGTGCTGTCGATTGCCACAGACACCGTTCCCGAGGTCGCCGATCGCGACAAGGTCCGGCTGAAGAGCTTCGGGCAGGGGTTCTGGGCCGTGACCGCGCACTACGGTTTCATGGAGTCCCCAAAGGTGTTGGACGTCCTGCGCCGTTGCAAGCTACAGGAGCTGCGGCTCAACGAGTCCGATATCAGCTTTTACCTGGGGCGCGAAACGCTGCTGTCCATGAAAGGCAGCGGCATGGCCGAATGGCGCAAGGTTCTTTTCCGCTTTCTTTCGCGCAATGCGCGCTCGGCGACCGACTTCTTCGCGATCCCTCCCAACCGCGTCGTCGAGATCGGGGCTCAAATCGAGCTGTGAGCGGGAGGTTGCCCGAGGGCCCGGCCATGGAGGTTGCCGGAGGGCCCGGCGATCATCGTGCGCGGCAACGCGCAAATTGTCGGGAGGAATGTGCTCGCCGTCCTGGAATGTGATCGCGAAGTCGGGCACTATGCCGGCGCAGGGTGGAACGAACCGTTTTTGGTGGAGGTCTTGGTAGCGCGAGGTGGAGGTTCACACCTCGGCCGGGCACAAAGGCGAGGCGATGATCCTTTTACAGCAGCGGATTTCCCTGGCGGCGGTCGCGCTGCTGGCCGTTGTGCCTGCGGCGGGGTGCGGCTCGGACGGCAAGAGCGAGAACCAGCTCAAGGCCGACATTGTCACCAGCATGCACGCGCTGATGCTGACGGAGATTCAGGGGCTCTATCAGGCAGCGGTGGATCTGCAGGCTGCGGCCCCGGCGACCTTCTCGGGTTGGGACCCTTCGAGGGATAGCGGCGCCACGATCGACGCCATGAAGGAGGCGTGGACGCGCACGCGTCTCCACTGGGAGAAAGCCGAAGGGCCGGTCGCGCCGATGTTCACCGACATCGATGACGCGATCGACTCGCGCTACGAGGAGCTTCTCGCGGCGCTGAACGGCGCCGGCGACCCAGATCCGTTCGACGGTCAGGGGATGATCGGCATGCACGCGATCGAGCGCATTCTGTACGCGCCGGGGCCGGCGGACGTCGCGATGCACGAGGCAGATTTGATGATGGGCTCGAAACCCGCGACCTGGCCCACGTCCGATGATCAGGCGGCCGAGTTCAAGAACGGGCTCTGCCAGCGGCTGGTCACGGACACGCAGTCACTGCTCGAGCAGTGGAAGACCAAGACGATCGATCTCAGCGCCGTGTTCACGGGGTTGACCGCGCTCGTGAGTTCACAGGCGGAAAAGGTCGCGCTCGCGGCCATGAGTGAGCAGGAGTCGCGCTACTCGCAGACGACCATGGCCGACATGCGGTCGAATCTGGCGGGCACTCGGCAGGTCTACGATCTGTTCAGCGACTGGCTCGCCACCAAGGTCTACGGAACGACACTCGACAAGAACGCGATGGCGGCCTTCGACCGGCTGGACGCGCAGTACGGGATGGTAACCGGCGATGCGATCCCCGACCCGCCCATGGGTTGGACCAACCCTCCATCGTCGGCCCAAGCGCTCACGCCGTTCGGAGCCCTTTACATCACGGTGACCGACGAGGCAGATCCTTCACGGTCCAGCTCGGCGGTCGACACGATGAACCAGATCGCCCGCACGCTCGGACTGCCGGAGTTCACCGGCCAGAATTGAGTCGCACCGCTCGGCGGCGGGCGGTTGCTACGACGATTCGGCCTCGCAATAGCCGTACCGGCACTTTGTCCGGGGGGCGGCGCCGGCGCAATCGATGTCGGCTGTGCACGTCGTGCATGCCGGGTCCAGCGGTGTGACGCCGACCTGCGCGTCGAACGCACAGCCACAGGCCGTCGCTGGCGGAACGGCGTAGGTGAAGTCGCCGAGCTCGGTCGTCCGGGTGACTCGCATGGCGCACGGGGGGACGAACCCGGCCTTGATGAGCGCCGCGAAGATATCGGCAGGCAACACTGGATTCGCAAACAGCTTCAAAAAAGCGTCCGCCGTCGGTGAAACGATCGCGCCGTTCGCGCGCGCTGCGTAGAAGTGGATCCGCCCCCAGAGTGGATAGTGGCCATCGCGCACATTGATCTTGTCCCGGCTCGTCAGGCTGGAATCTGGCAAGTAAGCGCACGCCTGTCCTGCCGCCTTGAAACCCAGCGCTTTGAGACGGTCCCGGTTCTCGACTTGATCGTAATAGTCGGTGCCGATGATCCCGAGCGCCGCATTCGCTTCGTTCGGCGTGGTGAGATTCCCCAGATTGTTCGCCATCGCCGCCGCGCTACCCTGGTCCGTTCCCCAGAACTGGTTCAGCGGGAGCCCGATCTGATTGGCGACGAGCCGCAACGTCGCGGTTCCTTGTCCACGGATGAACAGGTAACGCGGATCGCCCCATGGCGCCACGGTGCCGCCGCCCCCGGAGGCGACGCTGCCGCCGCCCCCGAAGACCTGCCTGGCCGCTTCCGACGAGATCGCCTTTTGCGTGGAGTACTTCGGCACGACGAAGATGATCGGCAGAATTGGCCCCAGGCTCTCGATCACCGAGTCGGACGGGTTGCTGGTACCACAAGTGTCGGGCGCGATCTCGGACTCGCCGATGTTGACCTCCGTGGGAGTGCCGAGCAGGCAGGGCACTGGTGCGCCGCCGTCGCCCTGAAAGGCCTGGGCGTAGGTCGGGAACGGTTCGTTTGGGTCTTTGAAGTTCGGGTCCTTGATGTAGTGATCGCTGGAGTACGTCGGGCTCGTCGAGTTCATCGACTTCACGCCGGTGCACGACGTCGTGGTCCGGAAGACCGGCATGATGCCGGTGTCGTTGACGACGACCTGCGCCAGCTCCTGGAGGAGAGGCGCGAAGTTACTGGAGCCGGAGAGGTAGAGAATCGGCTTGCCCATCGCCAGCTGACTGCACATCATCGTCGGTGTTGCAGGCGCCTTCGGGGGGGTCGTCATCGCCGCGGGCGGCATTTTGAGCGTCATTCCGTCGTCGGGTTTCGTCGTGGGCGACAGGCAGATGTTGTCCGCGTTGTCGCTCGCGATGTCCACCATCGCGTTGGTGCTACAGGAGTCCAAGAAATTGACCTGCGTCGTGGGAATGCTCGGGGGACTGCTCGAGGGTGTGATGGGGAAGCACTTCTTCGGCATCAAGCCCGAGGGTTTGCACAGCCCGTTGTCGCAGAGCGGATAGGTGCCGAGCCCGTTGCAGTCAGCGTTGGTTTTGCACTGCACGGCGTTGTGATCGAGCAGCAGCGTGCACGTCGTCCCCGACATCGCCATCGCTGCTAGCAGCAGCATCCCCTTCGTCCCCCGGAGCCAGTTCATTTGAAACCCTTTCGCGCGTGGAGCCGAAAAAAACGACTCACGACGTTCCCCAAACGGTTCGCGGGAATGTACTTGAATCGCGATTCCCAGCGCAAGCGCCGACGACCACAACCACAACGCGCCTCGCTTTCGATCTTCCCTTTCATGGATTTCGGCTCAGCTTGTTAAAACGGCGCGGAGCGTCCTCGGGTGTTCTGCGGATCCGCTATTTCGCCGGGCGTCGTTTGGGAACACGCGAATCGGTCTTGTATGGC
>Ga0265339_10003661_pt1 | contig 10721 bp, 11 predicted proteins | sample 4CB219metaG_FD_202085 | JGI IMG/M metagenome (GOLD analysis project Ga0265339, IMG submission 202085) | Rhizosphere microbial communities from Carex aquatilis grown in University of Washington, Seatle, WA, United States - 4-CB2-19 metaG | ecosystem: Host-associated > Plants > Roots >...
GGCGTGCGCTTGCGTCTGGAGCTCGTGGTGGCGCTGGGCGGCGAGCGCCCCGCCCAGCATCAGCTCGCCGAGGCCGAGCAGCAGCGTCAACCACACCGCCCATGCCGGCTGGTGGGAGGCGAGGCCAACGATGAACACGGCGACCAGGCCGAGCCCGATCACCGTCGGCCCGGCCCCGCGCGAGATCCCCAGCGCATGTTCGTCTTCCACCAGGAACGCCCCGCCGATCGACAGGATCGCTGCGATCACGGAAAACCAGAGCACGGTGGCCTGCGGATCGACCGCCAGACCAATCACCGACAACAGCGCCAGAGCGCCGCCCAGAATCAGCAGCCCCTTTCGCAACATATTTTCAACTTAAGGACGACTCGGCAGCAACGCTAGAGGCGAATGTTGTAGACGCCGCGCACACCGAAGAGCAGCCATTCGTGGAAGGCCTTGTTGACGACGTCACCAGTGGCGGTGGATTCGGTCGTCAGTTTCACGGTCGCGTACTGGCCGGCCGAGAAGCTCACGAACGGGCCCGCTGCGAAGTTCGACGTGAGGCGCACATCGCCCCCGAGCTGGAGGTTCAGGTACTGAAAGCCACTGACGGACCACGTTGTGCGATCCCCCTCGGGGATTATGAAGTCGAACCATTCATACCCGCCCCCCACGCCGACCCACGGGTCGAATGACGCGCTCGGAATCAAGTGGAATTGAGCGCCGACGCCGAGGGTCGTATCCCGGAGCAGACAACTCACGCCGGGGGGGCCGCACGAGCTCTTGGTGGTGCTGCCGGCCAACCCGAAACCATACTGGAACAACAGGCCGACGTAGACGTGGGGTGTGATGAGATAACCGGCATCGAGCCCGATCGGAATCTGCCCGGCTATGAATCGCGAAACCTCCCCGGAGAACCCGTTGAACTCGTCAGGCGACGCCTGCCCGAACTGACCAAACGGAACTCCGTACCCAAGGCGCAGGCCGACCTGGATCGCGCCACTATTCCTAGGAGGCTCCAGGGACTGCGCCGAGCTCGGCTCGGCGACCAGCGGCATTCCCATCACCAAAGACGACGCCGCCACCTGCCTGAACATTGAAGGACCTTAGAAATGATCGGCCCCAAAGCGGGAGTGTTCGGCGCCACTAAGGATCAACGCTGTAAACGTCGCCGGGCCGATCTCGGCGCAAAAGCTGGTGCCGGCGAGCACCCGGGGCGTCGGCGCCCGGCCCGTAGTAGGCTGGTGTCAGCTCGGCTCGGTCGCGACACCCGAGCCGAGAGGACACCTTGATCTACGACGTGATCATCGCCGGGGCCGGCCCGGTCGGCTTGTTCCTGGCTGGCGAGCTGCGGCTCGCGAAGCTCTCCGTCTTGGTGCTCGAACAACTGGAGGATCCGCGCTCGCCGCTGAAGCGGCTTCCGTTTGGAATGCGAGGACTCTGGGGCCCGAGCGTCGAAGCCTTCTACCGGCGCGGACTGCTCGAGCCGATCGCATCGCAGCCTCGGGCCCACGATAGCGGTCCCGGCCAGCCGAGACCCGGGTCGATGGCGCCTGGAGCACAGCGCCGCGGGCCAGCCGGCCACTTCGCCGGCATTCAGTTCGACTACAGCAATATCGATTCGTCGCGATGGACCTATCGGCTCCCCGGCCCGGCCGACACGCAGCTCGGGGCCGAGATGGAGCATCTCGAGAGCGTCCTCGCCGCTCACGCACTCGCCGCCGGAGTCGAGATCCGGCGCGGCCAGGGTGTCGACGGCTTCGAGACTACGAACGACGAGGTCACCGTGCGTGCCGGCGAGCAACGCCTTCGCGCGGGCTGGCTCGTCGGTTGCGACGGCGGCCGCAGCACCGTACGCAAGCAAGCCGGCTTCGATTTCGTCGGAACCGAGCCCGAGTTCACCGGCTACTCGGTCCAGGTCGAAATCGCCGACGCAGAGCAACTCCCCCTCGGCCGTCACTACACGCCGACCGGCATGTACACACAGTGGCAGCCGGGCGCATTCGGAATCGCCGACTTCGACGGCGGCGCATTCCATCGCACCCAATCGATCACGCGCGAGCACGTGCAAGAGGTCTTGCGGCGCGTCTCCGGCACCGACGTCACCGTGAAGGCGTTGAGCATCGCCTCGACATGGACCGACCGCTCGAAGCAAGCCACCACCTACCGCAAGGGACGGGTCCTGCTGGCCGGCGATGCCGCGCACGTTCATTCACCGCTCGGTGGACAAGGCTTGAACCTCGGGCTCGGAGACGCCATGAACCTCGGTTGGAAGCTGGCGGCGACCATCCGAGGCGACGCCCCCGACGGCTTGCTCGATAGCTACACCACGGAGCGCCACCCGATCGGAGCGCGCATCCTCGACTGGACGCGCGCCCAGGTCGCTGTGATGAAACCCAACCAACAATCCCGCGCGCTGCAAGCCATCGTCCGCGACCTGATGGGTACCCGCGACGGCGCGACCTACTTCGCCGAACGCGTCTGGGGCGTCTCCCTCCGCTACGACCTTGGCAATAACCACCCGTTGGTCGGCCGCAGCTGCCCGGACTTCGAGCTCGAGGACGGAACCAGAGTCGGCACGCTGTTGCGAGATGGCACTGGTTTGCTGCTCGACTTCGGCAGACACACTTCACTGGCGGCGCTCGACGGTCGCTGGGGCGACCGGGTCAGATACGTGGGAGGCGACGCCAAGGATCGCCTTCGACTGAGCGCGCTGCTCGTGCGTCCCGATGGCTTTGTCGCGTGGGCGAGTGATGCGACTCCCAATCCCGAGGAGATCACCCGCGCCGCAGCGAGATGGTTCGCCGGATGAACGAGCCGGCCCACAAGCCGATCAGTTGATCGACTGGTGCGAGATGCCAGCCCCGATCGACAGCACCGCCAGGCCCGGGATGACGATGAGTTGCGTAATACCGCCCGCACCGACGACGGTGCCGGGACCGAACGCGCCGCCGGGCGGGATCGTGAGCGCTTCTACGTTTCCGGCGTTGTCCAGCCAGGCCACGATGAAGGTCCCGGCGGCGTCACCGCCGACCGTCACGTGCCCCTTGGCGTCGAGCGTGGACAAAAGTGTGGCCGTACCCCAGGTTCCGCCGGCCGGCATCTTCGTCCCATAGATGGCGGTGACACCATGCACGTCCGGCTCGTCGTCCCCGTATCCGGCGATGGCGTTACCCGCGGCGTCGATCGCCACGCCCACCCCCTCGGCGTTGATCCCGTCCAGCTGGGTGGGGGCGCTCCATGTTCCGCCAGCGGTACGAGTGACGACCTTGCAGTAGTCGTCGGTGACCCATCCCAGCACCGCCTGGCCGGCGTCATTGAGCGCGACCTGGACCGGGCGGACGGCGGTCCCGTAGTTGCCGCCCAGGGAGACCGGCGCCCCCAAGCCTCCCAGGATGGACCCCGAGACCGCTCTGGTCTCGTCTGGCGAACCGTTCCTATAGCCGATGACCACGCTTCCGGTGGAGTTCACCGCAAGGCCCTGCGTGCCGTTTTTTGCGGCCAGTGTCGTCACCGGTGTCCAGGTCGTGCTGTTGGCCGCCAAGCTCGCGGTGCCAGTGGGCCAGATGGCGATCGCGTTGCCGGACCCGTCCATCTTGATCAGCGCGCTAGCGGACACGGTGCCGGTGCTGATGGCGACCGGGGTGCTCCAGTTCCCGCCCGGGGGCCGCACGCTGGCCTGGATGTTGTACGCGGCGGGGGGGAGCCCCGAAAAGGCGACGACGGCCCGCCCGTTCGGCGCAACCGCTACCACGGGTAAGATGCCCGGACCGATCATCGACGGCCCCGACCAGCTCACCCCGTCGCTGCTCGTGCAGCTCTCTACGGCGGCGCTGCCATCGCTCTGCGTGAAGCTTCCGACGAGCAACCACGCCCCGGCGGTGTTCCGCGTGATGTTGAGCCCGCTGGCCGGCGTGCACGCCGCCGACGGATGGACCGGCGTCGACCATCCCGCCTGAGCGGGCGCGGCCGCCGCCGCTAGAACGCAAACCGCGATCGAGACCGCCGACAGCGAAACGAATTTGCCAGTGACACGATACATGAGGGCCTCCTTGGAGTGGGGAAGCCCTAATGTGACCCGTTCGATCGCAACGAACGTCAACTGTTAGCCCGATGCGCGCAATTCAGTTCATCACCCGACGCCCATGCCGTGTTTGCAATCACACGCCGCAACACGAACGTTGCAACCATCACGCGGAGCTGAGACCACCTGAAGATCACCTTTCAAGCAATTGTGATTCATTTCGAGAATGGCCTGCATCGCGTCTCGCCGCTCATTCTTGAGGTCGACGTACGTCGAGCTGGCGGATACCTGAAAGCGCTTTTGGTCGACGATGGCTCGTTGATATCAGTAACGTCGGTGCCCGCCGACCGCGTCCACCGGCGATGCGGGATGACGCTCGCGAGTCCGCGAACGACTGTGGTAAACCCTCCCCCGGAAGTGCGTCCGGCGCTGGTGTCCGGCTCGGTCTTCAAAACCGATGGGGCGCCGCGAAAGCGTGCGCTCGGCGGGTTCGATTCCCGTGCGCTTCCGCTCTGTTAGTTCTTCCGCACTCGACTTTTCGATCAGTACCCGGCTGCCGACTGTGTCCAAATCGCGACCAGACTATCGCGTGTTTGCTTCCGCCGACAGCCGTGGGTTTGGCGGGATTGGTGTCGACCGCCGGCTTACTCAATCGTGCGCATGGTTGGCGGGCGACGAAGACAGTGGACGCCGGAGGTGGCGCCGTGCTCGACCTGCGACCGACCACTCGTCAGCTGCAACACCTCGTCAGGTAGAGATCTCACAGGTCGGATCAGAACCCTCCTGGAACTGCGACCTGCCCCGCAAAATACTCGCCGTATGCGCCTCGCCCCGCAAAAGCCGTGGGAGAAAGGCCTCCAGGCAGTAGCTTGCGATAGCGCGCCCGGAACGTCGCACTTCGCGAGTTCCAGGTCGACGCGTCCTCTCCGAGAGCCCACGGGGCGAGTTGAGCCATCAGTCCAACTATGAACAAGCCCTCCGCATCGTCCAGAATACCGTCCCTGAACGTGTCGTAGACGTCTTGAAACAGTTGCGGCAATCGCGTCGACGGAAGGGTCGACTCTTTGAGACCTGTCAAGAACGGAGGCTCCACGGCGCAGTACCAACAAAGGAAAAGACCGTGCAGGCGGAGCTCCCGATCGCGATTGCCCGATCGCCACTCGGAGGCCGCGAGCTCGAGCGCGTCGCCAAGAGTCGGCTCACCACCGGGTCCGACGCTACGGTTCTCGAGGTCCAGTATCGCCTGTGAAGGCTCATCCCGCGTCTGCTCGACGATACTGCCGTTCGGCGGCGGACGCGAGTGTAAGCGTAGACACCGGCGCGCGGATTCGGCGGCTCAGGAGGAAATCGACGTCCGTCGCTCTCCGAATACCGTGCGCTCACGATTTGACGCCGATGCGCCGGAGTTCCGCGATCAGATCCTCATCCAGGCGGGCCAGTGAGATGGCTGCGGCGGTGACCCAAGCCTTTCCGCGCCGGGAGAGTTCCTTCCAAGCTAAGGTGATCTCGCCCGGCAGCTCCGCCAGCAACACGCGCAAGAGCGCGCTCGCCTGCGCCCGATCCTTGGGTGCCTTCGCGATGCCGGATGTGCCTCGGCTTCGGCGGGAAGCGACGATGAGCTTGTGAAGCGCGAACCGTCCCGGTCTGGGCACGTTGACTAACACGCCCGAACCGCCGAGGACTGCGCCGGGCTGGGTTTCTTCGATGAGGTAGTCGAGGAATCGAAGGGGAGTCGCGGCGGCGCCGATAGCTTCGATTCGGATCGGTCGGCTGCGCTCCCTCCCGATGAGCGGCGTCAATACCTCGACGTCCACCTGCGTGCCCCGAACGCGGAAAGATGTCGCCGGATCCGTTGGGTTGAGAACAGAGAACCGCGGCAAGACATCACCGAGGTCCTGAGGAATGTTGGCGGGCGCTCCATCGCGAGCCAGGGCGACGGCGATCCGATGATCGTGCGCGATATCCACGTCGTCGGTACGGATCATCGCCTCCTGCCACCTGACACCAAGCATGTTTCCAAGCACCACGAAGCCGTGCGAGCCAACCAGCACTCCCCCGACACGGAAGACTGGGGCGAGCCGAGCGAGCACGTCCGCCTCGGGGCTTCCCACAAGGTACGCGCCGCCTGCGCGCGCCATGGCGATCAATTCACCGCGCGTGCTCGCCTCGGCACGGCCGCGCCGCCATCTCTCAATCACGGCACTGACCTCGGCCGTTTCGGGTCCGATATAGCTCTGGACTTTCTTTCCGTCCTCGCGGCGCTGGGCGTACCAGTAGCGGCGACCTCCAATGGTCTTCGAGACCAATGTTGCGCCAGACAGCGGGTCTCCCGCTTCGGCGGTCAGCAGCGAGTCGAGCAGGCGCGCGTATGCGGTCTGCGTGAGAAGCGGTAGCCTCTTGAAGCCGACATCGACCATCCTTATACGCCACAGGGTATCATGGCGTATAAGGGGCTGAAAGAGGTCCTCGATGCCCGTCTGCGATTTCTGTTGTTGCCGGTCTTCAAAACCGATGGGGCGCCGCGAAAGCGTGCGCTCGGCGGGTTCGATTCCCGTGCGCTTCCGCTGATTGGATGTGGATAGCTTGTGGGTAACCCTGTTAATGCCTTGGTGATGGCCACCGACGTCGCCGGCTTGTAATTTCTGATTTACCCAATGAGTTCGAAATCAACGCCAGCCCCAGGCACAGGACCTAGGAAACTCATTCTTGGCGTTGATGCGGGCGGCGCCGATCTGGCGAGAGTAGAATCCCAGCATGGATGGTGCAGAAGACGACCCGCCAAGGTGCGGGGTGTGCGGTCTCGCACCGCAGGTGCGCGGTTGCACGCCTGACAAATGCCGGGATTCCGTCGGCAAGAAGGCACCAGCTCTCAGTAAGCCCTTCGGCAAGCCGAATATCCTGACAGGCTCCCAGAAGGAGAAGCGCAGGCTAGAGACCGAAGTCTCGCGCGCCGACAAGAACCTTCACGACTACGTCGTGGGGAATCTGGTCAGGCGTCGGGAATGGGTCGACCATCACGACCGAGCCGTCGACTGGGCAGAAGAAGAGTCTCGACGCTACACCACCATCCTGATGGCAGTCCGGCACGCTCAGCAGACATGGACGACCGAGGCCGTCCGCAAGGAAGCGCTGCGCCTGCTCAAGATCGAAGGCGGCAACCACGAGCTGCGCATCAGCTACGTACCCAAGAAATGATCGTCGTTCTTCGACGCGGACCCTGACGCGTTCTTCCCCGCGACGCACTTCTCGATCGATCGCGTGGTGATCCACGTCGATCGCGAGCTCACGTCTGCGGAGGGGCTGTTGGGAGCGACGCTCGAAGACGGCACGCACGTTTCCGCGGAGACGTTGCGGCGGGTGGCGTGCGATGGCGGGGTGGTTGCTGCGGTCGTCGATGAGCAGGGCGCGGTTCTGGACATCGGGCGCCGCACGCGCGCGATTCCGACCGCCATCCGGCGCGCTCTCTGGATCCGCGACCAGGGGTGCAGATTTCCCGGTTGCTCCAACAAGCGATTCGTTCACGGACATCACATCGAGCACTGGCTGCACGGTGGCCGCACTTCGCTCGACAATCTGGTGATGCTCTGCTCGTTCCATCACCGGCAAATCCACGAAGGTGGTTTCTCGATTGAGCTCGCGGCTGATGGCGGGGTGGAGGTTCGCGCGCCCGCCGGCGTACGACTGCCAGCTTGGCTGAAGGTGCCGAAAGACGCCGGCCGCATCGTCTGGGAGAACTGGTGGGACAACGGCGTGCTCGGCGGTGCCGGGGTCGACGCGTACACCGCGTTGCCGTCGTGGAACGGTGATCCCGTCGACTACGATGCTGCCGTAGGCGCGCTGATGCCTGCGTAGCTACCGCGGCAGGAACCCGGCGCGCACGACCCTGAAGTCGGCTTCGCGGATCACGATGCGGATGTTCATGCCGCGGCGCTGGCAGTTGGTGTGGACCAACCACGTGCGATCCTCGGGCGCGGCCGACTCGAGCGCGATCTCCACCGGCTCCAGCCACGGCCAACCACACGCCGCGGCCACCTTCTGGGCGACCTCCAGCAGCTTGTCGCGGGGCGGGGCGACGGCGTCATCCCGCTTCGTCGATCGCCACCAGCTCATTGACGCCGGACCACCGTTGGAGCGCCGGCGATGAACTGCACGGAGAAACGTTCGGTTCCGAAGACGATCTTGCCGAGCTCGGCGCCCTCGCACGCGAGCTGTTGCAACGTCAGGTAGCCGTTGCTGACGGGGAAGCGAATCCCGGTGAGCACGTGCCCGAGGCCATTCACGCGGATCTGAGCGAACGACTCGGCCAACGCTTCCTCCAAGTACTGGAGGATAGCCGATCGTGTGTACGCCGAGATCGCGAGCCGCGCGCGAAACGTCCGGAACAGCGCGAGCCGCGGTGACAGGAACGAGTGGACCAGCTCGTGCAATCGCGCCAGTTGTCGTTCGGTCGCCGTCCCGGCCGTCGAATAGCAGACGTCGCCGTATGCGCTGGTGGCGCCCTGCCCCGCCGGCAGCGACGGATCGCCGGTGATGGTCGGCTTGCGCAAGAGGCCGCTGCCCTCCGGCTCTGGCTCGACCTCGAGCAGCCCCGGCTCGCGCGGCCGGATCATCCGAACGATGCCGGGGCCGCGTGCCTCCAGCTTGGCGGCGCTTCTCCGCAACAGGATCGCGAACACCGCGGTCACCCCGCCGGCAACGACTGCCGATGCAAAGGAAGCCGCGGCCCGATCGATGTCCTCGTCAGATCGGGCGCGGACCACGCCCACACCGAAGGCGATGAGATCGGTCGCGACCTGGGTGATCGACCACCCGATGGTGAAGGCGCCGACCAGAAGCAGCGCGACGTCGGCGATCTCACCGACGCCAAAGAAGTGAGAACCGGCCCAGATCGCGATGGTCCCTGCGAGAATCTCCATGTTCTCGAGGGTCAGGAAGGCGTCGAGCTGCGCCGCCAGCGCCGCCGGCAGATAGCGCTTCGAGCGCAGGATGGCCTCGGTTGCCCGTTCGATTGTCTGCATGTCCGACGTTTCGGTCGGGCGCGGAAAAGGTTGCGCGGATAGCGGATCGCCCCCGCAAGACAGAACGCGCGCGCTCTCACGGCGCGCTGGTGCGCTTCGCCTTGTTCATCGCGTCCTCGATCTCGCGGGCGCGCTTTTCCGCCTCCACCGCGGACGGGCCCTTGGGCACGCGCCGCAAGTACGTGCGGTAGAAGTGCAGCGCCTCCTCGTTGTTGCCGAGCTTCCGCTGGCACTGGGCCATGTCGTAGAGCAACGCGGGATCTTGCTCGATCAGGTAGGCCTGCTCGAACTCGTTGAACGACTCCTGGAAGCGCTTCAGATCGTAGAGCGCCAACCCCTGACGAGCGTGGGCGCGCGCTGCGGCGGTCGACGATCCGGGGGCATCCGCCGGCGGCGGCGCTCCCGACGCGGGCGGCGCCGTCCCGGCGGGCGGCGGCGCGACGCTTCCCTCGGGCGGAGGCGGCGGACCTGGCGCCAGCGCCATCGCGGTCATCGTGAACCCGGACGATGGCGCGCCGGGCGCCGCACGTCCGCCCGATGCCGAGTCGGCATAGGTCGCCAGCCGAGTCGAGTGAACCATCGCCTCGACCAGCTCGCGCGCCATCGTGCGCGCGAACGACGTCGCCGGCTCGACGTGCTCACTGCTGGTCCACTGGTCGATGACCTGCCCGCTCGCAACGGCGACCATCGCGGCGGTCCCGTAGACCAGCATCGAGCCACCGTGCGCCGACAGGGACAACCGCAGCTCGACGTCGCCGGGACCGGGCGAGCTCCCGGCGGGAGGCAGCCCGACCTGCGCCAGGTAGGTGCCGACCCACTGGCGAAGCTGATCCGTGGTGCCGGGGGGGCCCATCCCGGTCGGATCGGTGCCGACCCCGGTGGCGATCAGGTAGTGCACGCGGCGAGCCGCCTCGAGTGTCGACGGGGTCGCCGGCCCGCGCGGGGCATTGTTGTTGGTGCGAGCGCAGCTCGCCAGGACGCAGGCCACCAGGGCGAGCACCAGCCGAACCCGATGAGAAAGAACCGGACGCATCACGGCACGATTGTCGGCGAACCCGGGCGAAACTCCTACCGGAATTGGTGATCTCGATTCATAAACCAGAGTGAATGAGCCGTTCGACGTCGTCGCAGCGCCGGGCGGCCTCGCACACCGTGCTTGCCGCGGTGTTGTGGCTGCTGGTCGCGCGCCCGGCGCACGCCGAGCCGATCGCCTATCGCCCTGCGCCGGCCCCGGAAGGTAGCGCGAGCGTGCGCATCGACCTGCCCTACACGTTCGGGACGCACAACTTCGATGTGCGCCTGCTGCAGGGCGAGGTGCGCGTCGACTGGAAAGGAACGCCCGCCGTCGGCGGCCGCCTGACACTGCCGCTGTCGTCGATTCACGGCGGCGGCGAGACCCTCAACTGTCACATGCGCGAGGCGATGGGGCTCGACTACGCCCGGTCCGCGTTTCCCGGCAAGCACGTCTGCGAAGGCGGCAAGCTGCCGGCGACCGGCAACGACGCAATCGCGTTCCCCGACATCGTGTTCGAGATCAAGCGCGTCGTCGTCGACCCCGTGCACACGCGCAGCGGGGAATACGAGATCTGGCGCGCCACCGCGTTCGGCCGCTGGACCATCCACGGCGTCACGCGCGATGCCAGCATCGACCTGCACCTGACCGTGCCCGGCAACGAGACCGCGCATCCGCGTTGGGT
>Ga0265339_10003662_pt1 | contig 10720 bp, 7 predicted proteins | sample 4CB219metaG_FD_202085 | JGI IMG/M metagenome (GOLD analysis project Ga0265339, IMG submission 202085) | Rhizosphere microbial communities from Carex aquatilis grown in University of Washington, Seatle, WA, United States - 4-CB2-19 metaG | ecosystem: Host-associated > Plants > Roots > Rhizosphere...
CTGTCGCCGCACACGATGGTCATGCCCGGCTGGGTGACGCCGAGCTCGGGGCCGATCACGTGCACGATGCCTTGCCCCTCGGTGCCGAGCGCGTGAAGCTCGATGCCGAAGTCGCGGCAGTTGGTCTCGAGCTGCGAGATCTGCGCGGCGGCGGCGCTGTCGAGCACCTTGATCTTCCCGTCGGCCCCGCGCGGCGTGGTCGGAGTCGAGTGGTCCATGGTCGCCACCGTGCGCTCGGGGCGGCGGACACGCAGACCGCGCTCGCGCAGGATGCTGAACGCCTGCGGCGAGGTCATCTCGTGGATCAGCTGCAGGTCGACGTAAAGAATCGCCGGCGTGTCGGCGGTCGCGGGCCGCACGATGTGCGCGTCCCAGATTTTTTCGAACAGCGTGCGCGGTTTGCTATCGGCCATGACTCAATCTCCAACGGCGACAGTCATTCGTCCAATGACATGTTTGAATCGGATCCATCGAAATCGTGAATGGGGCTCAGGGCGGCGCTAGGACTGACCAGCGCGCGCCGCGATGCCGGCGGGCTCGGCGGCCGAGCTCGCGCGCACCAGCGGCAGCTCGAATGCGTCGGCCAGCGCCTGGCAGCTCGCCTCGATGATGTTCTGCGAGACGCCGATCGTGCTCCAGCGCTCCTCGCCGCGCGCGCTCTCGATCAGCACGCGCGTCTTGGCGCCCGTGCCAGCCTCGGGATCGAGGATGCGGACCTTGTAGTCGGCCAGGTGAATCTCGCGCACCAGCGGGTAGAGAGGGTCGAGCGCCTTGTGGAACGCGACCGCGAGCGCGTGCACCGGGCCGGTCCCATCGGCGACGGTGTGAACGATCTCGTCGCCGACCTTCAGCTTGACCGTCGCCTCGGCGAACATCTCGTTGCCACGACGGCGATCCGACAGGACCACGACGTCGATCACCTCGAACGGCGCGACGAACGTCGGCTGCGCGCGCCGGACCAAGAGCTCGAATGAGCCCTCGGCCGCCTCGAACTGGTAGCCCCGGCTCTCGAGCTCCTTGATCTTGCCGACCACTTGCTGCTCGCTGCCCTGCGCGTCGACGCCGAGCTCGCTGGCGCGCAGGCGCACGTTGCCGCGCCCCGAGAGCTCCGACACCACGATGTGGCGGCGGTTGCCGACGCGCTCGGGCGGGATGTGCTCGTAGCTGGCCGTGACCTTCTCGACGGCGGCCACGTGCACGCCGCCCTTATGCGCGAACGCCGAGACACCGACGTAGGGCGCGTGCGCGCGCGGCCGCACGTTGGCGATCTCGCTCACCGCGCGCGACAGCTCGGTCAGCTTGGCCAGGTTCTCGTCGGTGACGCAGCGGCGGTCCATCTTCAGCTGCAGCGCCGGGATGATCGAGATCAGGTTGGCGTTCCCACAGCGCTCCCCCCAGCCGTTGATCGTGCCCTGCACTTGGACGCAGCCGGCCTCGACTGCGGCCAGCGCGTTGGCGACCGCCATGTCGCCGTCGTTGTGCGTGTGGATGCCCAGGCGCGTCGGCACGGTCGCCTTCACGACGCCGACCACCTGGGTGATGTAACTCGGCAGGCTGCCGCCGTTGGTATCACAGAGCGTGATCCAGTCCGCGCCCGCCTCGGCCGCGGCGCGCACGCACTTGAGCGCGTAGTCGCTGTCGGCGCGATAGCCGTCGAAGAAGTGCTCGCAGTCGTAGACCACTTCCTTGCCGTTGCGCTTCAGGAACGCGACGCTGTCCGCGATCATCGCCAGGTTTTCTTCCAGCGAGATGCCCATCACCTTGGTGACGTGCAGCGTCCACGACTTGCCGAAGATGCAGACCACGGGCGTCTGCGCCTCGATCAATGCTTTGAGGTTGGCGTCGTCCTCAGCGCGGATGGCGGCGCGGCGCGTGCTGCCGAACGCGGTCAGCTTGGCGTGCTTCAGGCCCAGCGTACGCGCGCGGCGGAAGAACTCGACGTCCTTGGGGTTCGACCCCGGCCAGCCGCCCTCGATGAAGTGCACGCCAAAACCGTCGAGCAGCCGGGAGATCTTGAGCTTGTCCTCCACGGAAAGGCTCAGGCCCTCGCTCTGGGTCCCGTCACGCAGCGTTGTATCGAAGAGATGGATGTTCATCGGAGTCTCCAGACGGCTCGGCTGAATCGGCCTAGCCTAGGAGAAACCGGCTCGAATCTCCAGGAACAACGCAGATTTTCGCGCCCACCGCATTCCGGAGGGCGCACCGGGTCAAGGCGCCGTGCGGCGTATCAAACGCAGCACGATGAGCAGGCAAATCGCGCCGATGAAGGCGATGAAAATCGTCCCTGCCAGCCCATGAATCGGCGAATGCCAGTGCATCGCATGGAACAGCAGACCGCCCAGGAACGCCCCGACGATGCCGATGACGATGTCGCCGACGACCCCAAATCCGCCGCCTACGACCGCCGAGGCCAGCCAGCCCGCGATGAGCCCCACGACTATCCAGAGAAGGAAGGTTTCAAGCGTCATGGTCGACCTCCAGCGGGGAAACTAGGCACCTTTGGGCGGGTGGCAAGGCACGGTCGAGCTGGCATCCCGCCTGACGAGACCGTGGACCTGTACATGGACGTAGAGAGGTCCCTTACCCCCGCTTCGGCTTCGTGATGTCCGGCGCCCGTCCGTACGCCGGCACCGCGCTCTCCAGGCTATCCGCCTCCCCGCGCGCGAGCCGCAGCAGCGCCAGCCGTCCCAGCGACTCTGCGGTCGGGCCTGCGATGTCCAGCCGTCGCGCGTCCGACCTCCCGGCACGCGCGGCATCGATGATCGCAGCGTAGCGGTCCGCCCCATTGCCGCCAATGCGTAGCGCCGCACCCACCGGTTCCGCCGCCAGCAGCTCGCCCGGCGCCAGCACCCATTCTTCACCAACCGACGCCACCAGGTTCGCGCCGTCGGCGCGGAACAGCCCCGCGTAGATCTGGCCCTTGCCTGCGTCGATGCACGGCACCGCGATCGGAGCGGCGGTGCCGGGGCGCAGGGTGTCCGCCGCGTTCAGAATGTCGAGCGCCAGCGCCGCCAGCGACGACACGAGCAGGAACGGACGCGCCGTCGGCAGCGCCAGCCCCTTGCCGACGGCCAACCCGACGCGCAGGCCGGTAAAGCTGCCCGGCCCGGCGCCGCACGCGATAGCGTCGAGGTTCGCCGGAGCGATGCCCGCCTCGCGCAGCACCTCATCGCACAGGCGCAGCAGGTTCGACGAGTGCCGCTCCGCGGTCGCCTCGCGCGCCGCGCGCCGCACGCCGCCGCGATCGAGCAACGCGACCCGCGCGGTCGTCGTCGCGGTTTCAATCGCCAGGATATGACCGTCGCGGGATGAAGAATCGCCGATGATTTGCATGAGCCCCGAATCAGCGCGGCAGCAGATACCGAACGACGTCGTTACGCAAGGCAAACAGCATCAACGTCGCGACGATGACCAGCCCGACATACGACGCGATCTGCCGCGCGCGAACCGACGGCGGGCGGCGCTTGAAGAGCTCGATCGTGAAGAACATCAGTAACCCGCCATCGAGGATCGGCACCGGCAGGAAATTGAGCAGCGCCAGGTTCACGCTGATGACCGCCATCAGCCACAGGTACTGGTCGAAGCCCTGCTCGGCGGCGACGCCTGCGACATAGCCGATCATGATCGGCCCGCCCAGCGTCGACAGCGGCACGCGACCGCGCACGATCTCGAAGAAGCCGTAGGTCATGGTCAGGATGATGTTGCCGGTGCGTTCGAACGAGTGCGTGACCGCGTAGCCGAAGCGGTTGCGCACGGGCACCGGCGGCTCGGTCTTCCAGGCCAAGCGGTTCATCGCGCCGAACACCAGGCGCTCCTCTTCCTGGCGATAGGCGTCCAGCTCCGAGCGCACCTCTTGCCGGAATGACGCCTCGTGCTTCTGTCCACCCGGCGACATCCAGGAAATCTTGAACGTGCGCTGCGGCCCGACCGCCAGCCGCTGGCGCAGCAGATCCCAGTGCGGCAGCGGCTGGCCGTCGAGCTCCAGGATCTGATCGCCCCGGCGAATGCCGATCTGGTCGGCGGGACTGCCCGGCTCGACCGAGAACACGAACAGCTCGGCCGAAGTCAGCCCGGTCTCGTAGCGTCGATGCCCCGCGCCGTCGAAGACCGCGACCGGGATGACCACCGCCGATGCTGGCCGCTGGATCTCGATGTGCGCGAATGGCACCGCCGAGTAGCCGCCGCGCAGGTAGCTGATCCGCAGCGGCGAAGCGCCCGCGCGATCGACGGCCTTGGCGAACTCCGCCCAGGTCTCGACGGCGGCACCGTTGATCGACGTGACGAAGTCGAAGGTCTTGAGCCCCGCCTGCGCAGCCGGCGAATTGGGATCCAGCACGCCGATCTCCGGCAGGTGAAAGCGCGGCGAGACGCCGATCCAGCCGACCGTTTCCTTGTGCTGCAAGGTCCCCGAGCGCTCGATCTGCACTGGCGTGACGTCGCGCTCCTCGGCGTCGGAGCCGCGGCGGATCCCGAACCGCAGCGTGTGCCCCAGCGAATCGGCGATCACGCGCTCCAGGTCCTCCCAGTAGCGAACCTGCTTGCCGTCGACGGTCTCCACCCGATCGCCGGGCATCAGCCCCGCCTCGGCCGCCGGTAGGTTCGGCAGCACCGAGCCGATGATCGGCGGCAGCAGCGTGTGCTGGCCGGTGTAGTGCACGAAGTAGATGAGCAGCGGCAACAGCAGGTTGAACGCCGGCCCCGCGACGACGATCGCGTAGCGCTGCCAGAGCGGCTTGTCGGACAGCGAACGCTGGCGCTGGCGATCGATGGGCGGGATGGCGTCGCTGGGATCCTCGCCCAGCAGGCGCACGTAGCCGCCGAGCGGCACCAGCGACAGGCGGTACTCGGTCTCACCGCGCGTGATGCCGAGCAGGCGCGGCCCGAAGCCGATCGAGAAACGCATCACGCGCACGTCGAACAACTTGGCGAACACGAAGTGCCCGAGCTCGTGCACCAGGATCAGCACGCCGAGCAGCGCCACCACCGCCGCTGCCCAAAAGAGCAGGCTCATTGCGGGCGTTCCCCCGCGAGGTGGGCGGCGAGACCGGTGGCCCGGTGTCCTGGGGGCGCCGGGGGGGGCAGAGAGATCGACATCGCGTGGATCATAGTGGGTGCCACAGGACTCCGGTAAAATCTACCCTGTGAAGAAGCCTGCGCGCGATCCCAGCTCGCTGTCACTCTCTCAGGGCAGCGCCGAGGCGATCACCGCAAGGTTGGAAGAAATGGAGCGCAAGGTCGACCGCCTGCGCGCGCTCTACGAGACGTTCTTTTCGGGGATCGAGCGGCAGCCGCCGAACGCTCCGCGTCGCGAGCTCAACCGCCTGGTGCTCGAGATGCAGCAGATCCAGATCCGCAACGCCGCGCTGCGCTTCCGCTTCCAGTCGCTGTCGCAGAAGTGGACCCTGATGACCACCTACTGGAACCGGACGCTGCGCGAGATCGAGGCCGGGACCTACCGCAAGGACGTCGCCAGAGTGTCGCGCCGGCTCGCACAGAAGGGCGCGCCGCTCACGGAGCAGGAGGCGGTGGCGCTGGGGATCCCGGCGTCGCGCGCAAGGGCCCTGGTCGCGCGACAAGCCGCGCGCGGCGGGCCGGGAGCGGCGGCCAAGGCCTCGGGGGCTGCCCGAGCCGAGGAATCGCTTCCAGCGGCGCCCGCGGCGGCCCCCATCCCACCCGCGGCACCCGCCCCCGCCGCACCGCGGCCCTCCGGTGTCCCGGGCTTCTCCGAGGACGATTTGGCCGCGCTGCACCGCCGCTACGACGAGGCGGCGCGCACGACCGACCGCCCTGCGCCCACGCTGGAGCAGCTGCGCGAACGCCTGGTCAAGCACGTGCCCCAGATGATCGCGCACCTCGGTACAGAGAAGGTGGAGTTCGACGTCGTGGTCAAAGACGGCCGGGCGGTGCTGCGCCCCAAGACCGGTCCGGGGCGAAGAGAAACCTGACCTTCCCGACCGCGTCGGGTCGCGTGCTTCTTTCTCCCTCTCCTCCGCGTCCGCGTGGAGGAGAGGGTTTTCGGACTTTCAGGCCACTGACGTGATCTGATCCCGGCGCTCGAGGCGGCCCTCGCGCCACAGCGCCAGCTCCACAGCGGCGAGGAGCGGGCCGGTCGTGTGGCGATCGCGCGCCGACACGGCGATCGCGTCGGCGCCGCCCTCGGCGTGCAGCACGGCGTCGCGCTCTCCGGGCGGGATCAGGTCCATCTTGTTCATGACCACCAGGCGCGGGGTCTCGGCCAGCCCGAGGTCGCCGAGGATGCGCTCGACCGCCGCCATCTGCTCGCCGTGGTCGGGGTCGGCGGCGTCGACGACGTGGAGCAGGAGATCCGCCTCGTCCAGCTCCTCGAGCGTGGCGCGAAACGCCTGCGCCAGATCGCGCGGGAGGTCGCGGATGAATCCGACCGTATCGGCGATGATCACCTCGCGCTCGCGCGGGAAGCGCAGCCGCCGCGTCGTTGGATCGAGCGTCGCGAACAGGCGGTCCTCGGCCAATACCTCGCTCTGGGTCAGCGTGTTGAGCAGCGTCGACTTGCCGGCGTTGGTGTAGCCGACGATGGCGACGACCGGCAGGCGGCGGCGCGTGCGCTCGGCGCGGCGGCCGGCGCGCTGCTGGCTGAAGCGCCCGATCTCGCGCTCGAGACGCGTCACCCGTTCGCGCGCGCGCCGGCGGTTGACCTCGAGCTTGGTTTCGCCGGGCCCGCGCCCGCCGATACCGCCGGTGAGGCGGCTCATCATCGTGTTCTTCTCGTCGAGCCGCGGCAACCGATAGCGCAGCTGCGCCAGCTCGACCTGCAGCTTGCCGTCGCGGCTCTTCGCCCGCTGCGCGAAGATATCGAGGATCAGCATCGTCCGATCGATGACCCGCAGGTCGGTGAAGTCCGCGATGGCGTGCGCCTGGCCGGGCGAGAGATCCGGATCGAAGATCAGCACGTTGGCGTCGAGCTGCATCGCCCGCACCAGTACGTCCTCGAGCTTGCCGCGGCCGAGCAGGTACTTGGGATCGGGCTCGGGCCGGCGCGCCTCGATGACGCCCATCACGCGCACGCCGGCGGTGAGGCAAAGCTCGCGCAGCTCGTCGACCTTGGCGCCCAGCGACGCATGCGGGGCGCCGTTCGGGCGCCGGTGCACGTCGACCACGACCAGCAGCGCGCGATCGCGGCCGTCGGTGGCAACGGCCGACGGTGCGACGCGCTCGAACTCCTCTTCGAGCGCCTCGATCAGCGCCTCGCTGTCGAGCTCGCTGCGATGAAACGGCTCACTCGGCAGCACGCGCCAGGGCTGCCCGCCCTCGACCGGCGGCAGCAGGTGCGCCACGTGCAGATCGGCCGGCCGCCCATCCGGCGTCACGCCGACGGCAGCGACCAAATCCAGGCGCAGCAGCGCGAGGTCGACCAGGTCGTCGCGCGTGAGCGGCTCGTTGCGCAGGTGGGTGTGCACCAGGCGCAGGCCGCGGAAGCGCCCGCGGCCGGCGCGGATGCGGCCGATCTCCGGCAGCACGATACGCGAGGCGTCGCCGACGAAGACGTGCTCCACGTCGCCGCGCCGGTTGGCGAGGATGCCGACCTGGCGCTCTATCTCGCGCGAGACCTCGGACAAGTAGGCCGCGAGCTCGCCCGAGACGATCTCCGCCGGCCGCAGCCGCCGCCGATAGACGCGCTCGAGGGCGTGCATCTGACTCGGCTTCAGACCGACGACGTTACCGGTGACGGTGTTCAAGCGCTCGTTCCGCCCATCCGCGGAAAACCTAGCTCCGAGCGGGCGCCGTTGCTACCCTTTCGCGTTTGCGTCCTCCGAAACCGCCGCGGCCGGGCCGGACTTGGGGGCGCTGGCGCCGACCCCGGCCGGGACGCTGGCGCGCTCGTCGATGAGCGCCAGCGCGACCGCGAGGGCGCGGCGCGCTTTCTCGGTGGTCTTCTCGTCGGCGCGCAGTCGCTGGTAGGCGCGCACGATCTGGTCCTCGTAGTCGGTGACCTTGGACTCGAGCTCGGAGATGCGGTCGCGCGTCTGCGCGATGCGCACGTCGCGGTCGCCCACCTCGGCGCGCGCGGCGTCGAGGTCGGCCTCGAGGCTGGAGATGCGGCGGTGCGATTGATCGACCTCCTGCACGCGGGCCGCGAGCTCGCCCTCGGCGCGAGCGGCGCGGCCGAGCGCCTGGTCGTAGTCGCTGCGGTGCTTCTCCCCGAGCTCGGTTTTTTCGGTGAGGTGGCGCCGCTCGATCTCGGTGACGCGCTGGTGGTGGTTCTCGTCGCGCGTCTGCAGCTCGGCCCGGCGCCGCCCCTCGGCGGCGTCCAGCTCGGCGATGCGCCTCTGCTCGTGCTCGACGATGTCGCGCTGCCGGCGCTCCTCGGCCGCGGTCAGCTCCTCCTCGTGCCGGCGCCGCATGCCCAGGATCTCGTTGCGGTGGTCGCGCTCCTTGGCCTCGGTGAGCGCCTCGTACGCCTGGCGCTCCGAGGTCAGCTGCAGCCCCTGCTCTTCCTTGCTGGCGGCGATCGCCTTCTCGTGCTCACGGCGCAACCGCGCCACCTCGGTGGTGAAGCGCTCGCTCGCAGCCGCTTGCTCGTCGCCGAGCCGCTTCTGCAACACCTCGACCTCGGCCTTGTGCGCCGCATCGATGCGCGCGAGCTCAGTGTGGTGCGCGGTCTCGACCGCCGCACCGCCCGCGGTCTGGTCCTCCTTGAGGCGCACCACCTCGGTCCGATGCGCCTCGTCGGTCTCGCGCATGCGCAGCTCGAAGTCGGCGCGCGCCCGCTCAATCTCGCCCTTGGCGCGAGCGTCCTCCTGCGCCATGCGCTTGCGGATCGCCTCGACCTCGTCGCGCGCCTTGTGGATCTCGCCGTGCGCGTCGTCGAGCCGCGCCTTCAGGCCCTTCTCGCGCTCGGCCGACTTGTCCCGTTCGCCCAGCAGCTCGGAGATCTTCTCCGTCGACGCCACCACGCTGCGCTCGAAGCCGAGCGTCTTCTCCTCGAGATCGCGGCGCGATCGATCCAGCTCGCGGATCTTGTCCTTGTGATCGAGGCCCTGGCGCTCCTTGGCGTCGAGATCCTCGCGCAGGTCGAGGATGTCCTTTTCCTTCTTGTTGATGATCTCGCGCAGCGCGAGGAACTCGCGCTCCTTGGAGAACGTCGCTGTCTGGTTGAAGCGCTCGCGCGACTCCTCCAGCTCCTTGCGCAGGGTCTTGCGCTCGTTCTCGAGCGAGCCAATTCGCGCCTCGAGCTCCACGTTGCGCGCCTCGGCCTCGCGCAGCGAGCGGTCGTCGACGACCCCCGGCGCGGACGCCGCCGCCTCGTGCAGCGACTCGCCAATGTGCTCGATCTCCTCGGGCGACGGCGGCACGTCCAGCACGTCGTCGCTATAGGTCGCGGCGGCGATCACCGGCAGCTGGGGCGCGGTGACCGGGTTTTCGTCCTCCTCGTCGGCCGGCTCGATGCCGTCGTCAGCCAGCGTGCTCGGCCGGAACACCTCGTGATCGGCCGGCGTCGCAATGGTCTTGGGGGGCGCCTCCCACCCGAGCGACGGCGGCAGGTCCTCGTCGCTCCAGAGCGACCGCAGATCGACCATGTCGCCACCGTCGGCCGCCGGCTTACCCGCCCCCCCCTCGTGGGCGCCGGCCTCGAGCGCGGCGAAGGCCGCCTGCGTCTCCGAGTCGAACGTCTCGCCCTGGAAAGGCGACAGCTCCGGGTTCTCCGGCGGCTCCAGCACGTTCTGCTGGGCAGTGTCGGACGCGACCGCATCGGCGAGCACCGGCTCCAGGTCATGCGCTGACGCCGCGACCGCCGTGGGGACGTCCTCGCCCTCGTCGGTGTGCGGCGCGCGGTGCGCACGGTGACCCGCCCTCCCGTTGGCGCCCTGCTCGTCGTCGCCAACGATGATGTCGCCCGAGTCGGCCTCGTGGATCTCGTCAGCGTCCATCTTCTCGCCCAAGGGAACCAGACGGTTCACCTTGGCCAGGAGCTCCTCGATGTTGAGCGGCTTCAGCAAGTACTCGTCGGCATGGGCCTTGAGCTTTCTGTGCTGCTCGAACGTCGCCTGCGTCTCTTCCGACGAAATCAGGATCAGCGGAATTTCGCGGAGCGACGGGCTCCGCTTCAACTTGTTGCAGATCGCGTAGCCCACCTTGCGGGGCTCCACCGACAGGATGATCAGCGACGTGGGATGGGAACGCCCCCACTCGATGGCATCTTCTCCGTTAGAGATACTCTCGACGCCGAACCCGTACGGTGAAAGTGCGTTGCGAATCTCCGCGACGGTGTCGCTGTCCGGTTCGATGCACAGGAGATTTCGTTCGGCCATCTCGCCTCCTCAGGCGCCGCATCCTAACAGATGCGCCCGCGCTTTTTCCGGAGACTTGGCGTGGGGCAGGTACGGTCCGAGGCGCCTGAATACCCGTGTGATTCAGCGGCTGAGGCCCGAGGCCCCAGGCCTGGGGCCCATCAGTCAGGGCGAGTTGACCCGGAAGGACGCGGTCACCATGCGGGTCAGCGCGTCCTCGTCCAGGTCCGACGTCACCACGTAGCCGAGGCCGCGGTCGCGGTAGGCAGCGGTCGAGATTCCAGGCCCACCGCCGAGGTAGATCTCCCGACCGTTGATCACCCGCACGTGGGGCGCCTCGAGCGACTCGTCCCCGAGGTTGTAGACCAGCAGCGCGACCCGATGGCCGCTGGCGTCCTGCAGGACCAGGTACGCGCCCAGCCGCTCGCCGACGTTGATCAGGCGCCCGCCCA
>Ga0265339_10003664_pt1 | contig 10719 bp, 10 predicted proteins | sample 4CB219metaG_FD_202085 | JGI IMG/M metagenome (GOLD analysis project Ga0265339, IMG submission 202085) | Rhizosphere microbial communities from Carex aquatilis grown in University of Washington, Seatle, WA, United States - 4-CB2-19 metaG | ecosystem: Host-associated > Plants > Roots >...
AGGGTCGCTGGTCGACGTCGTGATCACGCGCGTCATGGACTTGATCATGGCCGTGCCGAGCCTGGTGATGGCGATCCTGGTCGTCGCCGTGCTGGGCCCCAGTCTCGCCAACACCATCGTCGCGGTGACAATCGTCTATCTGCCGCGCTATGTCCGGCTGGTGCGCGCCTCGGCGCTTGGCGAACTGACCAAGGACTATGTCACGGCGGCGCGCGTCGCCGGCGTCGGGCCGTTGCGCTTGATGGTGTCGACGGTGCTGCCCAATTGTCTCGCGCCGCTGATTGTCCAGGCGGCGCTCGGCGTCTCCGACGCCATCCTCGAGGCGGCGGGGCTCGGCTTCCTCGGCCTCGGCGCGCAAGCGCCGACGCCGGAATGGGGCACGATGCTCGCCGACTCGCGCGAATTCATTCGCTCCGATCCGTGGATCGTTGCGCTGCCCGGCCTGGCGATCCTCGTCGCGGTGGTGGCGATCAACCTGACCGGCGACGGGCTGCGCGACGCGCTCGATCCTCGCATGCGGCGGACCTGAGCGATGGCGCTGCTCGAAGTCCGCAACCTCACCGTCGCCTTCGCCACCCGGCATGGCGAATTCGTCGCTGTCGACGGTCTCGACATTACGGTCGATCGCGATGGCGTGCTGGCGATCGTCGGCGAATCCGGCTCCGGCAAGTCGGTGGCGATGCTGGCAGTGATGGGTCTGCTGCCGTTCACCGCCAAAGTGACCGCCGACCGCATGACGTTCGACGGCGCCGATCTGCTGACGATGACGCCGGCCCAGCGCCGCCGCATCGCCGGCAAAGACCTGGCGATGATCTTCCAGGAGCCGATGTCGTCGCTGAATCCCTGCTTCACCGTCGGCTTCCAGATCAACGAGGCGCTGAAAGCTCATCTCGACCTCGACCGCCGCGCCCGCGCCAAGCGGGTCGTCGAGCTGCTGGCGGAGGTCGGCATCCCCGATCCGGCCCGTCGCGCGCGCGCCTTTCCGCACCAGCTTTCCGGCGGCATGAGCCAGCGCGTGATGATCGCCATGGCGCTCGCCTGCCGGCCGAAGCTGCTCATCGCCGACGAGCCGACGACGGCGCTCGACGTGACGATCCAGGCGCAGATTCTCGATCTGCTGCTGTCGCTCAAGCAGCGTAACGGCATGGCGTTGGTGCTGATCACTCACGACATGGGCGTCGTCGCCGAAACCGCCGATCGCGTCATCGTCCAATACGCCGGCCAGCAGGTCGAGGAGAACACAACCGCCGCGCTGTTCGCCGATCCGCATCATCCCTACACCGCCGCGCTGCTCGCTGCGTTGCCCGAGCGGGCGACGGCGCGCCGCCTGCCGGCGATCCCCGGCGTCGTGCCCGGGCAATTTGACCGGCCGCGCGGCTGCCTGTTCGCGCCGCGCTGCGCCCACGTCTTCGACGCCTGCCGCCGCGCCGCGCCGCCTCGCGCCTCGGCCGAGCTCGGTCGCGCGTTGTGCTACACGCCGCTCAGCGGCGGCGAGCCGGCGCCGAGGCCGGCGGACCAAGGGGCGGCGGCATGAGCGCGGTGATCGAAGCGCGCGCCCTGTCGCGCGAGTACGTCGTGTCGCGCGGCGCCTTCCGCTCTCCGGCGGTCGTCCATGCGCTCGACGGCGTGTCGTTCTCACTCGACGCCGGGCGCACGCTGGCGGTGGTCGGCGAATCCGGTTCGGGCAAGTCGACGCTGGCGCGGCTGCTGACGCTGATCGAGCCGCCGAGCGCCGGCGCGCTGCTGATCGAGGGCGAGGATGTCGCGACCGCCGATCACGCGCGCCGCCGACGTCTGCGCCAAGACGTGCAGATGGTGTTCCAGAATCCCTACGGCTCGCTGAATCCGCGCCAGCGGATCGGCAAGACGCTGGAAGAGCCGCTATTGGTCAACACCCGGCAATCCGGCGCCGAACGCGAGGCTGCGGCGCGCGCGATCATGGCCAAGGTTGGCCTGCGGCCCGAGTTCTTTCACCGCTATCCGCACATGTTCTCCGGCGGTCAGCGCCAGCGCATCGCCATTGCGCGCGCGCTGATGCTGCGGCCGAAGATCCTGGTGCTCGACGAGCCGGTGTCGGCGCTTGACGTGTCGATTCGCGCCCAGGTGCTCAACCTGCTCGCCGAGCTGCAGGAAGAATTCAACCTCGCCTATGTCTTCGTTTCGCATGACCTCTCGGTCGTCCATCACATCGCCAACGAAGTGATGGTCATCTATCTTGGCTACGCGGTCGAGCTCGGCGGGCGCGACGCGATTTTCTCCGCGCCGCAACACCCCTATACGCGCGCGCTGCTGTCGGCGACGCCAGTGGCCGACCCGACCGCCAAGCGCGAGCGCATCCTGCTCAAGGGTGAGCCGCCGTCGCCGATCGCGCCGCCGCCCGGTTGCCCGTTCAATCCGCGTTGCCCGCTCGCCTTCGACCGCTGTCGCAAGGAAAAGCCGCCGCTCGAGGTCAAGCAGGGACGCGCGGTGGCGTGCTGGGCCGTGTCGCCGTGAACGAGGCCTACGACTTCATCGTCGTAGGCGCCGGCTCGGCCGGCTGCGTGCTCGCCAACCGATTATCCGCCGATCCGCGCCGTCGCGTGCTGCTGCTCGAAGCAGGCGGGCGCGACAATTGGATCTGGCTGCACATTCCCGTCGGCTATCTCTTCGCCATCGGCAACTCGCGAGCCGACTGGCGGTTCAAAACCGCGGCCGAAGCGGGGCTCAATGGCCGAGCGATCGCCTATCCGCGCGGCCGCGTGATCGGCGGGTCCTCCGCCATCAACGGCATGATCTACATGCGCGGCCAGGCCGCCGACTACGACGGCTGGCGCCAGCTTGGGCTCGACGGCTGGGGCTGGGACGACGTGCTGCCGTTTTTCAAGCGCCACGAGGATTATCACGGCGGCGCGGACGAACTGCACGGCGTGGGCGGCGAATGGCGGATCGAGCGGCCGCGCATCGCCTGGCCGATTCTCGATGCGGTGCGCGACGCGGCGGCGGAAGTCGGCATCCCCAAGGTCGACGATTTCAATCGCGGCGACAACGAAGGCTCGGCCTATTTCGACGTCAATCAACGGCGCGGGCGACGGTGGAGCGCGGCGCGCGGGTTCCTCAAACCGGTGCTCAATCGCTCGAACCTGCGCGTCGTCACCGGCGTCCATGTCGAGCGGGTGATTTTCGACGGCCGGCGCGCTGTCGGCGTGCGCTACGGCGCCGGCGGAACGACCCATGAAGCGCGCGCCGGCGGCGAAATCGTGCTCGCCGCCGGGGCGATCGGCACGCCGCACTTGCTCGAACTGTCAGGCGTCGGTCGGCCTGAGGTCGTCGCTTCGCTCGGCGGCGAGGTCGTCCACGCCTCGCCCGGCGTCGGCGAGAACCTGCAAGACCACCTGCAATTGCGCACCATCTTCCGCATCGCCGGCGCGCGGACGCTGAACGTGGCGTATCGATCGCTGGCGCGTCGCGCCGGCATGGCGCTCGACTACGCGTTGCGACGGCGCGGGCCAATGACCATGGCGCCGTCGCAAGTCGGCGTGTTCGCCAAAAGCTCGCCCGACTTCGCGACCGCCAATCTCGAGTTTCACGTCCAGCCGCTGTCGCTCGATCGTTTCGGCGAGCCGCTGCACGCCTTTCCCGCCATCACGCTCAGCGTCTGCAACCTCCGGCCGACGAGCCGCGGCTCGAGCCATGCGGTCGTCCCCGATCCGCTTGCGCCGCCGGAGATCCGGCCGAACTACCTCACGACCGACGAGGATGGGCGCGTGGCGGCCGACTCGATCCGCCTCGCCCGCCGCATCGCCGCGGCGCCGGCGCTCGCGCCTTTCCGGCCGGAAGAATATCTCCCCGGCGCGGCGGCCGAGAGCGAGGCCGAACTGCGACGTGCGGCCGGCGACATCGGCACGACGATTTTTCATCCGGTCGGCACGGCGAAGATGGGCCGCGCCGACGACCCGACGGCGGTGGTCGACGCTTCGCTCAAGCTTCGCGGCGTCGATGGAATCCGCGTCGCCGACGCGTCGGTGATGCCGCGCATCACCTCCGGCAACACCGCCGCGCCGACGATGATGATCGCCGAGAAGGCCGCGACGATGATCCTCGCCGACGCGAGGGCGCGCTGAAGTGACCGGGCCGCCCGAGATGCCGATCGACGGCCGCCAGTCCGAGGCGGCGCTGGCGATTTGCCGCGGCGTCCGGCGTCTCCTCAGGGCGCACGGCTTCGCCACCGTCACCGAACTGCCGCTGACCAGCGGGCGGCGGGCCGACGTCGTCGGCGTCAACGCCGACGGCGCAGTGGTAATCGTCGAGATCAAGTCGTCGGTTGCCGACTTTCGCGCCGACCACAAGTGGCGCGACTATTTCGCCCATTGCGACCGGCTCTATTTCGCTGTCGACCCCGCCATGCCGCTCGCCGTCATGCCTGAGGATGCGGGGTTGATCGTCGCCGATTCCTATGGCGGCGAGATCCTGCGCGAGCCGCCGGCGCGCGTCATCTCGCCGGCGGCGCGGCGCGCGGCGCTGTTGCGCTTCGCTTTCGCCGCGGCCGACCGCCTGCATCGGCTTGCCGATCCGGCCGCGCCGGAAACCTGATCGCTGACGCATTCTCCTTGCGATAACGGGGCAATTTGGCCACAATTGTCCGTTGTCCAAACGGCGCTCGACCGACGGACAGACCTCGGGGAGGATCATGGCAATGCGGATTTTGGCTTTGGCGGCGGCGATGCTGCTGGTTGGCGGCGCTTGGGCGAACGCGGCGCAGCTGACCGTGACCAGTCCGGACATCAAGCCGGGCGCGCGGATCGCCGACGAGCAGGTCGCCAGCGGTTTCGGCTGCACCGGCGGCAATGTCTCGCCGGCCTTGAGCTGGTCGGGCGCTCCCCAGGGAACCAAGAGCTTCGCGCTGAGCGTCTACGACCCTGATGCGCCCACCGGCAGCGGCTTTTGGCATTGGGTGATGTTCAACATTCCCGCCACCGTGACGTCCCTGCCGAAGAACGCCGGCGATCCCAAGGGGACGCTGGCTCCGGCTGGCGCGATCCAGGGCGCCAACGACACGGGCTCACCGGGCTATTTCGGCCCGTGTCCGCCCAAGGGCGACAAGCCGCATCACTATCACTTCCAGGTCTTCGCGGTCGACGTCGACAAGCTCGATGCTGGCGCGAGCGCCACGCCCGCAGTGGTCGGCTTCAACTTGCACTTCCACACGCTCGCCAAGGCGACGCTTACGGGGATTTGGAGTCGCTGACGGCGAGCGGCGCAGCGACGGCGCGCGACGACAGCGGCTTTGGCGGACAGGCTTCCTCAAACAGCGCCGGGCCGCCGTCGGCGGCGAGCGGGTTCAGGGTGACCGGCGCCAGATGCGGCGCATCGGGCGTGTCGCCGACGAAGCTGACCACGGCGGCGGCGCCGCTCCGCTTCAACTTGCAGAAGCCAGCCAACGGCGCGGCGAGCCGCGGCGGCGCCGCAGCGGCAAGGCGGCCGGCGCGGTATTCCGCGCCTTGCGGATAGAAGATGAGATAGGCGCCGGCGCCGGGCAGATCGAGCGGCGCCGCAGTCTCGGCGTCGCGCACGGCCAGCGTCGCGGTCACCATCGCGCCGCCGCGACGATAGGCGAACGTCGCCTCGAGCGTCGCGCGATGGCCGCTGACCGGGTCGGGGAGCGGCGCTGACGCCTTGGCGACGAACTGCGTGGCCGACGGCGACTTGGCGTCGATCGCCGAGCCGACCAATCCGCTCGACTGCGGGTCGGCGAGGATCGGGTTTGCCCGGTCAACCCACACCGTCGCCAAACGCGACAGGCGCAATTCGTCGGCGGTCATCCAGTGGATGGACTTGGAGGGCGTCGTCATCGTCAGCTTCATCACCGGATCGGCGACGCCCATTTCAGCGAAATAGTCGGCGACGTCGTAATCGACCGAATCGTCGGCGGCGAGTTTGGTGGCGGTGGTCGATGTCTCCTGACCGACGACGTGGCGCGACAGCTCCAGTTTGATGCCGGCGAATTTGAGATAGCGAACCTTGTAGAGCTTCCTCACCTGCGTCTGCTGGATGACCTCTGTCATCTGGTGCACGCCGACGTAGGATTGTGGGCTGATGTAGCGCTCGACGCCGCCGGCCAGCGCCAAGGTGCAGGCCGAGGCGCAGTAGGCGCCATGGGATTCGACGACGCCCTTCGCATCGTTGCAAGTCTTGGCGCCCTTCGCGCAGGGCGAAATCGTCGTATGGGCGACGACTACCGCCAAGCGCTTGGCGCGGATCAGCCGGCCCATCGCCATCGCGTCGTTGACTGCGCCGCCAGCCGAGTTGATGGCGATCGGCAGACGGCGACCGCCGGACGCATTGAGCGTGCGTTCGAGCGCGTCAGCGGAACCGGTGACGATCTTGCCCTCGGCTGAGATCCATTCCGGGCAATTGGGCCGACAGACCGCATTGTCGCCGCGCACCTTGACGAAGCGCATCGGCGCGGCGGCGTTCGGCGCGGCGCGCGGTCCTGCAGGCGTGCTAGCGCTCCCGCCTGAAGCTGCGCCGCTGAGGGCAAGGCTGGCGAGAAACGACATGGCGCAAAAGAGAAATCGGCGTGCGCTGGGTGAGCGAAAGCGAACCGACGACATTGGCGGCATTATTGCGTCGCCGCCGCGCGATGTCGAGGACTTTGCCAATTTCCCTCTCGGGCCCTGGTGTGCTAACGACCCGCGCATGACGACCCGCATCGACCGCCGTTTTGCCGCCTTGCGCGCCGAGGGGCGCGCCGCACTGGTTACGTTCGTTATGGCCGGCGATCCGGATCCGGCGACGTCGCTGGCGATCGTCAAGGCTCTGCCGCAAGCCGGCGCCGACGTGATCGAAATCGGCATGCCGTTCAGCGATCCGATGGCCGACGGACCGGCAATCCAGGCCGCCGGTCTGCGGGCGCTGCATGGCGGCCAGACTCTGCGCAAGACTTTGGCTCTGGCCCGCGCTTTCCGGGAGACCGACGCCGAAACGCCGATCGTGCTCATGGGTTATTACAATCCGATCTATGTCTATGGCGTCGAAGCGTTCCTGCGCGACGCCGACGCAGCGGGCGTCGACGGCCTGATCGTCGTCGATCTGCCGCCGGAGGAAGACGAAGAATTGTGCGTGCCGGCGCTCAACGCTGGGCTCAACTTCATCCGCCTGGCGACGCCGACGACCGACGACCAGCGCCTGCCGGCGGTGCTCGCCAATACATCGGGCTTTGTCTATTACGTTTCGATCACCGGCGTGACAGGGGCGGCGTCGGCCGACCCGGCCAAAACCGGCGCCGCAGTTGCGCGCATCAAGCGTCATACCCATCTGCCGGTAGCCGTTGGCTTCGGCGTCAAGGACGCGGCAAGCGCCGCCGCGATCGCCGGCGTCGCCGACGGCGTCGTGGTTGGTTCGGCGCTGGTCGAGGCGCTGCGCGCTTCGCTGGTCGACGGCAAGGCGGGGCCGAACACGGTTGACGCCGTGGCCGGCTTGGCCCGGACGCTCGCCGCCGGCGTGCGCGGCGCCGCCAAAGCCGATCAGCAGACGGGGGTTCGCCCATGAACTGGATCTCAAACGTCGTCCCGCCGAAGATCCGCTCGCTGCTGCGTCGCGAGACCCCGGAGAACTTGTGGGTCAAATGCCCGGAGAGCGGCCAGCTGGTCTTTCACAAAGACCTCGAAGCCAACCTGATGGTAGTGCCGGGTTCCGGCTACCACATGGCGATTGAGCCCCGGGCGCGGCTGGCGTCGTTGTTCGACGACGGCGTCTTTGAGGAACTGCCGACTCCGGAGACGTTGAACGATCCGTTGAAGTTCCGCGACGTGAAGCGCTACGCCGACCGGCTGAAGGAGCATCGCGCCAAAACCGGCGCTGACGATTCCGTCATCGTCGCGCGTGGCGCGATCGAGGGCATGGCGACGACGGTTGGGGTGCACAACTTCGCCTTCCAGGGAGGCACGCTCGGCCTCGCCGCCGGCGAAGCGATCGTCCAGGGCATGACGGAAGCGGTCGAGCGCCGCACGCCCTTCATCATCTTCACCGCTTCGGGCGGCGCACGCATGCAGGAAGGCATGTTCGCGTTGATGCAGATGCCGCGCACGACCGTCGCGGTGCAGCGTCTGCGCGCCGCCAAGCTGCCCTATATCGTCGTCTTGACCAATCCGACCACCGGCGGCGTGACCGCCTCGTACGCCATGCTGGGCGACGTGCATATCGCCGAGCCGGGCGCGGTGATCGGCTTCGCCGGCGCGCGGGTGATCGAGCAGACGGTGCGCGAGCGCTTGCCAGAAGGCTTCCAGCGCGCCGAGTTCCTTCAGGCGCACGGCATGGTCGACATGGTGGCGCCGCGGCCGCAGATGCGCGCCACGTTGGCGCGGCTGTGCCGCTTGTTGACCGCGTCGCAGAGCGCGCCGGCGGCGGCCTGATTCGGCTGCGGCGGGAAGAGCGGCATGGCTGCAATCGACGCCGTCCTCGAGCGATTCGCGCTGCTGCATCCGCGCAAGATCGACCTGTCGCTCGACCGCATTGAGCGGTTGCTGGCGGATCTCGGTTCGCCGCATCGCAAGTTGCCGCCGGTCGTCCACGTCGCAGGGACCAACGGCAAGGGTTCGACGGTCGCCTTCATGCGCGCCGCGCTCGAAGCGGCGGGCAAGCGCGTTCATGTCTACACTTCGCCTCATCTGGTGCGGTTCAACGAGCGCATCCGTCTCGCCGGCGCGTTGGTCGACGACGAGCGGCTCGGCGACGCGCTGGCGCGCTGCGAGGCGATCAACGCCGGCCAATCGATCTCGGTGTTCGAGATCACCACCGCCGCCGCGTTTGTCTTGTTCAGCGAGACGCCGGCCGACTACCTGTTGCTCGAAGTCGGGCTCGGCGGGCGCTACGACGCGACTAATGTGATCGAACGACCGGCGGCGACGGTGATTACGCCGGTGTCGATCGACCACACCGAATTCCTCGGCTCGACGATCGAGCAGATCGCTTACGAGAAGGCCGGCATCCTGCGCCGCGGCGCGCCGGCGATTGTCGCCGAACAGGACGAGCGGGCGCTTGCCGTCATCGAGCGCGAGGCGATAAAGGTTGGCGCATTGCGACGCTTCGCCGGGCGCGATTTCTTCATCCGCTCCGAGCATGGCCGGCTGGCCTACGAAGACGCCGAAGGCCTCGTCGACCTACCGGCGCCGCGGCTGGCTGGCCGCCATCAGTTTGGCAACGCGGCGACGGCGGTGGCGACGCTGCGGACGATCGAACCCGGCATCGCCAATCGCGCGCTCGAGCGCGGGCTCACCGAAGTCGAGTGGCCAGCGCGGATGCAAAAGCTGCGCGGCGGGCCGCTGTTCGCGCTCGCGCCGCCGCAGGCCGAAGTCTGGCTCGACGGCGCCCACAACGAAGCGGGAGGGCGCGTCCTCGCCGAAGCGATCGCCGATCTCGAAGATCATGCGCCGCGGCCGCTGGCGCTGATCTGTGGTACGTTGGCGAGCAAGGACAGCGCAGCCTTCCTGCGCCACTTCAAAGGGTTGGCCCAGGAGGCGCTCGCCGTGCCGATTCCGGGCGAACATTCCGCCCGGTCGGCGGAGGAAGTCGCGGCGATCGCCCAGAGCGTCGGCCTCCAAGCCGCCGCCTGCGACAGCGTCGCCTCGGCGCTCAAATTCTTGGCGGCGCGCGACTGGCCGACGCCGCCGCGCATCCTGATCGCCGGCTCGCTCTATCTCGCTGGCGCGGTGCTTGAAGCCAACGAAGACGCGCCGCATTAAGGCGATTCGCCTTCGGATTGACGCAGATTCGACCGTTTTCATGGCGACAACGATGGCCGGGTGGTCCGGGCAACGGAACTTTTAGCGGCGGCGGTGCGTTAATGAAAACAGAGACAAGGAGGATCGAAATGACGATGCGAAGGCTCTATCTCATCAGCGCCGCGGCGTATGGCCTCGCCTTGCTCACGGCGGTCCCGGCGTCGGCCCGCACCATCTGTGACGAGTACGGCAGCTGCTACAACACCAGCGGTCGGCCGATCTACCAGCCGCACTACAGTTACGGGTATGGCTACGGATATGGATACGGTCCGCGGCCGTATTGGTGGGGCCACCACCATCATCACCACTACTACGGGGAGTACTGAACGCCCCGTAGCGCGTAGAAGCGCCGTCGTCGCCGGCTGAGCCGCCGGCGCGACTGCGCTATGTCGATCAATTATCGCCGCTAACCGGATCCTTGGCCTTGGCGGTCGTGCGGCCATGCAGCAGATCGACGGCGGCGATGAGCTGCGCGTCCTTGGTCGGATCGGGCGGCACGTAGGCCTCGGAACCTGTTTTTTCGTCTTCGCCGTTCTTCAGATGGCCGGTGAGCGACGCCTCGCCCTTGCTTTCGACCTTGCCTTTGAGGTCATCGGGAATGGCTTCGCGCACCTTGATGTCCGGGTCGATGCCTTTGGCCTGGATCGAGCGGCCCGATGGCGTGTAGTAGCGCGCCGTCGTCAGTTTGAGCGCTCCGTCTTCGCCGAGCGGCAACACCGTCTGCACCGAACCCTTGCCGAATGAGCGCGTGCCGATCAGCGTCGCGCGCTTGAGGTCTTGCAGCGCGCCCGAGACGATCTCCGAAGCGGACGCCGAGCCGCCGTTGATCAACACGACCAGCGGCTTGTGTTGCGACAGGTCGCCGCCGGAGCGCGCGTAATATTCCTGCTGCTGGTCGAGCGATCGCCCGCGCGTCGAGACGATCTCGCCGTGGTCGACGAACGCGTTGACCACTTGGATC
>Ga0265339_10003665_pt1 | contig 10717 bp, 7 predicted proteins | sample 4CB219metaG_FD_202085 | JGI IMG/M metagenome (GOLD analysis project Ga0265339, IMG submission 202085) | Rhizosphere microbial communities from Carex aquatilis grown in University of Washington, Seatle, WA, United States - 4-CB2-19 metaG | ecosystem: Host-associated > Plants > Roots > Rhizosphere...
ACCCGTCGCGCCGCAGATCGAACTTATTGGTCCAGGTTGCGATGATGTTGCTGATCCAGGTGTGCATGGTACCGCTGGCAGTCGCCCGCTGGTCGGCCGTCCAGGCAGGAATGGGGTCCGGCCAGGCAAGAGAACCGTATTGAGTGTGGTTGACCCCTCCTTCCTTCCAGATTCCGAACCCCAACAATTTGGTGCCAATCGGACTGTCGCGCCACGCCGCAGGAATGGGCTGCCAGTTCGTCCCGTCCCAATACTGGCGATCACCGTGGTCATCCACCTTCGAGTAACGCCAGTCGCTGCCCGACAGTGTCCTATCGTTGGCCGCTCCCATGTTGACACTGATGTCGCCACTGGTGCCGGCCGGCACCGTCGTGCCGAGATTCACCATTTCGCCCATGAATCCCTCGACGTACTTGATGGCCGCCGCGATGAGGCAAACGTAGTTCTTCGCCCCCATCCGGAAGGCGCTGCCCACGCCCGTCCGGCTGCTCAAGCTGCAGTCGTCGGCGGTGAGGGTGGGGATGAACAACATCTTCAGCGGCTTGGGCGTCTTCTGACCGGCCGCGAAGGCGTCCTCGTCGCGTGAGGTCTCGTAGTCGTCTCCCGATTTGCGGGGCAGCCAGTCCTTGACCTCGACGCTCTGACTGAACGCGTTCCCATTGATTCCCAGCGGTACGCCGACGACGGTGGCGCCGTCGACGACGTTGCGGACCTCGGCTGTCTCGGCCGAGCCGTCGGGGTAGTTGCTGGTCGTGCCGCTCAGCGAGGCGGGACCACCGCAGTAGGTCTTCTCCTGGCCCCACTCGATGGTCAGGAAAGCCCGGGGGCCGGTCGTCCCGAGCAGGATCGCCGGATGAATCGGCGGCGGGGGCGGCGGGTTGGGCGCGCGCTGGAGCGCCACGGTGCGCGAGGTGCGGGTGCGCGCGCCACCTCCGCCGCCACCTCCGCCTCCGCCTCCACCTCCACCGCCGGCGTCCGGCAGGCCGCTGGTGGCGGATGCGGCGTCGATCGGCGTCTCGACTGTGGGGTCCTGGATGGTCAGCGGCGCGTCCGCCGGCTGCGCCGAGCCGCCGGTGTTGATGAACACCGTACTGCCGGTGATGAAGACCCCGCTGGGCGACAAGACGATGAAGCTTCCACCGCACTTGAGGCTCACGCTCTGTGTGCCCTCGATCTTCACGTTGCCGGCCTTCAGGCTCAGCGACTGCGCTCCCTGCGCCGTCACCTGATCGCCCTTGAGGCTCAAGGTCTGCTTGGCCTCGATCGCGATCTCTTTTGCGTTCAGCGTCTGGCGTTTGGTCACGGCGACGGTGTGGCTGTCCTCGAAGACCTCGACCACCTCCTGCTTGACGTTCTGGTTCAACTTTTTCTCGACCAGATCGAAGAAGCCCCCCTTGATGTGCTGGTTCACGTCGTTCGCGACCAGCCGGTTCAAGTCGCCCTTGTCGTCGTGGCCGACGACCTCCTCGCGGTTGCCGCCGGCGGTCTCGTACAGCGACCCGCGCACGAGAAGATCCATCCGCCCTTGCCCGTGGATGAAAAGCTGCTCGCTCCCCTTCTTGTCCTCGAACCGGACCTCGTTGTACTGCGCCTGGGTGCCTTTGGGCGTGCTGCGCGACTTGATCGTGCTGACGGTCGGGTGCGCGCTGGGATCGTAAGGCGGCCGGTTGCTGGCGTTGTAGACGGCGCCCGTCACCAGCGGCCGGTCGGGATCGCCGCCCAGGAACTGCACCACCACCTCTTGCCCCACCCGGGGCAGGAACAACCCTCCCCACCCGGATCCCGCCCAGGGCTGCGCTACCCGCAACCAGCAGGAGTTGAGGTTTTGCCGGTCCCAGAAGAACTGCACCTGGATGCGCCCGTACTTGTCGGTGGAGATCTCATGGTCCTTGGGCCCGATGACGATGGCCGTCTCGGGACCGACGGCCATTGGCTTGGGCGTGACGCGGGCCGGTCGAAACGGAACGCTCTGCTGGATGGCGGTGAAAGACATCTCGCAGAATCCCGCGCTGGCGCCACCGCTATTACCCGGGCGACGGTTCTGGTAGGTGCACTCCGTCGAGATCACCAGCAGCTGATCCTTCGGCGCGCCCGGATCAAGCAGCTTGAACAGGGCGCCCACCTCGAGCCCGCGCAAGTTGCCGTGGCCCTCAAAGCGCACCCGATCGACCCCCTTTTCCTGAGCCCGCACCGACGCGTACCGGTCGCCTTCCTGCCGCCACCCCGCCACGCTGAAGGGGCCGTTGCCGTCCAGCACGACTTTGTTCTCCTCGATGATGTAGTGCTCGGCGTAGTCGTAAAGCTCCAGATCGGATTCGCCCGGGCGGACCACGCCAGCGTCAGGGCGCCCGATGCCCGTGATGTCCGCGCCGACATTGAACCTGAACTCGTGGGCCGACATCGTCGCCCGCGCGCTACGCGTCTCGTAGACGGTGTGCCATTCGCGCACGTGGTCGCTCGAGGTGATCGTCGTCCCGCTCATCACCGGCACCGCTTCATAGCCGGGGACCGCGGCGTGGCCGCTGATAGAGTCCGCCAGAACCAAGGTGCACTTCCCGGCTTCGTGCTGGAAGTAAAAGGCGATTCCTTCCCGCTCGAGCAGCCGGCAGACGAAGTTGAGATCCGACTCGCGGTACTGGACCAGATAGTCCCATTGCTTGTACGCGTCTGCCTGCAACGACTCGGTCTTCACCGGCACGTACTTCGGATCGACCACCTGCTTGATCACATCCGGAATGGTGGTGGGCGGGAAGATGCGGCACTCGCGCGTTTGCTGCGCCAGCCACAGTTTGGGCGCCACCAACGCCCGCAGGACCCGGTACTTGTCGTCCGTGCCGACCTGCCGGATGCGGACGAAGACTCCGTGAAAGAACCGGACGCTGCTGTCGGTGCGAGCCACGCAGATGTCGACCGGCGTCCCCAGCAGCGTAGAAATGTCCAGGTCGGCGGCGGTGGTGTAGATCTCCAGCTCGTATTCGGGTACCCGGTTCAACTTCTCCCGGATCGTCGCCCAGTGCAGGACAAGGCGATCGTCGACGCCGTCCAGGGTGGCCTCGTACTGGTTGTTGGGTCGCACTCTCGCTCCTGTCGTCTATTTGAGGGTCGGGGAATCGCCAGCTGCGAGCAGGCGCGGCCGCCGCTGGTATCCCCCCCGAACGTCGATCAGGCCGGCATATTGGCCCCAGCGCCGGCTCAGATCCAGTCCGGTGCGAGGCTAAGAGCGAGTCTCCTCCGCCACCTCGGCCACTGTGAGCAACCGCCCAGCCGCCGCAAGGATCGCCCCCGCGCACCAACGCCATTGCCACCGCAAAGGCGAGACCATAACCCGGTTCGGGCGTCGTCGGCCGCTTCTCGATTCCGTGCGATATCCGTGAGACGATGTGCGCGGCATGGCCAGCAATTTGATCGGGAGCCCGCAATGAAGAAACGCATTGTCGTCGAAACCGCTGTTCTCGCGCTCGCGTCCGTCGCGTCCCCAGCGGTTTGGGCCGGTACACCAGCCTGGTGCGGCAGCGGGAAGTTCGACGCAAACAGTGAAGACGTTCGGACCATCAGCACGTCGAAAGACGTGCACGAGCTGGTTCCGGCCATCGCCAACGCGCTCTGCACGACCAATCCCGACATCGATCCACACCGCGGCGAAATCGAAGCGGCACGTCAGGCGGTGGGGCCGAAGCTCGGGATGGCGGACGCCGACTGGGCCGACGCCGCGGCATGGGCCAAGACGAACGACCGGTCGTCCAAGGCTGCGCTGTCGACGAAGGATCTCGCGCAGCTGACACCGCTCGACCAATACGAAGCGATCAGCAAGGGCTTCGACGGCAACGCGGATGCGCTCTACGCGACCGACGTGCTCGACCAGCACCTGACCGAGACGGGCCGCATGGCGTTCGTCGACTGGTGTATCAAGAACGACTCAGTCGCGCGTGCCGACGGTGATGCGTCGAAGTGGGCCGTATGTTGGCCCGACGTCGAGAAGTTCGATGCGGCCAAGGTCTTCGCGGAGGTCAAGGCCGACAGCGCGCATGAAGGAGTGGCGAAGATGTGGTTGCGGTTTCACGTCTACGATCTGCCTCCAGCGATCAAGGAGGTCGCCGATCGTAAGGCGGCCTTGGTCAAGAAAGACGACGTCTACCAGAAGGTGTTTGACGTCGCGGCCAAGGCGCGCGGCGAATGGGCCAAAGGTGTCGGCTCGAACGCCAAGCTGTTCGCGCTGGCGCTCTCGATGGACGCTGGTGCGTTCTTCCATTCGCGCAAGCTGCTCGACGGTTGCGACGCCAGGACGGCGGATGCGTTGGCCGCCGCAGTGGCGACCATCCCCGGCAAGGCGTTCGTCGGAATGCACGACGATCGCGAGATGTCGAAGAAGGGCTTTGCCGAGTCGGCGGCGCCGTTGCTCGTCAACACGCCGGTCGTCAACGTCGCCGCGGTGGCCTATGCGGAGTGCCACCCCAAGACAGCGACGTCGGACTATCTCAGGGCGTTCCTGCAGAACGTGCCTGGCTCGCGGGGCCCGCGCAACTCCGCGCTCGCTGCCGTGATGGGTGAGACGTTCGTCTTCGACGACATGAACGCCGGCAAGATGCAGTTCCCCCAGTTCGACGGCCGGCCGTACACGCGCAGCGGCGGCTCGATCATGAGCTCGGGCGGCGTCGTCAAATCGGTGAAAGCGGACAAGACTTCCCTCACCGTCTCGCTCGAGAAAACGACCATGAAGCAGGAGGATTGCGTCAAGGAGCACCACTCGAACCACATCTCGCGCCTCCGTAGCGATGGCGTCATCGAGTACGAGATGATCTGCGACAAGACGGCCATCGTCACGCACGACACGACGTGGACTGACTTCCACATCAATCCCGACCAGGCCAAGTTGCTCAAGCCGGGGGTCGTCTTCTCGGCGCTCTATCTCGGAGGCGTGGCGGACGTGATTGCGATCTGGCCGAACAAAGCAGCCAAGACCCCGTCTCTCGTTCTCGGCGGCGCGGTCAAGTAGCACGGAGCCCGGATCGAGGCGCATCCGTCCGGACGTCGCTCCAATTGTCGGCGATCTGTGGTCGGCCAGACGAGCGTCAGGGGCAGTGGAGCTGGTAGATCGTCGCTTGGCAATTGGCAACCACCTGCTGGCCAAAGCCCAGCATCGAGTCGGACAGCGCGACGCATTCCGAGGTGATGGATGTGCCGGCGGTGGGGTCGTTGCCCTGGCAACGGTCGGCGCGCAAGCAGTCGACGCAGGTGTTGGTGAATCCGCCGTCGGGGCCGGCCAGGCTGGCATCGGCGGCGGCGTCGAAGGGCAGTGACGGAGGGGGCGGCGGCGGCGGAGTGATGGGCAGGCAAGCCCAGTCGCCCATCTCCAGGCAGGTGCACTTCGAGGTCTGCGATCCGCCCGTTCCCAAATAGCAGACCAGGCCCGGTAACGGACAGGGGCTCGTCGGGTAGGTCGGGCAAGTCGGCGGTAAATCCGGCCTCGCGTCGCGCGCATCCTGGAGCCCCGGCGACCGATCCGAACCCGCATCGGCCGGCGGATCGCCGCGGCCGTCGGTCGCGGCAACATCCGCTGGGTTGACGCCCGCGTCCTCGGGCGCGCCGATCGCGGCTGCGACGTGGTCGCCAGGGTCCGTCGCGTCGAGCTGCGATCCCGACCCGGAGCCCCCGCAACCGAGCGGCGCGCATGCCAACGTCAGCCCGAGAAAGAGCACGCATCGCGAGTGTGAACGGGTGGAATCGAGAAGCCTGCGGCGCATCGGCGAGTTGTTCACGGGAGCAAGGAGGGGAGGCCGCTGTCAAGCGCGGCGGTCCATCGCCCACCCGCGGCAAGCGCCTCTATGGCAAGCTGTCTCCATGAACGCAAAGGACGTGGCCGAGGTAGAGGCGACGATCGAGGAGTTGGTGCGGACCTACGACGAAAAATTCCCGGGTAACTCCCCGGAGAAGGTCGTCGCCTTCCGCCAAGCGGCCGAGGCCTATCGCAAGCTCCAGATGCCCGGCAAGGCCAGCCCGATCTACGAGAAGATCCTGGCGATCTTGAGAGAGACCGAAGGTCGTCGTCCCTCACTCGAACGGGTCGACACCCTCATGGCGGTCGTGACCACCTATGGCGCCACCGGTCTTTTTCGCGAGACTCTGGCACCGGCGGCGGAAGCGGTCTCGATCCTCAAGACGCATTTTCCCGAACGGACCGCCGACCTTTATACGGCGATGAACAATATCGCCAGTTCGCATCTTGGAATGGACGAACTTCAGCAGGCCGAGAAGCTCTACCTCGAGATCCTGTCGCTGTCCGATACCGTCCTCAAGGCCAACAAGGAATCGATCGCCGCGACCCACCACCAGCTGGGGGCGCTCTACTTCAGAAAGAAGGACTATCTACGGGCCGAGGAGGAGCTGCGCCTGGCGCTGGTCATGAAGAAGCAGCTGTTCGGGGAATCCCACTACCAGGTCGGAATGACCCTCCACAATCTCGCCGTCCTCTACGGCATCATGGGGCACCAAGAAGCCTCCCGCATGCTCGAGGAGGCGAAGCGGATCATGGCGCATGTGTCCCCGCGGCTCCGGCTCCGTTTCGTCGACCCGGGTGAACGGGCACAAGAGCTGGTCGGGCCTTTCCTGGCGGCGATCCAGAAGGTCGGCTTCGCCGTCGACAACATCTCCGCCGTCACCACTGACGAGATCTACCAAGAGGGGATCCTGCCGCCGATCGTGACGCTCTTTATCGATCGAAGCACCCTGGAGACGGCGCCGATGTCGCAGCTCGCCGCGAGCCTTGCCGATCTGTTGGCGCGATTCCACGCCGCGGGCATCCTCGGATACGGCAGCGGCGCGAATCTCAAGCACACCAACGACGCCGGGATCTTCGTGAGCTGGAGCGATACCGAGCTCGTGCGCTACTACATCCCGGTCTACGAGCCTGCCGCCCTGGCCACGATCTCGGGGACGGTGTCGAACGTGGGGCGGCTCGTGGACAAGCAAGCCGGGCCCAACCGGCCTTCGCTGCACAACCTGCTCTTGTGGCGCGAGAACCGCTGGCGCTGGTTCGAGCCGGGAGCGACGAACCTCGTTCCGGTCGACTGACCGATTGACCCGATACTGGCCACCCTGAGCGATATGGGTTTTCTCTCTCTCCGTGCGCGAGTTGCGCGAGCGGGGAGAGGGCCCGCCGCGGAGGGCGCGTCAGTTGGCAGCGCCGCGCGCGGGCGCGCAATGCCGTTCGAGGAACCGGAACACATCGTCGAACCAGATCGCGCTGCCGCGATACGCAAAGCTGTGACCGTCCGGGTGCGAGCTTCCGAACGGCGGGTAGATCTTCGTTTCGAAGGGCTTACCGGCGTCCTTCATCGCGGCCGACAGCACGCGCGTGGGCGAGAGGTCGAAGTCGTTCTCTGCCTGAAAGAAGAAGATGGGCGCGCGCGCGTTTCGCACCGCTCGCGTCATCGCGGCCCGTAGCTCCGGGGCCTGCGACCAGCTTTCCGCGGCGCCGGTCGCGTCGACGGCGGCGCAGTACGGTTCGCGCTCGACGCCGAGCACGGTCTCGATGCCGCCGAAGGAATTACCCGCCACGGCGATGGCGTCGGTGCGAATGAAGCTGGCCCTGCGAAGCCAGGCGAGGGCCGCGAGCTGGTCGCTCAGGTGATCGCCCTCGAGCAGTCGCACGAGCTCTGCGGCCCGCGCCGGAATGCCGCCTTTCCTCGCCGCCGCGTCGAGCTGGTCACCGATGTACGGTCCCGCCTGCACGCTCAGCCCCTGGCCGCGGCGGTAGGGGCCGAAGAATACCCAGCCGCGGGCCGCGAACCGCGGGCCAATCGCCTCGAAGGCTTGGCTGTTCAGCATCCCAGGGGCGCTGCCGTGATTGTAGAGAACCGCGGGAAACGGGCCCGGTCCCGTCGGCTTGTACACGACGCCGCGGAGGGTGAGGGGGCCGTTTGTGAACGTGACCTCCTCCGCCGCAATCGACGGGACCGTATCGCGCGCCGCGCCCATCGCCGGCGCAGTCTTGCAGCCGACGCAAAAGACGGCGACGCACACGACCGACCAGGCTGAGGGAGCATATCTTTTCACGGCGCCGCCAACTCAACTATGCCCCGATCCAGACGGATCCGCGGGTGCTCACGGGATCAGTGGGCAGATGAACTGTCCGTTGAGGCTCTGTACACCCGTGCAGACCGGCGGACATTGGGGGCCGCCATCGATTGGTGGTAACGCGCAGGGAGGGCAGCACTTGAGGCCATTGCCGCACGCGTCCTGCTTGTCGTTGCAGGAGGCCCCGGTGATGAGGACGCCGCGCGTGCACTGGTGGTTGACGCAGCTGCAGCCGCCAGGGGGAATCGCGCATGCGATTCCGCCGCACCCCGCGCCCGGCGGTATGGGTTGATCGGTGGTGGCCAGGCACGAGCCGCAACAACTGTCGCTCCGTTGAAAGATGCAGTCGGCGTCGGCGTTACAGAAGCCGCGCATGGACGCGTCGGGACCGGTAGTACAGGCGCCTTGGTGGGCGATCGTGACACCCGCGCAGTTTGCCTCGCAAGAGTTTGCGTACGTCATGCCATCCGCGCCGCACACGGGTTGGAAGATCGCGGGGCAGATGCAGCCGCCAGCGTCACGCGCGCCAGCGCCCCCCACGCCTGCGCCGCCGATTCCCTTGCCGCCCGCGCCGCCCACCCCCGCGCCGCCGGTCCCCTTGCCACCCGCGCCGCCCACGCCGGCGCCGCCGAGTCCCGTGCCGTCGCTACCACCGGTCTGATCGCCGCCCGTTCCAGATCCTCCCGTGCCGGTGTGACCGCCGTCGCCTCCGATCGGGAGCGGGCTGATCGACCCGCATCCCAGCGACAGGGTTCCTAGAGCCAACGCGGTGATGGTGACTCCGACGCCTGATGGCAAACAGTGGGTACGCATCCCCACCTGCGGCTGCAACCCATGAGCCACCGAGTAAGTCCGCACCGGCTCATGGCTGGCACCGGCGGACTCTGACGGTCCCTTCAGGTGGGTCACGAATTTCTGAGGTGGCCAGACTCTTCCCGAACCGTTACGACGGTCCTGCTCGGAACCGGTCAATCGCGTGTACTCTCCGCCGATGAGCGTGGCGGTCCGGGCGGTCTCGATTGTTGCATGTGCTGTTGGGCCCACGCAGCTCGCCTGCGCCTCTCCGCCACCCCATCCATTGCCAGCGGCGTACCAAAATCCGTTCTCGCCTCCCCAGGCACCACCGACCGGGGTCGCGAGCGGACGCGCACTGTCCGACGACGCCATCATGCGAGACATCGCATCCAACCGTCAGAGCGGACCCGATGCGGCTGCCGTCTCCAGCGAACCCGCGTCATCGGACGACGCCAGCGCTCGCAACACAGCATTCAATGTGAAGAGATGGAAATTTGCCTCCTTCTTCAACCGGGTCAAAAGGCAGGTCAAGGACCACTGGCATCCCGACACCCTTGGAATCTCTGACAAACGGAATCGTCTCACGCTATTGCGCGTTCGTTTGAGCCCCGCTGGGAAACTCATCGAAGCGACGGTTGTGCAAGCTTCCGGAATAAAAGTGCTCGACGAAGAAGCGGTTGCGGCAATGATGACCGCCCAACCCTTTCCCAACCCTCCGCTCCAGCTGGTCACCGACGGCGAAATCCGATTCCAGTTCGGCTTCAGCTACGATCCGGAAAAGCCCGCCGCGGCCGCCGCGATCCGCGAGCTCTCTCGCGACGCGGGCACCGCCGTCGATGGCGGCGCGGAATAGCCGGCGCGGGTCCTGAGGATCGGACCGGGCCGCCGAAGGAGTGTCCGACAGCGGCGACGCCCGCGGAGTTTTTCGATGTTCCCTCCCTCCTCGCCCGCGTGGTCAGGCTGTCGGAAGTGCAGTCGATCCTGGACCTCGAGCGACTGCTCGCCCACTACCGGGTCACCAGTATCGACGACATCAATCGCTCGCTCGAGGCGGAGGCCACTCGCCTCGGTCTGTCGTACACGGACAAGCTACGCTTGATCTGCCACGGCGACCGCTGCGCTTTCCTCGACGGACACCGCGATCCGTACTTCTTCGACTACGGCCACTGGACACTGGTCGGGGCGAAACACTTCGGCCAAGAGATGCTGCGGCTCAACTGGTTCGAATTCGCGGCACCTCACAAGCCGACGGGCTGAGCTTCCCCGGTTGCCCTTCTCGCTGGAGCGAGCGCTAGTTTGCCGTGAACGGCTTGAGCCGTTTGCTACGGGACGGGTGCTGCAGCTTGCGGAGCGCCTTGGCCTCGATCTGCCGGATGCGCTCGCGGGTCACCTCGAAGTCCTGACCCACTTCTTCCAGTGTGTGGTCGGATTTCTCGCCGATGCCGAAGCGCATGCGCAGCACCTTCTCCTCGCGCGGCGTGAGCGTGGCCAGCACCTTTCGGGTTTGCTCGGCCAGGTCAATGGAGATGACCGCGTCGGCGGGCGAGACCGCGCTCTTGTCCTCTATGAAGTCACCGAGGTGCGAGTCCTCTTCCTCACCAATGGGGGTCTCCAGCGAGATCGGTTCCTTCGCGATCCTCATCGCCTTCCGGACCTTGTCCAGCGGCAGCTCCATCCTCTCGGCGATCTCATCGGGCGTCGGTTCGCGTCCCAATTTCTGCACCAGGTAGCGACTGGTGCGGATGAGCTTGTTCAGCGTCTCGATCATGTGCACCGGAATGCGGATCGTGCGGGCCTGGTCGGCGATGGAGCGGGTGATGGCCTGGCGGATCCACCACGTCGCGTACGT
>Ga0265339_10003666_pt1 | contig 10716 bp, 11 predicted proteins | sample 4CB219metaG_FD_202085 | JGI IMG/M metagenome (GOLD analysis project Ga0265339, IMG submission 202085) | Rhizosphere microbial communities from Carex aquatilis grown in University of Washington, Seatle, WA, United States - 4-CB2-19 metaG | ecosystem: Host-associated > Plants > Roots >...
GGCGGCACCACGTCGGGATATTGTGCGACGGGAAGCGCGAACAGGGCAACGGCGCCGATCAGTATCATCAGGAAGGCGATGACGTTGGAAAGGACCGGCCGCTCGATGAAGAATTTCGAGATCATCGCCCGCTCCTATCTGGCGGCGGCCTGGGGCTGATCGAACTTCTGCAACTGCGGATCGACCTTCTCTCCGGGGATGACCCTGAGCAGGCCCGCGATGACGACGCGGTCGTCCGGCTTCAACCCGCTGTCGATCACGCGCAACCCGTTGTCGGTCGGCCCGATCGTCACCTTGCGCTGCTCGACGACGTTTTCTTTGGTCAGGACGAGCAGGTAGCGGCCGCTCTGGTCGCTGCCGAGCGCCGTATCGGGCACCAGCAGGGCGTTGTCCTGCGTGTCGACGGGGACACGGACGCGCACGAAAAGCCCGGGCAGAAGCACGCGGTCCGCGTTGGGAATGATGCCGCGCACCGCCAGCGTGCCGGTCGATTGATTGACCGTCGGCGCCACGTAATCGAGCTTGCCGGCATGAGGAAAGCCGGTCTCGGTCTGCAGGCTGATCTCGACCGGCGTTTGCTTGAGGTCCGCCGCCGTCAGGCCCTTGCGCCTTGCCTCGGCGCGAATTCGCAGCACGTCCTGCTCGTTGACGGTGAAATTCACATAGATCGGATCGAGCGCGACGATGGTCGCAAGCTGGGTGGGCGAGGCGACGCCCACCAGTTCACCGATCGAAACCAGGTGCGCGCTGACGACGCCGTCGAAAGGCGCGACGACCTTGGTGTAGCCGTAGTTGACCTCCGCAATCCTGGTGTTGGCCTGCGCCTGCTGCAGATTGGCTTGCGCGTTGTCGCGGGTCGCGGTGGACGAATCCAGGGTCGCCTGCGACACCGCTTGCCGTGCGACGAGATCGCTCTGTCGCTGGAAGTCGAGCTGGGCCTGCTTCAGCGAGGCCCCCGCGCCGGCCTCCGCGGCCCGCGCCTGGTCGAGCTTCAGTCTGTAGGTTTCGGGCTCGATCGTGAACAAGGTGGTGCCTTCCTTCACGAAGGCGCCGTCCTGATACTGGATCGATTGCAGAAAGCCCTGGACGCGGGCAACGAGATCGACGGATTTGATCGGCGCGGTGTTGCCGGTGGCTTCGAGATAATGCGTGATCGCGCGCTGTACGGGAACTGCGACGTCGACCTTGGGCAACGGCGGCGGAACGTAGGTGTTCTGTTCGCAACCGGCGAGCGCAATGAGCGCGACACAGATGCTCGCGACGCGCCCGTAAAGCCTGCCGTCGATCAGCCTGGGACAGAGCAGACGCACGGGGCTCATGGCAGTGCCCTTTTATCTCACGCCTTTCGAAAAGGCATCCCGCCCGCCTCAATAGCAACAATCGGCTGTCAGTAAAACCGGAAAGGGAGGCGCCTTCGGGGGCGCATTGCCGGCGAAATGCAAATCCCTGCCGTGACAATGTCGTCGTTTGGATCGAGAATTTGCCTCTCGGGCGGGTCCACTCCAACGGGAAGGAAAACGGCGATGTGGAATCGATGGCTGCGCGTCGTCGTCGTGCTGTTCGGTGCCTCGACAATGCTGACCATGCCGGCGCGCGCCGACGGGCTTCGCGACGACATCGCGCCCGGCGGCAAATTGCGGGTGGCGATCGCGATCAGCCCGGCCGGCGGCGCCTTCTGGTGCACCAGAACCGACACGGGCGGCTACGCCGGCGTTCCTGCCGACCTCGGCAGGGACATGGCGGCGCGGCTCGGCGTTCCCGTCGAATACGTGGCCTACAAGAATTCCGGAGAGATCACTGACGATGTCGCCAAGGGCGCCTGGGACGTCACGTTCCTGCCGAAGGACGCCGAGCGCGAGAGGAAGATGTCGTTCGGCCCGATCTACGAGGTCGCGGATGCGACCTATATCGTCAAGGCCGGTTCCACGGTGACTGATTTTGCCAGCCTCGATCAGCCGGGCGTCAAGGTCGCTGCGGTCAACAACACCACGACCATGCGCGGCGCGATCGCGCATCTGAAGAATGCCGAGGTGACCGGCTATCAGAGCTACGACGAAATCTTCAATCTGCTGCGGGCCGGCCAGATCGACGCGTTCGCATTGTCGCGCGACCAGCTCAACGCCATGGCCAGGAAGATTCCGGGCACGCGGGTGCTGGACGAAACCTTCAAGAAGACGGTGACCGCGGTCGCCGTGCCGCTCAACCATCCGCAATCGCTGGCCTTCGTCACGACATTCATGACGGATGCGAGGTCGAACGGAACGCTGCGCAAGGCCTATGACGACAACGGGCTGAAGGACAAGCCGATCCGGACGGAGTAGCTGGCTTGTCGCGCGAGGCGCGATCGGCTCCATGCCGCTTTTCACGATCTCAACTCTCGCGGCAGCGCATGATTCGGGCCGGCCGTGGCGGCCAAGCGGAATTAACCTTTGTCCTCCGGCGCCGGCCTTGGCCCGCCGCGAAGCTTCTGGATGTGGTGCGCCGCCTTGTGGCGGCGCCGACATCTAGCCGTGAACAGGTGAGTACGGAACCTCGATCGCTGATTCGGGCGCGGTTCGTTCACATCGCGTTCCGAACCTTAAAGGAACCGCGGATGGCCGTCGCATTTTGGCACAGGCCTGGTGCACGTGAATGGCTCCGGGCACACCTGCGTGACCGGCTTCTGCCGTTAGAACCTCGGCATGCGCCAACCGACCACCGTTGCCTGAAGGGCGCCGCCGGACTCGTGGTTGCGCCACTGGCCGTTGGCATAGTGGCAGGTGAACGGCAGCTGATAGGTTCCGCTCTGGTCCTCACAGAGCACCTGGACCGGCAGGCCCTGCGGGGGGATTCCTGCGCCATCGAATTCGGATAATCGTTGTTCGCGTGTTGCCATGTCACGTTCCCCGGGTTCAGTGGCGCGGCTTGCGCCGCTAGTTCCCCCGCCCACGTTTCGCGCCAGCATTCAATCACAGCGCGGGATTGAGGTATCAGTGTGGTATGCCTCGCTGTGCGCGCCGCGTTCAGGGCAAATGACGTGTGCGGCCGGCGTTTCTGTGACGCGCCTGTGTCGTGGGAACCGGCATGCGTTGGAAATAGGGCGACAAGACGAGGATTCAATGAAGGTGAGGATTGCTGTTGCCACAACCGTGGCTGTGGCGCTGGCCGCCGCAATGCCGACGCCGGGGGAACTTCATGCGCAGGATATTCCCGGCATCGAGATCTGCACGGTCGAAAAGACCATGGAGCGCCGCACCAGCTGCCTGCAGAGCAATGTCGAGTTTCTGCAGAAGACGATCGCAAGGTTGAGCGCCGACCATCAGCAGAAACTGGACGCGGCGAACCGCCAGATCGAGGGATTGAAGGCGGCCGTCGCCGCGCTGCAGAGGATGGCGGCCGATCTGCAGGCTCAGCAGAAGCAGGTGGCGGATGATCTGAAGAAGAAGGCCGATGCGCCGGCGGCCAGGGATGCGCCGGCCGGGGCGAAGGAGGGCGGCAAGTAAGTTCGTTCACGCACCGCTGCTAGTGGAGCGGATTTGACGTTCGCTACCCGCTTGCCGCGAGTCTCTCATGCGAACGTCAAATCCAAAGCTCCACTAGAAACAATAATTTGCTAGTGGTCCTTTGATTCTGACGTTTGCAAAGATGCCTCCCATAGCGGGATGCAAACGTCAGAATCGGACCACTAGAGCGCAAGAACGGTCAAATGGGGCGCGCGCAGAGCGTGCATGATCGGCGCGCTTCCAATCAAGGGTCGGTCGTCGATGAATTCGGCGCAAAAGGCGCTCTGGTATATCGAAAGCCATCTCGATCGCGCGCTCACGCTCGACGAGATTTCGGCCGTCGCGGGACTCTCGCGCTTCCACATGGTGCGCGCGTTTGGCGCGGCGACCGGCTGCTCGGTGATGCGTTACGTGCGGGCCCGGCGCCTCACCGAGGCCGCGCGCGCTCTGGCAGCCGGCGCTCCCGATATCCTCAGCCTTGCGCTGGATGCGGATTATGGCTCTCACGAAGCCTTCACCCGCGCGTTCCGCGACCATTTCGGGGTGACGCCCGAGGCGGTGCGCGCGGCAACGTGCCTGGACCACCTCAAGCTTCAGGAGCCGATCCTCATGGATTCCACCGCACTCGACACCATGTCGCCGCCGCGTTTTGAAACCGGCAAGGCCCTGCTCGTCGCCGGCGTCGGCGATCGCTTCAGCTGCGAGAGCAGCGCCGGCATCCCGCTTTTGTGGCAGCGCTTTCACCAATCGGTCGGCAACATTCCCCGCATCTCGCAGGTTGCCTACGGCGTCTGCTGCAACGGCGATGACGCCGGCAATTTCGACTACATCGCCGGCGTCGAAGTGTCCGATTTTTCCGATCTGCCGCGCGAGTTCAGCCGCGTGCGCATCTCCGAACAGAAATATGCGGTGTTCACCCACCGCGACCACGTCTCCGCGATCAGGCGGACGGTCAACACGATCTGGAATCACTGGCTGCCGGCCTCCGGGATCAAGGCGGCCGATGCTCCGAGCTTCGAGCGCTATGACGAAAATTTCGATCCGCTGACCGGCAATGGCGGCCTCGAGATCTGGGTGCCGATCCGCGACTGATTGGTGTTGTAGCTCCGACGTTTGATTCATTCAGTGTCATTCCGGGGCGCCGCGAACGGGTCCGCGCGCACGCGCGGCCCGATGACAGGCTCCGCGGCGAGCCCGGAATCCATAACCTCAGCCGGTGATTTTGGCTTCCGGGCTCCCTCGCCGTGCTCGGGCCCCGGAATGACGGAATGAATCGTTGGAGTCACGACACCACTAGCGCAACGCTGCCTTGCGCCGCGAGGCGCTTGCTTGGCAAGCATCAGCGACTTTGCCATAAGGTCACGCCAAGAAATATCGCGCGTGCGGGGCCGGGGGTTGGAATCCGCCTGCAGCCAGGACAAGCGGGAGGTTTTCCGATGCCTGATATTCGTGTACTCGCCACCGATCTCGAATTCCCGGAAGGGCCGGTGGCGATGCCCGACGGATCGGTGCTGCTGGTCGAAATCCGCGGCCAGCGGCTGACGCGGGTCTGGCCCGACGGGCGCAAGGAAGTGGTGGCGCGGATTCCCGGCGGCCCCAATGGCGCGGCGATCGGGCCCGACGGCAAATGCTACATCTGCAACAATGGCGGCTTTTCCTGGATTCCGACGCGCGACATCATCATGCCGGGGCCGCAGCCCGACAACTATCTCGGCGGCTCGATCCAGCGCGTCGACCTGAACTCCGGCAAGGTCGAAACCGTGATCGACAAATGCGGCGAGCATCCGCTGCGGGGGCCGAACGACCTCGTGTTCGACAGGCATGGCGGCTTATGGTTTTCCGATCTCGGCAAGCGGCGCGCCCGCGACATGGATGTCGGCGCGTTCTACTACATCAAGCCCGGGATGAAGGAGGTCGTCGAAGGCGTGTTCGGCCTGTTGCCCGCCAACGGCATCGGGCTGTCGCCCGATGAAAACACCGTCTACATCGCGGAGACGCCGACCGCGCGGCTGTGGGCCTACGAGCTCTCTGCGCCGGACACGGTGAAGCCGCGCGAGGTGATCTATCGCGGCGAACGGGGAAAACCGGTCGCGGGGCTCGGCGGCTACCAGATGTTCGATTCGCTTGCGGTGGAAGCTTCAGGCAATGTCTGCGTCGCCACCCTGGTCTCGGGCTGCATCTCCGTGATCGCGCCTGATGGCACCGTCGTCGAGCAGGTGCCGACCGGCGACCGCGTCACCACCAACATCGCCTTCGGCGGGCCCGAACTGAAGACCGCCTACATCACGCTGTCCGGCAAGGGCGAACTGATCGCGATGGATTGGCCGCGGTCCGGCCTGCCGCTGAATTTCCTCAACAAGTGAGTGTGGAAGACGATGAGAGTTGCTTCCGCTTCCCGCAATGACCGGAGTTTTTGATGCCCTGGCTTGAACCGATCACCCTGCGCGGCCAGCACGCGCGGCTTGAGCCGCTGTCGCAAGCGCATCGCGACGGGCTCGTCGCAGCCGTCGAGGACGGCAAGCTGTGGAAGCTCTGGTACACGTCCGTTCCAAAGCCTGAAGACATGGGCAAGGAGATCGACCGAAGGCTCGGTCTGCAGGCGGCGGGGTCGATGCTGCCGTTCACGGTATTCGATGCCGAGGGCATGATTTCCGGCATGACCACCTACATGAACGTCGATACGCCGAACCGCCGCGTCGAGATCGGCTCGACCTGGTACGCCAGGCGTGTGCAGCGCAGCGCGGTCAATACCCAATGCAAATTGCTGCTCTTGACCCATGCGTTCGAGAAGCTCGACTGCATCGCGGTCGAGTTCCGCACGCATTTCTTCAATCACCAGAGCCGCCGCGGCATCGAGCGGCTGGGGGCCAAGCAGGACGGCATTTTGCGCAGCCACCAGATTGCGCCGAACGGCACGCTGCGCGACACTGTGGTCTACAGCATCACCGCCGCCGAGTGGCCGACGGTGAAGGCCCATTTGAACTATCAGCTCAACGACAAGCCGCGGTGACGCGCGGAAAGAAAATGCAATGGAAACGTTCGATTACGTGATCATCGGCTCCGGTTCGGCCGGCAGCGTGCTCGCCAACCGCCTGAGCGAGGATGCGGCAACCACCATCTGCGTGCTCGAGGCGGGGCCGAGCGACTGGCATCCCTACATCCATCTGCCGGCCGGCTTCATCAAGACCTTCCATATGAAGAGCATCAACTGGGCCTATCAGCAGGAGCCGGGCCCCTATACTGCCGGCCGCAGCATCTACGCGCCGCGCGGCAAGACGCTCGGCGGCTCCTCCTCGATCAACGGCCACATCTACAATCGCGGCCAGCGCCTGGATTTCGACACCTGGGCGCAGATCGGCAACCGCGGCTGGAGCTATTCGGACGTGTTGCCGTACTTCAAGCGGCTGGAGCGCCGCGTCGGCGAGGGCGACGATGCCTATCGCGGCCGCGACGGCAATCTGACCGTCACCACCATGGAGTGGAAGGATACGCTGTGCGAAGCGTTCATGGCGGGCGCAATGAGCCTCGGCATCCCCCGCAATCCCGATTACAACGGCGCGATCCAGGAGGGCGTATCCTACTGCCAGCGCACGATCCGGAACGGCCTGCGCGTCAGCGCCGCCACCGCGTTCCTGCATCCGGCGCGGAAGCGGCCGAACGTTCACGTGCGCACGCATGCGCATGCCACCAACATCATCTTCGAAGGCAAGCGCGCGGCCGGCGTGCGCTACGTCAAGGGCGGACGGGGCGGTACTCCGGTCGAAGTGCGCGCCAACAAGGAAGTGATCCTCTGCGGCGGCACCTATAACTCCCCGCAGCTTCTGCAACTGTCGGGCGTCGGATCGCCGGAACTGTTGCAATCGCTCGGCATCGAGGTGCGCCACGCGCTGCCCGGCGTCGGCGAGGGCTTGCAGGACCATTACGCGCCGCGCACGGTGGCGCGGGTGAAGAACATCAGGACCATCAATCAACTGAGGCAGGGCTGGCATCTCTGGGTCGAGGCGCTGAAATGGGCGACGACCCGGCGCGGGCTGCTGTCGCTGTCGCCGACCATGGTCTATTGCTTCTGGCACTCCGGCGAGACGACCGAGAGCTCGGACCTGCAGCTGACGTTCACGCCTGCGAGCTACAAGGAAGGCGTTCAGGGCAAGCTCGAGGACGAACCCGGCATGACGGTGGCGTCCTGGCAGCAGCGTCCCGAGAGCCGCGGCTATGTCCGGGCCCGCTCCGCCGATCCCTTCGATGCGCCGGTCATCCAGACCAACTATCTGGCCGCCGAGCTCGACCGCCGCGTCATCGTCGCCGGCATGAAGCTGGCGCGGCGGCTGCTCCAGTCGCATCCGCTGGCGCCCTATTACGCCTATGAGGATTTTCCCGGACCGCAGGTGCGGAGCGACGATGAATTCCTTGCCGCCGCGACCCAGCGCGGCACCACCACGTTCCATCCCGGCTGCACCTGCCGCATGGGCCCCGCCGACAGCACATGGGCTGTCGTGGATGACCAGCTGCGGGTCCATGGATTGCAGGGTCTGCGCGTGGTCGACGCCTCCATCATGCCGCGCATGATCTCGGCCAATCTCAACGCCTCCGCCATGATGATCGCCGACAAGGCGAGCGACCTGATCCGCGGGAAAGCGGTGCCGGCCGCCTGAGCGCTGCTGACTCCGGAACATGATCAGGTTGGGTTGAGTTGTCCCGGCGGTGATCTGCCTCTCTCCTTATGTGGAGAGGCACAGGCCGGCTTCGGCGGCCGTCCTTGAAGAAAGCCGAAGCGGGGAATCTCCATGACGCGCACCTGGACGATCATCGGCGTCGCTGACGTGGCCCGGAGCTTCGGCTGGTATCAGTCGCTGCTTGGCCTGCCGGCGACGGCGCCTGCCCACGACCATTTCGGTCAAATCGTCGACGCCGACGGAACGGTCCTGCTCTGTCTTCACAAGTGGGGTGCCCACGAGCATCCGTCGTTGACGAGTCCGCGCCACGCCGAGCCCGGCAACGGCCTGCTGCTGTTCTTTCGGGTCGACGACTTTGAGCAGGCTTTGCCAAGGGCGCGCGCACTCGTGGTCCGACTGGACGAAGAGCCATATGTGAATCCCAACACCGGAACCATGGAGTTTTCGCTCCGGGATCCCGACGGATATTACGTCACCATCAGTGCGCTCAATCCGGCCTGACTTTCCGTCGAATCGGAGGTTCGCAGTTAAGATCAACGCGATCTGGCCTAGCCAGGAGCGCGGTGCCGATCGATGTGCCCTCGCCCCTTGTGGGAGAGGGCAGTTCCGCGGTCGGCAGCGGTTTCACTCGGGTGAGGGGTTCCTCTCCACGACGTCCGAGTCGAAGCCCCTCACCCGGTTTCTCACTTCGTTCGAAACCACCCTCTCCACAAGAGGGCAGGGCAATTGCAAATGCCGGTCATGCTGCCGATTCGTTGCGCGATATTATGATCGATAGCCCCACAAGCTCGTCATGCCCGGCCTTGCCGCCTGCGCTCAGGAGCTTCGGCGCGCCCGGGCTGTGCCGGGTCGAAGCCGAAGGCGAAGACCGGTGCTGGGCATCCACGCCTTAGTTTCTGCGCCTAACAAAGACGTGGATGGCCGGGACGAAGCCCGGCCATGACGATGTGGAAGCGTCAGTGCCAAGGACGCTGACGCCATATGCGATAGCCCTGCACAAGGGGCGAGGGTACCGCCGGACTCGCTGCGACATATTCGATCGCGAAAAGCACCCGGTTGTCAGATCAAACCTCCCGCCGGCCGGCATGCAGGCCGCTCAGCCGCGTCGCGCCGCCTTGATCGCGGCGACGTCAATCTTCTTCATTCCCATCATCGCCTCGAACGCGCGCCTGGCTTCATCACCGCCGGCCGCTACCGCCTCGGTCAGCACGCGCGGCGTGATCTGCCAGGAAATGCCCCATTTGTCCTTGCACCAGCCGCACGCATTTTCCTGCCCGCCATTGCCGACGATGGCGTTCCAATAGCGGTCGGTCTCGTCCTGATCGTCGGTGGCGATCTGGAACGAGAAGGCTTCGTTATGCTTGAACGCAGGACCGCCGTTCAGCCCGAGACAAGGAACGCCGGCAACCGTGAATTCGACCGTCAGCACATCGCCCGCCCTGCCGGATGGGTAGTCGCTCGGTGCGCGTGGACGGCGTTCACTGCGCTGTCGGGGAAAGTCTCGGCGTAGAAACGGGCGGCGGCCTCGGCGTCCTTGTCGTACCAGAGGCAAATCGTGTTCTTTGCCATTGCGCGTCCTTTCAGTTCCAAACCGATCACGCCCCATTCCCCATCCGCTCGCTATTCGCCAACCTTGGCGTCATTTTGCCCAGCCATCACCAGGGCTGGCCGACTTGCCGCGGCTTGACTCGTTCAAATGCTCTGAATCTACTTCCGCTTTCGGCGGCGTAGCGGACTTGGCCGGAGTTGCTACTGGCCCGACCCGGCCGCGAATGACCCAAAGCGGACTTCAGCCTTTTCCAATAGTTTGAGGTTACGCATCGGTGAGACAGCTCTCATGCCAAAGAGAATCCTAGCGTACTGTCTACTCGGCCCCGCTCTCTGCTACGCGATGGTCTTGGTTTTCAATCCGAGCCAGATGCTTGTCTCTTTGCGGTCGATCGGTGACACGCTGCCCGCAGCTTACCTTGTGCTTGCAGGGCCTTTCTTTCTTGGTGCCTTAGCGGACCACATCACAAAGAGCAAATGGCGGGTGCTTGTAGTGGCTATCGTTGTCTTTGCAACCACGCCGATTGCTATTCTGAGTGTACCTTGGCCACCAACCTCAGATACGACGGCAAGCGCGTTGAAGTTTTCCTTCCTAACACTCTTTCCAGCGGCGATATGCTATTGGCTATCCAATGCCAGCAACGGACAGTCGGCGCAGAAAGAACGCTGCTTATGAGCGCTTCCGCCCGCCCGCTTCGTCGAGGTCCGGATAGTGACGTAAAGCGGACCAGATTTGCTCGCGTTGAGTTCTTCGCTTTTTTGACCCTAATACGACATGCCGCTCACGGCTTGACGAACTTGAGCACGAATTCGTCCTTCGGTTGCGGCGGGTCCGGCGTATTCTTATCCCTGGGATCGTTCGGGTTGCGCAGGAAATTGCCTTCGTCGATCAGCTTGAATCCCGCCGCTTCGACTTCCTGTCGAAGAAACGCCTCTTCGATGCGATGCAGGGTGCCGGATTCGGAGATGCCGGTACCAGGCCGACCCGAATGATCAGCTATAACATAGAGGCC